>Ga0335071_10000900_pt1 | contig 32041 bp, 27 predicted proteins | sample Lox_Sample_15_FD_206724 | JGI IMG/M metagenome (GOLD analysis project Ga0335071, IMG submission 206724) | Soil microbial communities from Loxahatchee National Wildlife Refuge, Florida, United States - Lox_Sample_1.5 | ecosystem: Environmental > Terrestrial > Soil > Wetlands | place: USA...
GTGTCGAAGCCGCCGTCCTTAATCATTTTGAAATAGCGCTGTTTGAACCGCCCCTGGGCAAAGGAATCCCAGATGGGGTCGTAGCCGAGGACGTTCACGCCGCGGCCCAACAGTTTATTCTGGGCAAAGGCGTCTCTGCCGGCCGGCGCGGGAGCCTGACCAAAGCCGGGCCAGGCGGCGAGGCAGAAAGCCAGGGCTGCCAAATGAATCGGGTTTATGGAACCAAGGAATCGGTTAAGCGGAGTGGATTTCATGGAAGACAGCTTGCCGGCCAGACCTCTCGAATACCAGCACTTTTCCCGGCATCTTTCCGTAAACCGGATTGGGAATTCACCATCAGGTCCACGCCGGGTTGCATCCGGCCGATTGCATGTCATATTGCGGCCATGTTGGCGACACCGGAATTGATTCGCGAAGCGGCGCAGCGGTCGCGACTGGCGGAACTTCTGCCGCGTTGGCGGGAGCTGCCGCTCTATCGCGAGCCGCTGGCGCAGGCCGGTTGCGAACGATCCGATTTCAATTGTTTCCAGAAGCTGCCGCTGCTGGGCAAACAGGCGATGCGGGAGAATTTTCCGCACAATTTCCTTCCCGCCGGCCGGTCGCTTGACGTTTTGGTGGAGCAAAAGCTGGTGGAACTGGAACACACCTCGGGCACGTCGGAGGAGCGGCTGCCGGTGATCCTCGGGCGCGGCTGGTGGAATGAACAGGAGGAGCACGCGCTGCGGTTGAACGATTTTGTCGCCCGCGTGTTGCAGGAGCATCCTGCCGCGCGCCGCGCCACCCTCGTGCCGCCGGCCTGCAACGGACTGACCTGTCCCACCGTTTGGTCGTCGCGCGAACAAAGGACGATGGGCAACACCCTCTTCCTGAATCTGGCGCGCATCCCGTTCCTGCTGGACGAATCCGAACTGTCGCGAATGGCGGCGGAGGTTGCCGGGTGGTCGCCGCAATTTCTGGACATGGACCCGGTGCACGGCGCCTGGTTTGCGCTCCATTGCGAAAAGCGCGGCATCCGGTTCCCGTCGCTGCGGTTCGTATTGGCCAGTTATGAATTTGTCAGCGTGGTGCACCGCCGGATTCTCGAGCGCGTGTTCGGCGTGCCGGTCTTCAATTTGTACGGCTCGACCGAAACCGGGCATTTGCTCATGGAAAATGAGCGCGGAGAAATGAAATCCGGCTACGACACGGCCTTTCTCGAAATCGTCGAGCCGGACGAAGCGGGCATCGGCGACCTGGTGGTGACGACGTTGACCAACGATTACATGCCCCTGCTCCGCTATCGCATTGGCGATCTGGCGCAACGACACACCCAGCCCTATGGCAGCCGCTTTGTCGTCCACGGCCGCGCCCGCGACGCGCTCCGCGCCACGGAGGGACGGCGGGTGACCACGTGGGAAGTGGACCAGTGCTTCACGGAAACCAACGGCATTGCCCACTACGAATTGCGCCAGGACCGGCCCGGGGATGGCCTCCTGCGGTTCGTACCGGACGGTGCCGGACCGTCGGGACCGGCCTTATGCCGGTTGACGCGACAACTGGAAGTTCTGCTGGGCTCGCGGAGGGAAATCAAAACCGAATTGCTGCCGACCCTGGTGCCGGCGGCGTCGGGCAAGTTCCGCCTGACCCGCCCGGCGACGGCAGCGAATCCACCTGCCGGCGTTTGAACGTCAGGCGGTTTGCCGGCGACCTCACCTTGGCGGCAAAGAAACTGTTGCCACCGTTCAGGCCCGGTGTTACACCCCAACGGTGATTCAACCACTCCGGAAACCGGCCGCCCGAGGCGCTGTGGCGGGCATGTCCCTCCTGGAAGTGTTTCTGGTGATGGTCATCATTTTCATCGTGTTCACGCTGTACATCAGCGCCGGCTCGAAGCGCGGCCAGGAAAAGCGGTTGGCGGATTGCCAGGTGAACCTCCAAAACATCTACGCGGCCCTGAACACCTATTCGCAGGATAACCAGGGATCGCTCCCGGCCGTTCCCGGCGCGCAAACGTCCGAGGTCCCCCTGAGCCGGCTGGTGCCCAAATACACGACCGGCACGGAATTTTTCATCTGCCCGGGAGGCAAGGACAAGCCGCTGCCGGCGGCGCAGCCGTTCGCCGACCGGAAAATCAGCTATGCCTATTACATGGGCCGGGCGCTGGCGGATGGTTCCGGAGCGCCGTTGCTGTCCGATGCGCAGGTGGACACGACGGCGAAAACGCCGGGGCAGACGGTCTTTTCCCTCAACGGCAAAAAGCCGGGCAACAATCACAACAAATTCGGCGGCAACGTCCTGTTTGGTGATGGCAACGTGCAGTACACGCCGGCGGTGCTGACATTTGGCTTGCCGCTGGCGACCAATGTCATTCTACTGAACCCGAAACCGTAGCCATGGAAGTGAAGGTCCAATGCGGGTGTGGAACGCGCTTCGCGTTTGAAGTCGAGCCGGTCAACGGCCGGATGCCGGTGCGGGTCAAGTGCCCCGAGTGCGGTGCGGACGGGACGGACTTTGCGAACGAGTTGATCCGCCAAAAACTCGGCGCAGCGGCGCCGGTCATCGCCCCGGTGGCGATCGCGCCGGGCCCATTTGCGGTTCCGCCCGTGGCGGCGCAACCACCGCCAACGCCGGCCCCGCAACCCATGCGCGTGGCGGTGCCGCCCGCAACCGCCGCCCCGGTGGCGGCCGAGGTTTCCATAACTTATTGTCCCCGGCATTTGAAGAATCCCGCCGTGGATGCCTGCCGGGTTTGCGGCAAGCCCATCTGCGAGGATTGCATGCAAACCTACGGTTACGTCTGCTCGACGTTTTGCCGCAAGCGCGCGGAGGAGACGGGGATCGAGCTGCCCGTTTACGCCAGGCAACGGGCCGTCATCGAGGCCCGGATGGCCCGCGCGGGCCGGCTCATCTGGCGGACGGCCATTGTGGTGGTGGTGGCCCTGCTGGGCACCTGGATCTGGTACACATTTTGGGGGTCACGCCCGAAAGTCGTTTACTCGGAAACCCTGCCGCACGGCGACCGGGCGCGTTTTTACAAACTTCTGTCCTCCAGCCAGGTGCTTTCGGTGAAAGCGAACCAGATGAGCCTGTTCGACCTGGCTCAGCAAAAGCGGCTTTGGTCCGTTCCGTTGAATGTGGGGTTCTCGCCGCCGCCACCGCCGGACACGTCGGTGCCCAATGTCGAGGAGGACGTCGAACTGTACCCCCCGCCGCGCGTCATTGCCACGACGAACGATTTGTGGATGTTGTTCCCCGGCCGGTTGATTCAGTATGACCGGCGCAGCGGCAACAGCAAACAGGAAATCCCGTTGAACCCGCCGTTCTTCGGGCTGGCGGAAACCGACGGCAGCATTATCGCCATTTCCTCCGATGAATTGGATCACGAGGTGGTCACCCGCATCCGGCTCGCCGACGGCACGGTGCAGACCGAAATTCTTGACCCGGCGGCGGCCGCGCCTGCGGCAAAGGGCAGCCGGTCAAAGGCGTCCGGCAGCCCGCCGTCTACCAACAGCGCCAGTATCGCCGCGGTGGCCCACGGGCCGGCCGCCCCGCCTCTGGAGCACGCCCGGTCGCCCGCCGTGACACCCACGACCACCGCCAAGATCCTTGCGGCGGTGACCAACGCAGTGCCGGCGCTGGCCAAACCGGTGGTGCGGGAAAACATGGGCGACAAGTTCATGGCGGACGGCGCCGGGGTCGTGCAGATGAAAGTGGGCTTGATCGAGCGCAAGACGATCGCGCATCAGGCCATGAAACAGCCGAAGAAGTCCCTGATTGACAACAATCTCACGGCCGGCCAGAGCATGGACGCCGTCGAGCGGGAGATGAACGAAATGCGCCGGGAACAGACCGGCGGGGTGGAAGAGGAGGACGTCAGCCGGTACCAGGTGACGCTGCGCCGGTTGCCGGCGGGCAGCGCCCCCGACTGGACCGGCGAAGCGATCGGCCCGCCCTCGTTTTACCCGCTTAAAACCCTGGGGGTGCTGGTCTCCGGCAAGATCATTCAGGTGTTTGACAAGAGCAACCGGCGGCTCTGGGGGGCCAACCTGACGTATCCGGTGGCCTCCCGCTACTCGCTCGATTTTGCCACCGAATCCGATCCGCCTTGCGTGGAGGCCGGCGGCGCCCTGTACGTGTTTGACCAGGGCATGTTGACGAAATTCGATGCGGCGACGGGCGAAGTGAACTGGCGGCTCACCAGCGTCGGCATTTCCCAGGTGCAACTGGATGAAAAGAAAAACCTGTACGTAACCAGCACGACCGCCAGCCCGGATTCCATCCAGTTTTCCCAGCAGGTTGACTTCTCCGCCAAGGGCGCGCCGGTGATTCTGAAGGTGGATGCCGCCACCGGCAAGATACTCTGGCGCAACGAGGGTCTGGGCAACACCTGCTTCGTCACCGGAAAATATGTTTACATCTCGCGGGCCACCGAAAATCCGCTGACCGGCATGGGGGATGAGCCGATTCTTTATTTTGATTTGTACCGGTTGAGCCCGAGCGATGGACACGCCCTCTGGGACTACTCGCAGTCCCGCCTGCCCGTGCAAATCGAGGCGGAGGGCAACCAAATCCTGATCCACTTCAGGGGCGAATTGCAGGTCCTGAAATTCTTCAGCCTGTGAAACGCCGGCATTCGCCCACGCCTACTTAATCGCGGCATAAACGCGATGCACGTCGTCGTGGTCGTCCAGCGCGTTGAGGAAATTCTCCACGTCCTTGCGGTCGGCGGCGCTCACTTCGACAAAGTTCTTGGCCACGTACCGGATTTCCGCGGCGGTGACGTTCCAGCCCGCCGCCTTCAACGCCTTGGAAACATGATCGAGGTCCTTGATTTCCGTCAGAAACCGCGCGCCCTTCTGGCCGGCGGGGACTTCGTCGGCTTCGAGCGGCTCGATTTCCTGTGCGCCGGCCTCGATGGCGTCAGCTTCCGCGTCGCGGCCTGCGTCGGGATGGGTGGCCTCCACCACGCCGAGGTGATTGAAGAAAAAAGCCACGCTGCCGGGCTGGCCCAGCGAGCCGGCCTTGAACAAATTGCGGATTTCCGGCGCCGTGCGGTTGCGGTTGTCGGTGAGACATTCCACCACCACCGGCACCTTGTGCGGCGCGAAGCCTTCATAGACGACGGTTTCGTAGTGGACCTTTTCCGCGTCAAGCCCGGCGCCCTTGCGGATGGCGCGCTCGATGGTGTCCTTGTAAACCGAGGCTTTCTTGGCCTTCTCGACGGCGACGAAGAGGCGCGGGTTCAGATCCGGCTCGGGCCCGCCGAGCTTGGCCGCGACCATGATTTCGCGGACCAGTTTGGCGGTCATCTGGCCTTTCTTCTGCGCGTTAATTTCGCGTCCGGCCTGTTTCCATTGTGCGCCCATGACAGCAGCCAGTGTGGAACGATTGCCGGGTCGGTTCAATGCAAATTGCACGGGACGAATGATGAATCCGAGCCCGGCCATTGGCACTTGTGCTTTCCGGCGCTTTCGCGTATTCGTCGCCGCATGCTCGTGGTGCACGTTCATGTTCACGTCAAACCGGAGTGCGTGGAGGCGTTCAAACAGGCGACGCTCGCCAACGGCCGGGAAAGCCTGCAGGAGCCGGGCATCGCGCGATTCGATGTCGTGCAGCAGCAGGATGACCCCACCCGGTTCGTGCTGGTGGAGGTTTACCGGGATGCCGCCGCTGCCGCCGCGCATAAGGAGACAAAACATTATCCCGTCTGGCGGGACACCGTCGCCCCGATGATGGCCGAACCGCGCTTCAGCGTGAAGTTCGGCAATGTGTTTCCGGACGAAAACATGTGGTAAATCAGGTAGGGCGGGCTGTCCCCGGCCCGCCGCCGAGGTATGCGCTTTGTGCTGCGGCGCGATGGGGACATCGCGCCCTACCAATTAAACCGTCATGAAATTTGAATTCACCACGGCTACGCGCATCGTGTTCGGCACCGGCTCGCTTAGCCAGGCGGGCGCCCTTGCGGCTGATTTTGGCCGGCGCGCCCTCGTGGTGACCGGACGCGACGCCAGACGCGCGGAGCGGCTGCAGGCCAATTTGAAATCCGCCGGCGTGGACACAGTAACTTTCCCTATCACCGGAGAACCGGACTTGGCAACAGTGACCCAGGGAATGGAGCTGGCCAAGGCAGAGAAATGCGACTTGGTCATTGGCTTCGGCGGCGGCAGCGCCATTGACACCGCCAAGGCCATTGCCGCGATGCTGACCAACGACGGCGAATTGCTCGACTACCTGGAAATCATCGGACGGGGCAAGCCGCTAACCAAGCCGTCCGCGCCGTTCATTGCCATTCCCACCACCGCCGGCACGGGCGCGGAAGTCACGCGCAATGCCGTGCTCGCCTCGCCGGAACATCAAGTGAAAGTCAGCCTGCGCAGTCCGCTCATGCTGGCGCGCGTGGCGGTGGTGGACCCCGAATTGACCTGCAACCTGCCGCCCGCGCTCACCGCCAGCACCGGGCTGGACGCGCTGACGCAGCTCATCGAGCCGTTCGTCTGCAATCGCGCCAACCCCATGACCGACGGGTTGTGCGTCGAGGGATTGCGGCGCGCGGCGCGATCACTGCGTATTGCGTACAGCAACGGGAAGGACAAGGACGCCCGGGCAGACATGGCCGTGGCGAGCCTGTTTGGGGGACTGGCTTTGAGCAATGCCGGGCTGGGCGCGGTGCATGGTTTCGCCGGCCCCATCGGCGGCAGATTTCCCGCGCCGCACGGCGCAATCTGCGCGGCGCTGCTGCCGCACGTGATGGCGATGAACCTCCGCGCCCTGCGCCAGCGCGATCCGAATGGCCCGGCCCTGGCCTGTTACGAAGAAGCGGCGTGGTGGCTGGCCGGCGACATGAAAGCCAAGGCCGACGACGGCTTGAAATGGGTCCGCGCGCTCGTCCTCGATTTGAAAGTGCCGCGCCTGGGCAGTTTCGGCGTCCGGCGCGAACATTTCCCCGACCTCGTCGCCAAAGCGGCGAATGCCAGCAGCATGAAGGCAAATCCCATCGCGCTCACGCCGGACGAATTGACCGAAATTCTCGAACAGGCCTTGTGACTGGCCATCTCCACCCGGACTTGTGCTTTGTCGCGCGTGCTCTAATTTGACCGCGCCATGCAAAACGGTGCGAACGCCACTGATCCCCCGCTGCCCTCTCCTGCTCTTGAAACCCGGGAGCGGCGGGTCATCTGGCTGTTTTGTTTGCTGGCCGCGGTTCACGTCGTTGTTTTTTCCGCCGCCTTTCCCTTCTTCAACAACGTGGATGAACAAATCCATTTTGACCTCGTGGTGAAATACTCGCAGGGGCACCTCCCGCGTTCGCTGGATTCCATATCCGCCGAGGCCGTGCCCTATGCCGTGCTGTTCGGCTCGCCGGAATTTGTGGGCATTCCGACCAATCAGCCCGGCCGCCAGTTCCCGCCGCCGCCCTGGCATCAGCCGGTGGATGAGGTCCGTCAGACGCTGGCCGCAAAAACCGAAGCCTGGCACAATGTCGTCAACCACGAGGCGTCCCAGCCGCCGTTGTATTATGCTGTCGCGGGGGCGTGGTGGTGGCTGGGCAAATGGCTGGGGTTTCACGACGGCCCATTGCTTTACTGGCTGCGCTTTCTGAACATCTTCTTCGCCGTGGCGCTGGTCTGGTTGGGATACGCGGCCGCGCGCCTGGTTTTTCCGGATCGGGAATGGCTGCGCCTCGCGGTGCCGGCCCTGCTGACTTTTCTGCCGCAAACGGCGCTTTATTCGATTCAAAACGATGTCCTGTCGCCGCTCTGCTTTGGCGCCGCGTTCATCGGGCTGGTCAAATGGTTGCGCGCCGAGGTGCCGGGCGTTCAACTCGGCGCCCTGACCGGCCTGGCGTTGGCGGCGACCTTCCTGACTAAAATCAGCAACCTGCCTCTGCTGCTCGTGTCCGCCGGAGCGCTGCTGCTCAAAATCTGGAATCTAGCGAAGACCGGAAAATTACGGGCGGCCGGCCCGGCGACGGCGGTGCTGCTGTTGTGTGCGGGCCTTCCGATGCTGGCCTGGCTGGCGTGGTGCATGCACAGCTTTGGCGATTTCACCGGCACGGCGGCCAAAATCCAGTTCCTCGGCTGGACGCGCAAACCGTTGGGCGAATGGTGGTCGCATCCGATTTTCTCGCCACACGGCCTGTGGACCTTTGTGTCGGGACTACTCGCAACGTTCTGGCAGGGCGAAATTCTGTGGCACCGCCAGCCGCTGACCTTGCCGGTTGTGAACTTGATTTACACGATTGCTTCGGCCGGTTTGGTCGGGGCGGCCGTTATCGCCCTGCACTTGCGTTCCGGCACAACCGCGCCCCAGCGCCAGGCGCTCCGGCTGGCACTCGGGTGTGTGGCCGCGGCCGTTGTGTTCCTGGGATTCCTTTCGATCATTTACGATTTTCATGACTGCTTTTATCCCTCGCGCGAACATCCCTATTTTACTTCCGGCCGGCTGATGCTTGGCGCGCTGATTCCATTTTTGCTGCTGTCCCTTTTTGGCCTCGACCGGATTCTGGGCCGCGTGAAAAAACCTTGGCTGCGGCCGGTGGTTCTGGCGGCCATGGTTTTGTTCATGCTCGTTTCCGAAATCGCGACCGACTGGCGGCTGTTCCCGAACGCCTATAACTGGTTCCACATGTAAAGGTCTGGTAAGGGGGGCAGTCCGCTGCCCGCCGCCCACTCATAACTCCCATTGCTCCTATTGCGGCGCGCACTCCGTGCGCGCCCTACCTGCCCGCTAATTACCGCAAACCCGCCAAACCTTTTGCGTGCACTCGGGTGAAATTTTTGGTTCACTGAAGGCACTCTGAACTGACGGCCGTATGGACGACACGAATTCATTGATCGAACAGCGCAAAGCCAAGCTCGCCGCCTTGCGGGCCAAGGGCATTGACCCGTTCAAAAACAAGTTCGCGCCCGCCGAGACCTGCGCGCATGCCCGCGAGCATTACGCCGAAGGCCGCGAGGTCGCGCTCGCCGGCCGCATTACCGCGCACCGCGACATGGGCAAGAGCATGTTCATGGATATCCGCGACCAGAGCGGCCGCATTCAGATTTACGCGCAGAAAAATGTGCTGGGCGACGAGCAATGGAGCCTGTTCACGCACCTCGACCTGGCGGATTTCATCGGCGTGCGCGGCACGCTCTTCACCACCAAGACCAACGAAATTTCGGTCAAAGTCACCGGCTTCACCATCCTCGCCAAGGCGCTCCGGCCACCGCCGGCCAAGTATTACGGGCTCGAGGACACCGAAATCCGCTACCGCCAGCGCTATCTCGACCTCATCGCCAATCCGGACGTGAAGGACGTCATGCTCGCGCGCAGCGAGATCATCCATGAAATCCGGAAATTCCTGCATGCGCGCGGCTACGTGGAAGTGGAGACCCCAATGATGCAGGCGATTCCCGGCGGCGCGGCGGCCCAGCCGTTCAAGACCCATCACAACGCGCTCGGCTGCGATTTTTACCTGCGCATCGCGCTGGAGCTTTACCTCAAGCGCCTGCTCGTCGGCGGCGTGGACAAGGTGTTCGAGATCGGCCGCGTCTTCCGCAACGAGGGCCTGTCGCGCAAGCACAATCCCGAGTTCACCATGCTCGAATTGTACGAGGCCTACGGCGATTACGAGAGCATGATGGACCTGCTGGAAGGAATGATTTGTCACGTGGCGGAAAACGTGGCGGATTCGCTGTTCATCGAGCACAAAAACGCCGAAGGCAAAGTCGTCAAAACCATCAACCTCACCCCGCCCTGGCGGCGCGTGAAGTACAAGGAGCTCATCTGCGAAAAAGCCGGCGCGGACTGGTTTGAAATCTCACCGAACGAACGCCGCGAACGGGCCGTGAAGCTGGGCGCGGAAATCGGCAAGGAATACGAGGACTTTGAAGTCACCCAGGCCGTATTCGAGAAGCTCATCGAGCCGACGCTGATTGACCCGACGTTCGTCACCCACGCGCCGAAGGAATTGCTGCCGCTGGCCAAGCTTTCGCCGGACGACCCGACGACGGTCGAGGTGTTCGAGTGCTGCATCAACGGGCAGGAAATCGCGCCGGCTTACACCGAGCAGAACGATCCCCTCGAACAGCGCGAGCGGCTGGAGCACCAGGCCGGCGGCGAGCAGCAGAAGCTGGACGAGGATTTTCTGGTGGCGCTCGAGCACGGCATGCCGCCAGCGGGCGGCATGGGCATCGGCATCGACCGCCTGTGCATGATGCTGCTCGGCCAGGAAAGCATCCGCGACGTCATCCTGTTCCCGCAGTTGAAGCCGAAGTGAAATTGACTCAGCCGGGCGTTTGACGGAATATAAGGGCATGAAGACACCGGTGATTGAACTGCCTTTGCACCGATGGCCCTATGGTTTGGAATTGCAGCCTTCGGCCAAAGGGTTGTTGCTGCGTCCGCGCCGCAAAGCCCGGGCGAACTGGCGCAAATCCTTTCGCCGCCCGCGTCCTGTTTCTGATGAGCTTGCCGCTGCGCGTCAATTGGTCAACGACTTTGATGCGAATGAATGGCAATGGTAATCGAACGGTTCCAGATACTTCTCGTACGGCTTGACCCGGCAACCGGCGCGGAAACCGCCAAGACCCGCCCGTGTGTAGTGGTTTCTCCCGACGAATTGAATCGCGCGGTTTCCACGGTCATTGTCGCGCCCATGACGACGGTTCGCCGTGGCTGGCCCACGCGGATTGAAGTGGTTTTTCAGGGCAAGACCGGCGAAATCGCACTGGACCAAATCCGCGCGGTGGACAAATCGCGGCTCGTCAAGCGGCTGGGGAAATTGGATTCTGAAACGGCAGGGGTTGTTTTGGATACGCTTGGAGAATTGTTTGCTCCTTGATATCGTTTTGCCGGGAAACACCTGTGCCGTCCTCCTTTTAAGCAGTTGAGATCAAGATGAGCCGTTTGATTGTATCGCTGTTGTGGCTGGCGACTTCCGCCGGCGTTTGGGGCCAAAACAGCTCGTTGCTCGACACAAACATGCCCTCGCATTTTTTCAACTGGAACCGCGGGGTCCACATTTACCTCCCGCCTTCTTACCACACCGAGCCTCATCGCCGGTATCCGGTTCTGTATTTGCATGACGGGCAGAACGTGTTCAGCTCTGCCGGCACCAATTGCGCCTTCGGCTGGGGCAGTTGGGAGCTGGACAAAACCGCCGACGCCCTGGCGCGCGCCGGGAAAATGCCGGAAATCATCATGGTGGCCGTGGACAACAGCTTCGGGCGCATGCAGGAATATTCCAGCCGGCACCACGACACCAACACCGCGGCCAACACGCCCTTTGAAAATTATTCGGTGTTCCTGATCACCGAGCTCAAGCCTCAGATCGACCGCGAATTTCGCACGCTGCCGGACGCCGCCCACACCGGCGTCATGGGCTCCTCGCTGGGCGGCTTGTGCAGCCTCGCACTGGCGTGGGATCACCCGGAGATTTTCGGCAACGCCGCCAGTCTGTCGGGCGCGTTTCAGGTCGAGCACACGAATTTCTTGAATGACGTGCTGAAAAATTACCGTGGACAACCCAAACCGGTCCGGATCTATCTCGATTCCGGCGTGGTGGATTTCATGGGCGGCGACGACGGCCGTTCGCTGACGGAGCAGGTTGCCGCGGAATTGCGCCGCATCGGTTGGAATACAAATCTCGAGCTGTACGTGGACGCGCGGCCGTTGACGCTGCCGGAGCTGGAAAAATCCGGGCTGCGCCGCGACAAGTGGGCCGAGGCGCAAACGAGCCAGCACAACGAGTTTTACTGGCGGCTGCGGAGCCGGCGGGCGCTGGTGTTTTTGTTCCCGCCAGAAAAATCGCCGAAGTGATTACGCCATGCTGACTGTAGCCGGACTTCGCAAGGCCTTTGGCGGACGCGTCCTGTTCGACGACGTGTCGCTCACGCTTCAGTCCGGCGAACGCGTCGGGCTGGTCGGGCCGAACGGCGCCGGCAAATCCACGCTGCTCAAGATCATCCTCGGGCATGAACCGACGGACGCGGGCGAGGTGACGTTCATTCGCGGCACGCGGTTCGGCTACCTGCCGCAAGAAAGCGAACCGGCCCGGAACGAAGCCGTGCTCGACATTGCCGTGCCGCATGAGCACGAGCATGACGGCCAGTTCGTCGCCAAAGCCAAGCAGATTCTCGTCAGCCTGGGTTTCCAGCAGACGGATTTTGCCCGGCCGGCGCGCGAGTTGAGTGGCGGCTGGGTGATGCGCGCCCATCTCGCGCGGCTGCTGGCGCAGGAGCCCGACCTGCTGATGCTCGACGAGCCGACGAACCATCTCGATCTCGAGACGCTCCTGTGGTTCCAGGATTATCTGCGACATTATCCCGGCGCCATCCTGCTCATCTCGCACGACCGAGAATTTTTGAACCAGCTCTGCACGCACGTCGTTGAGCTGCGCCAAGCGCGCCTGTTCCGCTACACCGGCAACTATGACGAATATCTCGATCAGCGCGCGGCGACCGAGGCCACGCTGGTCGCTACCGCCAAGGCGCAGCAGCGCGAGATTGACCGCCTGCAATTGTTCGTGGACCGGTTTCGCGCCAAGAACACCAAGGCCACGCAGGCGCAGAGCAAGCTGAAACAGATCGAGCGGCTCAAGGAGGAAATGGTCGAAACGCCGGAAGGCCCGGAGGCGACGGTGGGATTTAGTTTTCCACAACCGCAACGCAGCGGCCAACGCGTTATCACGCTCAAACACGTGAAGTTTGGGTACGAACAAGAACCCGGCGGTAGGGACGCGCTGCCGCGCGTTCAGGCTGAGCAGCAGCTCAGCCCTACCAAGCTCATTTACGAAAACCTACATTTCGAGGCCGAGCGCGGGCAGCGCATCGTACTGGTGGGGCCGAACGGCGCGGGCAAATCCACTTTGTTGAAACTGCTGGCCGGCGTGCTGGAACCGCAGGCGGGCGAGCGCAAGCTCGGCCACAACGCGAAGTCCGGCTATTTCGCCCAGCACCGCGCAGCCATGCTGAACCCAGATCACACCGTGCTGCAGGAAGCGCTGGACACCCCGCAACGAATCACGGAACAGTTTGTCCGCACCGTCCTGGGCAGCTTTTTGTTTCGCGGCGACGACGTGTTCAAGCCGGTGACTGTGTTGAGCGGCGGCGAAAAAAGCCGGCTGGCGCTGGTGAAATTATTGCTCGATCCGCCGAACCTGCTGCTGATGGACGAGCCGACCACGCATCTTGACCTTGCCAGCGTGGACGCGCTCATCGAGGCGCTGGAACCCTACACGGGCACGCTGATTTTCATCAGCCACGACGTGCATTTCATCCGTGCGTTGTCGAACCACGTGGTGCGCGTCGAGAATGGCCGGCTCCGGCATTTCACCGGCGGCTACCAGTATTACCTCGACAAGACCGCGCAATCGGCGCATGCGGCATTGACCTCTAGTTCCGGAGGGGCGAGTTCCACGAGCCCCCATCATCATTCAGGGCGTCGCGGAGCTCCGCCCTCCGAGGCAACATCCATGATCGACCGCAAGGAGCAGCGGCGGATTGAGGCCGAGCAGCGTCAGGCGCGTTCGCGGAAGAAACGGGAAATCCAGGAACGACTTGCCGCGCTGGAAAAGGAAATCACCGAACTCGAAAAACGGGAGAAGGAATTGACGGCAGAACTGGAGAAGCCGGAAACGTACGCAGCCGGCGGGGGCGCGGTGCAGATCAACCGCGAGCTGATGGAAATCCATGCCCGGCTGCCGGAGGTGACGGCGGCTTGGGAGAAAGCGGGAATCGCCCTGGCGGAGTTCGAGGCCAAAATCGGGTAGGACAGGCCGGAAACCTGTCCTACGAATCGAATTTCACAGCCACGATTTCAGCCGTTCCCGCAACATTTGTCGGGCGCGGTATAGCCGCGATTCCACGGCCTTGGGTGTGGCTTCCAGAATTGTCGCGGCCTCGGCCACGCTGAGCTCCTCCCACTCGCACAGCACGATCGCTTCGCGCAAATCCTCCGGCAGTTTGCCCACGGCGGCACGCACGGCGGCGGCGCGCTCGGCGGCCAGCGCCTGCTCGTTCGGCGCCGGGCCGGCTGCCAGCAGGGTATTGCCGAGCGTTTGTTCTGCTTCGCCCATTTCGGCCTCCAGCGAGACGTTCGGATGCCGCGACCGCCAGCGGAAATGGTTCCGCGCCAGATTGGCGGCAATGGTGAAAAGCCAGGTCGAAAATTTTTCGTTCACCCGGAAACTTCGGCATGACTTGAAAACGCGGACGAATGTTTCCTGGGCCAGGTCGTTGGCCTCGTCCTCGTTCCCGACCATCCGGCAGAGAAACTGGAACACCGGGGTCGCGTGGCGCTCCATCAAATCGTTGAGCGCCGCGTCCTGGCCGGCCGCCAATCGCCCCATGTCGGCCCGGTCCCGGGCATCATCATTGGTGGTGATGCTCATGGCCTGCGGTTCCGGACATGGACTGTTCGGTTTGTTCGTGGAACCCGAGAGTGAGGCGCTGCATTTCAGCCAGATAGCGTCTGCCTTGTTCCGGCGACATGGTCCGGCTGACCTCGGTAAAATGCTGGAGCATCTGCGCCTGGCACTGGGCGCGGAGCGCGGCCACTTCGGCCAGTTTCTGCGCCGCTTCCGGGCTGACATTCGTGGCACCGTTCAGCGCCGCTTCGAGTTCGGCCTTTTTGGCCGCGATGCGGGCGCACATCTCGGCACAGCGTGGCCGATACCCTTCGTGCAGCTCCCGAATGCGCGTCATTTCGGCATCGCTCAGGTGAAATTCCGTCCGCAGCCAAACCAGGTCATCCGCCGGATTGGCCAGCGTCATCCTGCACGCGCGCTGCCCGGCGAAATAGGAACCGCCGAATAGCGCCACGCCCAGCACCAGCGCCGCCAGCACGATGACGAGCGACCGGTTCATGCGGTTATCGCAGTGAATTGGGCGCGACCGCTGCGAGATAGCGCGCCTGGGCATCCTGTTTTGCCATCTGACCGCCCTCGCGTGCGCCCAGCAACGCACCGGTGACAATCAGCACAGCGGCAGCAGCCAGCGCAAAGCGCGGACGCAACACCAGCGCGGCTAGCGCCTCCAGCCAGCCAATGCCACCGTCGGTTTTGGCCGGTGCTCCAGCCTCTTCGATGCGGCGCCAGACACTTTCCTGGAAGCGCGGAGGCAGGATGGGCGCGACGCGCGACTCACGGAGGAGCGCGGCGAGCCGGGCGTCTTCGGGATTGGTATTTTCGCTTTTCATCGGATCAAGGGCGGCGGATTCGTTCCGCCGCCCGCAGCTTACGCTTTTTTCAGGCCGGGACAACCCGGTTGTGCCGGCGGTTTAATTCAGTGAGCCGACATTGCGACATTGCAGCCGGGCATCGTGGCGGGATGATCGGAGCAGGCTTGAATGGCTTTGGGGCTGCCGGTCATCCTTTTGACGCAAGCCGTGGCCGGGGTCGTCTCAATGCTTGTGCCCGCCACGTTTTTGGTCTGATTGCCCAAGGCGCGGGGCGCGACCAGTTGGGCTGTAAACACTGTTGCCCCCATCGCTTCCGCCGGGACATTTTTAATCTGGTTGCCCGCGGCCCGCGGGGTCAGCAGCGCTTCACCGGCATTGGCACTGAACGTGATCGTGGTCAGGACGGCCGCGCCGAGCGTGGCAAGGAGAATTTGAGCTTTCATATTAACTTTCTTTTTATTGGGGCGGCGCTCCATTGCGCCACCGAATGTTGTATCGGGCTTACCCCGGCGGATGGAAATTCACGCGGAAAATTTTTTGGGGGTTTTACTCAGAGCCGGTGTATAATGGATGAAAGACTTTTAACTTTAACCATGAAAACATTGAAAAAACTCGCGATACTCGCATTAAGCGTTCCCTTTCTCGCCCTGCCGCTGGCCGGCCGGGCAGCCGACACCAATTCCGTGGCGGGCACTCCGCCCAAACCCGACAAGCTGACCACCTGTCCCGTTTCGGGTGAGAAACTTGGCGAGATGGGCAAGCCTTACGTCTTTGTGTACAAGGATCAGGAGGTCAAGTTGTGTTGCTCCGGCTGCAAAAAGGATTTCGACAAGGACCCGGCCAAATACCTGAAGAAAATCCGGGAAGCCGACGCGGCCAAAAAGTGACCGTCCGCCTGACGGTCCGGCGATAAAATTATGCGGCAACTTTCCGCCATCGTGTTTGGCCTGACGCTGGTGTGGGCGCAACTGCTGGTCCCGGGCCTGCCGGCGTGCGCACAACCGCCGCACCACGCCTGCTGCCGTTGCGGCGGCAAGATGAGTTGTTGCGCGCCGAAGTCGGCCGGTTCCCAACCCGTGTCCACGGTTCCGTCCCGGCCGGCCACGCAAAATCAATTTTCTTTCCCGATCTGGGATTCACCGGCCTGGACTTTGCCGGCCGGTCCAATCTGCCCGCCTTCTTCCATTGCCATGTCACCCGGGCCGGTGGCGGTCACGCCGCTCTACGCCCGGGATTGCGCCCGGCTCATCTGATTCACTACTTCTGACGCCCGTGGTGTGCCCTGAACCGGACACCGCGGCCTTCCTTGGTCCCACGGAATTTTGTGCCCGTGCCTGGTTTCAATTTATATCCGTCTGCGCACAAACAGCGGCAAAAGCTAAACCGAACTGAAACAACTATGAAAACGAAAACAATTTTGATGATCACTTTGGCCGCCCTGCTCGGCGGCAGCACCCTCTGGCTCGCGCCGCCGCGCGCGCGGGCGGCGGACACGAAATCCACCGGCCGGAAAATCCTCTACTATGCCTGCCCGATGCATCCATCAGTCAGGGCGGCCAAGCCGGTAGATTGCCCGATTTGCAGCATGGCGTTGCGGCCGGTTTATGCCGATAATGGCGGCACCAACGCGCCCCCGGCCACGACGGGCACCAACCGGCCGGCGGCGGCGATGCCGGGTTGTTGTTCGCCCGGCGGCTGTTGTCGGTAGGGAAACGAGCTGGTTGTCCGTGACCATCGGATTTTTTGCCAATGAACCGGGGACGAACAATTGATCGGCAATGCTGGCTCGGCGGCATCGCATTGCTGCTGGCGCTGGCCTTGACCGGCTGCAAGGGTGTTTCCACCCGTGACGAACGCGAGGCCCGCCAGCAACTGGGCACGGTGAAATCCGCATACCGGCCCAAGGAACAACGGCCTGCGTTGCCCGATCTCACCACCAATTCGTCGCTCGGTGATTTTCTCACCTACGCCATGCTGAATCAGCCGCAAGTCGAGGCGGCCTACTACGACTGGGTGGGCGCAGTGGAGAATATCACCGTGGCGCGTTCGTTGCCCGACCCGCAGCTCACTTTCCAGATGTACATCCAGAACCTCATCACGTCGGTCATGCCCGGGCTGATGGCGCAGATTCCGTGGCCGGGCAAACTGCGGGCGCAGGCGGAGGCGGCCTCGGCGGAAAGCCGGGCCAAATATTTCGCCTTCGAAAGCGCGGTCCTCCAAGCCGCCTACGATGTCAAGCAAGGCTATTACCGGCTTTGGTTTCTTGACAAAAAAATCCAGATTGACCGCGAAATGCTCCAGTTGCTGTCCGAACTGGAGCGGATTGCCCGCGCCCAGAACGACGTCGGCCGGGTCACGTTGCAGGACGTGTACCGCGCGCAAATCGAGATGGACCGGTTGAAAACGGAACTTGCCAATCTCGAGGATTCGCGCCAACCGTTGGAGGCGCAATTCAAGGCGGCGCTGGGCCTGACGCGCGACCAACCCGATCCGCCTTTACCCGCCCGGCTCGAAAGCACCGCGCTGGACCTGTCGCCGGAGCAGATCCTCGACACCGCATTCGCGCGCAATCCGCAACTCAAGGCGCTCGAAGCCGAGGTGCGCCAGGCGCAGGCATCAGTTGACCTGGCCCGCAAATCGAGACTACCGGATGTGACCATTGGCTCGTCGGTGGACGTGAAGGCGAACCCCATTCTTTACTGGCCGCAGGCGACGGTGACGCTGCCGATCTGGCGCGACAAGATCGCCGCCCAAATCGCCGCCGCCCGGGCGGGCCAGCGCGCCGCTCAGGCCCGGTTGACGGCCGGACAACTCAACCTGACCGCCGAATTTGCGCAAAAGAGTTACGATTACCGCGAAATCACCCGCAACCTCGAACTGCTGCGCGAGCAGTTGATTCCCAAGGCCCAGCGTTCGCTGGAAATCGCCCGCGCGGCTTACCTCGCCGGCAAGACGGATTTCTTCAATCTGCTAGATGCCGAACGTTCCCTGCTGGAATTCCGGTTGGCGGAGATCGACGCGCGCACCCAGCGCGAGCTCGCGCTGTCCGAGCTGTCGCTGCTCATCGCCGGGATCCCGCCGGCGAACGCGCCGGTGTTGCCTGTAAACAACGCCGCCGGCACAACCCATTCACCGACCCGACCCTCGCCATGAAAACAACCGACAATGTAGTATTTTCAAAGGTAGGGACGCCGCGCTGCGGCGTCCGGACAGCGCGGCGTGCTGTCCCTACCTTTAGATTGATTCTCTTCGCCGTTTTGCTGGCGGTGATTGCCGTTGTTGCCGTTTCATGCGGCAAAAATTCGGGCAGCCAGGCCGGCGCCGCCGAAACCAAGACGCTCTACACCTGCGGCATGCATCCGCAAATCATCCAGGACCATCCGGGCAACTGCCCGATTTGCGGCATGAAACTCACGCCCATCCGCAAACAAGACGCCCCCGCCAATGCCGCCACAGCCTCCTCAACCATCGTCATTGACCCATCCACCATCCAGACGATGGGCATCCGCACCGCCGTCGTTGAGCGCGGGCCGCTCCGGCGCGTCATTCGCACGGTGGCCAACGTGGACTACGACGAAACCGCGCTGGCGGATGTGACGACCAAGTACAAGGGCTGGATTGAAAAACTGTACGTGGACGCCACCGGCGCGCTGGTGAATCCGGGCGACCCGCTTTTTGAAATCTATTCACCGGAATTGTACAGCGCCCAGACCGAGTATCTGGCGGCGCTTTCCGCCACCGCCGGTTCGCCTTCCGCCGAGGACCGCGCATTGCTCGAAAGTGCGCGGACCAAGCTGAAATTTTACGACCTCTCCGATGCGCAAATCGCCGAATTGGAAAAAACGCGCCAGGCGAAAAAGACGCTGACCGTCACCGCGCCCATCGCGGGCTTTGTCGTCGAAAAAAACGTCGTGGCCGGCCAGATGGTCGATGCGGGGATGAGGTTGTACCGGCTGGCGGACATTGCGACGGTCTGGGTTTATGCCCAGATTTACGAAAAGGATTTGCCTTTCATCCAACTGGGCCAGGAGGCGACCATGACGCTCTCGTACCTGCCCGACCGCAAATTCCGCGGGCGCGTCACTTACATTTATCCGACGGTGGATGAGAAAACGCGCACAGCGAAAGTGCGCATGGAGTTCCACAACCCGGGTTACTACCTCAAGCCGGGCATGTTCGCGACGGCGGAACTCGTCTGCGACTTCGCGCCGTCGGCCCTGCTGGTGCCGGATTCGGCGGTGTTGCGCAGCGGACAGAAGAACACCGTGTTTGTCGCGCTGCCCGGTGGCAAATTCGAGGCCCGCACCGTCGCGCTGGGATTGCAGGCACAGGACGATATGGACCAGGTGCTCGCCGGTTTGAGCGAAGGCGAGCGGGTGGTGACGTCCGGCCAGTTCATGTTGGACTCGGAAAGCCAGTTGCGCGAGGCCATCCAGAAAATGAGCCACCCCGGCGCGGCGGCGGCAACGGAAACCTCCGCAGCTTCCGGCACTGCCATGGTCAGCTCATCAATTAATACCAACGAGGAAAAAGTAGTCTGGGTCTGCCCGATGCCGGAGCATGTGTCCATCGAGTACGATCATCCGGGCAAATGCCCGATTTGCAGCATGACCCTGGTGCCGGTTTCGAAAAACACGCTGGAAAAAATTCAGCCGGGCGGCCAGGTGCTTTATTACACCTGCCCGATGCCGGAACATGACGTTCACTCAGACAAGCCCGGCAAATGTCCCAAGTGCGGCATGACGCTGATTCCGGTGATGGCAGCGCCTGCCATACCTACGTCAGCCACCGGAACGAAAACCGAAACTCCGGCTGCGGCGCAGCCAGCGGCAAAGCAGTTTTACACCTGTCCGATGCATCCCGAGGTGATTTCCGATAAACCCGGCAAATGTCCGAAGTGTGAGATGGACCTCGTCACCGCAGGGAAATGACTAATCCCTAAATCCTAATGACGAGAGAATACCCAATGATGAAATTTCGAAACCAGCCAGCGCAATTATACGCCCGTTGGTCATTCGGGTTTGTGCATTCTTTAGTCATTTGGGCTTCGTCATTTGTCATTCCATCGCGGGCTGGCGGACAAGGCTGTCCGCGCTCCGCTCCTTATTCCGGCGAGTGCCAATAAAATTATGCTCAAAGGCGTCATAGATTTTTCGCTGAAGAACCGGTTCCTCGTGCTGCTGGCCACGGCGGCGCTGGTGCTCGGCGGCGTTTATGCGGTGCGGCACATTCCGCTCGATGCCATCCCCGATCTCTCGGACACGCAGGTCATCATCTACACGCCGTGGGAAGGCCAGGCACCCAACATTGTCGAAGACCAGGTCACCTACCCCATTACCACCAAGATGCTGTCCGTGCCGCGGCAAAAGGCGGTGCGCGGCTACTCGTTCTACGGTTTTTCGTTCGTCTATGTGATTTTTGAGGACGGCACGGACCCGTACTGGGCACGCAGTCGCGTCCTGGAATATCTGAGCAGCCTGACGGGTCAACTGCCGAAAGGCGTGACGCCGTCGCTCGGCCCGGACGCCACCGGCGTCGGCTGGGCGTTCATGTATTCCATCAACTCGACCAACCGCGACTTGGCCGAATTGCGCTCGATCCAGGACTGGTATCTCAAATACCAGCTCACCGCCGTGGACGGCGTGTCCGAGGTCGCCTCCGTTGGCGGGTTCGTGAAGCAATACCAAGTGACGGTGGATCCGGCCAAACTACGCGCCTACAACCTGTCGCTCAAGGATGTCGGCACGGCCATCGAGCGCAGCAACGGCGAGGTCGGCGGCCGTTCGCTCGAACTGTCTGAGCGCGAATTCATCCTGCGCGTCAAGGGTTACGTGCAAAGCCTCGACGATCTGCGGAAGGTCGCCGTCGGCTCTGGCGCGAACGGCGTGCCTATCCTGCTGCGCGACGTCGCCACGGTGCAGTTTGGCCCCGACATGCGGCGCGGCATCGCCGAACAAAACGGCGAAGGCGAAACGGTCGGCGGCATCGTCGTCGTCCGCTACGGCGCGAACGCCAACCAGGTCATCCAAAATGTCAGACAACGCCTCAATCAGGCGATGAAAGCCCTGCCGGGGGACGTGACGTACACGGTGGTTTATAACCGGACAGAACTAATCGATCGCGCAGTGAGGACGCTGGAAGAAAAGCTCATCGAGGAAAGCGTCGTGGTGGCGCTGGTATGCCTCGCGTTCCTGTTGCACCTGCGCAGTGCGCTGGTAGCCATCGTCATCCTGCCGCTGGCGGTGTTGATTTCGTTTCTCATCATGTTTTGCCAGGGCATCAGCTCGAACATCATGTCGCTGGGCGGCATCGCCATCGCCATCGGCGCGATGGTGGACGCGGTCATCATCATGATCGAAAACGCCCACAAACATCTCGAACGCGACCAGGGCAAAAAACCGCATTGGGAAATCATCCGCGACGCGGCGGTCGAGGTGGGGCCGACGCTGTTTTACTCGCTGCTGGTCATCACCGTGTCCTTCGTGCCGGTGTTCACCTTGCAGGAGCAATCCGGCCGGCTGTTCAAACCGCTGGCGTTCACCAAGACGTATTCCATGGCCGCCGCTGCAGTGTTGTCCATCACGCTGGCGCCGATATTGATGGGTTGGTTCATCCGCGGCCGGATTCCGCGGGAAGAGCAAAACCCCATCAACCGCTTCCTCATCTGGCTTTACCACCCGGCCATTGACTTCGTCATCCAGCGGCGCCGAAGCATCGTCATCGCCGCGGCGCTGATCGTGGTTTGGGTTTTTGTTCCCTGGAACCGGCTGGTAACCTCGGTTGTGCCCGAAGGCTGGGCAAGAGCCACCGCGCTCAAAGCCGGCAAACTGTTCCCTTACCAAAACATCGGCTCGGAATTCATGCCGCCGCTGTATGAAGGTGATTTATTGTACATGCCTACGACGTTCCCCGGCATTTCGCCGACCAAGGCGCGGCAAATCCTCCAGATCACCGACCGCCTCATCAAATCATTTCCCGAGGTGAAGACGGTGTTCGGCAAGGCGGGCCGCGCCGAGACCGCCACCGATCCGGCGCCAATGGACATGATTGAAACCACCATCCAGCTCAAGCCGGAATCGGAATGGCCGGCGGTGGACATCAAGGACGATAACGACCGTGTCATCGCGCATCGCCGCCGCACGCCGGACGAACTCGTGGACGCGCTGAACGAGGCGGTACAGATTCCCGGGCTCAACAACGCCTGGACGATGCCCATCCGGACGCGCATCGATATGCTGTCCACCGGCATCAAGACCCCCATCGGCATCAAGGTAGCCGGACCGAACCTAAACGAACTGGAGCGCATCGGCACCGAAATCGAGGCAGTCATGCGCACGGTACCGGGCACGGCCAGCGCCTACGCCGAACGCGTCACCGGCGGACGGTTCATTGAATTTGAAATCAACCGCGACGCCATCGCGCGTTACGGCCTGACCGTCGGCGACGTGCAGGACGTGCTGTCCGTGGCGCTGGGCGGCATGCCGCTCGCGACCACCGTCGAAGGATTGCAGCGCTATACCATCAACCTCCGTTACGACCGCGATTTCCGGTCCGACCTGCGGTCATTGTCGGACGACATCGTCGTGCCCACGCCCGGCGGCGCGCAGGTGCCGCTCGGCCAACTCGCCACGCTCAAGGTCGTGGACGGCCCGATGGGCATCAAGAGCGAAGGCGCGGTGCCGAATGCCTGGATTTACGTGGACATCCGCGGCGTGGACGTGGGCACCTACGTGCAAATGGCCATGCGCGCCGTGAACGAGGCCATCGCCAAGGGCGCCATCAAGCTGCCGCCAGGCTACAACATTTTCTGGAGCGGCCAGTACGAATACATGCTGCGCGCTCAGCAACGGCTGATGATTGTCGTGCCGCTGACGCTGCTCATCATTCTGCTCATCATCTATCTCAACACGCGGTCGCTGATTAAAACCGCCATCGTCATGCTCGCGGTGCCGTTCTCGCTGGTGGGCGCGTTCTGGGTGATTTATTTGCTCGGCTACAACCTCAGCGTCGCCGTCTGGGTGGGCATCATCGCGCTGGCCGGGTTGGACGCGGAAACCGGCGTGGTGATGCTGCTTTACCTCGACCTCGCCTACGACGAATGGAGAAAGAAGGGCCTGATGCGGCAGGCGTCGGATTTGCGCGACGCGATTTATCACGGCGCGGTCAAGCGCGTCCGGCCCAAGGCGATGACGGCGTGCGTCATTATTGCCGGCCTGGCGCCGATTTTGTGGAGTCACGGCACCGGCGCCGACGTGATGAAACGCATCGCCACGCCGATGGTCGGCGGGGTCGTGACCTCGACGCTGATGGAACTACTGGTGTACCCGGCGATATTTTATTTGTGGCGGGCGAGGCAAATTAGGCCGGTCGATGTGGAGACGGCTGTCGAGGTTTAAAAAACTTGGTACTGCGTCGGTGTCGCTCCGTACGGCTGCCTAGAGATCATTCCGCGACCGGGTCAGTCTTTCCAGATTATTTAACTTAGAAATCATGGAATCCACAAGGCAACCGCCCCAGCTTGCTTCCAACGGTCTTCTGACTTTTCGTACAGATAAACATTTGAATCAGTGCATATCAGGGCCTGTCGCCTATCGCTGCTGAACCCTACCCGAGCTAACGTGAGTGGCCAGGAATCAGCCTTGGTCTTTCGAACGATGCGAATCGTGTGACCTGCCGGCGTGGTAAAACTATTCGTGGCGTGCTCCGCAATATAGCAATTCCGTGTGATAAACGAATCATAGGTGTCTCTGCGAATATCAGCCATCTGCTTTCGCAGCATCTCGTAAGGCATATCTTTGGACCAAGTAGCACTGCAGTTTGGCTGTGGACCGTGAGGCGAGCGGTAATATAGCTTCCCGATGTTCACCGGGGGTAATTCGTCAATAAATTGGCCGAGGAGTTTATAATCCAGTTGGTCGAACGAGCGAGAAACATGAAACACCGTTCCGCAATTTGTGCATTTCTCAGTCCACACCGCAACTTCCTTTTCGCCCGCTGCGCACACAACTGGCATAATGACCAGAATCAGGAAGATGAAACTTGTGACTCGGATGACGATGGACAGAATGATTGGTGGCCCATCCAGTCTCATGAGTCGACACTATGCCGGGCGGAATTTGTTGTCCAGTGTGGTTTTCGGAGTGCGGTGGCAGAGCGTAAGCGGCGACACCGCTTTTTGATTGCGAACCGACTTCCAAAGCGGCGTGGCGCTTCGCTTCCCGCCGCAGTCCAAAATAAATCGGCTGCAGTCCTCTGCGCCTCTGCGTCTCTGCGTTAAATTTATTCCTTCCCGCTGCCTGCAGATTTTTCCCCGAGCTTCCGTTCCAGCTCGTTCACGCGGCGGATCAGGTCAGGCAGGTGCTGGATGGCGATCATCTGGCGCTTGGTCTGCTTGTCCGGCTGCGCGGGAATGCCCAGCCACTTGCCGCCGTCGGGAATGTCGGTCATCACCCCGGACTTGGCCCCGATGATGACCTGGTTGCCAATCTTTAAATGCCCGGCCAGGCCCACTTGCCCGGCGAGGATCGTGTATTTGCCAATCTTCGTGCTGCCGGAGATGCCCACTTGCGCGATGACCAGCGAGCCTTCGCCAATCTCCACGTTGTGCGCAATCTGGACGAGGTTGTCGATTTTCGTGCCTTTGCCGATGACCGTTGGGCCGAGCGCGCCGCGGTCAATCGTCACGTTGGCGCCAATCTCCACGTCGTCGCCGATGATGACGTTACCAATCTGCGGCACCTTGAGATGCACGCCGTTTTCCAACACGTAGCCAAATCCGTCCGAGCCGACGACCGTGCCGGCGTGGATGCGCACCCGCGCGCCGATCTGCGTTTGCGCATAAACCGTGACATTCGGAAACAAATTCACCTCGTCGGCCAGTTTTGAGTCGTCGCCGACGAAATTGCCGGCCTCCAACACGGACCGGGCGCCAATCTTCACGCGCTCGCCCACGACGCAATGCGGTCCGATGTGCGCGGTCGGGTCCACCTGGGCGCTGGCAGCCACAACAGCGGTCGGGTGGACCCCGGCGGCGTAGGCGCGCTCCGGAAAGAACAGCGCGAGGGCCTTGGCGAAGGCGATTCGGGCGTTGGGCACGCGAATCAGAATTTTCCTCGCCGAGGCGGGCTTTTGGTCGGTGATGATGGCGGTGGCGGCGGTTTGTTCGGCCCGGGCGAGGAATTCCTCGTTCTCGGCAAAGGTCAGGTCGCCGGCTTGGGCCTGGGCGGCGGGCGCAAAGCCTTTAAGAACGGCCTGGCCATCGCCGATGACTTCGCCCTGCAGATGTTTCGCAATTTCCGCGACTTTAAATGACATAATGGTCTAAATGATTGCCTGTTGACTTGAATGTCGCGGCTCACTATAAAGGCGCGCGTATCCAGTTCAACCCCAAGTTTGCATGGCCAGAACCTTGCGCGTCGGACTAATCGGCTACCGCTTCATGGGCAGGGCGCACTCCAATGCCTGGCGGCAGGCCCCCCGCTTCTTCAATCTCAAGGCCAACGTCGAGCTGCACACCCTCTGCGGCCGCAACGCCGCCAATGTCCAGGCGGCCCGCCTCCAACTCGGCTGGCAGAACGCCTCCACGGACTGGCAAGACGTTGTCGAATCGCCGCTGATTGACATCGTGGACATTGTCACGCCGACGAATTGCCACGCGGAGATGGCCATTGCCGCGGCGAAGAATGGCAAGCACGTGCTGTGCGAGAAACCGCTGGCGCTGAATCTCAAGCAGGCCGAAGCGATGTTCGCCGCCGCGCAAAAGGCCAAGGTCGTCCACATGGTCTGTCATAATTACCGCCGCATCCCGGCGATCGCGCTGGCCAAGCGGATGATCGGCGAAGGCGCGCTGGGCCGGATTTATCACTACCACGCGCGCTACGCGCAGGACCGGCTGGCGGACCCGGAATTTCCGCTGGACTGGCGACTGCAAAAGGAGACCAGCGGCGCCGGCGTTCACAGCGACATCAATTCGCACGTCATTGACCTCGGCCGCTACCTCGTCGGCGAATTCACCGAAGTCTGCGGCTGGCTGAACACGTTTATCCCGGAACGACCGACGGCAGAGTCATTGGCGAGGGGCACGCGCAAGCTGGGCAAGGTGACCGCGCCGGACTCGGCGGTTTTCTTCGGGCGAATGGAAGGCGGCGTCCTGGCGAACGTGGAGGCCACCCGTTACGCGCTCGGCCGCAAGAATCACATCGCCATCGAAATCAACGGCAGCAAGGGCTCGATTTATTTCGATTTCGAGGACATGAACAAGTTGCAGTTTTACAACGGCGAGGACCCGAAGGACCGGCGGGGATTCCGCGTGGTTCAGGTGACCGAGCGGGACGGCATCCAGCCGTACGTGGGCAACTGGTGGCCGCCGGGCCACGGCATCGGGTACGAACACACCTTCATCCACGTGGCCGCGGATTTTGTGAATGCGTGTGTCGAAGGCAAACCGGTACATCCCACGTTCGAAGACGGGTTGAAGAACCAGCGGGTGCTTGCCGCCGTTGAGGAATCGTCGCAAAAGGGAAAGTGGGTGAAGGTGTAGAGTTGAGCCTGTGGCTCAACCATTTCGAGCCACAAGCTCGACGCTACAACAAATTCGGGCACTGCAACCTTTGCCCGTCCTTGCTTCACTCGCCGGCTTCCGGCTAAACTCCGTCTTTGACCGAAGTTATGCCGACGACTCCGCTGCATGAAATTGTGCCGGTGCTGCAGGTGGCCATCGGGCCGGTGATTCTGATTTCCGGCGTGGGGCTGCTGCTGCTGACCATGACCAACCGGCTGGGCCGTGCCATCGACCGGGCCCGGCAACTGAAGGCCGACCTGCCCAAGCGCACGGACGCCGAGCGCGAGCAGGTCCTGGCGCAGGTGGCCATGATTTACCGCCGCGCCCGCGTGATTCGACTGACCATCATCCTGGCGGCGGTGAGCGTGTTGCTGGCGTCGGTGTTGATCATCACCCTCTTTCTGTCGGCGCTGTTGCATCTGGAGTTCGGCCTGCTGGTGAGTTTGATTTTTATCGCCTGCATGGCGTCGCTGTTTGCGTCGCTGGTCGCGTTCATCTGCGACATCAACCTGTCGCTGGGAGCCCTCAAGCTGGAGTTGCAGGATGTCAAGCCTGATGCGACTGAGCGCAGGCAGGGATAGCGCCTTACGCTGTCCGGACGCCGCGGCGCGGCGTCCCTACCTCCAAACCAGCGCAGGCTTCAATTTGGCTTGCCGGGAGGTCGGCGGTTAAGTATTAGAATGGGTGCCAGTCATGGGTTGCCCGCGTGGCGGAATTGGCAGACGCGCTAGATTCAGGTTCTAGTGAGTAACATCGTACAGGTTCAAGTCCTGTCGCGGGCACCAACAACGGTTGGCGGGTTGACCTTGCCGGGAACACCAGTTTGCCGGCTGGGATAGGGCTGAAAAGACCAGTTTTCCCAGCCAATACGAGGAAAATCCATTTTTGTCTTTACTCGGGATTCAGAAAGCGGTTTGTTCCCGCACAATTGGGACCCCATGAAACCTGGTACAATCTTCATCCTGGTGCTGAATGTTCTCATTTCCATCGCCTTGGTGTGCGTCGTCGTCCGCCTCTACGCGAGCAACTTGGAAAAGGACCAGACCATTGCGGAACTACGGACGCAGAAACAGACCGATGCCAAAAAGGCCCTGCAAGCGCAGCAGGAACTGGACGCACAGAAGGAATTTGAGGCGCAAAAGAAACTGGAAGAACAAAAGCGGCTGGAAACCAAGAACCAGCGTCGGGTGGAAGATGACCTGGACAAAATTGACGCCCGCCTGAAACGAGTCCTGGATCAGCCATCCGGCTTTGCCGACGAATCCAAGGCGCAACGGGACACGCAGGAAGAACTGCTACGGCAGCTCGCCAACGTCGCGAAAACCGAAATCGGCATCCTGGCGGTGGAAATTCAAACCGTGGGCTTCACCAACGACGCGGCGTTGCAGGCTAATTTGGACATCTTCTTCAAAAGCTACGAGGATAAGATCCACGCCGAACGGCTGAGCTACGATTACATCGAACTGGGATTCCGGGACAGCGACCACAAGAAGGAACTGGATGCCGAATCGGCGCGGTCGCTGCAGGCGGCCTTCGCCGCCAAACGGGCCATCCTCGCCCTGAAGCCCAGTCAGAAGAGCAAGTAGGATTCGAGGTCGGTTGCCAGGCCGTTTGGGAAAAAGAGGGAAATGCGGCTGTTCACCAGTTCACGGGCACCGTCATCTTCTTCCCGAAACGATTGTGGTAATGGACCTGCCGGTGATGGCGGCCGTATTCGTGCACCAGCCTGGTGATTTTGACGTCGTAACAGCAGTACTCCGCGATCTCCGCCAGCCGGCCTTCCTTGAACCAGCGGATGGCCTGCATGCCCTCCGCCGTCTTTTCCACGCCGAACGTTGCCGTGGCGATGGAATCCAGGGACAGCCGGTGCTGCAACTGATTCTGCAAGTCCACCATCAGATCGAGCGTCGGCAGCTGGCGCAGGTCGAATGAAGTATAACCGTGCAGCACCTCGTAGTCGAAACGCAGGATATTGAAACCCACGACGAGGTCGGCGCGCTGCAAATCCTTGAGCAGGTCGTCCATCTGTTTCTCCGCATAAATCCGGTAATCGCCGCGCGCGGTGCCGAAGGTCACGCCGACGCTCATCCCCATGCGGCTGATATGGCCCCAGCCGCCCACTTCGTCGGCGGATTTCTGCGTTTCGAGATCGAAATAGACAATGTTCTTCGCCACGGTTTTTATTTGTAGCAGCGGCCGCAAGTCCGCTCCATTCAAAAAAATTTGAGCCGGCTCACGCCGGCTGCTACCTTGCCCGCATGGCCCTGACCCCATCCACCATGCTGCCGCTCGGCACGGCGGCGCCCGATTTCAAACTGCCGGACACCAACGGGAAAATCGTCGCGCTCGCGGATTTCAAAAGCCAGCGGGCGTTGCTGGTTGTGTTCCTGTGCAACCATTGCCCCTACGTGAAGCACATCCGCGCCGGTCTGGCGCAGCTCGCGCGCGATTACCAGCCGCGCGGCGTCGGCATCGTCGGCATCAATGCCAACGACGTGGCCAATTATCCCGAGGACAGCCCGGCCCGGATGAAAGAGGAAGTCAAATCCGCCGGTTATTTGTTTCCCTACCTTTACGATGAAACCCAGGCCGTGGCCAAGGCCTACCGCGCCGCTTGCACGCCGGACTTTTACCTGTTCAGCCAAGAGCAGAAGCTCGTGTACCGCGGCCAGCTGGATGACAGCCGGCCGGGAAATGGTGTTCCGGTGACCGGCAAGGATTTGCGGGCGGCGCTTGACGCCGTGCTGGCCGGCCAACCGGTCCCGCCGGACCAGAAACCCAGCATCGGCTGCAATATCAAGTGGAAGTCCGGGAACGAGCCGGACTACTTCTAAACGCCGAAGGTCGAAGGCATACGGCCGGGCGGACTCGGCCGTTGGTCCCCGGTGGCGATTCTGTTTGTTTTGCGCTTTTCCGGCTGACTTTTCACCGCCTCGCCTGCTGAGTTTGCCGTGTGACGAATGGCTTCCAGCGCTGTCAAACTTGGAAAGCATTTTCTCTTCCCCCGATGGCGGGTAAAAAGCAGGACAAGTCGGAACCGAGCCGGGCAGCGGACGCTTCGGAAGTCGTGGAACAACTGGCCCGCCAGGCCGAGCAGGCCGGCGCCAGCGACATCCACCTTCAGATGCGCGGCAAGACCGGCGAGGTCAGCTTCCGCCTCGACGGCATCATCGTTCCCGGCCCGGAGCTGGCCGCCGAGGTGGCGGAACGGGTCTTTGGCCGGATCAAATTCCTAGCGCGGCTCAAGACCTATCAGGAGTCGCTGCCTCAGGATGGCCGCATTGCGCATGCCGACCTCGGCTGCAAAAACGACATCCGCGTGGCCACCTACCCGACCGTGACCGGCGAAAAAATCGTCCTGCGGCTCTTCCAATCCGCCTCGGCCAAATCACTGCCGGAGCTGTCCCTCCCCGCCGATGCCGGAGCCGAGGTGGAGCGTTTCCTTCGCCAAACGGCGGGCCTGTTGTTGCTGACCGGCCCCGCGGGCAGCGGCAAAACCACGACCATTTACGCCTGCCTGCGGTATCTGACCGAACGGGGTGGACGCCAGATCATCACCGTCGAAGATCCGGTGGAACAAATCATTCCCGGCACCATGCAAACCGAGGTGAACGAGGCCATCGGCCTCGATTTCGCGCGGGCCGCGCGGCACCTGCTGCGCCTGGACCCGCAGGTGTTGATTCTGGGCGAGATCCGGGACGAGGCCACGGCGCAACTGGCCGTGCGCGCCGGATTGACCGGCCACCTGGTGATTTCCACGCTGCACGCCGGTTCGTGTCGGGGCGTTTTCGAGCGGCTGCAGGTGATGTGTGCCGACCATTCCGCCGTGGCCAGCGCGGTCGAACTGGTATTAAACCAGCGGCTGATTCGCAAAGTGTGTGCGACCTGCGGTGGCACCGGCTGTGAACATTGTCTGCGCACCGGTTATCAGGGCCGCCTGCCGCTCGTGGAATGGTTGCGGGTGGACGAGGCCCTGCGCGTGAAGATCCGGCAATGTGACCTGTCGGCCCTGACCCCGGCGCGGCCGCTGGAGGAATCGGCGCGTGAGCTTTTGCAGCGGGGTTTGTCCAATCAGGCGGAATACCAACGGGTATTCGGCCTATGAAACTGGACGAATTTGCCTTCTTCAATCAACAACTGGCGGCGATGCTGCGCGACGGCATTCCCTTGGAGGGCGCGCTGCACCGGCTTGGTCAGGAGATGCGCGCCGGCATGCTCCGCGCCGAGTTGCAGTCGCTCGAAGCCGACTTGGCCAAGGGCACGCCGTTGGCCGAGGCGTTGAAGCCCCGCCAGTTGCCCGAACTGTACAAACGGATGATCGTGGTCGGCGTCAAGGGCGGCGACCTGCCCGGGGCGCTCACCATGCTGGCCGATTATTTCCAGCGCCAGAACAACGTCTGGATGCGGCTCCGCAGCATGCTGGTTTATCCGCTGATTGTGATGTTCGTCGCGTTCCTGATTTCCATCGTGCTGGCTTTGCTCTGGACCCATGTCATCGGACCCGCCATGGGCAACGTGTTTTCCGGCATGTGGATCGCGCTGCCCGGGGCCACGCGATTTGCGCTGGCGACGCTGCAGACCGTCTGGATTTTTCCCGTGCTGCTGGGCATCGCCTTTCTGTTCATTGTCGCCATCGTTTTCCTGCCCAGCCTGCGCGGGAAATACCTCTGGCGGCTGCCCGCCTTCAAGGAAGCCAGCGTCTCGCGCATCGCGGCTTCCCTGACGCTGCTGCTAAAAAGCGGGGTCAGTCTGCCGGACGCCGTCGGCTTGGTGGGGCAACTCGAGAGCAGCACCACGGCCACCGCCGACCTGGAGCGCTGGCGGAAAAACCTGGCCGCCGGCATGGTCAAGTTTTCCGAGGTGGCAGGGACGAACCGTTTGATCCCGCCGTTGTTTGTCTGGGTGGTGGCCAGCGCCGGCGAGGACTTGGTCGCCGGCTTCAATCGGGCGGCGGAAATCTATCATTCGCGCGCCCTGTACCGCACCGAGGTGGCGCTGTACTCGGTGCTGCCGGTGGCGTCGCTGTTTCTCGGCGCGATTGTCCTGTCGCAGGCGTTCCTGGCCATCAGCATGTTTTTGCCGCTCATTGCCATGGTCAACGGGCTGTGCGGCAGTTGAACCGGGAATCCGGAAACGAAGGTTGTGACTGACTTTTTACAAATTCTGGCCGGCTTGCTTTGGTACACCGTGCTGATCCTGGTGCCGGGCGGCGCGTTTTCCGTCTTGATGCATTATCTGCTGTCGCTGCCCATGCGCCGCCGCGACCGCGCGCTGTTCTTTCTCGACCTGCTCGAAACCGTCCTGCAGCGCGGCCAGCCGGTGGAGCCGGCCATCGTTTCG
>Ga0335071_10000901_pt1 | contig 32035 bp, 67 predicted proteins | sample Lox_Sample_15_FD_206724 | JGI IMG/M metagenome (GOLD analysis project Ga0335071, IMG submission 206724) | Soil microbial communities from Loxahatchee National Wildlife Refuge, Florida, United States - Lox_Sample_1.5 | ecosystem: Environmental > Terrestrial > Soil > Wetlands | place: USA...
GGGCAGCGCACACAGTTCTTTATCTCCGGGTGCCTGCACTCCATTCATACCTCCATCAGGGCAGCATAGCCATCGCACTTGATGATGATGCGTTCCAACTCCTGCACCGCCTGACGGCGTTGCTGTGTCGTCAACACATTGAACCACACCCACCATGGCCCCATCTGCTCGGTCATGTCTTCAGCTTCTCGTCGAGCCGGTCGATGGCGTCGAGCACCATGTCTTCGGCGTCGAGACTCGGGTTGCTCTCCTGCGCCTCAAACGCCTGCCTCACGGCCATGCGCAGGACCCCAAGCGCCAGCTTCACATACTGGCGCTCTTCTAGCTGGCCATCCTTGTAGCCGTTCTCGTAGGGTGATTCGTTCATCAGAAGTCTCCTTCGTGTGCGGCCTGCTCGATGGTGCCCTCGTTGATGCAGTGCACCGTGATGCCCAGCGAGTTGGCGATGTCATGCGCCTCGTTATCGTCGGTGCAGTCGATGAACAGGTCCACCCAACGATAGCCCTCGGCGTCGGCTTCACGGTCTGTCTCGACCCCTTCGCAGCCGTCAATCTCACCGCTGATATGGTAGACCTTCATCGGCCCTCCTCGGCGTCCTCGGCTTCCTCAGCCGCCATACGAGCCTCGTCGGCTGCCTCCTCGGCACCGTCGAGTTCTCGTTCGTAGCTCTCGTCGTAGAGCGCGTCTGTATCCTTCACGTACATGTTCTTGTTCTCGTCATAGACGAGGTCGAAGTCTTCCGGTTCCTCACAGCTGCCACAGATTGTGTGCCGCGTCTCGCCACCATAGCCCACGAAGGGCTCAGCTGGAGTCATCGGTCCCCAGCAGCTGATGCACGTCTCATTCCAGTCAACCATCGCTCTCCTCCTCGTCGGGCGAACCGGTCTGGTGTATCCATATCTCGACATCGTCGTACTCGGTGAACGCCTTCTTCAGAGCATCCTCCAAAGCGCCGACATCAAGCTCACGCACGTTGTCGAGTGCAAGCAGCGAGACGTAGCTCTCCGTTTCGTGGTCCTCGCCGTATACCTCGACCACGAAGTGCGTGCGGCCCTCATCCGGCTGAATCATCAGTACCCGCTCTCCGGCATCTGTTGGTTGCCCTCGTATGATTGCTCGGCCCAGCTGTCGTAGTCGGCCGCTTCCTCGTTCGTGATGGCGAAGAAGTAGCGCTTCAGCGCCTCCTCAAGCTCGGCGGCGCGCTCAGCCTCGATGCCGCTGACCGTGAAGTTGCGGTCGCTCATCACGCGCCCCAGCAGACCGCCGCCAAGGTAGTTCTGGTAGGCGCTCATCTTCGCGCCCTTGATGCCCAACAGGCCGCTGGCGTCTATCTCGATGCCGCCACCGCGACGGCTGCAGTCCAGCCGCAGCGTGTGCTCCTCGATGTACTCTTCGAATGTCATGCCAGTGCCCTCTCCTTCCGCTGCTCCCAGCGCCTGCGTAGCCAGTCACGCCACACAAAGTAGCCCATGTTCAGTCGCTCCGTGTGCTCGCCCGGCCGACGATATGCCTCGCGCAGCATGCCCTCAAGCTCATCAATGGCCTCGTCGGCGAGCTTGCTAATCTCGCCATGCGGCCATGTCTCGCGGTAACGGTCCAGCGCCGACATCTGTCCGCCGACTGCTCTCACTCCTCCACCTTGTGGAAGGGACCACCACAGCCGAAGGTGTGACCCTCGGCCGTGATGCCCACTGTTTCGCGCTGGTGCATGGCGAACAGCGTCATGCAGGACGCGCAGACCACCGCCTGCTCGCCAGCGTCGTTCTTGTAGCCCAGTGCCAGCTTCGGCTGCAGGCCGTGCTCTGGGCAATCGAAGTCGCCCTCGGCCAGACCAGCTACCGGCACGCCGCGTACCTTCAGCATCACACACTGTCCTCGTCAAGCATGGCCTGCGTGATGGCCAGCCCCAGATTCGCGTCGCCCAACGCCTTCAGATTGTCGCAGAGGTCGGTGTAGACCTCACGCAGCCTCAGGCTGCTCTCGTCAGTGACCTCCTCACACTCGACGAACAGCTCAGCCTCGACCTCACGCAAGCTCTGCCTCGCCTCGGCGATGGCCTTGCGGGCAGCGCTCATGCGCCTGCTCATTTCCTTGGTAGTCACAGGTCACCCTCCCCACGCTCGTCCAAGAACAGCAGGAACGAGTCCTGAGCCTCACACTCGGCCTCGTAGTCGAGGTCGGCCTGTGGGATGGCGTTCTCTGCCGCCCGCAGCCATGCGTTCTCGGCCTCAATCTCGGCCTGCTGTTCCCTGTCAAGTTCCTCTTCGCTGTACTGCGCGAAGATGCTCTCCTGGCTCACGATGCCTCCCTCTTCAGAAGCTCCTCGACAAAGTATGCCGCATCGCCCTTGTGGAAGTACTCGGGCTGAGTGTAGCGGTCGGGGCACCTGACGAAGTTGTCGAACGCCGCGACAGCGAAGCTCAGCGTGTGCCGGAAGTCGGTGGGAGCCTGAAGGTCAAGCTGCCCATCGGCGTCCTTGAAGCCCAGCCACCAATAGCCCGCGCCCTGAGCGATGACGACGCTCGGATGCTTGGCGTTGTGGTAGAGCCCGGCCTCAATCCGAACCCAGTCGCTCTTCGGCATGTCAGTCCTCCCCGGTCAGGCAAATCGACTCTACGTTGTAGTCCCACGCATAGGTGTGCAAGAAGCTGCGCTTCTCCATGTTGATGTCGGTGTACTCAACGTAGACGATGTCCAGTTTGACCAACTCGGCGATAGCACCACCGACCGCCTGCCTGCTGACGCCAAGCTCGCGGGCGATGTCATCAGCCATCACGTCGCTAAAGCCCGGCTCGGCGTACATCATGCTCTCCAACACCTTCAGCACAGCAAGGCTGAAGTCGGGAAGCTCGATGGCTGCGAACTGCTCTTTCGTGAGAATCATGCTCACCCTCCCATCGACGACACGCGGGCGTGCTCCGCCCCACAAGTCTCATGATACGCCGATGGCGGGAAAAGTCAACCTGTTGCCGTTGGGGGCGGGCAACATTGCCCGCCCCCTCGCTACCCGGCGTTATCTGTCGATGATGCTGTACTTCAGGAGCTTGTCGATGACCTTCTCAGCCTCGTCGAAGCTCAGCTGGACGTAGCTCTGGTAGCTACCGCCACTGACGGTGACACCCAGCTGCGCCAGCTGCTCCTCGATGCGCTCGTGCCGCTCCTTGTCCTCCTGTTCCTGCCGCCTGCGCCGCTCATAGGATTCCTTGACTGATGCCTGATAGGCGATGCGCTCGGCCTCGCACTGCTCCCATGGCCCTTTGATGCTCTGTGGCAGAGCGAGGTTGTAGCCCTTCTGCGGCGTGCCATCCTTGTCCACATGCTGCACCAGCACGCCGTTGGTCGCGAAGCTCCTGCGCCTCGGTGCCCAGCAGTCGGTCAGCGTGACGTTGCCGCTCTCGGTCGGGAAGGTCTTGTCGCTCTGCACGCGACTGTAGTCGTACGACCACACGTTCCGGTCGATGATGCGGACGCGCTGACCGCCGCCCCAGCGCTTCCAGTCGCGGTCCCGACTGACGAAGTAGTCCTGTCCCACCTGTAGGTCGGCTGACTTCATTCACTTCACCTTCATGATGATGTCGTCCTGCACGGTCACCTCGGCGTACCACTTGCGCTCGTACGGGCTCGGGCCGACCACGCAGAAGGTGCCGGTGCTCTTGTACTCGGGACCGAACATGCTCGTCTCGACGAAGCGCAGACGCTTGCCCACGCTCAGCTTGAGCGCCTTCTTGGTCGGATAGTCTGCTCCCATCATGGTCACTCGCCTCCTTCGATTTCCAGCGGGCCGTTGCCCAGCTTGCTACCCTTGCAGTCGCGACCGTATGCCGCGCCTGCGGCGCGGCCTGCGGCGACGCCCTTGCGGTCGTACAGGTCGATGTGCGTCTTGCGACCGGAGCGCAGGTTCAGATTCTGCTGCGCCCAGCCGTCCACCTTCGGGTCGCGCACGAGCACGAGCGCCATGTGGTTGGCGTTCTCCTCAAGCGCATCCCGCAGCCCGGCCACGAAGCCGTAGCGGAAGCTCTTGCCAATCTCCCGCGATGTCTCCTTCGGCATCCAGCCCGCGTTCGCCTGCTTGCGCTCCTCGATGTGCTTCGCCCGCAGCCGCTCCATGACGAGCAGAGCCGCCGTGTATGCCGCCTTGGCGAGCAGCACGTCAGTCTCCAGCCCCAAGAACATGATGCGGTGCCGCGCGTTGGCCGCGCGCCGCTTCGCCCAACCCCTGTCGTAGTAGGGCTCCCAGTACATGCGGCAGCGGAAGTTGTCCGCGATGACCAAGGCCAGCCTGCCCTTCAGGCTGTTCTTGTTCGCCATATCCTCGGCGCAGTCCTGTCGGACCTCTTCCTCCTCGTCGCTCTCGATGATGTCGCTCAGGTCGAGCCCATGCTTGTTGAGCAGGTTCTGCAGCCTGCAGAGCGCGGCTTGCGCCTCGCCCTCGGTGGTCGCGCCCTCAGCCAGCGCCTGAATCTTGCGGATGCGGTCGATGATGCGGTCGTCAACGGGCGGTGTCACATTCCCTCCTTCACTTCGCTGCGCGGCACCGCGAACTCGGCACCGCAATCTTTGTCGGCTTCCACGCCCTTCAGCCGCAGGTACTTCGTGATAGCGGTGCGCAGGGCGATGATGTTTTCGTCGCTCAGGTCATGCACGTTCAGGCCGAAGCTCGGAGCCGCGTACTGCTCCTTGCCGCTCAGGTTGGCGGGCGTGGTCGTCGCGCCGATGCTGAACAGCGTGCCGTCCTTCGTCTCCATCAGGCTGAACTCGACCCGCACGCCGCGCGTGTTAACCTGCAGGTTCTCCTGCTTCACCGTTCCCTCCCCGGTCATGGGCGCAGGCTGCGCCCCACAACCCTCATGTTACGCTCTTCGCAGAAAATGTCAAACGTCAGCCGTTAGGGGCGGCTCACGCCGCCCCCTCCAGTACTTCCGGCTTACGAGGCCGCTTGGCATAGGCCGTCGTCTCGTCGCCCTTGCGGCTCGGCTCGACGTTAGCCACGAAACGCACGCGCTGACCACAGGCCCAGTCATAGACGCCCATGTCGCCATGAGCCTCCTGCCAGCGAGTGTAGAGCATGTCGTACAGCTTGCTCGCCACGGTCGAGTAGACACGGCTGCCGTTGTCGAGCCGCACCACCATCTTGTCAACAGTGCCGCCGTAGTAGCTGAACTCGTTCTCCTCGCTCCACATGCGCTCGATGACGCCCTCGACCACGATGCCGCTGCCGATGGGCGCGGGACCGCGCTGCTTGCGCTCCTCATGGTTCACAAGGTCACGCTCGTAGGCGGGCACGATGGCCGCGCACAGGCCGACCTGACGCGAGCCGATGGCCTTGGCCTCGGCGATGACCTTGACGTTGTAGAGGAAGTCGCTGTTGCCGGGCTCGACGCTCTGAGCCCACGCAATGGCGTCCTTCGCCCACTGCACGGTCTGCTCGTTATGGCGCTCCTCGACAGCGCGCCGGTAGGCTTGCTGCAGGCGATACGCCTTCTCGTCCTTCTCGTCGCGGCCGATGACCCACCAGAGCAAGTCAACGGTGGCCGTCTTGCTGACCACATCGGCCTGCTTGCGGCTGACGTAGCTGCCTTCCTTGCGCACGATGCAGTAGGCGACCTCGACGATGGCCTCAGGCGTGAACTCAAGCCACTCGCGGCGCACGCCGCTCGGGATATCGTCGCGCTCATCGACCTCGTCGATGCCGTCCTCGAACAGGCTGACCCAGCCCGGCCGCAGGCCACAGTAGGCCATCAGGCAGTCGCTGCCCACCTGCTTGAGCGTGCCGGTCGCATCCTCGACCACGAGGTAGGTGTCCTTGCGGTTGCGCAGCGTGCCGCAGTGCTCGCAGAGCGGCTGCTCGGGCGCGGTCAGGACGTACTCCTCGGGCAGGTTGGGGTTGCGCCGCAGCAGCGGCTTGTCGAGCGCCCAATCGACCGTAGCCGCGAACGTGTAGCCCGGCACCTTCAGCAGGTCGCCGAAGACCGCGATGTGGCTCTCGCGCTTGATGCGCATGACGCCAGTGTCGGGGTCCTTGACCTCATACTGGGTGTGAGCGATGCTCCACGTCAGCTGCTCGGCGATGCCAGCCCGCTTCGCACGGCGGTTCAGCCGCTCAATGCGGTCAAGCTGCACCGGCTCAAGCCACTGCGGAACCTCAAAGATTCGGTACGGCTCAGTCATGTCACGCTCCCCAGCGTCAGCGGGCACGGCGTGCCCAACACCCAAGAGTATGATACCCAACTCACAGAATGTCAAACACGCCGTTGCCCGCGTTACTTCGCTGCGTCGTCCGCAGCCTTCAGCGGCGAGCTTTCGAGCAGATGAAGCTCGACGAGCGCCACGATGCGCAGCACCCGGTCGCCAGCGATGTGCAGGTCTTCCAGCAGCCGCCCCGCCAGCCGGGCACTGACAAGCTCATGCCCGATGAAGCTGAAGTGGTCGCCACGGTCCTGATGGCAGGCCACCTTGCCGATGTCATGCAGCAGCGCGGCCAGCTTCAGGTCGGGATGCGCCTCGACGCCCTCGACGACCTGAATCGTGTGTTCGAACAGGTCATGCCGGTGGAAGCGGCTCCGCTGGTCGAAGCCGACCATGGCCGCGACCTCAGGCAGCGCGAAGGCGAGCGCCCCGGTGCGAGCCAGAAGCTCAAGCCCACCCCGCACGTTCGTCCCGGCGAGCAGCTTCTCAAGCTCGTCACGCACCCGCTCCCGGCTCACGGTGAGCAGGTGATGCGACAGCTTCGCCGCCGCAGCCTCGGTCTTGGCCTCAGCCACGAAGTCAAGCGTCGAGACGAAGCGCGCCAGCCGCAGGATGCGCAGGGGGTCCTCGCGGAACCGGTCCTCCGCCTTGCCCACGGCACGCACCACGCCAGCCTCAAGGTCAGCCACCCCACCGAAGGGGTCGATGACCTCGCCGCCGTGACCCAGCGCCATCGCCCCGATGGTGAAGTCGCGCCGGGCAAGGTCTTCCTCAAGCGAGACGCCGCCAAAGACGACGACCGGCTTGCGGCCGGGGCCATCCTTGCGGAACGTGGCGACCTCGACCTGAACGAAGCGCTTGGGCTCGGCCTCGACCTTGAAGGTCAGGACGCCCTGACGCTTGCCAATGGTCACCACATGGCGACCGGCAGCCTTGGCCCGCGCCTCGACCTCGTCGGGCAGGAGAGGCGTGGTGAAGTCGAAGTCATGAGGCTCCCGGCCCAGCAGCTTGTCACGCACCGCGCCGCCCACCAGAAACACAGGGCTCACGATAGCCTCAAGCGCCGCCGTCACCTTCTCGTCCTCGGTCATCACACACCTCCTCGCAGTTTGAGTCCAGCGGGGACCGGCGACGGAGTCGAACCGTCTAGCCCGTCGGCGCTGCCCCGCGCAGCCGAACCGGTCCCCGGCGAGCATCATCTGCCCGTTTCAACGCAAAGTCAACCGTTAGCCTCGCCGCAGGCTCGGGTGCAGACCGCTGGTCTGACGCGCCCGCGTAAGAGCGTCCGCGGTCTGTTATCAACGTGGGGGATAGTAGCTTCTCATTATCAGACACGCGCAGGCGCAATGATAAAGCGCAGGCGCGCTCAGGAAGTTTTCTGCGGCGTGGACACTAAAGCCACAGTTGTCAACACCCTTTTTATAGGGTGTGAGTTTAGTGGCTTTCTAACAATCACAACAAGTGGCAGTGGGCTGCTGCCAAGCACGGCAGCAGCCCTCCTCGCCACACGTCATTCCCGATGTAGCCCAGCCTTCGAACAACCAGAACAACATCTTGCCGGGAAACTCCAACGCCTTATAGAGCGGCTTGTTGACTAGGTCGTCAAGCCCCATTAGCGCGTCGCCAGCCTCTATTTCGCCGACCTTGCGTGGCACGCGAACATAGATGCTTTCCCATAGAATGTCGCTCGTCGGTACACCCGGAGTGTTCATGACTAGGCTAACGTTCGATACTTACATGTGATAGCTACTGGGTTAACGCCATCCTGTAGGTTGAGCGCCATCTGGGCACAGCGCTCGTCAGTGACAAAATGTAGGACTTCCCGCTTCACTTCCTCTTCACCAGCCTCGGCGTTTTGTCGTCGTGGTATTCCGGGCCGACCCACTTGTGGTCCACGTCCACGAGCGTGCCGGGGTTGATGCCCCAGTCGGCTTCCTCGGTGAGCCACGCGACGTAGCTCATCAGCTCGATGCAACGCTTGCCGATGCTGTCGTCAGCCGAATCGTAAAGCGGCGCATACTCCTCAGACTCGGAGTAGTCACCGACCACGACGATGCGGTCGCCAGCCCAGCGCCCGACCACCTCATCGACAAGCTCCTGCGGTGCGTCTTCGAAGTGCCAGTCGCCGCCGCCGAACCCGACGCTGGACTTGTCGAGCAGGAGAATCTGCAGCGCCGTCAGCATGCCGCAGGCGTCCATGCCCCACTCGCCCAGCTTCAGGCCCTCGCCGAAGTGGTGAGAGTACAGCTTCTCGTTCTTGTCGATGTTCACCGGCACCCAATACTGTCCCATTATCCTATCACCTCAAAGTTGATGAGTACTTCGTTGCAGTGCCAGCACTCCAACGTGGCCGTGCCGTCTGGATACGTGCAGAACGCCAGTGGCGTGTCGGCCTCACCGTCCTCGACGATGGGGTCATGGTTGTGGTGCGTTAGCTCACGAAGCTCTTCCGCTGTGATTGTCAGTGTACCAACACTCATGACGCATACTCCCACTTCGTGCTCAGCTTACCCTGTGCCTTCAGCTGCGAGAACACAGCCTCGACCTCTGGTTCGTAGACAAAGTCAAAGGTTGCATAGGCAGCCTTGTAGGGCTGCCCATTGAAGTCCACGATGGGCATGCCGTCCAGCTTGGAGTCGTCGCGATACAGGGTGACGACCTCTAGCAGTTGAACGCCGTTGTGCTCCACCACGTGGCTGTCGGTGTCCACCCAGAAGTTGACGATGGCGCTGTCGTAGCCGCCCTCAAGCTCGATGACCAGTCTCACTTTGCACCTCCTTCAAGCTGTTGGCTGCTCCACTTGCGAGCCTTGTCCCATGCGTCCATGACGACGGCTTCGGCCGCGTCTTGACCGCACATGTCAACTAGGCGCTTCGTCAGCTCTTGGATGACGTACTCACGCTCACGGTTCGCCCAACGTTCCAACACAAGCTCAAGGTCCATCAGATGAGCGGCAGGTCGCTGCCAAAGCCAGCCTCGTCGGCCGCTTTGTCGATGACCTCGGCCAGCTTGCCAGCCGCCTCGTCACGCTCGTCGTAGTAGCCGTTCCTGTAGTCCTCAGCCAGCTGGCGGAAGAACTCAAGGAAGACCACGGCCTTGCGCTGGATGAGCGTGCGATGGTCCGCCAGAAACAGAGCGGCCAGCATGCTCTCGCCGTCGCCGAAGACGTTCACGGCATGCGACAGTGCCTCCGCGACTGCCTTCTGCTCTGTGTCGTTGTTCGTTGTCACCTGTCACGCCTCGCTTTCGCTCGTCGGCACCAACACGTCCACATACATCGGGTGTTCCCTGATTCGCGTCACCTCAAGCCCGACTAACATGCCGGGCGAGAAGAGCTTCGCAAACTCAACCATGCCCTTCTCAGCCGCGTCTTCCGGGCTGTCGGCATTGCAGTACCACTTCAGCGCAACCTCAAATTGCATCGTTATCACTCCTCGTCGCACAACTCGACCGCGTTGCCGCTCATCGGCTTCACGGCCAGCTGATTGTTGCTACGCGCCTCGATGCGCCGCTCAAAACGCGGATGGGCGGTCACAAAAACCTCTGCGCCCTTGCCGTTCTCAAAGCGCACCGTTGTCCACTCGGGCAGTCTGACCCAGTGTTCGTAGTCAGTCGAATAGCTTATGGCGCTCGATGGGAACTCCTGCTGGCTTGCGTTGACCAGATTTTCCAACCGCGCAACCTCCTGACGAAGCACACTAAGCTCCGTCTGCGCCCACTTGGGCAGCTTCTCTTCGCGTGGGTCGTTCACCACGGGTTCGCCTCCACGTGCATCGCCATTTCCTCCTCGGGCATCTTGACGGCATGGTAGACGACATCATGCACATAGACGTCACCAAGGTCATAGCCGCCCATCGTGAATTCGCTCTTCACCGCGCAGTACCACGTGGCATGCGGGTTGGTGCGCTCACGTTCGGGCGTCTGGTACTTCTTGAGCACGCGCCACTCCCACTCGGTACCGGGAATCCGGTAGACCTCATAGGGGTTGTTGACCTTGCGGGTCTTCGCGCAAGCATTGACTGCCATTGTCAGTCACTCTCCCTGTACAGGATGGCAGCCGTGTCGATGCCCGCACTGTACAGTGCGGCGAAGGCTGCCTCGATATGTGCCAGTGTTCCCGCATCGCCGCTGAAGTCGAAACCGTTGTGGAAACTGAAGTGCATCTGCAGGCCATCGCTGAAGAACACGTAGCCCTCGGGCACCTCATTGTTTCCACGGTTGTCGATGCCGGTCACACGCGGACCTTCACTCGGCTTCTCCACCTCGGGCACGGTTTCCGCCGTGCCCTTGTCGATGACCTCAAGGTCGTCAACCACGTACAGGTTGTCGCCCGGCGCGACAGAGAAGCCATCAAGTTGCTGCAGCAACTCAAGCTCAAGGTCGTCCTTCTTGGCGAACGCGCCGCTGACGTGGGTGAGGTGCAGCTTGAGAAAGATTGTCGCTCCAGCCATGTCAGTCCACCAATCTGTCGAACTTTTCGGCGATTGCCCTGTCGATATCGGTTGTGTGGTCGAAGTACGGCCCCACCATGCTCACTGGCAACTTCGCCATCTTTGCGGCTGCCTGTTCGAACAGCATGTCGGCATCAGCCCGTGCTAAAGCAGACTTGCGGTAAAGCTCGACAGCCTCGTTGGCCTCCATGCTGAGACGCGGCACGTCGGTCGGCTTGTCGCGCCCGGCCTCGTTCCCCGCCTTACGGATGGCTGCCCGTATTGTAGCCCATGATGCCATTGCTTACTCCTTACTTGTCCAGCCCTGTGGCCTTCACCAGCTGGCGTCCGCCCCATGCGATGATGCTGCCAACAAAGAACAGGATGATGGCGTCGCCGACCGTACCGCCATGGTGCGATGCACAGCCGACGAGGCCCTCGATGATACCGATGAGGGCGACGATTGAGCCGATGAACACCAGCAAAAACCCCACCCCAGCGATTGCCTTCACAACTCCTCCCGTTCGACGACATACTCATGGTCCTCACCCGGCGGTAGCGCATCGAGCGGCAGGACGAAGACCTCCGGTCCATGGTCAGTATGCACTACAAGCTCGATAGTTGTCAAACGTTGCTCCTAACACGAAGGGGCCGGGCTTACGCCCGGCCCCCTGTTGCGGCCTAACTTCCCACCGGAGGGCCACCTGCGTCTGCGGCGCAGGATTTACGCCCGCCGTGAGCCTCCCCGACCACCCTCGGCCGCAACCTACTTCTCGACCATCACCTTCGGCGCGGGCACCCACAGCTTGCCGCTCGTCTTCGGCGCAAGCATGAGTCCGCGGAATCCGCAGCGCGACTCGATGGCCACGGTCGTAGTCGGCACGCCCTCGCGGATGGCCTCAGACGCCGTCTCGCGGCTGATGGTGCCCAGACCGACCAGTTCCAAGACGTGGTCACGATGCGGCGCGTCGAGGTTGCCCAGCACCTCGCTGGTAGCCAATTCGGGCTGCAGCTTGACCAGCGTAGCGGCGTCGAAGCTACGCGGGAAGCGGGGCGTAGCCGCCACTTCGATGTAGCGGTTGCGCGCCACAACGGTCTTGCAGTCGTACTCACGCTCACGCACCGCGTCTTCCAACGCGGCACGAGCCTTCTCGGCCTCGGCCACCAGCTGACGGTGCTGCCGGAACACGTTGCTGTTCAGCGCCTCCAGCATGGCGACAGCCTGCGCCTTCTCTGTGAACTTCGCCGTGGCCTCCCTGATGCTCTCCATGGTCCCTCCTATCGGTTGCTGACGGTCCCCAGTCTACAACCGTCCGGGGACGGAAAACGGCCGTCTCTACACAGGGAGACGGCCAGAGCCGGTCAGGTTCTAAGCACACCTGCAAACTCCCCCGTCACCCAGTGGGTTGGGCCGGTAAGCTTGCACCGGAAGCAGGCCGTTCACCATATGCCCGGAACGTCCAAGAGGCGTGCACAACATGATGATACCACCATCAACGCCTGTGTCAAACCCCAAAATGAATGGCCGGGGCGCTGCCAAAGGGGGGAGAAACAGCGCCCCGGCCGTGGGGAGGTGATGACCTCAGTATACGCCGTCTAACAGCCCTGTCAACAAGAAAAAGCGGCGGACCGCCGTGTGCATCACCCGGCTGACAGAATCGGCGGCCCGCCTTGGCAAGCATACTGCCACCGATGGAGGGATGTCAAACCATGTAGCGGCGCTTCGGCCACCTACCTACGAAAGGGATAACGCGCGCGAACCTCTATCTTGTCGCGCGCGGTCGCGCGCACATGCCTGAGAGCGCTCAGGGAGACTCTAGTGGTGCTCAGGGAGGTTTTTGCTCAGGGAGAGTGCTCAGGAAGAGCTTAGAATCAGCGCCGTATCAGTTTGCGACGGGCACTACCAACGAACTGGAAGGACTTCTTCTTAGACAGCAGAGCTGGCTTGCAGAGAGCGGTACCCTCCGGCTCAGGGATGGTCGGGATGGTCTTCTCCAGATAATCGTCCAAGACCCTCTGCATATAGTTCGCGTTGCGCGTGATAATGTTCAAGTAGTCCTGGTACGACTTCATCGGGTCCATAGAGTATTTTGCCGCATCTATGGCCATTAGCTTGTCTTGCTGTTCGGCAAGCTCAGCTTCGAGCTTTACGGCACGAGCGATGGTGTGGCCATCGAGGCACATGAAGTCGCCGTTCGGCAGCTCGCGCATCGGCCGTCCACAGTAGCAGTTCAACTGTTCGCCAGCTTTCTCATGAGCATGTCCCAGGCCGTTCTCTCCAAACCTTCTGGGTCGTAAGAGTCGGTTAGCATCTCGCTCGTTATCACCATTTCGGCACCATGTTCGCAGTGCATGCAAGAGAGGTGAAAGACATAGGAGCAGTACCTGTAGTCCTGATAGACCATCGTTTGCAGAGAGTATTCTCCACAGCGGGGACAGATTCCGGCATTCTGATAGCCATGCGTTGCAACGTGAAGAGAGTCATGGACGCCATGGACCTCCTCGGCCTCAATCTGGATGTGACCATCCAGACAGACAAGCTTGCCATCGAGGCGGGCGACTGGGCGACCACACTCACTGCACTTCACAGGCAACTGAAAACGGCATCAAGGGCGTCGCCGATATCGGCACCCCGCGGGAAATACAACACTTTGCACTTCCCACAACACTGACAGTACAATTCGACGCTGAAGTGGTCAGACATGTCTTTGATTCGTACAGAAAGACCATGGCCAGACTCATGGGTACGACAGGCATCATGCCACTCTCCATCGAACCACGTCGAGAGAATCGCCCAGGAGCCCTGGTTGGTACCCCAGGGCCTCATCTTCCATGGTACCGTCTGTGTGATGTTCGGTACCATGTACTGCGTGCCGATGTAGTCGAACTTCGGTGCCCAATCGAAGGTGAGACCGAAGTCCTTCAGCGTCGTCTTCTCAGGAACGTCTTCGACGTGCCCGTCGATGCACTTTATCTTGCCGTCTTTCTCAACGGCTGGCCGACCACACTTTGGGCATTTCATGTATGCTTCACAAGCTCCACAACGGCGTCAATAAGGCGGTCAAAGTCCCAATTGGGAACGTCGTCCCATTGTTCACAAATGAACCGCAAACTATGCTCAACACCACACAGCCCACAAATGGTCACAAAGTCATAGCCATGACAATCAACAACTAAATCTCTGTTGGCCATAACTACCTGCGGCTCACAATGACCATGTTCGCAGGGTACACGGCTCACAATCCCGTAAGAAGGATGCAGGTCCACCGTGTGCCTTACTGCCCGTGCTGCGATGATGCGCCAGTCCTCAGGCACACCGCCCGTGGCAAGCGGAACTTGACCGCCGCTCTTGGTCTTCGAGAGGTCAGTCCATTCGTGGCCGTCTATGCAGCGGCACTTCCCCGCTTTCGCAACGGCAGGTCTACCACAGGTCGGACACTTCACTTGCCGCCGTGTGCCCTGATACTGCTCATTTCTCTCCTCCATAGATATGGTCATGCAGGTCTTGCATGTCTCTTCCAGCCTCGTGTGCCACGAGCCAGTTGTAGAAGCCCCAGCAGATGAAGGCGACAGCCACTCCGCCGCAGAGGCAGCCCAACAGGAACGCGACAAGCATTAGAACTCGACCTTCTCCCACCCATCGAGCGGGATGGACTCGTCCTTGATGAGTTCGTCGAGCCACTCGTCGTCGACGTCGAAGGAGTCGACCAAAGTGCAGCACCTCGGGCAGCTGACGCAGATGTTCTCAGGCCAACTGTAGTCTTCGTCGTCGTTATGCCCGCGGGGGGTGTAGGTGAACTCCCAGCCGTCATTATCATAGGCGCGAGCGATAATCTTCAGATTGCGAACCTCGTCAAGCCTCATGGCTGCTCCTTGATGCACCCGTGTTCTTTCAGCCATGCCAACGCCTTGGCATGGTCACCTGTCGCCTCGTTCAGGGCCGTCATCGCATCCTTGAGGGAGCAATACGTTTCCTGGCGGATGGTCTTGATTTCCATCACGTTAGGCTTGTAGCCATCGTCTTCGAGCACCTTGCGGATGGCATCCGCCGTCGTCGGCGGCATGGTGTAGAGCATCATGCCGAGACAGCGTTCTAGGCGTTCAAGACGTTCTTGTGTCGTCATGGTCGCGACTCCAGATGACATAACCGCACCGCACGCAGCGCCAGCGCGGAGCGCATGTGCCGCTCTCATGCTTCATGAGATGCACGCGGTCGGCCTCTAGCGGGCAATCCTCGGTGCGGTTCCAGTAAAGCCAATGCCTGCCGTCGTCGGCTGGCTTCGAGACGCCATTCGGCAAACCGGCCATGAAGTCATACAACTCCGGGCCTGATTGCTGCTTGACATTTCCTTTTTCGCTCGAAATTTCGCCGTCGGCGGGAATTTTGGAATACAGATTAACGATTTCAGAATTAGGGCTAGGAGTCCCAGCCGATTTCCGCAGCTCCGCGTTGTCGTCGGCGAGCTTCTGCTGGGCAGCGGCCATAATCTCGGCCTGTTGTATGGCGTTCATGTGCTGCACCGCGGCGGCGCAGGAGTCGCCATCGCAGACGGCGGGCTCGACCGGCTGGTCATCCCACCAGTTCGGCGGCCAGCTCGGGTTGATGTTGTACTCATAGGACACCCACGGGTGAGGCTGGGTCATCGGATTCCAGCCCGTGTCGTCGGCGATAACCATGTCGGGCAGCTGCGCGGGCTCCTTGAACTCGCCACACCAGTCGTCCGCGGAGGTCTCCACGTAGTAGGGATAGCGACGGCAGACGAGGACTTCCTTGCGGTCGTCAACGAAGCGGCAATCTTTGCAGGCCCAGGTCATGGCAGGAAGTTCTCGTTCACGACTTCGTTGGTCTTCAATTCCCACGCCTCCCAGTTCGGGCAGCTGCAGTGAGCCTCGGTGGCAGGATAGTAGAAACAATCGTGCCCGCTCCACAGCAGGCAGTTACCACAGACCTTCGGGACCTCGCCGTCGGTGTCCTTCATGCCCTCGTTGTAGCCGTCGTCATAGCCAGCGTTGTAGGGCGTGCAGTAACTACAGTCAGTCATTGTGCCCCTTCTTCTCACGCCGTTCCCTGGCACGCCTGCGGCGTGCCTTCTCGCCATCCCTGTTGTAGGGGTCGCCGGTCTCTTCGTTGTAGTCGAGCGGCACCCAACCCAGAGCTTCCGTTACTACGCGGTTCTGGGTGGTGCGCTTCTTGTGCTCAACGGGCTCGCCTGCGGCGAGCTTGGCGAGGCGACGCCTCTGCTTTGCCTTACGACCGTTCATTCCTCGTTGGACTTAGGAGCCGGGCCAAACAGCAAATCGAACCCCTCGCCCGGGCTCACGATGCCGGTCTCCACGAGCTTCGCGACAACGAACGCACGGTCATACGGAACTTGTGTACAAAAGTTAAGTTTCTGCCGGTCTGCCATTGCTATCTTCCTCCGTTCATTCCTTGACGATTGAGCGGCTGTCGTCCTTCCAGCTGAACTCGCTCTTCAGCTCCTTGGAAATCGCCAGCACGGTGTAGCGGACCACGACGACGGTATCGTTCTGCTGGATGCCAGGATAGACCTGGGCAAGCACGGCATGAAGACCGGCGCGGTCCTGTGCGCGAGGGTCGTGCTCTTTGTAGAGGAGCTTCTTCGGGACGTCGCAGAGGCGACAGATGGTGATGCTGTGACAGACCGCCTTGCCGACGACCTCGCCGCGCTCGTCGTCAGGCGTCGCGGGCACCTTGGTCAGCAGGAAGTACTCACCGGGGCGCAGGTCGGCCCACTTGTTGCCGAAGCGTACGCTGACCGAGTCCGCCTGATTGTGATAGGGGTGTGCGAACGCCATGTACCTCATCAGCGCCTCCCTGCCGCCTCCGCGGCGATAGCCTGCTCCTTGTTGCGGCCCACGGCATCGCGCCAGTTGGGGCAGCAGAAATCTTCGTGGTGGTGAACCGGCTTGACCCTCATCCCGACGCACCAGTCAGTGATGCCGTCGTCTGCAGTCTTGCGCTTCTCGTAGAGGTAACCGTAGCTCTGTTTGCTCTCGAACTTCAAGTAGCAGCGGCCCATGCGGTCATAGATGGCGCAGGTCTTGCAGCGGATGTCGACCATCACAGCTCCTCGATGGGCTTGCGCACGAAGCCGACGGTGCAGCCATCATCCGGCAGCAGGTGGTCGGTGAGCTTGGGGAACTCGTTATGACAGACACCGTAGGGCGGGTTGTTGGCCTCGGGGTGGTAGTTCCTGCAGTAGCGGCACTCGCAGGCCCACTTCGCCTGCTTCTTGCGGGCCTCCCTGCGCTTCTCGCGGCGCGTCTTCTTGTGCTCTGGCGTCCTACGTTCCATCTAGTTCATCTCCGGTCTGAACAGAGTGTCCTTGCGCTTGCAGATAGTGTATGTTACCACAAGGCCGTTGGCTTGCGCCACGATGTTCATGGCGTTCGCAAAGATGGTCGCGTCGAACTTGCAGTTCGCGCCGCCGACGATACCAACGGGACTCCCATCCTCGGTGGGAGTCCCATTGCGGACCTCGACCACCAGCCATTCAAAGCTGTCGAGGTAGAGCGACATGTTACAAACAGTCTCCCCATGGCTTGATGCTCTTCGGCCTGGGGGTGTCGAAGATACCGATGATGGGCACATACGGCACGGTCTGCACGGCCTGTGGGTCCGGGTACCACCCCTGGTTAGTCATAGGCTGCCACGTCGTACCGTTGCCTAATGAGCCCCATAGATTAGTGCCACTGGCGCTTGAGTTTGTGACAGTGTAATAGTAGGTATTTTCCATCTGTTTCTCCTCGTTGCTACATTCATTGTATCACATGCCGCCCTTGCGGGCGGCTACCTGTGCTATCTTGGCGTCAAGGTCGTTGTAGAGGCCGAAGCGTTGAGCGCAACGCAGGCAGAGGCTGCGGCGCTTGCGGACGTGGTCCAGGGTGCCAAAGAGAAGGGAGACGTAGACTGTGTCCTCAGGGATGACGTCGGGACAGCAGTCGCAGAACATGTCCCCCGGCGCAATGCGATGCTCTATCATGTCTGAGGGTCCCAGACCAGCTCGCTGCCGTACTCGGGGTGACCATGGATGGTCATCATCTCTGCGAAGGAATCAAAGACGGAGACCGAGCCGACCGCGGTCAGCCAGTGGATGACGCACTTCCCGCCCGTGAAGACGATGCCCTCGAACTGGGGCTCGTCGGGAGGGTTCGCTTGGTTCTCATCGTGAGTGTCAGAGATGTCCAAGCGCCGGTACATCGTGAAGGTCCTCGGCTTAGACATAGGGGTCGACCCCCAGCTTGTGCAGGGCTTCCTCGATAATCTGGCGGACGCGCTCACGGGTCAGGTGATAGCGCTGGCCGATGGCAGCCAGCGTCTGCGGCGGCTCCGTGCCGGTCAGGGCGAAGCGCATCTCCAGCATGGTCTGCTCGCGCAGGGTCAGCTCGTCCCTGAACTTCTCTGCGCTGGCATTGGCGACAATCTCACAGGACTTGCTGCTCACGCGGCGATAAGCCGGGCGCTCACTGATGGTCATTCCTTCTCCTCCGTATCGTTTCCCTCAACGGTACCCGGGGTATCACGGGTTGTCAAGGTGAGCGTCTTGACGCCGGGCAAGCTGGTCACCCAGTCGCGCGCCCCGGAGACCGGGTTGCCCGCATCGCGCAGGGCCTTGGCGGGGATGACCACCAGCTCACGCGAGGAAAGCGTGTAGACCATGACAAAGTGACACTTCTCCCGGTTGAGCCCGACTATCTGGTCGCCCGGCCAGCGCTCGGCGATGACGCCCACGTTGACACGGGTGCAGTCGGCTCCCGGCGTTCTCTCCCAGTACCAGTAGAGGCTGATGCCTGCGGCATCATCTTCGCTTTCCGGCACAACGTCCTCGACAAAGGCGGTGTCGTCGCGCTCAATAAGGTACGAGAAGACGGCGGTTACCGCGGCCTCGTCAAGTGGCATCTCCATCAGCTACCTCCAAAGGGAAAGGGGCGGTCCGAAGACCGCCCCTCGCCTGCCTCCTTGCTCATGTTACCCGCAAGCTGGGCGATGTGTCAAGAGGCGGTGCCGGAGGTTCCACACCGGCCGCCAGACACTCATCCACGACCTCTTCCCAGACCTTCTCAAGGTGAGCCTTGGCATCGGCCCCATCCTTGCCCTCGGCCCACACGCAGGGGATGTCCCGTATGTAGGCGCAAACATGGTACTTCAGGTGGTCGGGTGAATCGAACACGTAGTTGTACATGACGGGGTAGGACAGGCTCAGGTAGTAGTCGCGGTCTTTCATCTTACTCTGCGGTTGCCTCCACCGGCTCGGGCGCGGCTTCAGTCTTGAAGTCGGCCGGGTCGGCGGCGTTGTGTTCGCACTTCGGGATGAGGAAGCGACAGCCCATGTTGTACTTGGCCATCAGTTCCATCTTCGGGATGCAGCGCACCAGAGGACCATCCTCTTCAGAGGGGACAGGCCACTCATAACAGTGCCCGCACTCCCAGCAACATCCGTAGTAACGGCCCTTGATGCGCTCCATGACGCCTCCTGTATCAGACCTTGGTAGGCCAGATGTTCCCGGTATCGGACGAGTCGATGCGGAAGTAGCCAACACCACTGGTCGGCTGCGGCGCATTGGTGACGCCCGTGATAGTGCTGCCCGTGAAGTCGTTGTTGCAGTTACCCTCGCCAGACCAGAAGCCGCCATCGGCAAGGTGGTTGCTGGATGAGCCGGTGTTGAAGCGGCAGTTCTTCAGGCTGGCCCCACAGACATGCTGGAACTCGAACATGACCGAGTCGACCGAGTCGGTGGGACGCGACTCCTTGAGCACGCTGTAGTCGATGTTCAGGTGGTTGAAGACGTCATGACCGGCGACGCCGGGAGGACCCTCGATGTTCAGGGCGTGGCCACCACAGGCATAGATGGTGGTGTCCTGCACCGTGAAGTAGGTCGGGCCGTTGCACTCGATAGCACCACTCCACTGCGCGCTGGAGCTGTTGTCGCTGCCGTTGATGGTGCAGCCATAGACGCCGGAGTGGCAGGCCGCATAGCCACCGTCGAAGGAGATGGCCTCATCGTGGACAGGCTGGAAGGTGCAGTTCTCCAGGTTGACGTTCTGGTAGATGGCGCTGTTACTGGCCGGGCGCTGGGTGCACTCGATACCCATGCGGCCACCCGCGCCGAAGGTGCAGTCGATGAACAGCACGTTCTTGACGTTAGCGTTACTGACGTTCAGGGAAACATCGTTCCAGGCCGAACAGGTGAACGTGCAGTGGCTGAAGACGAGGTTGCTCGCACCGTTCTGGATGGTGAGCGCCGCCGCCTGCGAGGAACTGCTGGTGAAGGTGCAGTTACTGTAGAGCACGCCAGACTTCCCGGCGGGCATCGAGTAGGCGTTGAAGCTCTGACCGCTGACCGTGCTGGTGGTCGCGGGCGCGGCAGGGTAGCCGGTCGTCGGCGGTGTCGTCGGCGTCGGGGTGCCAGTCGGCGTCGGCGTCGGGGTGTCGGTAGCGGTCGGCGTCGGTGTCGGCGTGCTGGTCGGCGGGGCGATGTTCGCAGGGACGAAATCGTAGCTACCGTCGTTGCCCATCTTGAGCTGGAAGTACTGACCATCAGCATTGGCCGCACCGCCGCCAGCGAAGCTGGTGGCCGCCCAGATAGCAAAGACAAGACAGAGAGCCATCAAGGCTCCGATGATGAGCTGCTTACGACGACGGGGTCGCCGCGTTCTCTTGAGGTGACGCCAGCGTTCCTTACTCATTGCTCTCCTTCGTCACAGTGTACCAACGCTGACGAAAATCTCAGCGATGGTCGTGCCGCTGCTGTTGCTGCTGCCGCTCAGGACATAGCCGATGCTGGCAACTCCGGGCGTCTCATCCCAGACCACCGCACAGCTATCGTCCCCGCAGACCAGCCAGTCGCCACGGTCGTATGCGCCCGTGATGGCGCACTTGCAACAACCATGGATGCAGCCCTGCGCGTCTTGGCCGGAGGTCGGCTTGTTCAGGAGCACCGCGGCTAACGTATCCGAGGCACTCGTCGCGGGGACCACTCCGTTGGGGTCGGTGCCGTAGGTAACGATGTGGTACATGAAGTGGGACAAGTCACTATCGGCAACAAACGGATAATCGAGATAGTCCCCGTGCCGTTGGCTCATACACTCCTCCCTTCAGTCTTTGTCGCTATCGTATAGAGAGAGGCACCGCACTGAGGGCAGCGCCAGCGTTCGTCGACATAGGTAAGGCCGGAATTGCGCTCGACAAAGCTCAGGGGCATCGTGCAGAAAGGACATTGCGAGGGGCCGAGTCCCACGATGTCCCCGCTCACGAAGGTCACCTCTTCGAGGTTTGCCTCATCGAGATACCAGAAACCATGCTGCACCATATCCTCACGCAGCACAATGTCGGTCGGCCACTGTTCTAACAGGGCCTGATTGAACTCCTCCCAGTCCACCTTACCACGACAGAAGAAGAGCCGCGAGCCACCATGGTAGCAGACCTCGACAGTCATCGGCGCGGCTTCTTCTTCTTGGCGGGTGCTGCAGGAATCGGCCGCGACCAGCAGGGACAGCCGATAAGGTTGGAGTAAAACTCCATGCGATAGTTGTGCGAACGCACGTTATGACAGCTGTAAACGATGACCTCTTCGCCTATCTCGTTCTTGCCGGGGGCGCTCTTCATGTAGGTGCAGGTTGCGCAGCAACCCTCCAGCCTATCCCGACGTGCGTTCTTGACAAACATCAGCGCCTCACCCAACTACCGCAGACATCAAACAACATGACCACTCGTAGCTGGTCCCTATTCGGAGCCTGACAGATGCCCGTGTCGGCATCTTCAGCGACGATGTCGCACCACTCACAGTTCTCACAGCATCGTGCGTCATAGTCGTAGTCGTTATCTCGTGGGCGCTTGGCCATCATCACTCCTGTAGATACAGCCATTCACAGAGAGGCACATAAGGAAGGGTTCGCTGTCGCGGTGTGTCGAGCCCTGTAAGGGGCAGGAGTCGCAGAGCGGCTGGGCACCGGCATAAACGGGGAAATCGCGCCAGCGGCCTTGCAGGGCGTCCACACGGGCTCTGCGAGCGGGGTCGGCATCTATCTGTGCGCGAAGCTCGTCGAAGGACTTCATAGCCCTATGTTACCACGACGCGCCTGCGGCGCGTCAAGCAAGACCTTCATCATGGTATTCATCCTGCATCAAGAAGTGCTCGACGTGGCAGAGGTCGACCGGCGTGGTCAGGGTAGCGAAGTACGACTCCATGTTCGGCTGCCAGAGGTAGCGGTCCGCGTAGATGCGCTCGGTCGGGACCAGACAGCAGCCGCCTCCGTAGGACGGCATGCCGCTGCCGCGACCCTCGACCGCCTGCACCGGCCAGCGCTTGTGCATCTGGTACTCGTTCACCATAAGCTTGATGAAGTCGGGCGGCATAATCTGGTCGGTGTCAAACGACAGCACGGCATAGAACTGATTGTCATGGGCGTACTGGACGATGGCCTCCCATGCGGCGAGCAGACGTTCGCTGCGAGTGGGATACCAGGGAGTGTGGATGGTGGGGACGCCGCGGGCGCGGAGCTTCAGCGTGTAGGACAGCGTGTCCCGCGTGTTGTCGGCAAGGAAGAGGCCCCTCGACGGCCACGTCTGGGCCTGATAGGCGGCATAGAAACGTTCGAATGCGTAGTCCTTCTTCGCGTAGGTCGGAGCGGCGACAAGAACTTTCATACCTCGTGGGTCTCCAAACTTGTAGTTCATTCCCACGGCCCAAGATACGTGCGTCGGCCGCACATCTCGCAGACCCTCCATGCGCAGCCATCTTCAACGTAACAGTAACACTCGCCGTCACATTCGATGCAGCGCATCAGCCAGTACGTGTCATCCCCCATTGTCCCTCCTGAAGGCTGGCTGGCCGGGCAGGGCTCGAACCTGCGACCATCACGTTAACAGCGTGCCGCTCTACCGACTGAGCTACCGGCCACCAATCGTTGGTGCACGTGGTAGGATTCGAACCTACTAGACCGCTAGGCCACGGGGTTACAGCCCGCTGCAGCTCTCCCACTCTGCCGCACGTACATGTGGTGGAGACGGAGAGACTCGAACTCTCAACATTCGGCTTGCAGAGCCGACGCTCTCCCAATTGAGCTACGCCCCCAACAAATGGGCCGCCGCGCTCATCTTCCCAGAATCCCGCGACGGCCAGAGCCCCAAGGAGACTCCAATGACAAGTATACAACACCGCGTCTCGCGTCTCAAGTACTCTTCGTTAACCCAAGTATAACACAGGGGGTCACGCGAGAGAGCGCACCGTGCGTGCGGGGTTGCCAGCAACGAGGCTGTTGGGCTCAACGTCGTGTGTCACGACGGAGCCAGCGCCGACCACTGAGTTGTCGCCTATCGTCACGCCAGCGAGGACGGTGACGGCAGTCCCCAGCCAAACATTGTTGCCGATGACGATGGGCTCGCAGGTGATGCCGTGGCCACGCTCGCTGGGAGCGAGGGGATGACCGCCGGTCACGAGGTTGACCTTCGGGGCAATCATGACGTCGTCACCAATCGTGATGCCGCCAATGTCAAGGAAGTAGCAGCAGAAATTGATGAAGACATGACGGCCGAACCTCATGTTGCAGCCATAGTTGGTGTAGAAGGGCAGCCAGAGCACGAAGCTGTCGTCCACGACGATGCCCGTCAACTCGCTGAACTTCTGTCTGACGACGGCCATGTCGGTGGTGCGCAGGCTGTTCAGCTCCTGGGTGATGCGGAACCCCTCGTGCATCTGCGCGAAGATGGCGGGGTTACCGTCAATCGTGGTCAAAGCTCGCCGAGACAGCCGTAGTCGTGGTTACAGCAGTACTGGTAGATGGGCCACCACAACTCGATGTTGCCGTGGGGACGGTTCATCCGCCACCAGCAGAAGTCGATGCCTTTACAGCAGACCTCACCCCAGATACGGCGACGCAGCTTACTCATGCCAGACGCGAGGGTCGACATTATGACGAGCGGGGTTCTCCTTGTGAGGACCCATCGGGTTCTCGCTCGACCCCACGGTGTCGCTGCCGTCCTTCGTGGCGGTACCCTTCGCCTTCGAGTTCGCGATGCGAATAGCCTGTCCCTCGCAGCTGGACTGCGAGCCGCCGCGGCCGAGGCATGCCTTCAGCACAGCATTGGCGATGGTAGCCCAGCGCCGAGATTGCTCAGCGTCGAGCCCCTTGATATGCTGACTAGCGTCAGCTGGACTCCATGGCATTGTTATCTCCATCCTTTGTTCGTCAGGTATGCTTCGACCGCCACTCGCAGCAAGCCCTCCGGCGAATAGCCAGCCTCATCAGCGGCGCGGATGAACATCTGTGCCTCGTCGGCTGGCAGCCTGCAGCAGAACGTCAACCGCAGTGCGGTATCGTTGAGCACATCGTCGGTCAGCGCGTCATCGTCGACATACATCAGCTAATCCCCAGTGCTTGCTGTTGCTTGGTCAGCTTGTTGAGCTGCGTCACGGCTAAGCAAAGGTCCCAGAAGGCGGTCATGCGCCAGTTGTCGGCCTTGCGGCTGACCTCCTGGGACGCCATCACCGAGTACACCAGCACCTTCGAGAAGGTCATGGCTACCGTCTTGTACTTGGGCGTGACGATGGGATGCCACGCCTTCGCCGTGACGATGATGTTGGTGGCCGCGGCTGACGCCGCGGCATACTGCTCGGGGCTGATAGGCGTGCTGGTCACGTCGCCTACGTTGCCACCAAGGGCGTGGAACATCTTCAGGTCCTGCTGCGCGACAAACATCTCGTGCTGCAGCAGCGAGCCCACGAAGTTGGCGTTCACCTGCGACTGCGTCACGTTGAAGCTCGGCTGATGCGGCTCCCTACCAAACCCCAAGAGGAGCGCCGCAAGCACAGCGAAGAAAAGCACGATACAGAATGTCACTATCAGTTTCACCAGTCCTCCCGTCGTCCTCGTCAGTGTAGGGCGGCGAGAGCGTCGTGTCAAGTGGTGTCGGGAACCAGTGTGATGGTGCCGGTCTGCACCGTCGCCACGAGGCCGCTGTTGTCCCGGTATTCCATTTCGTAGTAGAACTTGCCCGTGCTCAGTGTCGTTGTCTGTGCGCTCGTAAGGCGAACGTACGTGGGCAACGGGGGCGACAGCACTATAGACAATTTTGGCGGAAGCACAGCAGGCGCAGTAGCAATCGCCATGTAAAGGGTTGCATGAGTAAGGTCTACAGCCTGTCCAGCAAACACAGTTGGTATTGTAATATCGACAGTGTTGTTAACGAAACTCTGACAACTGAATGACAGTGGGGTAAACGGTGCACGGCATAGAAACTCAAACGGGGCAACCCCACCGACGTAGCCATATGGAACAACAATGGTCACAAACTTCTCCTTATGCCGTGTTGACCGACAGCGTAATGTAACCAGTCTGGACTGTAGCAACGAGACCAGTTACGTCACGAAACTCCATTTCGTAATACCAAGTACCCTTCCCAAGATTCATTGTTTCATTGTTCTGAATGGGAACATAGGTAGGCAGAGATGGGGTGAAGACTTTCTCCAGCAGGACGGTGCCGCCCGGCTTCGCCGCTACAGCAAAATACAAAGTCGTACCAGAAAGGTCCACGGTTGAACCACCAAAGCTCGTCGGTATCTGCAGGTAGATAGTATCGCCCGCAAAAGTCGTACAGCTAAAAGTCAAAGGCGTGAACGGAGCACGACAAAGAATCTCAAACGAGGACTGACCGGCCGGAGGCAGTCCCATGAGTACTGCCGAACCACGACGGTCCGAGGTACGCCAAGAACCGACAGGAGCGGCTGCCAAAACCCCCGAACCCCACACGTCGACCGTGCGGCCTCCGGGCGTCTGGACAAGGGCCGAGCCCACCGTGTCCGCGGCGCGACCGCTGCCCACGGTGCCGAAGATTTCCAGGCTCTGAGCAGAACTGCTAGCCACCGAACCGAAGGGATTCAACGGTGTCGGATAGTTAGCTGTGCCAGCAGCAATATCCTCAGCACCACCTGACGTATAGGCAAGGCCCATGGCCGTAGCGCCAGAGCTAGACAAAACACCAAGCCAATAGGTTCCGGCAGACAGATTGAGCGGTGAGGCGAAGGGACAACAGACCCAGGCAAAGGGCTGCTTGTAGGGCACAAGAGTAAGGACGGTCTGTGCAACAAGCGCCCCCGGAGAGCCGGAGTTATCTGCATAGATGAGGCCAAGAACGTGAGACTGCTGGCTACTGTAACCGGTTAGTGAGTTCGTCAAATAAACCCAAAGAGCATTGACGCCATTCGCAGGACCAGCCAAGGTCACCGAGGAGGCCAATGTCTTGCCGCCCACAGAACTCTCATACAGCGTACCATCGGCCACGGTATTGCCGAACGTCTGCGTACTTTGCGCCAGGGTCGCCGACCCAGTACTGTCAGCAGTCAAGACGTTGACATGCACCCCAAGCAGCGCCGACCCCAAGATGTCAGGCGAGACGCGCCAGTTGAGAGAGGGCAACGTCACCCAGCCAGAACCGACCGCGTCGCCCGTACGGGCCTTAGTAAGAATCGCAGAGCCCGTCACGTCATTCGAGTAGGAACCTCGAATACTGGCCGAGCCAAGCTTGTCTCCAGTACGCCCATTAATTACCCATGTAGCGAAAATCTCAAGGTTACGAGACAGGGTTTGAGAGACGGTACCAAATGGGTCGAGCGGTGTTGGATAAGTTGCCACCAAAGATGAACAGGTAGCATAAATCTGCAGCGTGCGAGAAAGCGTAGCCCCAATCGCGTAGGGGTCGATGGGTGTGGGATAGGTCACGGCGGTCGATATCTGTTCCGTACCGCCGTTGGTGTACCCGATGTCGAGAGCGGTACCCCCCGCGCTTGGCATGATAGCGAACCAGTAATTACCTGCGGCCAGACTGACGGGCGAGCTGAAGGGACACGTGACCCAACCAGGAGCCTGCTGGTAGGTTACCGTAGCGGAAGCCGTCGTTGCAACAAGCGCCCCCGGAGAGCCGGAGTTGTCGGCGTAGATGAGGCCGATGATGTGACACTGCTGACTGGTATATCCCGCGCGGTTGTTACCCACATACATACTGAGTGAGGTGACGTTCGGCTGGCTTGTCGCAAAGGTGACCGGAGATGCAAGCTCGAACCCGACAAAGTTGATTTCGCAGAGAGTATCGTCGCCCGTCGTATTCCCGACCGTGGTTGTGTTCACAACGGGATAGGCCGTCGTTCCACCAACCGTGTAGCCCACATCCAAGGCAGTCGCTCCACTGCTTCCCATGATGCCCAACCAATAGGTGCCAGCCGCAAGGTTGATGTAGGGGGTGAAGGGGAACGTCACCCAACCGGGAGCCTGCCCATAGGCGATTGTCACCGTGCTCGTCGTCTTTGCAACGAGCGCCCCCGGAGAGCCCGAGTTGTCGGCATAGATGAGGCCCATGGCGTGACACTGCTGGGTCGTGTAGCCAGCACGGTTATTGCCCACGTACATAGTGAGCGAGGCCACGCCTGTCACCGCACTTGCCAGGGTGACGGATGTGACAATTTCAGAGTTGGCTAGTGCCAGCTCGCACAGCGTGTCGTCTCCGGTCATGTTGCCAAAGGTCCCGCTCACCGGCGTGGACAACACGCCGGAGCCGTTGGTGTCCGCGGTTCGAGAGGTACCACTAGGACCCTGGAGCACGGCAGAACCGACGGCGTCCCCCGTTACGGCGTTTGCCCCATATCCCGGGTAGCCCAGATAGGCAAAGAACATCGGATGGAAGGTGCCATCCGGTTGCTGCATCGAGCCAATGCCATCGTTGGTATAGAAGTGCCAACAGAAGAACGAAATACGAGTCACACCAGCAGACAGCGCGATGTTCAGCTTACTAGCAATGTCCTGAGCAACCTGCTGCGGGGTGAGCATTGCCTCAACGACGCTAACCCAGTTCGTGGAGACGCCAGCGCAGGTGCCGAACTCAGAGATGTATCCCTTGCTGCCATAAGTGCTGGCAAGCAGCTGCACATTGTGCGCCCACCACAGGTTACTACCATAGGTGTTGACATCAGACGACCAGTAGCGCGGGTCACCATAAATGTCAATACCAAAAAGGTCCAAGCTCCCGAGCCCAGATGGGTCGCTCGTCCAGTCCGAGAGATAGGAATGGTAGTGCGGCGTGGCGTTCATGTTCACGCCCATTGAGTACTTGTAGCTCACCTTCCCGGTGAAGCCAGCGCTCTTGGCAGTGCTTGCGCACTGCCGCACGAAGTCGCGCGCAGCAGCTACCGTGAAGGTACTGTTGTCGACGCTCAACTCAAACTCGTTGCCGATGACAAACTCGTCGATGTGGTTTGTCTGGCACCACTGAGCATAGGTCGTAATGGCCGATAGGTAGGCCGACTGTTCCGATGCCGTAAAGAGAGCTACATCACAGGTAATACCCCACGCCACATAGAGGCCCCGCGCCTTAGCCGCGATAGCCTCGGCCTGCGTAGCAGGAATGTTTGTCGTGTCCTTATAGGACTTCATCTGGATGATGATGAAGTCAAGATTGGCATCACCGGCAATGGTGTCAAGGTCATAGTTGGAGACGTTAACTGCGGGCGTACCGCCCGTGCCTATACCCAGAGGATGGTGCATGTAGCCGGTGTTGATGACACAGCTACGCGTCGTCGTAGAGTTGTTGGCCGTCCCGTTCCACTGGTAGCTGTACGCAGGGTTGACTGTGTTACCGTCGTAGTAGTAAGCAAGTTCGTTGTTGACCGCCTCAAACATCGCGCAGTCAATGTAGACATCCACCGTCTGCGGATAGTTGACAGCGATACCCACGCCGGGCGATACCTGTGTCGCCCCTGCGGGGACTGTGCTGCTCCAAACGCACTGCCTTCTGCCCGGTCCCCAGGTCACATCGTTCTCACCATCGACGGAGACGTAGTTCCCATTAGAGTCCCAGTAGTCGCAGCTCGCCGTGCAGTCCACGCTGACCGTCGAGTACACGCTCATTTGGAACGTGAACTTCGTGCCAGCAGAGCAGGGGAACTTGGTAGTTTGCAGCTCCATGCCAACATTGCCGGTATCACTAGACACAGCTACGTAGTGCACGTGCCAACTATAGGTACCTGAAAGAACGTTACTCGTGCTTAGTGAGGAAGTGGGAGTACCGTGAAGCGTGGTGTAGTCTATCCACCAGCCGGTAGGCACGCCCGTCACCCCGGAGGGCGATGAGCCACCGGCAGTGCCACCTTCGAAGCTCGGGTTGGCGATAAGGTTTGTGCGGACTGCAGAGGCAGTCAGAACAGCCGAGCCCAACGGGTCGGGGTTACTGATTTTAGCCGAGCCACCATTCAGCACGGCAGAGCCGCCGATGACCTTCGAATTGGAGGCTCGTAAGACAGCGCTGCCGGTCGGGTCGGGACTACTCGTCCTCGCTGTTGAGGTAGCATACAACACGGCCGCACCAGTCGGGTCGGGGGAGCTGGTCCGCGGCGTAGGACCACTGCCCGAGCCGTTCCCTCCTTGGGTGCCGATTTGCGGCCACGAGTTTCCTGTGTCGCTGGAGTCGATGTTGAAGTATCCCTGACCGGTGCTCGGGGTGCCCTGGCCATCCACGCCCTGAATCCAGCTGGCACTGAAATTGTTGTTGATGTTCGAAGTGCCTATCCAGTAACCGCCCCTGGAAAGATGGTACGAGGAGTTACCACAGTTCCAGTTACAGTTATTGTGAACAGCACCGACCACATTCTGATATGCAAACAGGTTACCGTTACCATCGGGCTGACGAGTCTGGTACATCTTCGTCATGTCGACGGTGACGTTCCACATCTGGCCACCGCAGTTCGTACCGGGCGGACCCTCAAAGTTGAAGATGTGGCCAGCGCACCTGTAGATGGTGGTGTCTGCCACGCACCAATAGGTCGGTCCGTTGAACTCAATGGCACCGTTCCACGTACTCGTCGTGTTGTTTGCACCGTAGATGATACAGTTCTGAATGATAGTCCCGGTGCAGGCGGCATAGCCGCCATCAAAGGAGTAGCCCTCCTCACCGCAAGGCTGCATGTTGCAGCCGATGAAGGCAATAAACTGATAAATGGTCGAGTTGTTGGCGGGGCGTTGGTTGCACTCCACACCGATTCGTACCGAGGGACCAATGGTGCAATTCCAGAAGGTGACGTCGTGGACTGAGCCATTGTACACCTGGAAACTGATAGCATTCCACATCTTCGAGGTGAACGTACAATTCACAAAGCCGATGTGGTGAACAGTAATACCAGTACCCTGGCCAGCATAGAAGCAGAGACCAGTGCCACCGCCGGATGGCGTGCCAGTCGGGCCAGGATAGGAGGTGTTGGAGTTGCTGAAGGTGCAGTTCTGGAAGAGGATGTTACTTGCGCTGGTCCTGAAGGCGTAGCAGTCGTTGACGGTGCTCGTCGAATAGTTGACATTGCTATAGGTCGTCGCGGCGCTGATGGAGAAACCAGTGTAGCGCGCCGAACCATTGATTGAGATGTACTGCGGGCCAGGGGCGAAGTTCGGCACAACCACAGAGACAGCCGTATCGCTCCAGCTGTTCACGGTGACGGGCTTGGTCCACGTATAGCAGCCCCAGGTGACCGTGCCGGAGCTGCCAAAGCCGGTACCGTTGATGGTGATACTCGCGCCGACCGCGGCCGAGGAGGGGTTTGTTCCCGTGATGGTCGCCATTAGACGACCCTCATGATGTAGGCAAGGGCATAGTAAGGCGAGAGCGTACTCACACTGTGAGTGTGGCCCGTGCTTGCGCCCGTCGATGGAGTAGTGTGACTGTGAGACGAGCCCGCCCCCGTCGAGCCACCCGAGGCATGGGTATGGCCCGTGCTTGCGCCCGTGCTGGGGTCGCTGTGGGTGTGAGATGATTCCGAGCCGGTCGCGCCGCCAGAACTGTGCGTGTGGCCTGAGCTTGCCCCCGTCGATGGCGTGCTGTGGCTGTGAGCCGAACCGGTGCCGCTCGCCGCGCTGTTGTAGACGTCATCAGAGAGCGCATAGTTAACGCTGGTCGTGTCAGCCGAGGTCGAAACCATGCGCACACGGTTGAATGCCGCGCCGTTACCGAAGACCGATGAGGCCGCATGGCCGATGGCGGAAGAGCCGAGGTTGAAAGGCAACTGGTGCTGGTGAGAGATAGTGTGCGTGTGCCCCGACTCTAGCCCCGTACTACCACCTGAGGAGTGCGTGTGACCGCTCTCGGAACCCGTAGATGGAGTGCTGTGGGTATGTGCCGTCCCGGCCCCCGTACTGCCACCGCCTGCGTGAGTATGACCCGTCTCCGCTCCCGTCGCCGGAGCGGTGTGGGTGTGCGCCGACTCGCTACCAGTGCTGCCACCACTCGCATGTGTATGCCCAGACTCCGCGCCAGTCGTGGCGCTGGCGGCACCGCCGCTCTTCGTCGGTGAGCCCGTTACTGAGGTCTGAGCCGCACCACCGCTGTCGGCGCTGGCCCCAATGACGAACTGGTTGCGCAGGTCGGGAGTGACGTGTCCATTGACCGTCGAGCCATCGCAAAGCGCCCAGTTTGCCGGAATCGTGGCAATGGTGCCGCTCCACAGGACGATGCCGCCTACCGGGACCAAGCCGCCGGGCTGAGGTGCATCCATGACACCGTTGGTCACATGTAGATAGCCCGTGCCGCTGGCAGTGATGATGTAGACAGCCTGAGGCGTTGCCGAAGTATCGCTAGCGGCGATGGCATAGGGCGTCGCACTGTTCACCCAGAAAGTCAAAGCCCCATTTTGTGGCACAGTGTAGGGGTTGGGAACCGCCGTGTTGCCAGTCGAATCGGTGTAGAGCAAGGCCGGAGTGACACAGGAGCTGTCTGTGTAGACGGTAAGCACCGCGGAAGCGGCAGGCCCCCCGCCCGGATAAACCGCAAAGTCTGCTACTTGATACAACATCGTTACACCGTATCCGGTTGCAGTGAGAGGAACCCAGTAAGAACGGTAGCCGTATCACCCGTTGGCCCGTCATCATACTGCGCTTCAAAATAGAAACGACCTACGCCGAGCACCTGGGTGTCGTTCATATCAAGACGTACATAGTCGGGGACGGGCGGCACCAGAACCTTCCGAATCAGAACAGGCATACCGGGGCCGCTGGCCACGACGAAGGTGGTCACAGCGGCGCTCGTGTCAACCGTCGTAGCACCGAAAGTACTCGGCAGTGAAATGTCAACGGTGTCCCCCACGAAGGAGGACACCGTCATCGACAGTGGCGTAAAGGGAGGAATGCACAACCACTGAAACGAAACCGCCATTGCTTATCGCGTATAGCCGCAAACGAGAATGGAAAGGTTGGTCGTGCCGGTGGTGGTCAGTCCAAGGTTCTTGTTAGTCGTGCAGGGGATGCCGCAACTGCCGAAGTCGAAGGTGTAAAGCACCTTACCGCTTGACGCCTTCGCGCAGGCGAAGGCCGGAGTCAGGGCCGTCTTGGCGGTCGCGGTGTCCGTCTCCAACAGAACGGTGGCATCCGCGGT
>Ga0335071_10000902_pt1 | contig 32031 bp, 32 predicted proteins | sample Lox_Sample_15_FD_206724 | JGI IMG/M metagenome (GOLD analysis project Ga0335071, IMG submission 206724) | Soil microbial communities from Loxahatchee National Wildlife Refuge, Florida, United States - Lox_Sample_1.5 | ecosystem: Environmental > Terrestrial > Soil > Wetlands | place: USA...
TCGGCAGTCAGCGTCGGGCTCTTGTGCCCCAGGCGCTGCTGGACCTCGAAGATCGTCAGCCCGGCGTCGAACATGAGCGAGGCGGCCGTGTGTCGCAGTGTCAGCCAGGTGATCCTGCGTCCCTGGGGTCCGGCGCGCTTGACCGCCTTTGCGAGGACGTCACGCGAGAAGGTGCCGCGCAGGATGTGTGTGCCCCGGTTGCTCGTGAAGAGAAAGTCCTCTCTGTCGGCGCCTGCGCAGTACAGCCGCTGGTGCCGGATGAGGCGGTCCATGACCTCCGAGGGCACGGGTACCGTCCGGGAGTCTTCCGTCTTCGACAGGGCCTCGACATAGGTGTGCGAGCCGTTCTGATTGACGACCACGCGCCCCAGCGTGAGCTCCTTGCGCAGCGGGTTCACGTCGCATATGCGAAGGCCTATGGCTTCGTTCCATCTCGGTCCGAGCCAGGCGCCCATGAAGATGAGCGCCTCGTAGCGGCCGTTCGTCCGCAGGGCGGCGTAGCGAGGGTCCGGGTCGACGAGCGCGGCCACCAGGCGGTCGACCTCTTGGGCGGTCAGGACGTCGTCGAAGCTCTTGCGCAGACTTGGAAGCTTGGGGAGGCCGATGTCGATACAAGGATCGTCGATCACGCGATCCTTTACGGCCCGCCGAAGCGGGCCGCGGAGCAGTCCGTAGCACGCGCGCACTGACTGCGGTCCCATGGAGCGCGACAACGCGGCGACCCAGTCGTCGATGTCCGACGGCTTGATGTCGCAGATCGGCCACTGACCCCAGTACGGGATCACGTGCTTGGCTGCGCGTTGGTCGTCAGTGAAGCGCCGGCTCCTGCTGATCTGGCGAGCGGCCGCCCACGGGAGGTAGTAGTCGGCGAAGGCGACCTCTCGCCTCTCGCGCGGGACGTATCGGCCCCGTCGAAGCTCCAGCTCGACCTCGGCCTTGCGATCGAGCGCCGCCTCGGGTGGCGTCCTCGCCGTTCCCCCTTGGAAGCGCTCGGTCCGCTGACGTCCGCTGCGCTCGCGGTAGCGCAGGTCCCAGCCGCCCGCCCGCCGCCGAAGGCTCGCCACATGCCCTCCAAGATGATCTTGACCACACTTTGACCACAGCCGAAGCGATACTGGCCAGTAACCAACAACACCGACCAACACGAATAACCGCAGGTCAGAGGCCATTTTGTCACACATCGAGGACGGCGACGAGAGGGCTCAGAATGCACTCTCAAGGCGGTAGCGCGGGTTCGAATCCCGTCGGGGCTACCACTGTCGCGCCGGTCCGGACGGCGCGCCCAGCGGGTCATCGACCGGGTCAGCGACTTCTCAGGGCACGTGACCGGTCACCCCGACACCTCGGCCGTCCAGAGCACCAGTCGTGTGCGGTCCGCGCGGAAGAGGTCCCGGGCGAACTCCACCGGCGTCCCGGTCGCGTCGAGCGCGACCCGGGTCACGAGCATGAGCGGGGCTCCCGGCGGTGTGCCGAGCAGCGCGCAGTCGGCGTCGCCGGCGATGACCGGTTCGAGCGTCTCGCGCAGGCGGACAGGGTGACGGCCCCAGTCCGATGCGAGCAACGCGTAGAGCGAGCCCTCGAGGTCGCGGTCGAGGAGGTCCGGGAACAGCCGGCCGGGGAACCAGGACTCCTCGAGGGCAACGGGCTCCCCGTCCGCGGAACGCACCCGGCGTACGCGCAGGGTCGAGGTGCCGGTGGACAGACCCAGGGCCTGGGCGACCTCACGCGGCGCGCGTACCCGCTCCGCCGCCAGGACCCGGGCACCGGGCGCCATGCCGCTGCGGCGCATCTGCTCGCTGAACCCGGTCACCGACGCGAGGTCGCACTCGACGACCCGGGGCGACCCGACGTAGGTGCCTCCCGCGCGGCCGAGCCGGCGGACGACCAGCCCCCTGCCCTCGAGGGAGGCCAGCGCCTGGCGCAGCGTCATCCGCGACACGCCCAGGTGCGCAGCAAGCTCTCGTTCCGGCGGCAGCCGGTCGCCGGACCGGAACGCGCCGGTCGCGAAGGCGTCGTGGAACCAGCGCTCGATCTGCTCGTGCACGGGCGCCCCGTCGCGGCTGTCGAACCGGGGCGGTGTCACCGTGCGCTGCGCCGAGCTCATTGGGTCTAGACCGTAGTGGGACTCCCCGCTACCTTGCGACCCATGGCAGCGCTGCCGCTCGACGCGGTCCTCGACCGCGTCGACGTGCTGTCCGGCCGCCCCCGCACGATCAGCGACCTCGGAGGGGGACTGACCAACACCAACCTGCGGGTCACGACGGATGACGGTGACTACGTCGTGCGGCTGTCCGCCAACACGACCGGCCTGCTCGGCATCGACCGTGACGCCGAGTACGCCAACTCGGTGCGGGCCCACGCCGCCGGCGTCGGGGCGGAGGTCGTGGCCTACCTGCCCGAGGAGCACGTCCTCGTGATCCGCTTCCTGCCCGGCCGCACGCTGGACGCCGCCGACGTCGCGCCGCGCACCGCTCGTATCGCCGCGGCGCTGCGCGCGTTGCACGCGGGGCCGTCCTTCGTGTCGGACTTCGACATGCGGACCATCCGTCGCCGCTACCTCGACGTGGTCCTGGCCGAGGGGTTCCCGATCCCGGCGGACTACCTGGACCTCGCCCCGGCGTACGAGCGTCTCGAGGACGCCCTCGCGCTGGAGCCGGAGTCGTTCGTCCCGTGCAACAACGACCTGCTCGCCGCCAACTTCATCGACGACGGCGAGCGGATCTGGATCATCGACTACGAGTACGCCGGGCAGAACGAGCCCTCCTTCGAGCTCGGCAACCTGGCGAGCGAGAACGGACTCGACGAGGCGCAGACGGCTGCGCTCGTCACGGCCTACTGGGGTGCCCCCGACGACCGGAAGGTGGCACGGGCCCTCGCCTGGGCCCTCCTCGCGCGCTACGGGTGGACGCTGTGGGCGGCCATCCAGACCGCCGTCTCGGAGATCGACTTCGACTTCGCGTCCTGGGGCATGGAGAAGTACGCCGTCGCACGCGAGGCCGGGCTCGACGGCACGCTGGACACCCTGCGGGTCCGGCTCGGAGCCCCCCGATGAGCAGCGACCTGCCCCAGCGGGCCCGCATCGTCGTCGTTGGCGGCGGTGTGGGCGGAGCGAGCATCGCCTACCACCTCGCCCAGCGCGGGGAGACCGACGTCCTCGTGCTCGAGCGCTCCGAGCTCACGTCCGGCTCCACGTTCCACTCCGCGGGCCTCGTGGGCCAGCTGCGCGGCTCTGTCGTGCTGACCCGGATGATGATGGACAGCGCCGAGCTCTACCGAAAGCTCGCCGGGGATCCCGACACCGACCCCGGCTGGATCGAGTGCGGCGGGATCCGGCTCGCCTGCAGCCCGGAGCGCATGGAGGAGCTGGAGCGTCAGGTCGGCTGGGCGGAGTCCTTCGGGCTGCCGCTGCAGCGCATCACCGCCGCCGAGGCCGAGGCCCTCTTCCCCCCGATGTCCACCGAGCGCGTCCTCGGTGCCACCTACCTCGCGACGGACGGCTACCTTGACCCGTCACGGCTCACCTACGTCCTCGCGGCCGAGGCCCGCCGGGCCGGCGTACGCATCGCGGAGCGCACGCGACTGCTCGGCATCGACGTCGTCCGCGGTGCCGTTCGGGGGGTGCGCACCGACAGGGGAGACGTGGAGTGCGAGCTCGTCGTCGATGCAGCCGGGATGTACGCGGCCGAGGTCGCCCGCCTGGTCGGCGTGCGCGTCCCCATCGTCCCGATGAGTCATCAGTACGTCGTCACGATGCCCTTCCGCGACCTGGAGCCGGGCGCACCGCGTCTCCCGACCCTGCGCGACCCTGACCTATTGGTGTACTTCCGTGAGGAGGGCGCCGGGCTGGTCATGGGCGGCTACGAGCGCGACCCCAGCCCGTTCGCCCTCGGCTCCGACGGCTTCGACGCGGTGCCGGCCGACTTCAACGGCCGGCTGCTCGCCGAAGACTGGCCTCGGCTGGAGGAGATCACCACGAACTCGGTGGTGCGGGTGCCGGCGATGGCCGACGTCGAGCTGCGTCAGGTCGTCAACGGCCCGGAGGGGTTCACCCCCGACAACGAGTTCTGTCTCGGGCCGAGCGAGGTGACGGGCTTCTGGGTCGCGGCCGGCTTCTGCGCCCATGGCATCGCCGGCGCCGGCGGGATGGGCAAGGTCATGGCCGACTGGCTGGTCGACGGCGACCCGGGGATGGATCTCTGGGAGATGGACGTGCGCCGCTTCGGGGCGCACTACGGCTCGCCGACGTACACGCTGGCCCGCGTCCTGGAGAACTACTCGACCTACTACGACATCCGCTACCCGGGTCAGGAACGTACCTCCGGACGGCCCCTTCGGATGTCCCCCGCCTATCCGTGGCACGAGGCGCACGGCGCGGTCTTCGGCGAGAAGGGCGGCTGGGAGCGGGTCAACTACTACGCCCCCCACGAGCGTCTCGGGGACGCCGGGCGCCGACCGCTGGGCTGGGCCGGTCACCTGTGGTCGCCGGCGATCGAGGCGGAGCATCGGGCGACTCGCGAGCACGTGGGGCTGTTCGACGAGACGTCGTTCGCGAAGATCGAGGTGTCCGGTCCGGACGCCGCGACGCTGCTCGAACGACTCTGCGATAACCGGGTGGCGGGCGCGGTCGGCCGTGTGACGTACACGCAGATGCTGAACCGGCGCGGTGGGGTGGAGTGCGACTTCACCGTGGCCCGACTGGGGGAGCAGGTCTTCCACATCGTCACGGGCACCGCCTTCGGCGGCCACGACCTGTCGTGGATCCGCCGGCACGCAGTCGGGGACGTCACCGTGCGCGACGTCACCTCGGCCTGGGCCTGCTACGGGATCTGGGGCCCGATGGCTCGCGACGTGCTCCAGCCACTCACTCCCCAGAGCCTGGACAACGAGGCCTTCCCCTACATGTCCGCGCGGCTGACCACGGTCGGGGGTGCGCCGGCGCGACTGCTTCGGGTCACCTTCGTCGGCGAGCTCGGCTGGGAGGTGTACGTCCCCATGGAGCACGGCGCCGCGGTCTGGCGGCTGCTCGCCGATGCCACCGACGCGGCCGGCGGCATGCCCTGCGGCTATAAGGCCATCGACTCGTTGCGCGCCGAGAAGGGGTACCGGTACTGGGGCAGCGACGTGACCGGCGACGAGACGCCGTACGAGGCCGGACTCGGCTTCTGCGTGCGCGCCGACAAGTCCTTCGTGGGCTCCGACACCCTCGACCCGGAGCCGTTGCGGCGATTGGTCTGCTTGACCCTCGACGACCCGCAGCGAGCCGTCCTCGGCAACGAGCCGGTCCGTGTCGAGGGGCGCACTGTTGGGAGGGTCACCAGCGGAGCCATCGGCCATACCGTGGACGCCTCGATCGCCTTCGCCTATCTCCCTCGGTCCGCGACCGTCCCCGGCACCCGCACCGAGGTGCTGGTGTTCGGCGAGTGGGTCGGCGCGACGGTGCGCCAGGAGCCCTTGTACGACCCGTCCGGCGAGAGGGTTCGCTCATGAGGGAGTCGACGATCTCCTCCGATCGAGCCCTGGGACACGACGAATTCCGTAGCCTCGTTGCGCCGTTCGCGTCACCCACGCAGCGGATCATGAGGCCCGTGACGACCCGGAAGGCGACGTGATGAGCATGTCGACGGCCACCCTCGACCTCGAAGGGCTGCGAACGCGCGTCGACCGCGGGGAGATCCACACCGTGGTGCTCGCGATCGTGGACATGCAGGGCCGCCTGCAGGGCAAGCGCCTGCATGCCGCCTACTTCCTCGAGGACGTCGTCGCGCACGGCACGGAGGGGTGCAACTACCTGCTCGCCGTGGACGTGGACATGAACACGGTGGACGGGTACCGGATGTCCTCGTGGGACAAGGGCTACGGGGACTTCGTCATGCATCCGGACTTCAGCACGCTGCGGGTGCTGCCCTGGCACGAGGGCACCGCCTTCCTCTTCGCCGACCTGTCCTGGGAGGACGGCAGCGACGTCCTCGCCTCGCCGCGGCAGATCCTTCGCCGGCAGACCGCCCGACTCGCCGAGCAGGGCATGGTCGCCCTCGTGGGGACCGAGCTGGAGTTCATCGTCTTCGACGACACCTACGAGTCGTTGTGGGCGACCGGCTATCGCGACCCGCACCCGTCCAACCTCTACAACGTCGACTACTCGATCCTGGGCACGTCGCGCATCGAGCCCTTGCTGCGTCGCATCCGGCTCGGCATGTCCGGTGCCGGCATGCAGGTCGAGTCGGCCAAGGGCGAGTGCAACCTGGGCCAGCACGAGATCGCCTTCAAGTACGCCGAGGCGCTGCGAACCTGCGACAACCACTCGCTGTACAAGACCGGGTCGAAGGAGATCGCCGCCCAGGAGGGCCAGGCAATCACCTTCATGGCGAAGTTCAACGAGCGCGAGGGCAACTCCTGCCACATCCATCTCTCGTTCCGCTCCGGCGATGGTGACCCCGTCCTCGCCGGCGAGGGCCACCACGACGAAGGGCTGTCCTCGGTCGGGAAGGCGTTCGTCGCCGGACAGCTCGCTCACCTCGAGGAGCTGACCCTCTTCCTCGCCCCCAACATCAACTCCTACAAGCGCTACGTCGAGGGATCCTTCGCCCCGACCGCGGTGAAGTGGGGCCGCGACAACCGCACCTGCGCGTTCCGCCTGGTCGGCCACGGACCGTCGCTGCGACTGGAGTGCCGGGTGCCTGGTGGCGACGTGAACCCTTACCTCGCGGTAGCGGGTCTCGTCGCCGCAGGGTTGGACGGCATCGAGCGCGACCTCGAGCTCGAGGCGCCATACTCCGGCAACGCCTACCTCGCCGGCGAGCGTCGCGTCCCCGAGTCCCTGTCAGATGCGCTCGCCCTGTGGGAGGGCAGCACGTGGGTACGCGAGGTCTTCGGCGAGGAGGTCCACGAGCACTACGCCAACATGGCGCGGGTCGAGCTCGCCGCCTTCAACCGTGCAGTCACCGACTGGGAGCGATTGCGGGGGTTCGAGCGGCTGTGACGACCACCCACGACGTGCTCAACCCGGCGACCGAGGAGGTCGTCGCCACCGTCCATCTCGCGGACGTCGAGGAGACCGACCACGCCATCGGGCGGGCGAGCCGAGCGTTCCAGACCTGGCGCGCGGTGGCACCCGCTGACCGCGGGCGCCTGCTGCGCCGCTTCGCCGAGGCGGTCGACGCCGCTCGCGAGGAGCTCGCGTGGCTCGAGGTCCGCGGCGCGGGCCACACCGTCGGCAACGCTCGCTGGGAGGCCGGCAACGTCCGCGACGTGCTCGCCTACTACAGCGCGGCGCCCGAGCGCCTGTTCGGACGCCAGATCCCGGTGGGCGGGGGGGTCGACCTGACCTTCAAGGAACCGCTCGGCGTGGTCGGCGTCATCGTGCCCTGGAACTTCCCGATGCCCATCGCGGGCTGGGGGTTCGCCCCCGCCCTGGCCGCGGGCAACACCGTGGTCCTCAAGCCCGCCGAGCTCACGCCGCTGACCGCGGTGCGACTCGGGGAGCTCGCCCTCGAGGCCGGCCTCCCGGAGGACGTCTTCACCGTGCTGCCGGGCAAGGGCTCGGTCGTCGGCGAACGCTTCGTGACGCACCCCGACGTACGCAAGATCGTCTTCACCGGGTCGACCAAGGTCGGCAAGCGCGTCATGCGCGGCTGCGCGGACCGCGTGAAGCGCGTGACGCTGGAGCTCGGCGGCAAGAGCGCCAACATCGTGTTCGCGGACGCCGACCTCGAGCGGGCGGCCGCGACCGCGCCCTCGGCGGTGTTCGACAACGCCGGGCAGGACTGCTGCGCCCGCTCACGCATCCTCGTCCAGGCATCCGTCTACGACCGCTTCCTCGAGCTGCTCGAACCCGCCGTCGCGGCCGTCCGCGTCGAGGACCCGTCCCGGGAGACCGCCGAGATGGGACCGCTGATCTCCGCCGAGCAGCGGGAGGTCGTCGCGTCGTTCGTACCGGCGCACGCCCCGGTGGCCTTTCGTGGCAGCGCCCCCGACGGTCCCGGTTTCTGGTACCCCCCGACGGTGCTGGCGCCGGTGTCCCCCGCCGACCGGGCTTACCGCGAGGAGATCTTCGGACCAGTCGTGGTGGTCCTTCCCTTCGAGGACGAGGCCGAAGCCGTGCGCCTGGCCAACGACACCGAGTACGGCCTCTCCGGATCGCTGTGGACGCGCGACCTGGGCCGGGCGCTTCGCCTGGCCAGGGCGGTCGAGACCGGGACGCTGTCGGTGAACAGCCACTCCTCGGTGCGCTACAGCACCCCCTTCGGCGGGGTGAAGCAGTCCGGTCTGGGTCGTGAGCTCGGGCCGGACGCCCTGGACGCCTTCACCGACACCAAGAACGTCTTCATCGCGACGGAGGACTGAACGCATGGACCGTCTGCAGGACCGCGTGGCCGTGGTGACCGGGGGTGGCGGCGGCATCGGCGCCGCCACCGCCCGCCGCTTCGCCAGCGAGGGCGCGAAGGTCGTCGTCGTGGACCTGGCCGACGACGCCGGGAGTGCTGTCGCGGGCGACATCGGCGGGACCTACGTCCATGCGGACGTCACCTCGGCCGAGGACGTGGAGCGGGTCTTCGCGACGGCGTACGAGACCTACGGCTCGGTCGACATCGCCTTCAACAACGCCGGCATCTCCCCACCGGACGACGACTCGATCCTGGTGACCGGACTCGACGCCTGGGAGCGGGTGATCCGGGTCAACACCACGTCGGTCTACCTGTGCTGCAAGGCGGTGCTGCCCTACATGCAGCGGCAGGGAAAGGGATCGATCATCAACACAGCCTCCTTCGTGGCCGTGATGGGCGCCGCCACCTCCCAGATCGCCTACACCGCGAGCAAGGGCGGCGTGCTGGCGATGAGCCGCGAGCTGGGGGTGCAGTTCGCCCGCGAGGGCATCAGGGTCAACGCCTTGTGCCCCGGGCCGGTCGATACCCCGCTGCTGCGGGAGCTGTTCGCCAAGGACCCCGAACGGGCCGCCCGGCGGCTCGTGCACGTCCCGATGGGGCGCTTCGCCGATGCCGAGGAGATCGCCGCCGCGGTGGCCTTCCTGGCCAGCGACGACGCCTCCTTCGTGACGGCGTCGACCTTCCTCGTCGACGGCGGCATCTCGGGGGCCTACGTCACACCGCTCTAGTCCGCACCACCATTGAATCCCAGCAGCAACGGGGACTTCCTAGGAGGGAACGTCAGTGCCAGAAGGATTCATCCTGAACGAGGACGAGCAGCGGCTCGCCGAACTCGGGTACAAGCAGGAACTCAACCGAACCTGGTCCGGGTTCTCCAACTTCGCCATCTCCTTCTCGATCATCTCCATCCTCGCCGGCTGCTTCACCACGTTCGCCGTCGGATGGAACAACGGCGGTCCTGCGGCCATCGCGATCGGCTGGCCCATCATCGCGGCCTTCATCCTGGTCATCGGGCTCTGCATGTCCGAGCTGGTCTCCGCCTTCCCGACCTCGGGGGGCATCTACTGGTGGGCGTCCAGGCTCGGGGGCGCACGAGCCGGGTTCTACACCGGCTGGCTCAACCTGATCGGGCTGCTGGCCATCGAGGCGTCCGTCGCCTATGGCGTCGCGACCTTCTTCGACCTCACCCTGGACACCTACAGCAAGTCGTGGGCAGCCCACTACTCACTGACCAGGGTCTTCGTGATCTTCATCGTCGTGCTCATCCTGGTGTCGCTGGTGAACATCTTCAGCAGTCATCTGCTGGCGATCTTCAACAACATCTCGGTGTGGTGGCACGTCCTGGGAGCTTCGGCGGTCGTCCTGATCCTCCTGTTCATCCCCAACCACCACCAGAGCGTCCACGACGTCTTCACGACCACGGTGAACAACACCGGGTTCTTCGGAGGGAGCACGTCGGGCTGGGGCTTCGTCTTCTACGTGCTGCCACTCAGCGTGATCCTCACGCAGTACACGATCACTGGGTACGACGCATCTGCCCACCTTTCCGAGGAGACGCACAGCGCCGCGGACTCTGCAGCGAAGGGCATCTGGCGGTCGATCTTCTACTCGGCGATCGGTGGCTGGATCCTGTTGCTGGCATTCCTCTTCGCCGTGCAGGACGTCGACGGCGTCACCAAGGCTGGTGGAGGCGTCGTCACGATCTTCACACAGGCCCTCAGCACCAACTGGGCGAGCACGGTTCTGGCGATCTCGACGATCGGACAGTTCTTCTGCACCGTCGCGTGCATGACCAGCTGCACGCGGATGATGTTCGCGTTCAGCCGGGACGGGGCGGTGCCGGGCCACCGGCACTGGCGCAAGCTCAACGCGGCGAAGGTGCCGTTCAACGCGGTCATCCTCACGGCCATCATCTCCGTGATCATCACCGCCCCGGCCCTGCTGAAGGTCGACATCAACGGGGCGCCCGTTCCGGTCGCCTTCTTCGCGGTCGTGACCATCGGCGTCGTCGGCCTGTACGTGGCGTTCGCGATCCCGATCTACTACCGCTGGCGCGCGGGTGACAGCTTTGTGCAAGGCTCGTGGAACTTGGGCAACAAGTGGAAGTGGATGGCGCCCATCGCCGTGGCTGAGATCCTGATCTCGAGCATCATCGCGCTTCTCCCGGGGTCTCCGGCAGCGGTGCCGTGGAACTCGTCCTTCGCCTGGCGCTACGTGAACTACACCCCGATCGTCGTCTTCGGGGTTCTCATCGCCATCACCATCTGGTGGCAGGTGTCGGCGAAGAACTGGTTCAGCGGACCCAAGTCCACGATCGACCTACCCGAAGGAGTGGTCGACGCGGAGTAGTGCTCCGTGCAACGTGTCGCCCGGCCGTCCTGCCTCTTCCCTCCTGAGGTCAGGACGGCCGGGACGCTGGCGTCCGCCGCCCCACCCCGTTCTTCTCCCAGAAGTGGGGCGGGAGCCGTCAGGACCTCCCGGGGCTACCGGGTGGCTGCGTCGACGAGCGCCTCGAACAGGCGCGGGTCGTCCCTGACCTCGGGATGCCAGAGCACCCCGAGGGCGAAGCACCGGTTCGGGTCCTCGACCGCCTCGACCGAGCCGTCGTCGGCGTGGCCGCTGATGGTCAGTCGGCCCGCATCGTCGACCCCCTGGTGGTGCGACGAGCTGACCACGACGCGGTCACCCAGAACCTGATGGAGGCGGGTGCCCGGGGTGAGGGACACGCAGTGCTCTCCGTAGGTCCCAGGAGCTGGGCGGTGCTCCTCGTGACCGACCAGGTCCGGCAGGTGCTGGTGCAGCCGTCCGCCTGAGGCGACGACCATCACTTGGAGCCCGCGGCAGATGCCCAGCGTCGGCAGATCGCGATGTGCTGAGGCCTCGGCGAGCCGGAGCTCGCTGGCGTCGCGGTCGGGGCGCAGCCCCGTCGTCTCGGGCCGGATCTCCGCGCCGTAGCGAGCTGGGTCGATGTCGGCGCCTCCCGCGAGGATCAGTCCGTCGAGCCGGTCGAGCACCTCGTCCGCGTACGCGAGGCCGGGCGGGATGAGGACCGGGAGCGCCCCGGCCCGTACGACGTGCTGCACGTAAGCGTCGGGGACGAGGACGGCGTCGACGTCCCACGGCCCCCACCGGGCGCGCTCACGATAGGCGGAGATCCCGATGACCGGCCGGCTCATGGGCGCTTCAGCGCCTCGGTCAGCTTGGCCGCGGCCGCCATCACGGCGGGCGCGTGCAGCCTGCCGGGAGTTCGCGTAAGTCGTTCGATCGGGCCGCTCACGCTGACCGCGGCGACGACCCGGCCGCCCGGGCCGCGCACCGGCGCTGACACCGACGCGACCCCGGGCTCGCGCTCGGCGACGCTCTGCGCCCATCCACGTCGCCGTACGCCCGCGAGGATGGTGGCCGTGAAGCGGGCCCCGCGCAGCCCTCGGTGCAGGCGCTCCGGCTCCTCCCAGGCGAGCAGCACCTGCGCGGCCGACCCGGCGCCCATCGAGAGCACCGATCCCACCGGCACCGTGTCGCGCAGACCGCTCAGGCGCTCGGCGGCGGCGACGCAGATCCGCTCGTCGCCCTGGCGACGGTAGAGCTGAGCGCTCTCGCCGGTGAGGTCGCGCAGGGTGGCGAGCACCGGCCCCGCCGCGGCCTGCAGACGATCCTCCCCGGCGGCGGCGGCGAGCTCGGCGAGCCGGGGACCGAGGACGAAGCGGCCTTGCAGGTCACGCCCCACCAGGCGGTGGTACTCCAGCGCGACCGCGAGCCGGTGCGCGGTGGGCCGGGCGAGCCCGGTCGCCTGCACCAGGCCGGCGAGGGTGAGCGGGCCGCTCTCGAGCGCCGACAGGACGGCCGCCGCCTTGTCCAGGACGCCGACTCCGCTAGAGTTGTCCATGGTCTGATATTGCCGTCTCGACATACGAGACGCAAGAGTCCGCGGGGAACGAGGCAGCCATGGGACGCACGCTCGCCGAGAAGGTATGGGACGCACACGTCGTACGGCACGCGGAGGGCGAGCCCGACCTGCTCTACATCGACCTCCACCTCGTGCACGAGGTGACCAGCCCGCAGGCCTTCGACGGCCTTCGCGCGGCGGGTCGGCCGGTCCGCCGCCCCGACCTCACGCTCGCGACGGAGGACCACAACGTCCCCACGGTCGACATCGACCAGCCCATCGCGGACCCGGTCTCACGGGCACAGGTGGACGCCCTGCGGGCGAACTGCGCGCAGTTCGGTGTCCCGATCTACTCGCTGGGCAGTCCCGAGCAGGGCATCGTTCATGTGGTCGGCCCGCAGCTCGGGCTGACCCAGCCGGGGATGACAGTCGTCTGCGGCGACAGCCACACCTCGACCCACGGTGCCTTCGGCGCCCTGGCCTTCGGGATCGGCACCAGCGAGGTCGAGCACGTCCTCGCCACCCAGACCCTGCCGCTGCAGCCGTTCAAGACCATGGCGGTGACCGTCCGGGGTCGACTGCCGCTCGGGGTCGCGGCCAAGGACCTGATCCTGGCCGTCATCGCTCGCATCGGCACCGGTGGCGGGCAGGGGCACGTCATCGAGTATCGGGGCGAAGCCATCCGGGCCCTGTCCATGGAGGCCCGGATGACGATCTGCAACATGTCGATCGAGGCGGGTGCACGGGCCGGGATGATCGCGCCCGACGAGACGACCTTCGCCTACCTCGAGGGCCGCCCGCATGCGCCGCACGGGGAGGACTGGGACGCGGCGCTGTCGTACTGGCGCAGCCTCGCGACCGACGCGGACGCCGACTTCGACACCGAGGTCGTCATCGACGCCGAGGAGCTCTCGCCGTTCGTCACCTGGGGTACCAACCCAGGCCAGGGGGTCCCCCTGTCCGGCAGCGTGCCCGCGCCCGATGAGTTCCACGACCCGGGGGCGCGCGCTGCCGCCGAGCGTGCCCTCGCCTACATGGACCTCACGCCGGGCACGAAGATGCGTGACATCGCGGTCGACACCGTGTTCCTCGGGTCGTGCACCAACGGCCGTCTCGAGGACCTGCGCTCGGCCGCCGAGGTGCTCCGCGGGCGGCACGTCGCCGCCGGGGTGCGGATGCTCGTCGTCCCGGGCTCGGTGCGGGTCCGCCTGGCGGCCGAGGCGGAGGGCCTGGACCGGGTCTTCACCGCGGCTGGGGCCGAGTGGCGGCAGGCGGGGTGCTCGATGTGTCTTGGCATGAACCCCGACCAGCTCGCCCCCGGTGAGCGGAGCGCGTCGACGTCGAACCGCAACTTCGAGGGGCGCCAGGGCAAGGGCGGGCGGACCCATCTCGTGTCGCCACAGGTGGCCGCGGCGACCGCCGTGGTCGGCCGGCTGGCCTCGCCTGCCGACCTGAGCTGAGGACACGGACAACACGAGACGGAAGACGAGACGGAAGACGAGGCGGACGATGGAAGCCTTCACCCAGCACACCGGCACGGCGTTGCCGCTGCGTCGCAGCGACGTCGACACCGACCAGATCATCCCGGCGGTCTACCTCAAGCGCATCACCCGTCACGGATTCGAGGACGCGTTGTTCGCGGCCTGGCGGCAGGACCCGGCCTTCGTCCTCAACGATCCCGCCTACGCGGGCGCCTCGATCCTCATCGCCGGACCCAACTTCGGGACCGGATCGTCGCGCGAGCACGCGGTGTGGGCGCTGTCCGACTACGGCTTCCGCGTCGTCCTCTCCCCACGCTTCGCGGACATCTTCCGGGGAAACTCGGGCAAGAACGGTCTGCTCACCGCTGTCCTTCCCCAGCCGGCGGTGGAGCGGCTGTGGGACCTGGTCGAGGCGGAGCCGTCCCTCCCGGTCACCGTCGACCTGCAGGCGCGAGAGGTCCGCGCCGGTGACCTGGTCAGTGCTTTCGACGTCGACGACTACACCCGTTGGCGGCTGCTCGAGGGCCTCGACGACATCGGTATCACCTTGCAGGCGGCCGACGCGATCGACGCCTTCGAGGGCCGCCGACCGGCCTTCCTGCCGACCACGCAAGGGGTCTGAGCCGTTCACAAGCCAGAAATGCTTGCGACACAACAGACTTCGTGTGCTCTTGGTCATTGCTACCGGCCCGCGATGCGTCTAACGTCCGTTGCCGAGTCGAGCGAGGGGCTCGACGACTCGAACTCCTCGAAGGGGACGTTGTGAACAAGAGCGATCTGATCGACAGTCTCGCCGACAAGCTCGGCGGACGTAAGGCCGCACAGGAGGCCGTGGACGGAGTCGTCGACACGATCACCCGCGCGGTGGCCGCCGGCGAGCGCGTCGTCATCACCGGTTTCGGCGCCTTCGAGAAGGTCGAGCGGGCGGCCCGTACCGCGCGCAACCCGCGCACCGGTGCTGTGGTCAAGGTGAAGAAGTCTTTCGCCCCCCGGTTCAAGCCGGGCGCCGAGCTGAAGGCCTACGTCTCCGGCGCCAAGAAGTTCGCCAAGGAGGCGCCGGCCAAGGCCGCCTCCGCTGCGTCGAAGGCCGCCGCCCCGGCCAAGAAGGCCACGACCCGCGCCGCATCGGCGACCAAGGCCGCCGCCAAGAAGGCGCCGGCGGCCGCGAAGAAGGCGCCGGCCAAGAAGGCCCCCGCGGCCAAGAAGGCGCCCGCCAAGAAGGCCCCCGCGGCCAAGAAGGCGCCCGCCAAGAAGGCCCCCGCGGCCAAGAAGGCGCCGGCAAAGAAGGCCCCCGCCAAGAAGGCCTGACACCAGCGACGCTGACGAGGCCCCGAGCACGGCTCGGGGCCTCGTCAGCATCATGGGCCCGTGCCCTGCGCTTCCTCTGCGTGGTCGATGGCGCGCAGCACGTTCGCGGTCGCTTCGCCGACGCCGAGCCGTCGGGCGTCCGCGAGATCCACGACCGTGTCCACGTCTCGTCGCAGGCTCGGCCAGCCCCCGTCGAGCTCGACCGCACCTGAGGCCCGGTGGGCCGCCCGCGACCGGGGCCCGAACCGCGGGTCGAGGGTCGACCCCGGGCCGGCGGTCACCAGCGTCGTGCCCGTCCCCGAGGTGTCGCACACGAACGCCCGGCGGTGACCCGACGCCTCGGCGAGGGCATCGGCGAGCTCCCCGGTGCGAAGGGCTGGCAGGTCGCCGGCCAGGGCGGCGACCGCGAACCCGCGGTGGGACTCGGCGAGCAGGGACGCCGCGTGTCGAAGCGCTGGGTTGATGCCGGCCTCCGGGGCGTCGTCGATCGGAATGGCGCCGTCGCCTGCCAGCGTCGTTGCCACGTCCGGATCGCCGGTGACGACCCCGACCGCGCCCACGGTGTCGCAGGCCAGTGCGGCCGCGACCGTGTCCCTCAGGAACGCGAGCGCCAGCTCGCGGCGTCGGGTCCCCGCACCCAGCCGGGACTTCGCGTGGATGAGCCGTTTGACCGGCACGACGACCACCCACCGCACCGTGCGATCCTGCCAGTGCGTGGACCGCGCCTCGACACGGGACGGGGCCGCGGGATTGGATGACCCGCACCGTGTCGCGAGACGGGCGGGACGAGCGAGACGAGGAGGAAGCGCGTGGCACAGGCCCGGCTCGGTTTCTGGTTCCGCCTGGCCGTGGCGGTCCTCAAGCCGCTGTCGACCGCGGTGAGCCGCAGGGAGTGGCTGCATCTCGAACGGCTGCCCGCCGAGGGCGGCATCGTCGTCGCGCCCAACCACATCTCCTACTACGACCCGATCGTGGTCTCGCGCGTCCTGTGGGACGCGGGCAGAGCGCCGCGCTTTCTCGCCAAGGCGTCGATCTTCGATGTCCCCTTCGTCGGGCGCGTGCTGCGCGGTGCCGACCAGATTCCCGTCTACCGGCAGTCGGCCGAGGCGGCGACCGCGATGCGCGACGCCGTTGCCGCGGTTCGGCGAGGGGAAGCCGTCGTCGTCTATCCCGAGGGCACCCTCACCAGAGACCCTGCACTGTGGCCCATGACGGGCAAGACGGGGGCGGCCCGGATCGCCCTGGCCACCGGGTGCCCCGTGATCCCGCTCGCCCACTGGGGGGCCCAGCAGATCCTGCCGCCCTACGCCAAGCGCGTGCACATCGGCGTGTTCCACCGCAAGACGATCCGCGCCCTGGTCGGAGAACCGGTCGACCTCTCCGACCTGGCCGACCGGGAGCCCACCGTGGAGGTGCTGCGCATCGCCACCGATCGGATCACCGCGGCCCTCACCGCGGGGGTCGCCGAGCTGCGTGGCGAGCGGCCGCCGGTCTCCCCGGTCGACCGGCACCGGACCGGGCTGCCGGAGACGGGGGACGCCGGTGTCCGCTACGACCCGGACGTGGCCGGATGAGCCGCGTCGCGGTCATGGGCAGCGGCTCTTGGGGGACGGCGTTCTCCCAGGTGCTGACCGATGCGGGCAACGAGGTCGTGGTCTGGGGCAAGGACCCCGACGTTGCCGAGTCCATCAACACCAGGCACGAGAACCCCACCTATCACCCGGGGATCAGCCTGCCGGAGAGCATCCGCGCCACGCTCGACGTCGACGAGGCGCTCGGCCAGGCCGAGATCGTGGTGCTCGCGCTGCCGGCGCAGGTGGTGCGCGAGAACCTGGCCGAATGGCGCCACCGGCTCACCTGGGACTGCCTCCTGGTCAGCCTCGCCAAGGGCATCGAGCTCGGCTCGAAGCTTCGCATGAGCGAGGTCGTCGCCCAGACCGCCGGAGTGCCCGCCGAGCGGGTGGCCGTGGTGTCCGGGCCCAACCTGGCCAGGGAGATCGCGGAGCGCCAGCCGGCCGCGACGGTGGCAGCCTGCCTGAGCGAGACCAACGCCCGCCGCCTCCAGCAGGCGTGCGCCACCTCGTACTTTCGTCCCTACACCAATACCGACGTGATCGGGGTGGAGATCGGCGGGGCGGTCAAGAACGTCATCGCCCTCGCCAACGGGATGGCTTCGGGGATGGGCTTCGGTGAGAACGCCCAGGCCTCGCTCATGACTCGCGGGCTCGCGGAGATGACCCGGCTGGGCGTCGCCCTCGGCGCCAACCCGATGACCTTCCTGGGGCTGGCCGGGGTCGGCGACCTCATCGCGACCTGCCAGTCGCCGTTGTCGCGCAACCGGACGTTCGGGGAGCACCTCGGCCGAGGGCTGTCGGTCGAGGAGACCATCGCGGTCTCGAAGCAGACGTGCGAGGCGGTCAAGTCCTGCCGCCCGATCCTCGAGCTGGCCCAGGGGGCGAGCGTGGACATGCCCATCGGCGAGCAGGTCGTCGAGGTGGTGTGGAACGGCGCGGCCACCTCCACGATCGTCGAGCGGCTGATGTCGCGGGTGCCCCGCCCAGAGATCCGCACCTGAGCCCTCAGCCGGCAGCCCTACGCAGCGCCGTGTCCAGGTCGGCCCAGAGATCCTCGACGTCCTCGATGCCGACGGAGAGCCGGATCAAGGCCTCCGGTACGCCCGTCGGCTCCGCGGCCCATCGCCGGCGGCGCTCGAGTGTCGACTCCACCCCCCCGAGGCTGGTGGCGTGCACCCACAGCCGGGTGCTTGACGCGACCCGTTCGGCCACCACGGCCCCTCCGGCCACCTCCACGCCCACCAGCGAGACCGTGCCGTGCCAGTCCCGTAAGGCGACGTCGTGGCCGAGATGTCCGGCCAGGCCGGGGTGGCGTACGCGCTCGACCGCGGGGTGCCCGGCGAGGCGGTGCGCCAGCTCGACGGCGTTGGCCGAGGAGCGGTCGAGCCGCACCGCGAGGGTGCGCAGCCCGCGCAGGGCCAGCCAGGTCTCGAACGGTCCCGGGATCGCGCCGCGGTCGTGGCGGGCGGCCGACAGCCGCTGCGCGAGCTCCTCGTCGCGGGTCACCGTCGCACCGAGCAGCAGGTCGGAGTGTCCGGCGATGTACTTCGTGGCGCTGTGCACGACCAGGTCGGCACCCAGGTCGAGCGGTCGCTGGACCAGCGGGGTCACCAGGGTGGCGTCAACGGCCACCAGGGCCCCCGCCGCCCGGGCGGCCGCGCCCACGGCCGGTACGTCGGCCACGTCCAGCAGCGGGTTGGTCACCGACTCCAGCCACACCAGGTCGGTCCCGGGCACCCCGCGAAGCAGGCCCGTGAGGTCCGACGGGTCGTACCAGCGCACACGGAGCCGGCCCGAGGCGTCCAGCTGGCGCAGCAGCCCGACCGTCCCCGAGTAGGCGAGGGAGGGCGCGAGCACCACCGCCGACGGACCGACGGTCTCCAGCGCCGCCACGATCGCCGCGATCCCGCTGGCGAAGGCGACCGCCCGCCCGCCCTCGAGGGCTCCCAGCGCCTCCTCGAAGGCCGTCCAGGTCGGGTTGCCCGCTCGCGCGTAGGACAGCTCGCCCTCGGCGTGGAAGGTGGAGGACAAGGTCACGGGCGCGTTCACCGGCGCACCCGGCGCGGCGGGCGGCCGGCCCGCGGTCACCGCGAGCGTCGCGGGGGAGAGGTCCACCGGCGAAGGATAGGGTCCGTTCGCGTGGGCTCCGGCAAGCGGCGGGTGGCGGTCGTCTTCGGCGGCCGCAGCAGCGAGCACGCCATCTCGTGCGTGAGCGCCGGCAGCGTGCTGCGAGCGATCGATCGCGAGGTCTGGGAGGTCGTCCCGGTCGGCATCACCCGCGAAGGCCGCTGGGTGCTGGCGGCCGACGATCCCGACTCCCTCGCGATCCACGGGTCGACGCTGCCCGAGGTCGACGCCGGCGGCTCCGGTGTGGTGCTGGCCGGCGACCCCACCGCCCGGGACCTCGTGGTGGGCGAACCGGGGGAGACCCCGCGGATCCTCGGCGCGGTCGACGTGGTCTTCCCGCTGCTGCACGGCCCCTACGGCGAGGACGGCACGCTGCAGGGCCTGCTCGAGCTGGCGGGAGTGCCCTACGTCGGATCCGGAGTGCTCGCCTCCGCCGCCGCCATGGACAAGGCCGTGATGAAGGTCCTGCTGGCCGGCGCGGGACTGCCGGTCGGCCCGTACGTCGTCGTCCCGGCTCCGCGCCCCGCCACGAAGGACGCCGCCGAGCTGGCGCTGTCCGAGGCGCGGGAACGGCTCGCGCTGCCGGTGTACGTCAAGCCCGCCCGGGCCGGGTCGAGCGTGGGCATCACGAAGGTGACCGACTGGTCGCAGCTGGACCAGGCGATCGCCGCGGCGCGCGAGCACGACCCGAAGGTCCTCCTCGAGGAAGGGATCCTCGGGCGCGAGGTGGAGTGCGGGGTGCTGCAGGAGGAGTCCGGGGCCGTGGACGTCAGCGTCTGCGCGGAGATCCGGGTGGTCGGCGGGCAGCCCTTCTACGACTTCGCGGCGAAGTACCTCAGCGACGCCACCGAGTTCGACGTACCCGCCGACCTTCCCGAGCCGGTCAGCGAGCGCATCCGCGGGCTGGCCCGTGACGCCTTCACGGCGCTCGGCTGCGAGGGGCTGGCCCGGGTGGACTTCTTCGTGACCGCTTCCGGGGAGGTGCTCGTCAACGAGGTGAACACCATGCCGGGCTTCACGCCGGTGTCGATGTTCCCCCGGATGTGGGCGGCCAGCGGGGTCGCCTACCCCGAGCTCGTCGACCGGCTCCTGCGCGCCGCGATGGCGCGTCCGACCGGTCTGCGCTGAGGCTCAGCCGACCGGGACGGCCCTCACCGCCTCGGTGAGATCGGCGAGCGCGTCCGTCGGTGAGGTGTAGTCCTCCGGCACGTCGACCTGCACGTAGGCGACCCGCCCCGTCGTCGTGAAGCGCGTGCCGCGCGTGAGGTTCTGGGCGAACCAGTCCACCCCGTTCACGCTCAGCACCGTGCTGTCGGCCCGAAGCGCCGCCGGTCTCGGCACACCGCACCGAAGCACGATCGGCGGGTCTCCCCAGGCCGCGGTGAGCGGCGAGGGCGGCGTCACCTCCCGGCGGGAGAGCGCGTGCACCCGGTCCGGGAGGTGGGTGGCCAGGTCGGCGCAGGCCGCTGCCGGGGTGGGACCCGGCGACGGCGGGGCGACCGCCACCCGTCCCGGGCCCGCGCAACCGCCGAGGGCCAGCGCAGCCAGCAGGGCTGCGGCCGCTTGGGTGCTCAGAGGTGGACGACGGGGCAGGTCAGCGTCCTGGTGATGCCGTCGACCCCCTGCACCTTGGCCACGACCAGCTTCCCGAGCTCATCGACGCTCTCGGCTTCGGCGCGGACGATGACGTCATAGGGTCCGGTCACGTCCTCCGCGAGGGTGACCCCGGGGATGTCGGCGATCTCGCGGGCCACGCTCGCCGCCTTGCCGACCTCGGTCTGGATCAGGATGTACGCCTGCACGCTCATGGCACCTCCCAGGGGTGTGGCGGACGGGTCGCGTGTGTGCACTGCAACCTACCGCCTCCCCCGGAAAGGACGAATCGGTGGATGCGCGCCCCGAAGTTCCCAGCGTCGCGGGGGTCGGCGAGTTCGGCCTGATCACCCAGGTGACCGCGCACCTGCGCCAGGGACCCTCCGTGCTGCTCGGTCCGGGGGACGACGCGGCCGTGGTCGCCGTCCCTGACGGGCGGGTGGTGGTGACGACCGACGTCCTCGTCGAGGGGCGCCACTTCCGTCGCGACTTCTCCTCGGCGGGAGACGTCGGCCACCGGGCGGCCGCTCAGGGGCTGGCCGACGTCGCGGCGATGGGCGCCGAGGCGACCGCGTTGGTCGTCGGCCTGGCGGTCCCCGGCTCGCTCGAGGCGGCTTGGGTGCTCGAGCTCGCGGAGGGGATGGCGGCCGAGTGCGACCTCGTCGGGGCGAGCATCGTCGGCGGCGACGTGGTGGGCGCGGACACGGTGGTGGTCAGCGTGACCGCCCTCGGGGACCTCGTGGGCCGCACCCCGGTGACCCGGGCCGGTGCCCGCCCCGGCGACGTCGTGGCCGTCGCCGGCCGCCTCGGCTGGGCCGCCGGCGGCCTCGCCGTGCTGCAGCGGGGGTTTCGGATGCCGCGCGCCCTGGTGGAGGCGCACCGGCGTCCGCTGCCGCCCTACGCCGCCGGTCCGCGCGCCGCCCTCGCGGGCGCGCACGCGATGTGCGACGTGAGCGACGGCCTCCTGGCCGACCTCGGGCACGTCGCCGAGGCCTCCGGGGTCTGCGTCGACGTGGACCCGGGTCGCCTCGAGATCGCCCAGCCGCTGCGCGACGCCGGTGCGGCCCTGGGGATCGACCCGTTGGCATGGGTGCTCACCGGGGGCGACGACCACGCCCTCGTCGCGTGCTTCCCGTTGGACGAGCAGCTGCCCGAGGGTTACGCGCCGGTCGGCCGTGTCCTGGCGACGGGTGAGCCCGGCGAGGTCCTCGTCGCGGGGGCCGCGTGGACGGGCGAACGGGGGCACGCCCACTTCCGGTGAGCGGCCCGGTCAGTGCGTCAGCGGGTGACCTTGCCGGCCTTGATGCACGACGTGCACACCGAGATCCGCTTCGGCGTGCCGCCCACCCGCACGCGCAGGGACTGGATGTTGGGGTTCCAGCGCCGCCGGGTGCGCCGGTGCGAGTGGGAGATGCTGTTGCCGAAGCTCGGCCCCTTGCCGCAGATCTCGCAGGTGGCAGCCACGGTGCACAACTCCCAGTCGTCGGTGGTGGGGATGGGTCCCGCGCGATCGCGTCGAGTCTCGCCGGGCCGCCCAGGCCGGACCTTCGGCCGGTCTCGCAGGATACCCGAGCGGCGTCGGGACGGTCCAACGCGTCGGACCGCTACCCTCCGCCCCACCTGTCGCCGCCACCAGGTGCATGCTCGGGGATGGGCTGCGCGAGCGGTGCGCACGCCGGTGAGCGGATGACCAGGCGCCGGACGATCAGCGGAGGAGGCGACGCGATGACCTCGGTGTTGCCCTTCCGGGCCGCCGACGTCCGCCGCGCAGCTGAGGCTGCCCTCGCCGCCTTGGGCCGGACCCGCGCCGAGATCGACTCCCTCAACGTCTACCCGGTCCCCGATCGGGACACCGGGACCAACCTCTACCTGACGGCGGAGGCCGTGCTCGCCGCCCTCCCGGAGGGGGCCGAGACGGTCGATGCCGCGGAGGCCCTGCGGGCGGCCGTCCGCGGGGCCCTCCTCGGTGCCCGCGGCAGCTCCGGCGTGATCGTGTCCCAGCTGCTGCGCGGTGCCGTGGAGGGACTCAGCGAAGGCGGCCCGGCCGTCGAGGCGGTGCGCCGCGCCCTGCGAAGGGCATCGGACGCGGCGTGGGCGGCCGTCGCCGCCCCGGTCGAGGGCACGGTGCTGTCCGTCGCGGCCGCCGTCGCCAAGGCGGCAGAGTCGGTCCAGGCCGACGACCCCCTGCGGGTACTGGCGGAGGCGGTCCGGGAGGCGCACGAGGCACTGGCCCGCACACCGGAGCAGATGGAGCTGCTGCGGGCCGCCGGCGTCGTCGACTCCGGCGCCAGGGGCCTGGTCGTGCTGCTGGACAGCCTCCTCGAGACCGTCTCCGGCGTCGCCCCGCCGCCGGTGAGCGCCCGCGAGGAGGCCCGCCCCCCCGCGCTGCCCCGGCCCGCCCATGACCTGCTGCCCGAGGGCGGGCCGGCGTTCGAGGTCATGTACCTGCTGGAGGCCGACGACGACGCGGTGGAGGCGCTGCGCGAGCAGCTGGCCGGCCTCGGCGACTCCCTGCTGGTCGTCGGCGGCGAGGGGCTGTGGAACGTCCACATCCATGTCGACGACGTTGGCGCCGCCGTCGAGGCGGGCATCCGGGCCGGACGGCCGTACCGGATCGCCGTCACGCACTTCGGCGACCAGCGAGCCCGGGCCGCGGTGCGCCCGGCGGGCGGCCATCGCGTCGTGGCGATCTCCGCCGGTCCCGGCATGACGTCGCTGCTGGAGCGGGCCGGCGCCGTGGTCGTCCCCGCGCCGCCCGGGCGGCGCCCCTCCAGCGCGGAGATGCTCGAGGCGGTACGCCGTACCGGAGCGGCCGACGTCATCCTGCTGCCGCACCACCGCGACCTCCTGCCGGTCGCCGAGGCGGCCGCGGTCGAGGCGCGGGCGGACGGCATCCGCGTGGCCGTCGTCCCGACCACCGCGGCCGTCCAGGTGCTCTCGGCGCTCGCCGTGCACGACCCGGGACGCGCCTTCGGCGAGGACGTCGTGGCGATGACCGCCGCGGCGAGGGCGACCCGCCACGGCGGGGTGACGGTCTCGACGCGCGAGGCGCTCACCATGGCGGGGGTGTGCCGACCCGGAGACGTCCTCGGCCTGCTCGGCGGCGACATCGGCGAGGTTCGGCCCGCCGCCGACGCGACGGAGCGAGAGGAGGCGGTGGCCCTGGTGGCCCAGGACGTGCTGGACCGGCTGCTCGGCCCGGGCGGGGAGCTGGTCACCCTCGTCCTGGGGGAGGAGGCGGAGGCCTCGCTCGGGTCCCGGCTGCAGGGCTACCTCGCCGCCCGGCATCCCGAGGTCGATGTCACCGTCGTCGAGGGTGGTCAGCCGCTCTACCTGCTTCTGGTGGGCGTCGAATGAGGACCTGCGCGTGTCGATGACCGCCCCGGTGGGCCTGGACATGCCACTGCGGGAGGTCCTCGACGCACGCACCGCGAAGGCGCTCGCGGCCGGCCTCGGCCTGCACGACGTCGAGGACCTGCTGCGCCACTACCCGCGCCGCTACCAGGTCAGGGGCGAGCTCACCCCGATCCGCGAGCTGGCCGTCGGTGAGGTCGCGGCCGTCGAGGCCGAGGTCGTGTCGGCGACCAGTCGGAGGCTCGGCGACGCGCATCGCGGCCGTCGGTCGCGGACCCTGCAGCGGGTCGTCGTGACCGACGGGGTGGACACCCTCGAGCTGGTCTTCTTCAACCAGGCGTTCCGGCTCGACAAGGAGTTCCAGGCGGGTCAGCACGCGTACTTCGAGGGCAAGGTGGTCGAGCGCCTCTATCGCGGCCACCGCAGCATCCAGTTGCTGCACCCGAAGATCCTCACCCAGGCCGACGACGTGGACGGCGGGATCACGCCGGTCTACCCGGCGGTGTCCGCGATCGGCTCGGACGCGATCGGAAAGGCGGTGCAGGCCGTCCTCGACCAGCTGGGGCCGCTCGAGGACCCGCTGGGCGAGGACCTCCTCCGCACGCACGGCTTCCCGCCGCTGGGGGAGGCGTTCCGGCTGGTGCACCGTCCCCACGCGGAGGCAGACGCCGCGCGGGCCCGGCGCCGCTTCCGCTTCGAGGAGGCCTACGTCCTGCAGGTGATCCTGGCCCGGCGGCGAAGCAGCGCCCGCGGCCTGCCCGCGACGTCGCGTCGGCCCAGGCCGGGCGGGCTGCTCGACGCCTTCGACGCCCGCCTGCCCTTCGAGCTCACGAAGGGGCAGCGGGAGGTCGGCGACCTGCTGCTGCGCGAGCTCGCTGAGGAGCACCCGATGCACCGCCTGCTGCAGGGGGAGGTCGGCTCCGGCAAGACCGTGGTCGCGGTGCGCGCCATGCTGGCGGTGGTCGACGCGGGCGGGCAGGCGGTGCTGCTCGCCCCCACCGAGGTCCTCGCCCAGCAGCACGCCCGATCGGTCGCCGACCTGCTCGGCCCGCTCGCGCAGCGCGGGATGCTCGGCGGTGCCGAGAACGCGACTCGGATCGCCGTGCTCACCGGCTCGATGGGCAGCGCGGCCCGCCGGCAGGCCCTGCTCGAGGTCGCGTCCGGGGACGCCGGCATCGTCATCGGGACGCACGCCTTGCTCGAGGAGCACGTCCAGTTCTTCGACCTCGGCCTCGTGGTCGTCGACGAGCAGCATCGCTTCGGGGTCGAACAGCGCGCGGTCCTGGCCACTCGCGGCGCTCAGGGCCGCGCGCCGCACGTCTTGGTCATGACCGCCACTCCCATCCCGCGCACCGTCGCGATGACCGTGTTCGGCGACCTCGAGACGTCCACCCTCACCGAGCTGCCGCAGGGGAGGGCGGGGATCGAGACCTTCGTGGTCCCCGCGGGCGACGAGCGGTTCATGCGCCGCGTGTGGGAGCGGATCCGCGAGGAGGTGGCCGCCGGACGGCAGGCCTACGTGGTGTGCCCCAGGATCAGCTCCGCCGACGACTCCCCCGACCGCGAGCGCGGCGGCGGTCGACGGCCGCCGACGGCCGTCGAGGACCTGGCGGCGCAGCTGTCGGCAGGGCCATTGGCCGGTCTGCGCCTCGAGGTGCTGCACGGCCAGCTGCCGCCGGAGGCCAAGGAGGACGTCATGCGCCGCTTCGGGGCCGGGGTGGTCGACGTGCTCGTGGCGACCACGGTCGTCGAGGTCGGCGTGGACGTCCCCAACGCCTCCGTCATGGTGGTGGTCGACGCCGAGGCCTTCGGGGTCAGCCAGCTGCACCAGCTGCGCGGCCGGATCGGGCGCGGCGAGCACCCCTCGTTGTGCCTGCTCGTGACCGACTACGAGGGGGGGCCGGTCCGGGACCGCCTCGACGCCGTGGCGGGGACGCTGGACGGCTTCGCCCTCTCCGAGGTGGACCTGCGCCAGCGTCGCGAGGGCGACCTGCTGGGGGCGGCCCAGTCCGGCCGTCGCCGCTCGCTGCTGCTGTCGGTCCTCGACGACGTCGACGTCATCGAGGACGCGCGGTCGGCCGCCCGGGAGGTCGTCGACGCCGACCCCGACCTCGCCGACCGCCCCGGGCTGCGGCGGGCGGTCGCGAGGACCGAGGCCGAGGAGCGCAGCGAGTTCCTTGACCGGTCCTGAGCTCGGTCGACCGACCGGGCAGGATGCCGCCATGAGCTTCCCGACCCCCGAGGACCGGACCGTCGTGGGTCCGGACGGCGCCGTCATCTCCTACACCGTGAGCGGGCCCGAGGGCGCCCTCCCGGTGGTGGTCCACCACGGCACCCCGGGCAGCGCCAGTCCGTCACGGGAGTGGCTGCGCTCGACCGCCGAGCACGGGCTGCGCCTGGTGACCTACGAGCGCGGCGGCTACGGCGGCTCCTCGCGCCGGCCGGGACGGCGAGTCGTGGACTGCGCCGGCGACGTGGTCGCCCTGCTCGACGCGATCGGCGCCGAGGTCTGCCTGACCTACGGCCGCTCCGGCGGCGGCCCGCACGCGCTCGCCACAGCGGCCCTGCTGCCGGAGCGCGTGCTCGCTGCGGCGTCGGTCGCCGGCGTCGCCCCGTTCGGTGGTCCCGGGATGTCCCGGGAGGAGTGGCTGGCCGGGATGGGGGAGGACAACGTCGAAGAGTTCGACGCCGCCCTGGCCGGCGAGGACGTGCTGCGGCCGTGGCTCGAGGCGCAGCGCCCCGCCATGCTCAGCCTCGACCAGGACGCGGTGACGGCCGCCATGCACAGCCTGCTTCCCCAGGTCGACCTGGCCGTGTTCACGGGCGAGTTCGCCGAGGACACCCTGCGCTCCTTCGCCCGGGCACTCGCACCTGGTGTGGACGGCTGGCTGGACGACGACCTGGAATTCACGCGCGACTGGGGGTTCGACCTCACGAGCATCGAGCCTCCGGTCGCCCTGTGGCAGGGCTCGGCGGACCTCATGGTGCCCTTCGCCCACGGCCAGTGGCTCGCCGATCACGTGTCGGGCGCCGAGGTGCACCTGGTCGAGGGCGAGGGGCACTGGTCGATCCCGGTCGCGGGGCCCGACGGGGTGCTCGCCGGACTCCTGCGCCTGGCGGGGCGCTGACCCGCGTCGTCGCCGGCCACGCCCGCGGCCGGCGCCTGCGTGTCCCCGGCGGTGGGACCCGCCCCACGTCCGACCGGGCGCGCGAGGGCCTGTTCTCGGCCCTCGAGGCGGCGCTCGGCCCCCTCACCGGGCGGCGGGTGCTCGACCTCTACGCCGGGTCGGGTGCCGTCGCCATCGAGGCCCTGTCGCGGGGCGCGTCCCACGCGCTCCTCGTCGAACGAGACGCGGGGGCGGTCGCCGTGGTGCGCCACAACCTCGACGAAGCCGGGCTGCCAGGGGGTCAGGTCATCCGACTGGCCGTGGAGCGGCTGGTCGCCGAGCCGGCTCCTGGTCCGCCGTACGACGTGGTGTTCGCGGACCCGCCGTACTCGCTGCCTTCCGATGCCCTGCGGGCCGTTCTCTCGGACCTGCTCGACCACGGCTGGCTCGCCCCTGGGGCGGTCGTCGTCGTCGAACGCGCCAGTCGGGACCCCGCCTGGGGCTGGCCCGACGGCTTCACCGCCGACCGTGACCGTCGGTACGGGGAGGCGACGCTTTGGTACGGTCACGCCGCCGGCGGGCGTGCCGGAGCGTGAGCGTGAGGGTGGTGCCGTGACCAGGGCAGGACCAGGGCGCGTGCGGCGGGCCGTGTGTCCGGGCTCGTTCGACCCCGTGACCAACGGGCACCTGGACGTGATCGCCCGCGCCGCTGCCCTGCACGACGAGGTGGTCGTCGCCGTGCTCGTCAACCCCGCCAAGCAGACCCTCTTCGACGTCGACGAGCGGATCGCGATGCTCGAGGAGCTCGTCGCCGCGATGCCGGGGGTTCGCGTGGACTCCTGGCACGGGCTGCTGGTCGACTACTGCGGGCACCACGACATCCCCGCCATCGTGAAGGGCCTGCGCGCGGTCAGCGACTTCGACTACGAGCTCCAGATGGCTCAGATGAACTACCGGCTGGCCGGCGTGGAGACTTTGTTCGTCTCGACGAACCCGCTCTACAGTTACCTGTCCTCCAGCCTGGTCAAGGAGGTCGCCCGCCACGGCGGGGACGTCTCGGGACTGGTTCCCGACTCCGTCCTGTCCCGCTTGGCCGCGCGCCTGCGGGCCACGGGCTGAGCCCACCGCCGAGCGAAAGGCCTGCCTCGTGTCCGTCCACGACACCCTCGACGAGCTCGTCGCGCTCGTCGAGGGGGCCCGTTCGATGCCCATGTCGTCGTCGTGCGTGGTCAACCGGGCGGAGGTCCTTTCCCTGCTCGACGAGCTGCGGGCCCAGCTACCCGAGGAGATCGACGCCGCCGCCAACGTGCTGCGCCGACGCGAGCAGGTCGTGGACTCGGGCCGGGCCGAGGCCGACGAGATCATCGCCGCCGCCCACGAGGAGCGGATGCGGCTGGTGTCCCAGACCGAGGTCTACACGCAGGCGCAGCACGAGGCGTCGAGACTGCGCGCCGAGGCCGAGGAGGAGACCCGCCGGCGGCGCGACGAGACCGACGCCTACATCGACGGCAAGCTGGCGACCTTCGAGATCACCCTCAGCAAGACCCTGGCCGCGGTCACGCGGGGGCGCGAGCGCCTGCGCGACGAGCACTCCGACGACCCGGTCGACGACCGGCCCCTCCCCGGGGACTGAGCCACGGTTTGGGGCTGCGACACGGGCTCGACTACCCTCGGACGCTGGTCGTCCCGCCCGGGGCGGCCCTTCACCGTGCCCGTCGGCTTCGTCGAGGGGCACCTGAGGGTGTGAGGGTCCCATCGTGCACCGCCTCGACGCGCGTGCCCCGCTCGTGCTCGACACCAGGGAGCTGGGGCGGCGGGCCGGGACCATGCGCGAGATGGTCCTCACCGTTTCGGCCCCGCCGGACCTCGGGCTGGCCGTCATCGCCGTGCCCGAGGGCTCACCCCTCAAGCTGGACCTGCGGCTCGAGGCGGTGGTCGACGGGGTGCTCGTGACGGGGACGGCGCGAGCCGGTCTCGTCGGGGAGTGCGTGCGCTGCCTGGACCCCCTGACCTCGCGGGTGGAGGTCAGTTTCCAGGAGCTGTACGTCTACCCCGGCGAGCACGTACCGCCCGGGGCCGACGGCGAGGACGAGGAGGGCGCCGCCCAGCTCGTCGGCGACCTGCTCGACCTCGAGCCGGTCGTGCGGGACGCGCTGGTGCTGGCCCTGCCGTTCCAGCCGGTCTGCGAGCCCGACTGCCCGGGGCTGTGCGCCGAGTGCGGCACGCGGCTGGCCGACGACCCGCTGCACCGCCACGCGTCTGCCGACCACCGCTGGGACGCGCTGCGGGACCTGCTGGGGCCGACCGAGGCGGGGACCGGCATCGTGAGCACCAGTCAGATCATGAACACACGTCAGCTCGCCCACACGAGTGACATCGAGAACAGCGACATCGAGAACATCAGCGACATCGAGAACATCTGCGACATCGAGAAGGAAGAGGGCTGACCAGTGGCCGTCCCGAAGAGGAAGACCTCGCGCAGCAACACCCGCTCGCGACGTGCGCAGTGGAAGGCCGCCCCGCTGACCCTCACCGCCTGCGACCGGTGCCGCCAGCCCAAGCTGCCCCACCGCGCCTGCGCGAACTGCGGTACCTACGACAAGCGGCAGATCCTCAGCGTCTGATCCTCAGCGTCTCATCTTCATGGCGCCCTAGAGGGCGCCCTGACCCGCAGGAGCGGCAGCACGTGGCTGAACCGGCGAGCGCGACCCGGACCTCCTCGTATGCGTCCCTCGAGACGCGGCTGGGCGTGCCGGTCGACCACGACCTGCTCGTCCGAGCGCTGACCCACCGCTCCTACGCCTACGAGAACGGTGGGCTGCCCACCAACGAGCGTCTCGAGTTCCTGGGCGACTCGGTGCTCGGCCTGGTGGTGACCGACACGTTGTTCCGTGCCCACCCGGACCTGCCGGAAGGCCAGCTGGCCAAGCTGCGGGCCGCCGTGGTGAACATGCGCGCCCTCGCCGACGTCGCCCGTGGGCTGGGCCTCGGCTCCTTCGTCCGCCTCGGCAGGGGCGAGGAAGCGACCGGCGGGCGCGACAAGTCCTCGATCCTGGCGGACACCGTCGAGGCGGTCATCGGCGCCGTCTACCTCGACCGCGGCCTCGATGCCGCCGCCGACCTGGTGCACCGCCTCTTCGACGAGCTCGTCGAGGAGGCCTCCGGCCGGGGGGCCGGACTTGACTGGAAGACCTCGTTGCAGGAGCTGACCGCCACCCTCGGCCTCGGTGTCCCCGACTACCAGGTGAGCGAGGAGGGTCCTGACCACGAGAAGACGTTCACCGCGGTGGTCCGAGTCGCCGGGCTCGATCGGGGCAGCGGGATCGGGCGCAACAAGAAGGAGGCCGAGCAGGGGGCCGCGGAGGCCGCCTGGACCGCCTTGCGCCGACTCGTGCCGGACCAGCCCTCCGGCGACGCCGGCACAGCGCCCGGCTGAGGCGTGCCCGAGCTCCCCGAGGTCGAGGTCGTGCGTCGCGGCCTCGACCGCTGGGTCACCGGCCGGACCATCCGGCACGTCGAGGTCCTGCACCCACGAGCCGTACGCCGCCACGTGGCGGGCGCCCCAGACCTCGTCGCGCGCCTGGAGGGCCGCCGCGTCCTGGGTGCGTCGCGACGGGGCAAGTACCTCTGGTTGCCGCTCGCCGAGCGGCCCCCCGCTGCTCCCGCAGAGGCGCTGGTGGCCCACCTCGGCATGAGCGGCCAGCTGCTGGTCGAGCCACCCGAGGCGCGACCGGAGGCTCACCTGCGCGTGTGTGTCGACTTCACCGACGGCGGGCCGCAGCTGCGCTTCGTCGACCAGCGGACCTTCGGCGGGCTCGCCCTCCAGGCACTCGTCGACGACGGGAACGGCGGCCGGGTCCCGGCCGGGGTCGTCCACATCGCGCGTGACCCGCTCGACCCGGCGTTCGACGACGACGCCTTCGTCGCTGCGCTTCGCGCCCGGCGGACGGGGCTCAAGCGCGCCCTGCTCGACCAGGGCCTCGTCTCCGGCGTCGGGAACATCTACGCCGACGAGGCGCTCTGGCGCGCCCGCCTGAATGGCACCCGCGCGACGGCCTCGTTGCGTCCCACCGAGGTGCGCCGGCTGCTCGCCGCGGTCCGGGAGGTGATGACCGAGGCGCTCGCGCAGGGCGGGACCTCCTTCGACTCCCTCTACGTCAACGTCAACGGGGAGAGCGGGTGGTTCGACCGCTCCCTGGCGGTGTACGGGCGCCGCGACCAGCCCTGCCCGCGCTGCGGCACTCCGGTGCGCCGGCAGGCGTTCATGAACCGCTCCTCGTACTGGTGCCCGACCTGCCAACCGCGCCCCCGCCACCCTCATCCGTGAGGTCCCCCGCGACACACCCGTTCGGGGGATCCGGCGGTTGACCACCTGCCGTCCCGAATGTCACTCTGAGGTCACGGCCGTCGCAGCACGCCCAGATCGACGCTGCTCGGCCGGGCGGCGGCCCGCCCGCCCAGCATCTCGACACCTGTCCGCATCGGCGCACGCCCTGACCCCTCGTCCTGGAGGCCCTTCAATGGCGAAGGCCCTGTTCGGCCACCTCGGCCCTGCCAACTCCTCTGCGGTCGAGCTGGCGCTGTTGCGCCGGCGAGTACGCGAGCTCGAGGACGAGGTGGCGAGGCTGAGCGCTGCGAACAGCGCTCTCACGAGCCTGATCACCGAGGAGCATCTCGACCTCGACGCCGCGCACGACGTCCGTGTCGGCGCCCCCGCCTGACCCTCCGCACCACCCGCCCCACCGACCTCGGCGCCTGCTCGCCGGGTCGCCGTAGCGGCCATCTGGCGCTTCCCTCCGGGGAGCGCGAGCCACCGGGCGCCCCCCTCCGGGGAGCGCGAGCCACCGGGCGCCCCCCTCCGGGGAGCGCGAGCCACCGGGCGCCCCCCTCCGGGGAGCGCCGTGTCGCGTCGGGCACCTCCCGCGGGCCGCGTAGGCTCGGCTGTCGGCTTCCCCGCCACGCTCGGCCCAGGAGAACCGCTCCGTGCATCTGAAGAGCCTCACCCTGCGGGGCTTCAAGTCCTTCGCGGCCTCGACGACTCTTCGCTTCGAGCCCGGCATCACCTGCGTCGTCGGGCCGAACGGCTCCGGCAAGTCCAACGTCGTCGACGCGCTCTCCTGGGTGCTCGGCGAGCAGGGCGCCAAGACGCTGCGCGGCGCCAAGATGGAGGACGTCATCTTCGCGGGCACCTCCGGGCGTGCCCCCCTGGGCCGAGCC
>Ga0335071_10000903_pt1:0-12500 | contig 32021 bp, 23 predicted proteins | sample Lox_Sample_15_FD_206724 | JGI IMG/M metagenome (GOLD analysis project Ga0335071, IMG submission 206724) | Soil microbial communities from Loxahatchee National Wildlife Refuge, Florida, United States - Lox_Sample_1.5 | ecosystem: Environmental > Terrestrial > Soil > Wetlands | place...
GCAAGCTCGCGGCGCGCGAGCGCGCCGCAGGGCGCAAGGTCGTGCTCGGCGCCGGCGACACGTTCCGCGCCGCCGCGATCGAGCAGCTCGAGGCCTGGGGTGCGCGCGCGGGCTGCGAGGTCGTGAAGGGCCAGCCCGGGGGCGACCCGGCCGCAGTCGCGTTCGATACCGTGAAGGCGGCCGCCGCCCGCGGCGCGGACGTCGCGATCATCGACACGGCGGGGCGTCTCCAGACGAAGGCGCCGCTCGTCGAGGAGCTCCGCAAGATCGTGCGCGTGATCGGTCGCGATTGTCCCGGAGCGCCGCACGAGACGCTGCTCGTGCTCGACGCCAACACGGGGCAGAACGCGATCTCACAGGCGCGCGTCTTCACCGAGGCCGCGGGCGTGACGGGCCTCGTGCTCACCAAGCTCGACGGCACCGCTCGCGGCGGCGTGCTGGTGGGCCTCGCCGACGAGTTCGGAATTCCCGTGCGCTACGTGGGCGTCGGCGAGGCTCTGGAGGACCTGCGTCCGTTCTCCGCCGACGAGTTCGTCGACGCGCTCTTCGCGCCGGTCGCGGGGAGCCCCGGGTGAGCCGCTACCTCCTGGCGCTGGACCAGGGCACCACCTCCTCGCGCGCGATCCTGTTCGACCGCAGCGGCGCGGTCGCGGCGCTCGACCAGTACGAGTTCACGCAGCACTACCCGAAGCCCGGCTGGGTGGAGCACGATGCCGAGGAGATCTGGGAGACGCAGCTGCGCGCGGCGCGCGGCGCGCTCGCCAAGGCCGGTGCGGGCGCCGACGAGGTCGCGGCGATCGGCATCACCAACCAGCGCGAGACCACCGTGCTCTGGGAGCGCCAGAGCGGCCGGCCGATCCACCGCGCGATCGTCTGGCAGTCGCGCCAGAGCGCGCCGATCTGTGAGCAGATGCGCGCGGCCGGGCTCGAGCCCGAGGTGCGGGCGCGCACGGGCCTCCGGATCGACGCCTACTTCTCGGCGACGAAGATCCGCTTCGTGCTCGATGCGGTCCGCGGCGCGCAGGCCCGCTCCGAGCGCGGGGAGCTCGCCTTCGGGACGGTGGACTCGTGGCTGGTCCATCGGCTGACCGGCGGCCGCGTGCACGCCACCGAGCCGTCGAATGCGTCGCGCACCATGATCTACGACATCCACGCCTGCGACTGGGACGCGCGGCTGCTCGAGGCGCTGCGCATTCCGCGCGCGCTGCTGCCGCAGGTGGTGGACTCGAGCGGGATCCTGGGCGAGACCGATGCGGAGTGGTTCGGGCGGCCGATCCCGATCGCGGGCATGGCGGGCGACCAGCAGGCGGCGCTGTTCGGCCAGGGCTGCTTCGAGCCGGGCCGGGTCAAGAACACCTACGGCACCGGCTGCTTCCTGCTGCTGCACACCGGCACCCGCCCGCGGGCGTCGCGCCACGGCCTGCTCACCACGATCGCGTGGCGCAGCGGCGGTCACGTCGAGTATGCGCTCGAGGGCAGCGTGTTCGTCGCGGGCGCGGCCGTCCAGTGGCTGCGCGACGGGCTGCACCTGGTGGCGAGCGCGCACGAGACCGAGGCCGCGGCGCGCTCGGTGCCCGACAGCGGCGGAGTGTATCTGGTACCGGCCTTCGTCGGGCTGGGCGCGCCGCACTGGGACGAGCGGGCGCGCGGGGCCCTCGTCGGAATCACCCGCGGGACCACGCGCGAGCACCTGATCCGCGCCACCCTCGAGGCGATCGCGTACCAGACGCGCGACGTCGTCGACTGCATGACCGCCGACGCGGGAAGCCCGCCGGAGCGCCTGCGCGCGGACGGCGGGGCCAGCCGCAACGACTTCCTGATGCAGCTCCAGGCGGACGTGCTCGGCGCTCCCGTCGAGCGTCCCCGCATGCCCGAGTCGACGGCCTTCGGCGCGGCGGCGCTCGCGGGCCTCGCCGTCGGCTTCTTCCGCGATCGCCGTGAGGTCGAGTCGGTGACGGCCGCCGGCAGCGTGCGCTTCGAGCCGAAGCTCGATGCGGCCCGGCGCGAGGCGCTCTACGCCGGCTGGAAGCGCGCGGTCGAGCGCGCGATGCGCTGGGCCGAGGAGTGACCCGGCCGCCCCGGCCCCTGGTCATCGCACACCGCGGCGCGTCGGCGCAGCGGCCCGAGAACACGCTGGGCGCCTTCGCACTCGCCATCGAGCAGTCCGCCGACATGATCGAGACCGATCTCCATCGCACGCGCGACGGCGCGGTCGTGATCACCCACGACGAGTCGCTCGCGGGCCTGGGTGGCCGCGGCGAGATCGCCGACGCGACGCTCGCCGAGGTGCGCGCCCTCGACGCCGGCGGCGGTGCCCGAGTGCCCACCCTCGACGAGGTGCTCGATGCGTTCGGCGCGCGCGTGGCCTGGAACCTCGAGCTGAAGCGCGGGACGCGGGCCGACTACGCCGGGCTGGAGGCGCTGGCGCTCGACGCGGTCGCGCGCCGCGGGCTCTCGGAGCGCGTGCTCTTCTCGTCGTTCTACGACCCGGTGCTCGCTCGCCTGCGCGCACTCGCGCCGCAGGCCCGCATCGGCCTCTTGCTCGCGCGCAGGAGCGCGCAGTCGGCGCTCGAGCGCGCGCGCTCGCTCGGCGCCGAGGCGATCCATCCCGAGGCGGCCCTGGTCGAGCCGGGGCTGGTCGAGCGGGCGCACGCCGCGGGGCTCGCGGTCTACCCCTTTACCGTCGACGACGAGGCCGAGATGCGGCACCTGCTCGCGATCGGGGTCGACGGCCTGTTCAGCAACCATCCCGATCGGCTGCGGGCGATCATCGAGGGGGGGCGCGCGGCCTAGAGGTGGGACGAGTCCGGTGCCCGCGCCGGAGGAAGTGCCCGCGAGAGCACGAGGAGGCCCGCGCCCGCCGACAGCACGGACGCGACCAGCACGCCGACCTTCGAGGCCGCGATCAGGGCCGGCTCCTTGAAGGCGAGCGTGGTCACGAAGATCGCCATCGTGAAGCCGATGCCGCCGAGCGCCCCGGCCCCGACGACGGCGCGCCACGTCACGCCCGCTGGGAGCCTCGCGAGCCCGAGGCGCACCGAGATCCACGCGCAAGCGGCGATCCCGAGCGGCTTTCCGACGAGGAGGCCCGCAGCGACGGCGAGGGTGACGCGGGAGGCGAGCGGATCCCGCAGCGCGCCGGGCTGGAGCGGCACGCCGGCGTTGGCGAGCGCGAAGATCGGCATCACGGCGAACGCGACCCAGGGATGGAGGGCCGCGGTCAGCGCCTCGAGCGGCGACATCGACTCGCGTCGCAGCCGGGTGAAGCCCGCGATCACGCGCTTCGGCTCGACCGGGTCGTCGAGCTCGAGCCGCTCGAGCAGCTCCTCGGCGAGCTTGCGCCCGCGCTGGACGATGCCCTCGCCGGGGGCAGGAGCGACGGCCGGCGTCAGGAAGCCGAGGCACACGCCGGCCACGGTGGCGTGGATTCCGCTGGCCAGGGTGGCGAGCCAGACCGCGAAGCCGGCCGCCACGTAGACGGCGTAGCCGCGGACGCCCGCGCGGTTCAGCGCGTAGACCCCCGCGAGGCCCGCCGCCGCGGCGGCGACCGCGCCGAAGGAGATCTTCTCGGCGTAGAACATCGCGATCACGGCGATCGAGCCCAGATCGTCGACGATGGCGAGCGCCAGCAGGAAGACCTTGAGGCCCGGCGGCACGCGGGTCCCGAGAACCGCGAGCGCAGCGACGGCGAACGCGATGTCGGTCGCCATCGGCACCCCCCAGCCCGATGCCGCGGGCCCGCCATGGTGGAGGGCGGCGAAGATCGCAGCGGGGGCGAGCATGCCTCCGAGCGCGCCGAAGACGGGCAGCATCGCGCGGTCGCGGCTCGAGAGCTCCCCGTGCACCAGCTCCTGCTTGATCTCCATCCCGACCAGGAAGAAGAACAGCACCATCAGGCCGTCGTTGACCCAGTGCTCCAGGGAGAGCGCGAGCTCTCCGCCCCCGAGCCGCACGCCGAGCGGAAGGCTCCACAGCCACTGGTAGCTCGAACGCCAGGGCGAGTTGGCCCATGCGAGGGCCACGGCGGTGGCAGCCAGGAGCAGGATGGTGCTGGCCGCCTCGATGGCGAAGAAGCGCTGGAAGGGCGCCCCGAGGCGCTCGACCAGCGTCGGCGGGGCCGGCGGAATGGCTCGCATCGGGGCAGGATAGACCGGCCACCCCGGGGACCAACTCGACCCCGCCCTTGACGACTAGGGTTCGAATCCTCTATTCATTCGGTGTCTGAGGGATTCTGCCTAATGAAATTCGATAGACCCGGATCCGCCGAGCCTGCCCTCGACGCGACCGACCTCGCGATCCTCGATCTCCTGCAGCGCAACTGCAAGCTGGCGCTCGCCGAGATCGGCAAGCAGGTGGGGCTCAGCGCGCCTTCGATCGTCGAGCGCATCCACAAGCTCGAGGACGCGGGCGTGATCCGCGGCTACGTCGCGCTGCTCGAGGCGCGCGCGCTCGGCAAGGACGTCACCGCCTTCATCGGGGTCTCGATCAACCACCCGCGCGCCTTCGAGCCCTTCGAGAAGGAGGTCGAGCGCGCGAGCGACGTGCTTGAGTGTCACCACGTCACGGGTCAGCACACGCTGATGCTCAAGGTGAAGACGGAGAACACGGAGACCCTCGAGCAGCTCATCGACCGGATTCGGGCGATCGAGGGCGTGACTCGGACCGAAACGATGATCGTGCTGTCGACGCACACCGAGCGCACTCGCGTGGCGCTCGATGCGGACGTCGCGCCGGTGCCGCGCCGCAGCCGCCGCAGCGCGCGCCTGCGCCGATCGGGCGAGGCGGCGGAGTGAAGGCGATGGAGCGAGCAACCTCGACCCGCGGACCGGGCGGCCTGCCGCCGGCGCAGGGGCTCTACGACCCCGCGCGCGAGCACGACGCGTGCGGCGTGGGCTTCGTCGCCCGCATCGACGGCTCGCGCAGCCATGAGGTCGTGCACCGCGGGATCGAGGTGCTGGTCGCGCTCGAGCACCGCGGCGCCTGCGGCTGCGACCCCGAGACGGGCGATGGCGCCGGCATCCTGATCCAGCTCCCCGATCGCTTCCTGCGGCGAGAGGCCGAGCGGCTCGGGATCGCTCTCCCCGGCGCCGGAGCCTACGCCTCCGGCATGATCTTCCTCGCCGGGGATCCCGAGGCGAGGAGCTGGCAGCAGCAGACCTTCGAGCGCGCGGTGGGCGATGCGGGCCAGCGCATGCTCGGCTGGCGCGACGTGCCGACGCATCCCGAGCGCATCGGCCGCATCGCGCGCGAGGCGATGCCGGTGGTCCGGCAGGTGTTCGTGGGCGCGGCCCCTGGCCTCGACCAGGACGCCTTCGAGCGCAAGCTCTACGTGATCCGGCGGGTCTTCGAGAACGCGGCCAAGGCGCGCGGCGCCTTCTGCTACGTGCCGAGCCTGTCGAGCCGCACGCTCGTCTTCACCGGCATGCTGATGGCCGGACAGATCGAGCCCTTCTACTCCGACCTCACCGACCCGGCCGTCGAGTCCGCCCTCGCACTGGTGCACTCGCGCTACAGCACGAACACCTTCCCCACCTGGGATCTCGCCCAGCCGTTCCGCTACCTCGCCCACAACGGCGAGATCAACACGCTGCGCGGGAACCGCAACTACATGCGGGCGCGCGAGGGAACGCTGCGCTCGGAGCTCTTCGGCGACGACCTGCGCAAGCTCTATCCCATCATGAAGGAGGAGGCGAGCGACTCGGCCCAGTTCGACAACGTGCTCGAGTTCCTCTGCCTCACCGGCCGCGAGCTGCCCGAGGCGATGCTGATGATGATCCCCGAGGCGTGGGAGAACCACGCCGAGATGGACGAGGATCGGCGCGCCTTCTACGAGTATCACTCCTTCCTGATGGAGCCCTGGGACGGCCCGGCCTCGATGGCCTTCACCGACGGGCGCAAGATCGGAGCGGTGCTCGATCGCAACGGCCTCCGCCCGTCGCGCTGGATCGTCACCCGGGACGGCCTGGTGGTGATGGCCTCCGAGGTCGGCGTGCTCGAGGTCGCCCCGGAGCGCGTCCTGCGCAAGGGACGCCTGCAGCCAGGCCGCATCTTCTTCGTCGATCTCGAGGAGGGACGCATCGTCGAGGACGAGGAGATCAAGGCGCGCTACGTGGCGCGGCGGCCGTACCGTGCCTGGGTCGAGAGCCAGCGGGTGCTGCTGGACGCGCTGCCGCCCGTCGAGTCGCCGCCCGAGCACCGCGCCGAACCCTCGGTGCGCTTCGCGCTGCAGCAGGCATTCGGCTACACCGCCGAGGATCTCAAGCTCCTGATCGCGCCGATGGTCGCCGACGGCAAGTGGGCGATCGGGTCGATGGGGAACGACGAGGCGCTGGCCTGTCTCTCCGACCGGCCGCGCATGCTTTATCACTACTTCAAGCAGCTCTTCGCCCAGGTCACGAACCCGCCGATGGACTCGATCAACGAGGGCACCGTGATGTCCCTCTACTCGACGCTCGGGGCGGAGAAGAACCTGCTCGAGGAGACGGAAGCGCACGCGCGCATGCTGCGCTGCAGCCGGCCGATCCTCACGAACGAGGAGCTCGAGCGCATCCGGCAGATCGAGCTGCCGGGCTTCGCCGCGCGGACGCTCGGCGCGCTCTTCAAGGTCGCCGAGGAGGGGGATGGCCTGCGCGGCGCGCTGGAGCGGCTCTGCCGCGAGGCCGCCGACGCGGTGCGCAGTGGCGTCGACATCCTGATCCTCTCGGACCGCGGCGTCGGGCCCGAGCTGGCTCCGATCCCCATGCTGCTCGCGACGGGCGCCGTCCACCACCATCTGGTGCGCGAGGGGCTGCGCACGCAGTGCGGGATCGTCTGCGAGACGGCCGAGGCGCGCGACGTCGCGCAGTTCGCCCTGCTGATCGGCTACGGCGCCGGCGCCATCAATCCCTACCTCGCCCTCGAGACGATCGAGGAGCTCGTCGCCGACGGCAGCTACGTGCCCGAGGGCGTGGACGCCGCCAAGGGCGTCAAGAACTACCTGAAGGCGTGCGACAAGGGCCTGCTGAAGACGATGGCGAAGATGGGGATCTCGACGCTGCAGAGCTACCGCGGCGCGCAGATCTTCGAGGCCGTCGGGCTGGATCGCGACCTGGTCGAGCGCTGCTTCACCGGCACCGCGTCGCGCGTGTCGGGCGTCGGCTACGACGTGATCGCGCGCGAGTCGACGCTGCGCCATCGGCGCGCCTTCCCGAACGGCGCGCTCGCGGATCCGGAGCTCGACCCGGGCGGACTCTACCAGTGGCGCCGCCGCGGCGAGCGGCACACGTTCAACCCGGACACGGTGGCCAAGCTCCAGCACGCCGTCCGGCAGCAGAGCTACGCGACCTTCAAGGAGTACTCACAGGCCGCCGACGGCGAGGCCGAGCGCCTGTGCACGCTGCGCGGGCTCTTCCGCTTCCGCTTCGCCGAGCAGCCGGTTCCGCTCGACGAGGTCGAGCCGGCGGCGGAGATCGTGAAGCGCTTCTGCACCGGCGCGATGTCGTACGGCTCGATCTCCCTCGACGCGCACGAGACGCTCGCCATCGCGATGAACCGCATCGGGGGCAAGAGCAACACGGGCGAGGGCGGCGAGGATCCGCGCCGATTCCAGCCCGATCCGAACGGCGACTTGCGGCGCTCGGCGATCAAGCAGGTGGCGTCGGGCCGCTTCGGGGTGACGAGCTGGTACCTGGTCAACGCGGACGAGCTCCAGATCAAGATCGCGCAGGGCGCCAAGCCGGGCGAGGGCGGCGAGCTCCCGGGCCACAAGGTGGACGAGACGATCGCCCGCACCCGCCACTCGACGCCGGGGGTGGGGCTGATCTCCCCGCCGCCGCACCACGACATCTACTCGATCGAGGATCTCGCCCAGCTCATCTACGACCTGAAGAACGCCAACCGGCGCGCGCGGGTCAGCGTCAAGCTGGTGTCCGAGACCGGTGTCGGCACGATCGCCGCCGGGGTCGCCAAGGGCAAGGCGGATGGCGTCCTGATCTCGGGCCACGACGGGGGCACCGGGGCGTCGCCGCTGGCGTCGATCAAGCACGCCGGCGTTCCGTGGGAGATCGGGCTCGCGGAGACGCAGCAGACGCTGGTGCTGAACGACCTGCGCGGGCGCATCCGGGTGCAGACCGACGGAGGACTCAAGACCGGTCGCGACGTGGTGATCGCGGCGCTGCTCGGCGCCGACGAGTTCGGGTTCTCCACCGCACCGCTGGTCGCGCTCGGCTGCATCCTGATGCGCGTCTGCCACCTGAACACCTGCCCGGTCGGCATCGCCACCCAGAACCCGGAGCTGCGCAAGCGCTTCGCGGGGCTGCCGGAGCACGTGGTCCGCTTCTTCTTCTTCGTCGCCGACGAGGTGCGGGAGCTCATGGCCCGGCTCGGCTTCCGCAGCGTGGACGAGATGGTCGGCCGCGTCGATCGGCTGACGGTCGATCCGGCCGTCCAGCACTGGAAGGCGAAAGGCCTCGACTTCTCGGAGATCCTCCACAAGCCCGACGTCCCCCACGCCATCCGCCACTGCGCGGTGCAGGACCACGGCCTCGCGCGCGCTCTCGACGCGCGGCTGATCGAGATGGCGAAGCCCGCGCTGGAGCGCGGCGAGCGGGTCGAGTTCCGGCTGCCGATCCACAACACCGACCGCACGGTGGGGACGATGCTCGGCGCGGAGCTCTCGCGCCGCTACGGCGAGGCGGGCCTGCCCGACGACACCATCGCGTTCCAGTTCACCGGCTCGGCCGGACAGAGCTTCGGCGCCTTCGTGCCGAAGGGCATCACGCTGGTGGTGCACGGCGACACGAACGACTACTGCGGCAAGGGCCTCTCGGGCGGCAAGCTCGTGGTGCGCGTCCCGGAGGGCGCCGGCTTCGACCCCGCCGAGAACATCGTGACCGGGAACGTGGTGCTCTACGGCGCCACCAGCGGCGAGGCGTACTTCCAGGGCGTCGCGGGCGAGCGCTTCTGCGTGCGCAACAGCGGCGCGCACGCGGTGGTCGAGGGGGTCGGCGATCACGGCTGCGAGTACATGACCGGAGGCCGCGTGGTCGTGCTCGGAGCGACGGGGCGGAACTTCGGCGCCGGCATGAGCGGCGGCCTCGCCTACGTGCTCGATCTCGACGGCAGCTTCCCCGGACGGGTCAACGCGGAGCGCGTCGAGCTCGAAACGCTCACGGCCGAGGACGAGGACGCGATCCAGCGCATGGTGCGGCGTCACTACGAGTACACGCGGAGCGAGCGCGCCGAAGAGGTGCTGCGCAAGTGGAACAGCTTCGCGCCGCGCTTCGTGAAGGTGCTGCCGAAGGACCTCAAGATGGCGCTCCACGCGCGCCTCCAGGCGCGAACCGGCGATGGCTAAGGTCACCGGGTTCCTCGAATACGCACGGGCGGACACGCCGCATCGGCCGGTCGGGGAGCGCATCCGCGATTGGCACGAGGTGCAGCTCGATCCGACGCTCGAGGCGGTGCGCGACCAGGCCGCGCGCTGCATGGACTGCGGGGTGCCGTTCTGCAACAACGGCTGTCCGCTCGGCAACCTGATTCCCGACTGGAACGATCTCGCCTACCGCGACAAGTGGCGCGAGGCGCTGGGCCGCCTGCACTCGACCAACAACTTCCCCGAGTTCACTGGCCTGGTCTGTCCGGCCCCCTGTGAGGCGGCCTGCGTGCTGGGCATCAACCAGGATCCGGTGACGATCAAGCAGATCGAGTGGGAGATCATCCGCCGCGGGTGGGAGGAGGGGTGGGTCGCACCGCTCCTGCCGGAGCGGCGCTCCGGGCGCTCGGTCGCGGTGATCGGCTCCGGGCCGTCCGGGCTCGCCGCCGCGCAGCAGCTGAACCGCGCGGGACACTCGGTCACCGTGTTCGAGAAGAGCGACCGCATCGGCGGACTGCTCCGCTACGGCATCCCCGATTTCAAGCTCGAGAAGTGGATCATCGACCGCCGGCTCGAGCAGATGCGCGAGGAAGGCGTCGCGTTCCAGACCGGGGTGCACGTGGGCACCGACCTCTCCGCTGCGGAGCTGCGCCGCAGCTTCGACGCCGTGGTGCTCTGCACCGGGGCCGAGCATCCGCGCGAGCTGCCGATCCCGGGGCGCGAGCTGGCGGGCATCCACCAGGCCATGGAGTTCCTGCCGCAGAACAACAAGCGCGTCGCCGGCGACCCGATCGCGGACGCCGAGGCGATCCTCGCCACCGGGCGACACGTGATCGTGCTCGGCGGGGGCGACACCGGCTCGGACTGCGTCGGGACGTCGCACCGCCAGGGCGCCAAGTCGGTCACCTCGATCGAGCTCCTTCCGCGCCCGCCGGATCGGCGCGACGCCTCGACGCCTTGGCCGACGTGGCCCTTCATGTACCGCTCCTCGAGCTCCCACGACGAGGGCGGGCAGCGCGAGTTCGCGGTGCTCACCAAGCGCTTCAGCGGCTCGGGCGGGCGCGTCGAGAAGCTGCACGCCGTCCGGCTGGCCTACGGCGCGCCCGACGCGAGCGGCCGGCGCGGCTTCGAGGAGGTGCCGGGCAGCGAGTTCGAGATCCCGGCGGACCTGGTGCTGCTCGCGCTCGGCTTCGTGCACCCGGTCCAGGCCGGTCTGGTGTCGGACCTCGGCCTGCGGCTCGACCCGCGCGGCAACGTCGCGGCGGATACGCGCACCTTCGCGTCCAGCGAGCCCGGCTTCTTCGCGGCGGGCGACTGCCGCCGAGGGCAGTCGCTGGTGGTCTGGGCGCTGTGGGAGGGGCGCGAGGCCGCGCGCGCGGCGGACGCGTATCTGGTCGGCGAGTCGCGGCTCCCGTCGCGTGACGCGTACACCTGATTCTCCCTTCGGGGCGGCCGAATCCGCTTGACGCGTTTCCGCACTGCTCTGTACGATCGGCGCGCCGGCCGGGAGAGGTGCGATTCCCAAGCACACCAAGGGCCCCGACGAGGGCTACGGCTTCGACCGCCTCGAGCGCGCCGTGGAGGCGCTCGCCGATCGCTGCCGCCGCCTTCGCGAAGAGAACGCGCGGCTCGAGCGCGCCGCGGCCGAGCGCGAGCAGCGCGTGGCCGGTCTCGAGACGCAGCTGCGCGAGGCGAATCAGCTGCGGCGCGACGTCGCCAAACGGCTCGACGACTTGATCGGGCAGATCGATCACCTCGAGGTCCAGTTCACGGCGCGGAGCGAGTGACGCCATGACGGCGGCGCGCCGGTCGGTCGCAGTGCGCATCCTCGGGCACGAGTACCGGGTGCGCACCGAGTCCGATCCCGGCGAGATGCAGCGCGTCGCGGCCCACGTCGAGGAGACGCTCGCGCGGCTGCGCGATCGCACGGGGACGGTGGACAGCCTGGATCTCGCCGTGATGGCCGCGCTGAACCTCGCGCGCGACCTGCTCGCGGAGCGCAGCGAGCGGAGGGCCGACGGCGAGAGCGCCGAGCGCCTGCGCGGCCTGACCGACCGGGTCGAGGCCGTCCTCCGCGAGGCTGCCGCGCCAGCCCGCTGAGTGTCGATCGACGAGTCGAAGCGACGGCTGCGGCGCGAGATGGGAGCGCTGCGGCGCGCCGTGGATGCGGCCTCACGCGCGGCCGCTGGTGACGCGGTGGCGGAGCGCGTGCTCGCCTCGGCCGAGTTCGCCGCGGCGCGCCGGATCGCCCTCTACGCGGCGCTGCCGGACGAGCTGCCCACCGACCGCCTGCTGCGCGCGGCGCTCGATTCCGGACGCACCTTGCTCCTGCCCCGCGCGCGCGGCGACGGCGGGCTCGACTTCGCCCCGGTGTCGGCGCTCGCCGCGCTCGCGCGCGGACGCTTCGGCGCGCTCGAGGCACCCGCGGGCGCCGGCGCCGTGCGCCTCGGCGCCGGCGATCTCGTGCTGGCGCCCGGCGTCGCCTTCGATCGCCGCGGTGCGCGCCTCGGACGCGGCCGAGGCGCCTACGATCGCTCGCTCCCGAAGGGACCCACGGCACCCACCTGCTTCGGGCTCGCCTACGCGTTCCAGCTCGTCGATGCCGTGCCCGAGACCGCGCGCGACCGCCGCGTCGACGCCGTCGTGACCGAGCACGAGCTGGTGCGTGCCCGCGACCTCGCGACCGATCCGGGCTAGCTTCGCCCGCCCATGGAGGGCGGCTTCCTCGACGAGCTCCGCTGGCGCGGGCTGCTGCATCAGCGCACCGCGGAGGAGGCGCTCGACCGCCACCTGCAGCAGCCCGGCCGTGTCGCCTACTGCGGCTTCGATCCGACCGCCGACAGCCTGACGATCGGCAATCTCGTCGCCGTCACGCTGCTCGCGCACTGGCAGCGCGCCGGGCACAAGCCCATCGTGCTGATGGGCGGCGGCACCGGGCTGATCGGCGATCCGTCGGGCAAGGACCGCGAGCGCCCCCTGCTCGGGCGCGAGCAGGTCGAGGCGAACATCGCGGGACAGCGCCGCGTGCTGGAGCGGCTGCTCGACTTCGATCCCGCCCGCGCCAACGCCGCGGTCGTCGTCGACAACGCCGGCTGGCTCTCGAAGCTGCGCTTCATCGACGTCCTGCGCGACGTCGGCAAGCACTTCT
>Ga0335071_10000903_pt1:17500-32021 | contig 32021 bp, 23 predicted proteins | sample Lox_Sample_15_FD_206724 | JGI IMG/M metagenome (GOLD analysis project Ga0335071, IMG submission 206724) | Soil microbial communities from Loxahatchee National Wildlife Refuge, Florida, United States - Lox_Sample_1.5 | ecosystem: Environmental > Terrestrial > Soil > Wetlands | place...
ATTGGACGTCCCGGTGCAAGCCCGTAGGCGGGAAGCGTTGGCAAATCCGCGCTTCCATTCCAAACGCCGAGAGGTGACGCCGAGAGCCGTCAGGCTCACAAAGTCAGCGATCCCATGCTTCCTAGAAAAGCCTCGTAGGGAGTCTGCTTGGTGACCGTACCGCAAACCGACTCAGGTAGGTGGGCAGAGTATGCCAAGGCGCTTGAGAGAACCCTGGTCAAGGAACTCGGCAAATTGGCACCGTAACTTCGGGAGAAGGTGCGCCCCGATCGGTGAAGAGACTCGCTCTCGGAGCCGCACGGGGTTGCAGTGAACTGGGGGTAGCGACTGTTTACTAAAAACACAGGACTCTGCGAACTCGTCAAGAGGACGTATAGGGTCTGACGCCTGCCCGGTGCCGGAAGGTTAAGGGAAACTGTCAGCCTCTTCGGAGGCGAAGCGGCGAACCGAAGCCCCGGTAAACGGCGGCCGTAACTATAACGGTCCTAAGGTAGCGAAATTCCTTGTCGGGTAAGTTCCGACCTGCACGAATGGCGTAACGACTTCCCCACTGTCTCGACCAGGGACTCAGCGAAACTGAATTGCCGGTGAAGATGCCGGCGACCCGCAGCAGGACGGAAAGACCCCGTGCACCTTTACTACAACTTCGCAGTGATCGTCGGTTCAGTCTGTGTAGGATAGGTGGGAGGCTTTGAAGCCGGGACGCTAGTTTCGGTGGAGCCAACCTTGAAATACCACCCTGATTGTGCTGCCGATCTAACCTGGACCCGTGATCCGGGTCGGGAACACTGCGTGGTGGGTAGTTTGACTGGGGCGGTCGCCTCCTAAAGCGTAACGGAGGCGTGCAAAGGTTCCCTCAGGCTGATTGGAAACCAGCCGTAGAGTGCAAAGGCATAAGGGAGCTTGACTGCGAGACTCACAAGTCGAGCAGGTGCGAAAGCAGGTCTTAGTGATCCGGTGGCTCCGCGTGGAAGGGCCATCGCTCATCGGATAAAAGGTACGCCGGGGATAACAGGCTGATCTCCCCCAAGAGTTCACATCGACGGGGAGGTTTGGCACCTCGATGTCGGCTCGTCACATCCTGGGGCTGGAGCAGGTCCCAAGGGTTCGGCTGTTCGCCGATTAAAGTGGCACGCGAGCTGGGTTTAGAACGTCGTGAGACAGTTCGGTCCCTATCCGCTGTGGGCGCAGGAGATTTGAGGGGAGCTGTCCCTAGTACGAGAGGACCGGGACGGAGGTACCTCTGGTGCACCGGTTGTTCCGCCAGGAGCACCGCCGGGTAGCCAAGTACCGATGGGATAACCGCTGAAAGCATCTAAGTGGGAAGCCCACCCCAAGATGAGATCTCCCCGGGACTTCGGTCCCCTGAAGGGCCGTCCGAGACGAGGACGTCGATAGGCCGGAGGTGGAAGCGCAGCGATGCGTGGAGCTGACCGGTACTAATCGCCCGTGAGGCTTGACCACGAGCCCATGGACGCGCACTCGCGATGATGCCTCGAGAACCATACGCTGTTCGATTGTCAATCGGCGCCGGTTTTGATCTATCCCACTCTCCACAGAGCGGGGGCCACACCCGTTCCCATTCCGAACACGGAAGTTAAGCCCCGCTTCGGCGATGGTACTGCCGGGGTTCCTCGGTGGGAGAGTAGCTCGAGAGTGGGACCTCTCTGCGGCGCCGCGCCGGGAAACCGACGCGGCGCCGTTTTCGTTCATGCGTCGCGCGAGAGCCGCTCCCACTCCGACGCGCCGAAATCGCAGAGCGACGCGATCACCAGGTCGGCCGCGCCGGCGAGCGCCGCGCGCTCCTCGTCGAGGCGCGCATCCCCGGCGCCGGCGGCGTCGGGGACCGCCACGCAGCGCATCCCCGCGGCCTTGGCGGATGCCACGCCGCCGGGCGAGTCCTCGAACGCCAGGCAGCGCGCCGGGGCGATCCCGAGCTTGCGCGCCGCGCCGAGGAAGATGGCCGGGTCGGGCTTCCCCAGCCGCTCGTCCTCGCCCGAGTGCCGCACGCCGAAGCGCTCCGCGATGCGCAGGCGTGCGAGCACCGCGTCGATCAGCCGGTAGGGCGACGAGGAGGCGAGCGCGAGCGGGAGCGCACGCTGCGCGAAGAAGGTCAGGACCTCGTCGACCCCCGGCTTGGCGGTCCCCTCCGCGGCCACCAGCCTGGCGACGCGCGCTACGATCGCGTCGCGCACGGCGCGCCGGGACGGCTCCCGCCAGGGCGCGCGCGCGTACCAGTAGTCCACCACCTCGTCGATCTTGCGCCCCCGGGTCTGCAGACACAGCGCTGCGTCGAGGCGGATGCCGACGCGGGCGAAGACCTCGATCTCGGCGCGCTGCCAGAGCGGCTCGGAGTCGATCAGGAGCCCGTCCATGTCGAAGACGACCGCCTCGATCACGCGCGCTCCCGCGCCCGATCGTTCGCTGCGTGCCGCCTGCCGGGGGTGAGCACCATCTCGCGGGTCCGAGGCGCCGAGGGTAGGGGGCCCGTCGGCGCCCGCCAGCGCCTCAAGGCGCCCGCCCGGACGGTCGATGAAGAGACCCTATTCGACCGTTCTCGCAGCGGGGGGACACAACGATGCGATCGTCGATTTTCGCGCTCGTCGCCGTGCTGGCCTTGGGCTGCGCGGGGCAGAGCTGGGAGCGCGCGCAGGCGGAGAACACGCCCGCCGCCTATCGGCACTTCCTCGCCGATCATCCGGGCTCCTCCCACGCCGCCGAGGCGCGCGAGCGGCTCGACTACCTCCAGGCGAAGCGCGAGGGAACGCAGGCCGCGCTCGACCACTTCCGGAGCGAGCACCCTCAGAGCGCGTTCCTGGCCGAGCTCGAGACGACGGCGGCGTCGCGCGACTTCGAGGCGGCGCGCGCCGAAGGGACCGCGGAGGGCTACGAGCGCTTCGCGAGCCGCTTCCCCGGAACCGATCTCGCCGAGCGCGCGCTCGGCAACGCCGAGTATCTCCGCCACGGCGGATTCAGCGGGCCGGACGCCCTGGCCGCCTTCGCGCAGCACCATCCGACCAGCGACTACGCCGCCGAGGCGATCCGCACGCTCTCGATGTTGAAGCTCCGCAACACCGGCGGCTTCGCGAGCGTCGGCCTGCGCATCGAGGTCGCGCCCGGCGTTGCCGATGCCGACCGCCTGCGCAACGCGTTCACGGAGCGGGCCAAGAAGGCGTACGCCGACGCCGGAGTGCCGCTGGTGCTGAGCGGCTCGCCCGCCGGCTGGGTCCAGATCGAGCACAGCGAGCGACCGGTCCCCACGCAGGTCTACCAGGGGCAGGTCGCCGGCCCGGGAATCCTGGCCGAGACCCAGGTCTCGCTGCGCCGCGTCGGGCAGAAGGAGCCGATCTGGACCGAGACCTTCACGCTCCGCGTTCGCGACATCGAGCGGCGCTCGGGATCCTCGGTGCTGTTCACCGCCAGCGCCCCGCCGTACTGGTCCCACTTCTTCGTGCCCGTGGCGAGCTGGCCGACGCAGGCGGCGCTGCGCGATCCGCTGCCGCTGCGGAACGGCGTGGTCGCGGTCTCGGCGCAGCTCGATCGCGCCGTGGCACTGTTCGCCGACGGGAGCTTTCGCGAGGTCGACCTCGCGGATCCGAATGCTCCGCGCGGCGTCCTCGACTACGCGCGGCCCGCCGGCCTTGCCCGCTTCAGCGGCATCCGGCTGCTCGACGATCGCGTCGTGGTCTACGGCGAGGACGGGGTCGAGATGATCGCTCGCGATGCCCGCGCGCGGCGGCTGCGCGCGCTCGCGCGCGCCGAGGTGGGGGGTGTGAGCGCCATCGAGACGGTGGGCGCGCAGCTCCTGATCGCCGGGAGCCGCGGCCTCCAGCGCACGCCGCTCGCCGGCGGCCCCGTGGAGCCGCTGGTCCCCCGGCCGCTGCACGGCATCGCGCGCGCAGGCGGTACGCTGTACGCGCTCGACGATCGCATGCTGTACGCCGCTCCCGTGGACGACCCGCGCGCCGAGCGCTTCGACTCCGCCTTCGAGGTGGGGCGCGCGCTCGAGCCGCGCTCGCTGTCGATCGACGAGGGGGTCGCCGTCATCGTCGGGAAGAAGGGCGTGCTGTGCCTGGACGTGAGCCGCCCCGGCGCCGTGACGCAGCTCTCGCGCTTCAACGCGACCGACGTGGGACAGATCAGCGACGCCATGGTGCTCGGCGGCCGGCTCTTCGCCGTGGGCGAGCGGGGGCTGCAGGTCTTCGATCCGCGCTCGGGTCGCCTGCTCGACTCGGTCGACGTCGACGGCCGGATCGCGCTCGACGGCGCGGGACGTCACGTCGTGGTGATCGGGAGCGATCGCCTCCAGGTCGTCGACGCCACACCCTGGGCCGGCTCGCGCGCGGCCGCCTCGATGGCGCGCTGAGGGCCGAGCGACTGCGAGCGGCTAGCGGTTGGTGAAGCGGGCGGGGCGCTTCTCGAGGAAGGCGCGCAGCCCCTCGCGCGCGTCCTCCGTCTGCGACGCGGCCGCCATCACCTCGATCGCGTAGGCGTACGCCGCGGGCAGGTCGAGATCCACCTGGCGATGGAACGACTGCTTGCCGATCGCCTTGGCGAGCGCGCTGCCGCGAGTCGCCCGCTCGAGGAGCGCGCGCGTCGCGCCCGCCACCTCGGCGTCCGGAACGACGCGATTCACGAGGCCGCACGCGAGCGCGGCGCGCGCGTCGATCGGGTCGCCGGTGAGGAGCATCTCGAGCGCGCGCTTGCGCCCGACGGCGCGCGCCAGCGCGACGCCTGGCGTGATGCAGAACCACCCGCCGCGCCCGCCGGGAACCTGGAAGCGCGCCGATTCGCCGGCTACGGCGAGGTCGCACGAGGCGACCAGCTGGCAGCCCGCCGCCGTCGCCAGGCCCTCGACCTGTGCGATCACGGGCTGCGGCAGCGACTGGATCCGCTGCATGACCTCGGCGCACACGGAGAGAAGCCGCCGCATCTCGTCGAGGCCTCGCCCATCCATGTCGGCGAAGTCGTGTCCGGCGGAGAAGACCGGTCCCTCGGCCGCGAGGATCGCACCGCGCGTCTTTCCGGCGCCGATCGAGCCGAGGGCGTCGAGGAGCTCGCGCAGGTGCGCCTCCGAGAGTGCATTCCGCCGCTCCGGGCGACGCATGGTCAGGACCGCGAAGCCATCCTGCTCGGCCAGCGAGATGTGCTCGTAGCTCACGCAGGAAGGGTATCACGCGGCTGCGGCGCGACCCGCGAATCGGCCTACGAGCCGTGCTCCGCGAGCAGGAACACGGCGAGGTCGCGCCGCTGGGCATCGTCGAGCGCGAAGGCGGGCATCGGCGGTGTGGGCGCGGCCAGGAACGCCCGCAGCGCCTCGACGTCGTAGCGAGCCGCGAGCCCGCGGATGGGTACCGGGACGACACCGGCCTGGGCGCGCGCGGGATCGTGACAGCGCGCGCAGCCGTTCGCCTCCCAGAGCGCGAGGCCGCGGAGGCGGACGGGGTCTCCATCAGAGGGTTGCTGAGCTGGAGCGCGTCTGTTGACTTCGCTCGGCTCCGCAGACTCCGCCTCCCTGCGCGCGCCCGCTTCGCGGGCGCTGGCCGATGCTCCAGGCGACCCGCTTGCCTCGGAGGGGACGGGGGAGGATTGCTGTGCGGCGCCTGCGCCCGGGCCCGGCGGGGTGATGCGGTAGATCGCGCCGGCGTAGTCGTCCGACACGTAGATGATTCCGTCGGGGCCTTCGGCGACGTCGACGGGGCGCCCGATCACCTCCTCGCCGCGCAGGAAGCCGGTCGCGAACTCGCGCTCCTGGATGCTTCCATCGGGCTGCCAGTGGAGCGACACGACCTTGTAGCCGTCCTTGTGCGTGCGGTTCCACGAGCCGTGGAGAGCCGCGAGCGCGGCGCCGCGATACGCCTCGGGGAGCGCCGGGTTGCGCAGGAACGTGATCCCGAGCGGTGCGTTGTGGGCCGCGAAGCCGTGCGCCGGTGGAATCGACGCCGCGATCTGCGCCTCGTGGCCGCCGCCCAGCTCGGGATCGGGCACGCGATTGCCCATCGCGAAGGGCCAGCCGTAGAAACCGCCCTGCACGATGCGGTTGAGCTCGCAGGGGGGGACATCGTCGCCGAGGAGGTCGCGTCCGTTGTCGGTCGCGTAGAGCGCGCCGCTCCCGGGTTGCCAGTCGAAGCCCACGGAGTTGCGCAGCCCGGTGGCGTAGATCTCCTCGCCGGTGCCGTCGGGCTGGTAGCGCAGCATCACCGCGCGGCGCGGATCGGTCTCGATGCAGGCGTTGCAGCTCGACCCCACCGTCACGTACAGCGCCCCGTCGGGCCCGAAGCGCAGCGTGCGGGTCCAGTGGTTGCCACCCGAGGGCAGCGGAGCGAGGCGTTCCACGGGCCCGACGACCGATCGGGACGCCGCGTCGTAGCGAACCCGGGCAATCGCGTTGCCCTCGCCGATGTAGAGCCAGCCCTCGTGGAAGTCGAGGCCGTGGGGGCGATCGAGGCCACCGATCAGCGTGCGCACGCCGTCGGGCCGGCCGTCGCCGTTCTCGTCGCGCAGGAGGATCCTGATTTCTCCCGAGCGGGGCGTGCTCACGAGCAGATCGCCGGTCGGCGTGAAGCGGAGGAAGCGCGCGTTGGCGATCCCATCGGCGTAGAGCGAGATCGCGAAGCCCGGGGGCACGTGCAGCCGCTCGTGGACCTCGGCCGCCGGGGGCGCCTCGGTCCCGTGTCCGAAGAGCATGAAGCCGAGGGGCGCGTTGACGGCGTAGCGCTCGGGCAGATGGGATAGGAGGAGGCGACAGCCCACCGCGCAGGCGACGACGAGCAGCACCCCGAACGCGGCGATCCTGGCGAGGCGGCTTCGCACGGCGGCGCAGGGTACCACTCCGACCCACAGGAAACGGGCCGAGACGGGACCGATGCCCCGCGGGGTGCCTTGACGGCGGTCCGTCCATCCAGCAAGAGTGTGCGCTCAATTTCGTCCGGGGAGGGCAACATGCCGCTCGGCATCCGCAAGGGTGACCTGGTCCTGGTGATGAAGGGCGCCGACCGCGGCAAGCAGGGCAAGGTGCTCGCGGTGGACACCGCCCGCCGCCGCGTGCGCGTCGAGAAGGTCCGGGTCCAGAAGCGCCACCTGAAGGCCGGCCGCCGCAAGGTCCGCACCGGCGGCATCGTGGAGCAGGAGGGCTATCTCGACGCCTCCAACGTCATGCTGGTCGACGGCGGCGGGAAGCCGAGCCGCATCCGCGTCGAGACGCGCGAAGGCCGACGCGTCCGCGTGTTCGCAACCACGGGCGCGCCGGTGCCGGACCCGAGCTGAGCCGGACCGCGGGAGGGGAGCGATGGCCAAGAAGGGAAAGCGGGAGAGCGTGAAGCTCGAGTCGAGCGCGGGCACCGGCCACTTCTACACCACGGTGAAGAACCGCCAGAACTCGCCGAACAAGCTCGAGCTGAAGAAGTACGATCCGGTGGTGCGCAAGCACGTGCTCTACAAGGAGACGAAGCTCCGCTGAGTGTCGCGGAGCGGCGTGGCTCGAGCCGAGGGGAGATCTGACAGATGGCCTGGGTGATCACGAGGCTGTGCCGGGATTGCGTCGACATGAGCTGCGTCGAGGTGTGTCCCGTCGACTGCATCTACGAGTACCAGGGCGGCGACCGGGAGAGCTTCCCCAACCAGCTCTTCATCGATCCCGAGGAGTGCATCAACTGCGGCGTCTGCGAGCCGGAGTGCCCGTGGGAGGCGATCTTCGAGGACGAGCAGGTGCCCGAGGTGTTCCAGGTCGATATCGATCTCAACTCCAAGATCGTCGATCTGAAGGACCAGTTCTCGGTGCCCGAGGTTCCCGAGAAGCCCAAGCCCACGCCCGAGCAGGTCGAAGAGAACAAGAAGAAGTGGAGCTACGCCGGCTGAGCCGGGCTCCGCTCCGAGGCTCGATCGAAGGCCCGGGCCATCTCGTCGACGGGCGCCCCGCGCCCGCTCCAGAGCGCGATCTGCTCGGCCGCCTGGAGGACGAGCATCCACTTGCCGGAGACGACGCGGGCGCCGCGCGCCTCGCCCTCCCGCAGGAGCCGGGTCTGGACGGGGTCGTACACCAGATCGAGCAGGACCGCGCCGCGCGGGATCGCCTCGGCCGACACCGGAGAGACGTCGGAGCGCAGGCCGACGGAGGTGGCATTCACGAGCACGTCGCAGGGCGTGCGTGCGAGGTCCTCGAGCCGTCCGGTCGACCCCGCCCCGAGCTCCTTCGCGAGCCGCGCGGCGCGCTCGACGTCGCGGTTCAGCACGGCCACCCGCGCCCCGCGCTCGAGCGCCCCGAACACGACCGCGCGCGCGGAGCCGCCCGCGCCGAGCACCACCACGTCGCGGCCCGCCAGCGACGTCACGCGCTCGAGCGCCCGCACGGCGCCGATCCAGTCGGTATTGGAGCCCACGAGCCGCTCGCCGCGGCGGGTCACCGTGTTGACGGCGCCGATCCGGCGCGCCGTCTCGTCGACCTCGTCCAGGTGCTCGATCACCGCCTCCTTGTGGGGGATCGACACCGCGAGCTGCCGGATGCCGAGAGCGCGCGCACCGGAGAGGGCGGCGCCGAGCTGCTCGGGGCGGACGTCGAAGGCGGCGTAGACGGCGTCGAGCCCCAGCGCCGCGAAGGCGGCGTTGTGCATCGCCGGCGAGAGCGTGTGACCCGCCGGATGGAGGATCACCCCGCAGAGCTGGGTGTGGGGTCCGATCTCGCGCACCGTCGGGCGGTTTCCTTGCGCTCGAGTCACGGATCCTCAAGTATGCCATCGGCGCCGGCGCGGGGCCGCGCAGCGGCGACCGCGGAGGGAGGGAAGAGCGCATGGCGGTGGGAGCGCGCGGCGGGCGCAAGGCGGCGCGAAGCCGCGCGGTGCGGCGGACGGATCTCGCGGGGCGCCGGCGCGCACGCACCGGAGCGCCGCGCGTCGCGATCCTGATGGGGAGCGCCTCGGACTGGGAGGTGATGAAGCCGGCGGCCGACGCGCTCGACGCGCTCGGCGTGGCGCACGACGTGCGCGTGGTGTCCGCGCATCGGACGCCGGATCGCCATCGCGCCTTCGTCGCCGCCGCCGAGGAGCGCGGCTTCGAGGTGATCATCGCCGGCGCCGGCGGCGCAGCGCACCTGGCGGGTGTGACGGCCGCGCTGACGCTGCTGCCGGTGCTCGGCGTGCCGATCGAGAGCTCCCCGCTCTCGGGTCTCGATGCGCTCCTCTCCACCGTGCAGATGCCGGGTGGGATCCCGGTCGGAACCCTGGCGATCGGCCGCGCGGGGGCGAAGAACGCGGGCCTGCTGGCCGCGGCGATCCTGGCGCGCAAGGACCCGGCGGTGCGCGTCGCGCTGGCGGCCTACCGGCGTCAGCAGACGCGCGCGGTGCCCGAGCGCCCGTGAGGCGAAGGGCTAGATCCGGGCGCCGAGCTCGCGTGCCCGCGCCAGGGCCGCCTTCAGATCCTCCCAGACCAGGCGCCGGTTCTCCGGGGTGTACTGGCGCAGCACGAACGCCGGGTGGAAGGTCGGCATCAGCGGCGTCCCGCGGTACTCCTGCCAGGTGCCGCGCACCCGCGTGATGGATACGTCGCGGCCGAGCAGCAGGCTGGTCGCCGGCTTGCCGAGGGCGACGATGACGCGCGGCCGGACCGCGTCGATCTGCCCGTCGAGGAACGGCCGGCAGCTCGCCACCTCGTCCCCCAGCGGCGTTCGGTTCTGCGGCGGCCGACACTTCACGATGTTGCAGATGTAGACGCCGCGGCGGGGGACGCCGAGCCCCTTCTCGATCATCTGGGTCAGCAGCTCGCCCGCGCGTCCGACGAACGGGATGCCCTGGAGGTCCTCCTGCTCGCCCGGCCCCTCGCCGACGAAGAGCAGGTCCGCGGCCGGGTCGCCGTCGCCGAAGACGATCTGCGTCCGGCCCTGCGCGAGCCGGCAGCGCGTGCACTCGCCGAGCGCGGCGCGCACCTCGGCGAGCGTCGGCCGCTCGGGCCACGGTCGAGCCTCGGGGACGAGGGAAAATTGCTGAGCTGCAGCGCGTCTGTTGACTTCGCTCGGCTCCGAGGACTCCGCCTCGCTGAGCGCGTCCGCTTTCGATGAACTTCGCTCGGCTTCGCCTCGCTGCGCGGCCGTCTGTTGACTCCGCTCGCCTTCGGCTCGCTGCGCGCCGCCTTCGGCGGCTTGCTGGGATGCTTCGGGCGATCGTCTTGCCTCGAGGGCGGCGGGGGTGGAGCTGAGCGTGCGTGAGGAGGTGTTCCGGTCGTAGGTCTCGACGCCCTCCTCGAGCCACTCGCGGGCGAGGTCGCGGGCGGAGGCGAGCGCCTCGCAGAGATCGCGCGCTAGCGCCCGGTCCACACCGGCTTCCGCTTCTCGAAGAATGCGCGCATCCCCTCCTGGGCGTCCTCGGTGAGGGCGGTGAGGACGATCATCTCGCGCAGGTAGCGCAGCGCCGACCCGTACTCCATCTCCGCCATCGCGTAGACGGCCTCCTTGCCGAGCCGCAGCGCGGTGGGTGAGAGCGCGGCGAGACTGGTCGCGAGCTGCGCGACCTCCGGGTCGAGGCGCTCGTCGGGCACGACGCGCGTCACCAGGCCGAGCTCGCGCCCCTCCTGCGCCGACACGCGGCGGCCGGTCAGTACCAGGTCGAGCACCACCTTGCGGCTGCCGGTGGCGCGCAGGATGGGCGCCGACACCACCATCGGCAGGAGACCGATCCCGATCTCGGGCAGACCCAGCACCGCGCTCTCGCCGGCGATCGTGAAGTCCGCCGCCGCGGCGAGGCCGAGACCGCCCGCGAGCGCGAATCCCTGCACCCTTGCGATGACCGGCTGCGGCGCCGCGTGCATCGCGGCGATCACGCGCGCCACCCCGTCGAAGTGCCGGCGGCGGTCGTCGATGGTGCGATGCGCGAGGAGCTCCTCGAGATCGGCGCCCGCGCAGAAGGCCGCGTCTCCCGCCCCGCGCAGCACCACGACTCGCACCCTCGCGTCGGCCGCCGCGGCCGCCACGGCGCCCTCGAGCTCGTCGAGCGTCGCGCGGTCGAGCGCGTTGCGGCGCGCCTCGCGGTCGATCGTGAGGGTGCGCACCCCGCACGCGTCGGTCTCGATGCGCACGTTCGCCATCGCGCGCCGCTCAGCTCGACGGCCCGAGCGCGACGGCGCGCTCGAGCAGGCCGACCCGCGAGGCGCTCGACAGCGCCGCCGAGGGCGCGGCGCCGCGCTTGGCCGCGGGCTCGATCGTCCCGTGCTTCTGCGCCTCGATCTTCTTCTGCACCGCGAACTCGAAGCCCGGGTCGTTGGCCTGGTCGTGACAGCCGCCACAGACCTGCAGGATCACGCAGGAGTCGCACTTGTCGCCGAGCGACACGATGGTGCCGACCCGCACGGCGTCGGGGCCGACGTGGTTGCCGCCGGGTCCGTGGCACGACTCGCAGCCGACGCGCGCCAGGTCCGGGTGATCGGCGGGACGGCCCGGACGGGGGAAGCCGCCGGGGAGCCCGAGCGCCGTCACGTGGCATGCCTGGCACTTCGGGTTCGCGTCCTCGCCCTTCTTCTCGAGCGAGGCCGTCGCCCGCCCGTGCGGGCCGGCGACCCAGCTCTCGTATTCCTGGGCGTGGCAGCTGCGGCAGGCGTCCGAGCCGACGTAGGCGGCGGTCGTCGGCAGCAGGTCGGCGCGCGGGCGGGCGCGATCGGCCAGGAGCTTGCGCTTCTCGGAGAGCGCGAGCCCCGTCAGCTTCGCGTTCTCGGCGTGCGAGATGCGCGGCAAAAAGTTCGCATACGAGAAGCCGAGCGAGTGCTTCGGGTCGTGGCAGGTGACGCACACCGGCTCGTAGTTGCCGTTCGCGACGAAGCCCGGCGACAGGTGCGGCCCGCCGCGCCCGTGGCAGTTCTCGCAACCGACGTTCTCGAGGTACGGCGTCGGGGGCGAGCGGGTCCAGCCGCCGCTCTTGCCGAATCCCACCACGTGGCAGCTCACGCACTCCGGGTTGGCGTCGGCGCCGTGGCGCACGAGCGTGTCGAACGCGGTGGCGTGCTGCGTGAGCGTCCAGGTGTCGTGCTCGCGCTCGTGACACACGCTGCACACCTCGCTCCCGCTGTATCCGGTCGTGTGGAGCAGCATCGGCACGGGCTGCCCGGCCAGCTTGGCAAGCCGCATGCGCATCAGCGGGGGGTCGCGGTCGTCGCGCCAGCCCTGGACGCGTGCGGTGATCTCGCCGTTCGCGTCGATCAGGAAGATGTCCGGCACGCCGGCCACGACGCCGTACGCCGAGCGGATCGCGTGGTCGTCGTCGGCGAGCACCGTGAAGTAGTCGAGGCCGTCGCTCTTGAGCTTCTCCTGTACCGCAGCGGCGGAGCCGCCCACCGAGACGCCGATCAGCGTCGGGCGGCTCGCCTCAGGCAGCTTGGCGAGCGCCTCCTTCATCGAGAGCAGGGCGTTGTGGCAGTGCGGGCAGGTGTAGAGGAAGAAGATCAGCACCAGCGGCTTGCCGTGCAGCGAGGCCAGGTCGAAGGGCGCGCCGCCCTCGAGGAGCGCGGCCCGGAAGCCCGGCGCTCGCGGCCGTTCGCCGAGCGAGGGGGCGAGCACACCTTCGGTCGCGGGCAGGCGCAGCGCCTCGCGCAGCTGGGTCTCGACCATCGCAACGGGATCCGACGCCTCGGCCGGGGGGCCTCCCATCCCGAAGGTGACGTTGCCGCGCGCGTCCGTGCTGATCAGCGCCACCGGCGCGCGCAGCCCGATGCGTTCGGCGATGTGGCCGGCCGCGTCGTCGACGATCGGGAAGACGAGTCCCGTTCGCTTCGCGAACTCGCGCGCCGCCGTGGCGCCGCTGGCCAGCGCGATGCCCACCACGGCGAAGTTCTGCTCGTCGCGCAGGCGCGCCACGTGCGCGACCGCCTGGGCCGCGGGCTCGGCCTCGCGCACCGCGGGGTTGAAGAAGAAGAGGAGCGCGCGCTTTCCGAGCAGCGAGCTCGCGTCGAAGTGCTGGCCGTCGAGGGTCGTGCCGTCGAAGCCCGGAAGCGGCCGCTCGTTCGGATCGGCCGCCGGCTTCGCCGCGGGCGCCGCGGCCGGCGCCGCCGCGGTGGAGGACGGCGCCTTCTCGCCCGCAGCCGCCGCCCCCTGCTTCGATTCCCCGCAGCCGAGCGCGAGCGCGACGAGCAGGCCGGCGAGGACGCGCAGGGTCGGCACGCGGCGCAGCATAGCCGCCCGCGCGCTCGGTTCACCTCTTCTTGAGCTGCGCCAGCGTCTCGCGGAAGAGCGCGTTGTCGGGCTCGAAGGTGAGCGCCGTCCGGAGGTTGCGCTCGGCCGCGACGTGATTGCCGCTCGCCAGGTCGCGCTGGGCGAGGGCGAAGTAGCGCCGTCCGTTCGGCGTCCGCCCCTCGCGCGCCTCGCGCCGCTGGCGGTCGGCCTCGGCCTCCGCCTGCACCAGGGGCATGCGCAGCGTGTTGCGGTCGGCGGCGAGCTGGCGGTCGTAGACCTGCCGGCGCCGGGGATCGCGCAGCACCGAGTAGGCCTCGGCCACGCGCTTGGAGATGCGCGCGAGCGGCGGCTGCAGCTCGGGATGGCGCGCGCGATGTCCGTCGGGATGGAAGCGCCGCGAGGCCTGGTGATAGGCCGAGCGGATCGCCGAGGTCGGCGCGCCGGGCACGAGCTCGAGAACCTGGTAGTAGTCGAGCTCTTCGAGGATCGCGTCGAGCGCGCGGATCTCGGCCGGGTCGAGCGCCGTCACGCCGCAGATCCTCTAGGAGTCGCCGTGCGGCGGCTCGCCGTCGTCGTGGTAGCGGGACAGATCGGACCCCGGTGCGTCGAAGAGGTCGATGTCGTCCACATCGGCCGCCGGCCGCCGCGCCGCGGCGGGCTCCTCGCCTCGCGGCCGCGTGATCGCGTCCGGCGGCATCTCGTGGACGGCGGTCGCATCGTCCGCGAGGTCGACCAGCGAGTCGAGGTCGGCCTCGTCGAGGTCCATCGCGAGCGGATCGAGCTCGCCGCTGCCCACCGCCTCCATCTCGTCGAGGGCAGCGGCGCTCGCGTGCGAGGGCTCGGCGTCGAGGTCGATCTCGCGGCCGGCTGCGCCGCCGTCGCCTGCCTCCGCGTCCACGTCGAGCTGCGACGGCTCGAACTCTCCGTCGGGTCCGGCCTCCGGCTCGGGCGCCGCCTCGAGCGCGGCCTCGTCGAATTCCACCTCTCGACCCGCGCCGCCATCGCTCTCGGGCGCCACCGCCTCGGCGGCCTCCTCCATCGACGCCGGATCCAGCGCATCGAACTCCTGATCGACGCCGCCGTCGGCCGCTGCCTCCTCCTCGAGCGGGGCCGGGTCGCCCCGCAGGCCCGGAAGCTCCTCGTCCCCGACGTCGAGCGGCTCGTCGCCGAGCCCGGCCACCTCCTCGTCGAGCGCGGTGAGCTCGTCGTCGCCGTCCGGCGAGAGCGGCGCCGCGACCGGGGCGCGCGCGGGAGGCGGGGCGGGGCGCTGCGCGGCGGTCGCGCCAGGCTCCGCCTGATGCTTCTCGACCAGCGTGCGGATCTCGTCCTCGGTGAGGCCCGACGACAGGTGGATCTGCGTCGAGGCGGCCTGCCCGG
>Ga0335071_10000904_pt1 | contig 31998 bp, 21 predicted proteins | sample Lox_Sample_15_FD_206724 | JGI IMG/M metagenome (GOLD analysis project Ga0335071, IMG submission 206724) | Soil microbial communities from Loxahatchee National Wildlife Refuge, Florida, United States - Lox_Sample_1.5 | ecosystem: Environmental > Terrestrial > Soil > Wetlands | place: USA...
GCGCGCGGCTTGCCCCGCGGCTTCCCCGGCTCGTCCCGAGTTGGCTGCGGTTATTCCTGCTCGGATGGAACGGTACTGACCTTCTCCAGATCAGGATTGGTGGTCGTGCCTGCCGAATGCGCCACAAAGAAGTTGTGGTCGTAGAGATTGCGGTACATGCGTCCGGCAATCTCGGCGGCCTTGGGGCCGTAGGTCGGACGCCCGCCCTGCAGGAAGACCACGGTCACGATGCGTCCGATGTCGGTGTTGGAATAGGACGCGAACCAACCATAGCGCGTGCCGGCGTGGGAGCAGGTTCCGGTCTTGCCGAGGATTTCTTCCTCGTTGAAATTCAGGCGCACGCTGCGCGCGGTACCGTATTCGACAGCCCCAGCGAGACCGTCAGACATTTCGGGAATCACGTTGGCGATGTCGAGATGCCGCTTCACGCGCGGCTGGAAATCGGCAACGGCTTCGGGCGTCGTCGGATGCTGCAGGTAGTAGAGTGTGCCGCCGTTGGACATGGCGGCGACCAGCGCGCCGAGTTGCAGCGGGGTCATCGAGATACCTTCGCCGAAGGAGCACATCTTGCCGACGCCGCCGAGCTTGGAGGAAATTTCCGCATCGGGATAAACGCCGACCTGTTCCCCGTCGATGCCGTAGCCGGCAAGTTCGCCGAGCCCATACTCGTGCGCGTAATAGCTGACCTTGTCGAACCCAAGCTTGCGTCCCACGGCCTCAAAGTACTGGTTGTTGGAATGTGCGAGCGCGGAAGTGAGGTTGATGCGGCTCCGGCGGCCGAGGCGGATCTCTGTTTCTTTGTCGATCAGGCCTTCGCTGAGAGCGGCCAGAGCGACAGACAGCTTGATGGTCGAGCAGGGCTGTGCTCCGCTGGAGAGCGCGAGCTTCTGGTTGACCATGGCGAGGACGCGGCCGCTGGTCGGCTCGATGGCGACGACTGTGCCATTCATGTTGCCCAGAGCATCAATCGCAGCTTGGCGAACGACCGGATCTTCGCCAGCGGTGACGTCACCGTCCGTGGCGTCAGCCGAGAAAGAACTCGTACGGAAGCGTTCGTAATAGCGGCGATGACGGCGCGCTGTGCGCGAACGCGGCGCCCGGCTCCGGGCCAGGGTGCGCATGCGCTTCTTCGCCCGTTGACTCTCGCTGACTGACCGGGATTTGCGCGCTGTGAGCGCGCGAGTATTCACACTGGCGGCGAGGCTGCTGCCCACCAGCAGCAGAGTCAATCCGACAACGACGGCGAGACGAAGGAGCCAACCCCAGAACAGACCTTGCTTCACTTGCTTCTTCCCCGGAGGTTTACTGACCTCACACTAAATTCGATGCACGCGCCTCGCCAATCGGCCTGTAGCCTGACGATGGGAGTGCAACTGTCCGATAATAGGGGAGTTAGCAGCGGAGCGCAACGTCAAAATCTCCTGCTGGTAATCGCCAGTGAGGATCGCTAAGGTATTCATAGATCAGGGTGTTGGCTCAACTTTCTCGCGGTCCAAACACTTTGGTAATCATGGCCCGTCTGTTACCTTGGAAGGCACCTCTGCGGCCGCAAAGATTTTCACAGTCCAGGATACGGCCAGCTGACAGAATCGGGAATTTGAGGGCAAGAAAATGTCGTCCGCGTCATCGGAAACGGTGCAGTAGCCGTCCAATTGTCTGGTACTTTTTCTCACTCAACTCCTTATTGAGGTGAACGGTGCGAACCATTCTCGTGATGGGATCTGTGAGTCTTCTTCTCTCTCTTCTTGGTCACGCTGCGGAACAGGGTCTGGAAGCGCGGCGAGCGCAATTGAACCGAATGCTGGCCGATGAATGGGAGTACACGCTGCGCACGCAGCCGGAGCTCGCCACACACATTGGCGATGATCGATACAACGATCGACTGAGCGATCTCTCCGACAAGGCCATTGCGGACGATCTCGCGCACACGCGCGCAGCGCTGCGGCGATTTGAAGCGCTCGATACAACCGGCTTCCCAGAGCAGGAGAAACTGAACTGCACGCTCATGGTCCGGAGCCTGCGCGATGGACTTGAAGATGCGAAGTTCAAGGGTTGGGAAATGCCGGCGACGCAGTTCGGCGGCATTCATCTGGGCTACGCGTCCATGCCGTTCGATTCGCCGTTTCGCAATGTGAAGGACTACGAAGATTACGTCTCGCGCCTGCACCAGATTCCGCGCGTGCTCGAACAGGCGACCATGCACATGCGCCAAGGTCTGCGCGACCGGCTGATGCCGCCGAAATATCTGCTGGAGAAAGTCTCGTCGCAGGCGCAGCAGATTGCCGACAGCCCCATGGACAAGAGTCCTTTCACGGACCCGCTTCGCAAATTTCCCGACTCGATCGGGGACGCGGACAGGAAGCGCCTTCGCGAGAGCATCGAAGCGACCGTGAAGAATGAAGTTGCGCCAGCCTACGCAAAGTTCGCGAAATTCGTGCGGGAAGACTATGCGCCACATGGCAGGCTCGATCCGGGAGTCTGGGCATTGCCTGACGGCGAGGCTCGCTATCGCTTCGCAGTCCGCCAACAAACCACCACCAATATGAGCGCCGAAGAAATTCATCAGCTGGGATTGAAGAGCGTGTCGGAAATCGAAGTCGAGATGCTCAAGATTGCGCGGGCGCAGGGCTTCGATGACCTGAAGTCGTTCAACGCGCACATCCGGCAGGATCCGGTGGCGCACGCGAAATCAGGCCAGCAACTGCTCGATCTCTACACGCGCTATCGCGATCAGATGTACGAGAAGCTGCCGCAGCTTTTCGGGAGATTGCCGAAGAACAAGCTGGCGGTGGTGCCGATGGAGTCGTATCGGAGCGCCGACAGCGTGCCCGCCGATTACTCGGTCGGCGCCGGTGACGGATCGCGGCCGGGGCGGATCAACGTCAATGAATATGCGCCCGAGAAACGGTTGCTGCTGAATGTGGAGGCGATCGCATACCATGAAGGCGTCCCGGGACATCACCTGCAGTTCTCGATTGCGCAGGAATTGACGGATCTTCCTCCGTTCCGCAAATACAACCTCGACGTCAACGCGTTTACAGAAGGATGGGCATTTTATTCCGAGCGGCTGGGCAAAGAAGTCGGGTTTTACCAGGACCCGTACAGCGACTACGGGAGGCTGCAAAACGAAATGTGGCGAGCGGTGCGGTGGGTTGTGGACACTGGTGTACATGCAAAACACTGGTCACGGCAACAGATGGTCGACTTTTTTCACGAACACACGGCCATGGACGATCAGAACATCGAAACGGAAGTCGATCGCTACATTGCCTGGCCAGCGCAGGCTCTTTCATACAAGATGGGCCAGCGCAAGATTCTGGAACTGCGCCAGAAAGCGCAAGAGGAACTTGGGCCGAAGTTTGACCTACGCGCGTTCCATGACGCGGTGCTAGACCAGGGACCGCTGCCGCTGGATGTGCTGGAGCCAAGAGTCATGGCATGGATCGCAGCGCAGAAACAGAGCGTGAGGGACCGGCCAAAGGCAACGACAGGCAAAAAACCGGGGAGCCTTGCGGCTCCCCGAGGTCGTTAAGACAAATGGAACAATGAGTTCAGAACGTCAGCTTGAGAGCAAGCTGAATATTGCGGTGATCGTCGAAGGGGTTGCCGAAGCCACCCTTCTTGGCTTGAATGATCGGGTACCCGCTGGCATCGGTTGGCACACTGTTGATTTCCGCTCCACCCTGGCCGAACCCGAGGACGAAGAAGTTCTTGTGATTGGTGAGGTTGAAGAACTCGCCACGGAACTGTAGGTTGAAGCGCTCCGTTAGCTTGAAGTCCTTGTAGACGCCAAAGTTCAGATACCACACGCCAGGCCCGATGAACGAGTTGCGCCGCACCATGTTCGACGGGAAGGAGCAGCCTTGTCCATTCAGCCCGGTGCAAGTGGGCAGGTTGGACGCGGTCGTGATCGGATGATCAACGCCGTCCAGATCTGTCCAGGTATCCGAAAGCGGGAACGCAATGTCAGTCCCGGTCACGACCGCCGGCCCGGTGTATTCGTCGGCTCCTGGCTGCGGATAGTCCGAGGCGTCATTGGTGTTTGCCCAGTTCGGCATTGCAGCAGGAACGGCCAGGTAGTCGAAGCTGTTCCCGCCATTGTCCTTTCCAGCTTTGCCGGTCTTGGAGACCGCCTGACCCGATGCCAAGAAGGCCCGCGGGCAGTTGTACGGAGAATAACCGTACATGCAGTCGAAGACTGTGAACGGGTAGCCGGAATGGTATGTAAAGATCGGGGCCAACTGCCAACCACCCAGCGTGTGTTGGGCCAGCTTGTTCGACGAGTTCTTGTAGAAAGGCAAGGGCACGACAGCGCTCAGCGATATGCGATGCCGGGCATCGTAGTCCGAACTGCCCTTATCCAATCTGGTATCGAACGGATCCAGATAGCCGAGGCCGTTGTTGGCGACTTCGTCGCTGAAGGTGGAGCTCAGCGTGTCGATCGAGTGCGACCACGAATAGCTGGCGTTGAATTGAACGTCTTTCATCCTGCCATGGAGTTCACCGACCAAGCCATGGTAGTAGGAGTCACCCACCGACCCACGATTGTTGATGTTGGTGTATTGGCTGTTGAGCCGGAAGTTCCCAGGCCCATCGAGGAAGCTGGTGTCGCCGAGATACACTTGGGCAAAACCAGGTTCATTGATATTGGAGATCGAATACTGGTGCAAGCCGCGAGCTCCGTTGTACCCGAGTGAGGCAACCAGGCCGGGCCGTAACTCACGTTCGAGGCCGAGGTTCCACTGCTCGGTGTACGCCGTCTTGATGTTCTGACTTACGTGACGAAGGCTGACAGCTGGGAGAAGCTTCGAGCCGCCGCTTCCAGCCAGTGGTCCAGCATTGTCCGTATAGATCGGAAGGAATGGCAGACCTGCATCCGCCGCGGACACCGAGAGTACGGCGTAATTCGGCGGATTCTGAATGACATTGAAGGTGACGTTTCCGAAGTTGCGCTCGTACGCAATACCATAACCTCCGCGCAAAGACGTTTTACCATCGCCGAAGACGTCATAGGCAAATCCAATCCGAGGTCCGAAGTTTCCCTTTTCCGGTTTCCACAAGGTACCGACCGAGCTCTTCGGCGCAACCTGCACCGATCCATTGCGAATCTGGTCGAAAATAGTCGTACCGGTACCATAGTAGAAGTTCGAATCAAGATTCTGATTCTTGTTGTGCTGGACACCGTAGTATTCCCAGCGAAGTCCGACGTTGAGGGTGAGCCGGGGCGTTACCTTCCAACTGTCCTGACCGTAGAAGGCCCAATCGTTATAGAGATTGCTACGGGAGAAGGAAGGTGCGCCGACGGGCAGAGTCACGGTGCAACTCGGATCGGCGATCACGTTTCCAGCATCGTCATGCAAGCAAGGATACTTTCCCTGCGGATAAACCGCCGCCTGGAAGCGTGACAGCTGGCCCGAAAGGAAATTCTCGAAGGCAACAGTCTTGGATGGGCTGCTACTCAGCGCTTCCACCGCTCCTTCATAGGCGCCAAACATACGATTGTCCTGCGTGTAGATGTACTGAACGCCAAAGCGGAAGGTGTGGCGACCGTGGACGAAGCTCTGGTCGTGGTAGACCTGGAACAAGTTCTGAGGTCCACCGAACGGGATCGAGTTCCCTGGCGTGTATTCCGAGTAGCCTGGGAAGGCGATCAGGTTTCCGCTCACACGTCCAACGACGGCGTTCGAAGTGTACAGGGTAGGGCCGACCGCATTCTGCCCCAGCGGCTGCGTGGGTCCGTTCAATCGCGTGAAGATCGCGCGGGTGTTGCTCAGGACATTAGTAGTAAATGCATGCGTGAGAGAGATCAGGAATGCATTGTCCACATTGGTTTGCCCGGTCTCGTACCCGGCATAAGGGCTGGTGATGACATAGCCGGCAAAGTCTTTCTCGTTGAAGTACGAGTAGCGGCCGAACAGCTGGGTCTTGTCAGTGATGTTGAAGTCCACACGGGCCACCGTCATCAGCGTATTCTGCGGTGCACCGCCACCAGCATCGGAAGGTGCGTTGTACGTGACTTTGTCGAACACCGTTCCGTCGTAGGCTGTGAGGAGTGGACCGGGCGTGAAGTCCAACTGAGAAACATCGATCGTGTCGATCTGCTTGAGATCGGCACGCAGCGTGCCGTAGGTGCTGAAGAAGTCCTGCGTGGCTGCATCGGACGCGGCAATGAAGGCTGGATCTGGGACTAGTGTGATCTGCGGCGCCGAGCTGCGGACGCGGATCCACTCGGTGTTGTCAAAAAAGAACAGCTTGTTCTTCTTGATTGGACCACCGATCGAGAAGCCAAATTGGTTGCGCGTGAATCCCGCTTTGTCAACGCCATTGGCTGCATTGTTGTAGGTGTTCGAGGCCAGGGCGGCGACGCGGTTGTACTCGTACGCGCTGCCGTGGAAGTTGTTGGTTCCCGACTTGGTGGCCACGTTCACCACGCCACCCGAAGCGCGCCCGTATTCCGCTGTCAGTCCATTGCTGATGACGCGGAATTCCTGTACCGAGTCCTGCGGAACAGTCTGGCCCACCGCGGCGGTGAACAAGTCGACGTTCTCCGCACCATCGAGCAGGATGCTGGTGCTGGCCGAGCGCTGGCCATTGATCGAATACCCGGCGCCACGAGCGTCGCCGACGCCCGCCTGCGAATCCTGCTGTGCGTTCGAAGCGGTAGCGACCAGGTCGTACGGATTCCGGGTCAGGGTCGGAAGCTGAGAGACTTCATTCGCGCTTACGACCGAAGAGACTTCCTGATTGATGGTGTTTACCGATATCGCGCCTCCGCCCAATACTTCGACGGTCGTCGCGGTGGTACCCACGTTCAGGGAAATCTCGCGCTCCAGACGCGAACCCACGGTTACCTGAATGTTTTCCGAATGATTTGCAAACCCCTTGGCCTGGACCGTGAGCTTGTACTGCCCGAGCGGCAAGGCAACAAAGGCAAATAATCCGTTGTTGTCGGTGGCGGCGGTGCGGGTGAATTGCGTGTCAACGTTCACGACGGTGACAGTTGCGCCAGCAACCAGAGCGCCGGACGAATCTTTGACCGTGCCCTGGATCGAACCGGATGCAACCTGGCCGAATGCGCTGGCGGTGAGACCGAGAATGACTGTGATGGCGATCAGCGCCAAGGCAGTCCGACTCCGCAGCCAGCTAGGAGACAAATTAGTCATGATTTCCTCCACGAAGCATGAGGGGATCGAACTGGCAAGACGTAGAAAGCGGATGCGGGACTAACTTTCTTGCGGCAGTTCATTCCCGGAATGAACCATCGGAGATCAAATAGCTTCCCGTTATGGGAATGACAGCACACGTACTCACAAAGATAACAGCACTCAGGAAGCCATCATCGCGTCCTTGATGCGAACACGGTAACTACCTGCACCATGAACAAAACTGGCGCCTGCAAGAGAGCGTTGTTGTGCCGATTCTATGAATAGTCGTAGATTGAGCTCATGAGGTTCCCGAATTATGGAGAGACTCCAGAAAGACGCAGTTCTATTTTGGGAAAAATTTCAAGAGAGGAGAAAGCAATGATCACTCGAACAACGAAGACTTGGTTGTTTGTGGCGCTTCTCATTCTCATGTCTGCCGGTGCTTCAGCGCAGGGCGAGCGCAGCCGTCCACCGGCGCCGCCGGTCGCGGCTGACAGCACGCCGGTTCGCGCGCAGTCCGACGCTGGAGACCTGGAGCAGATGCGCGCCGAGGTCGAACGACTGAAGGTCTTGCTGCATCAGATGCGGAACAATCTGGCGTTCGTCCAGAGTTCGCAGACGCCGCTCAAGCATCAGTTCGAATTGGAGGCCGATGCCTGGCAGGTGGTGGTGGAGCAGATGGACAGACATCTGAAACGCATGGAAGACGCGGCCGGTCGCACACAACTTCGACGCTAGAGATTGAGCAACGGCGCAGCATGCACCGGCTGTGGGAATGCCCGTCCCGTCACAGTGGCTGCCTCGTCTGTACCGTGCTGAATTGACGGTGCAGGACGCCGGCACTTACCATTCCTGCAACCTCTGTTCCCCCTATGATTCCCAAGACCCTGTCCCACTATCGCGTGCTGGAGAAGATTGGCAGCGGAGGGATGGGTGTGGTCTACCGAGCGCACGACGAGACCCTCGATCGGGACGTGGCGATCAAGGTCCTGCCCACGGGAATGCTGTCGGACGAGAACGCGCGGAAACGCTTTCGGCGAGAAGCTTTGTCGCTGGCGAGACTGAATCACCCTAATATCGGCGGCGTGTACGAATTCGGCAGCGAAGGGGGAGTCGACTTCCTGGTCATGGAGCTGGTATCGGGGTTGACGCTCGATGCGCGCCTGGCCGGCGGGCCGATGGAAGATCACGAAGTCCTGCGCTTCGGGGCCCATCTGGCGGATGGATTGGAGGCGGCCCACCAGCAAGGAATTCTGCATCGTGATCTGAAACCCGGAAACCTGCGCATTAATAAGGACGGACGTCTCAAGATTCTTGACTTTGGTCTCGCCGAATGGATGCACGCAGAAGGCGATTCGGACCCAACCGCCACCAACACCAAGGTAAGCGGGACCGTGGCTTACATGGCGCCGGAGCAATTGCGCGGGAAGAACGCCGATGTGCGCAGCGACATCTACGCCGCCGGGGCCGTTCTGTATGAGATGGCCACGGGGAAGCATCCCTACGGGGAGACATCCGGTCCGCAATTGATCGCGCAGATCCTGGACCGGCCGCCGTCACGGCCAACGTCTCACAACCGGAAGATTTCGCCGGCGCTGGAGTCGATCATCCTCAAAGCGCTCGACCGCGATCCGGACCTGCGCTACCAGTCGGCGCGCGAGCTGCGCATTGACCTGGAAAGATTGAGCAGCGGATCGACGTCGGTAGCGGTATACAGGCGTCCGCGGTGGCCGTGGGCCGTGGCCGCCATCGCCGCGGCGGTCGCGGTGATCTTGATCTGGAACCCAGCTGACATTCGCGGACGAATGACCGGGCGGACAGCGCCGCAGGCGCACTCGCGGCGCTCCGTGGCCGTCATCGGATTTCGTAATCTTTCGGGAAAGCCGGACCAGGCATGGCTGTCGACGGCGTTGGCGGAAATGTTGAGCACGGAACTCGCCAGCGGCGGGCAATTGCGAACCCTTTCCGGCGAGAACGTGGCACGGATGAAACTGGACCTCGCGCTGCCCGATGCCGAGAGCTATGCGCCGGACACGCTGGGGCGCATCCGCAAGTATTCCGGCACAGACGTGGTGGTGCTTGGCACCTACCTGGCAATGGGCGAGGATGGAGGAAAACGGATTCGAATCGATTTCCACCTGCAGGATGCGACAACGGGGGAAACGGTGGCGTCGATTTCAGAAACCGGGGGCGAAGCGGAGTTGCTCGATCTGGTGGCTCGCACCGGGACCCGATTGCGCGGCACGCTCGGGGCCTCGGCCCCGGCGGGAGAGGCAGGAACCGAGCATGCGTCGTTGCCTTCGAGCAATGAAGCCGCGCGCTTGTATGCGGAGGGACTCGCGAAACTCCGCCGGTTCGAGGCACGTGAAGCTCGAAACCTGTTGGAAAAGGCGATCGCGCAGGACCCGAAGTACGCGCTGAGCCACTCGGCACTCTCCGAAGCACTCACAAACCTCGGGTACGACGCGCTGGCACGGGAGCAAGCGCAAAAGGCTTTTGACCTGTCGGGTGCGCTCTCGCGCGATGAGCGGTTACGGATTGAAGGCCGCCTGCGGGAGGCGACGCGCGAGTGGCCGAAGGCGATCGAGATCTACCGCACGCTGTGGCGGTTCTTTCCCGACAACGTGGACTACGGGTTGCGTCTGGCGTCTGCGCAAGCCTCTGCCGGGCAGGCTAAGGACGCGCTCCTCACGGTGGGCGAGATGAGAGGAACGGCAAGCACGCCGAACGGCGATCCGCGCATCGACTTGGCGGAGGCGCGAGCGTACGACCAGCTGGGCAGTTTCCGGGAATCCCTTTCTGCAGCACAGAACGCGGCGAAAATCGGACAAGCCCAGGGAGCGCGGCTCGTTGTGGCCCAGGCGCGAATCGCAGAAGGGTGGGCATGGGAACGTCTCGGAGAGCTGGCAAAAGCCGCGCCCGCCTTCAAGGAAGCCCAGGAACTGTTTTCTGCAGCCAGCGACAAACGAGGGGCGGCAAACGCCATCCATCTCAGCGGGGACATTCTTTACGACCAGGGGGACTTCGCCGGAGCAGCAAGCAGATATGAAGAGGCGTTCCGGACGTTCCGTGAGATTGGCGATCAGTCAAATTCGGCGCGCTCGCTGAACAATCTGGGCAACGTCGCTTTAGACACGGGCGATTTCCTTAAGGCGATGAGGTACTACGAGCAGACAGTGGCGATCTATCGGGAAGTCGGATCGAAAGGCGGGATGGCTGGGGCGCTCGGCAACATGGCCAATGTCTACGACAGCATGAGCGATTTGCGCAACGCGCGGAAGAAAAATGAGGAGGGACTGGCGATATTCCGTGAAGTAGGAGATCAACGCGGAACAGCGAGTACGCTCAGTAATCTGGGAAATGTGCTTTCAGAGATGGGCGAACTGGCCGAGGCGCGGAAGCGATACGACGAGGGTTTGAAGATTCAGCGGGACATCGGTTACCGGCGGGGACAGGCATACGCCCTCAGCAACATCGCAGACCTGCTCATCGCCACTGACGACCTCGTGGAAGCGCGAAAGCTGGCCGAGCAGGCGCTGGCCTTGCGTAAAGAACTGGGTGAGAACACAAACAGCGCCATCTCGCGGGTCCAGCTGGGGTGGATCTCTTATTACGAGGCGCGGTTTCCCGGGGCGGAAGGCACGCTACGCGAGGCGGCGGCTGTCTTTGAGAAGTCGAAGCTAGATGATCTACTCATCTCCTGCCAGGCCGTGCTGACCAAGGTTCTATTAGCCGAGGGAAAGACGGCCGAAGCAGGTCAGTTCGCTGCCGATGCACTGGCGAGAGCGAGGCAGAGGCCGTCCAGGCCGCAGCAGTTCGATGCTGCACTGGCGCTGGCGGAGGTCGAAACGGCTCAGCATAAGTTCCCGGAGGCACTGAAACGTATCCAGGACGTACTCACGGTTGTGACCCACTACGGCTACGTTGGATACCAACTGGACGCTCGCTTAGCAGTAGTAAGGGGTCATGCCAAAGCAGGGAAGATGCAGGCGGCGCGCGCAGAAGCCGCCGGCCTGGTGAGGGACGCGCGAGCCAAGGGATACGGGAGAATCGCACGCGAGGCCGGCGCGTTCTTGCAGCAATGACGGGAAAGACTCGGTTTCAGGGGAAACGGAGTCCCGGCAGCACCGATGGAGAGTGAATCAATCGGTTTCTACAAAATCTTTACATTGCATTCGACCGTGTTCATCTCAACGTAACAGAGCACCTTTACCATCAGGCCATCTCAAGCAGGGAGGTGGCTGAGAAATGAAGGAGCGTCTTTCACAACTAGCTCTGACTGCGATGATGACGGTGGCGCTCGCAGCGCCCTCGTCTCTGATCGCGGCTGACAAAAAACCAGTTATTCAATCTCCGCGGAACGTGATCATCTTTGTTGTCGATGGTCTGCGAGCCGGATCCGTGAATCCAACGGATGCGCCGACGCTGTATTCCATCCGGCAGCAGGGCGTGAATTTTGCAAATAGCCATGCTATGTTCCCGACGTTTACGACGCCGAATGGCGCCACCATAGCCACCGGCCACTACCCCGGTGATACTGGCGACTTCAGCAACACGCTGTTTTCCGGATATCCGATCTTCAACACCGGGAACTTCGGCAAGCTCGCACAGACGAATACTCCTTTCGTCGAGAATGACCAGATCCTCGCGGATCTGGATGACCACTACGGCGGCAACTGGCTGACAGAGGAAAGCCTGCTCGCTCTACTCCGGCAGAATGGCTACAACACAGCTTCGGTTGGAAAGCACGGGCCGGTTGGCATCCAGGATGTATCGCAATTGCAACCGGTCAGCAAGAACTTTGTCATTCCCGACACAGTGTTCATCGATGACGCGACCGGGAACGGTTCGGGCATCCCGCTGAAGAAACAGATTTCCGATGCTCTGATCGCGGTCGGGCTGGCCACGGCGGCGCCGAGCCGGAGCAATGGTTGCGGCGCAACGGATCAGTGCAACAACGGCTTCTCCGGAAACAACGTTACGCCGGGAACGACGTCGCCCAACACGGTGCAGCAACAGTACTTCACCGACACAGTGACGAAGGCGATCCTGCCGACATTCGTCGCCAGCGGTCATCCGTTTGCAATTCTTTTCTGGTCCCGTGACGCAGACGGCACACAGCACAATCAGGGCGACAGCCTGAACTCGCTGACCCCGGGAATCAACGGTTCGACTTCGAAAGCTGCCGTCGCGAATGCCGACAAGAACCTGAAGCAGATTCTCGACTACATCAATGCCAATCCGCAGCTGGCCAAGAACACGGACATCTTCATTACGGCGGATCACGGTTTTGCCACCATCAGCCGGCATGAAGTGGATGCCCTGGGAACTCCCACCCAGAGCTACTCGGCTCTTTTCACCTACAAAGACGCGACCGGGCGGGTGGAAGTGAATCCTGGTTTCCTGCCTCCTGGTTTTGTGGCGATTGACATTGCGCACGCATTGAACCTGCCGCTCTACGATCCCGATTCGATCATCACTGACGGCAGCGGCAATCGCACCTACGAATTGGTAGACCCGACGATTGGACAGCAGACGAGTATCGTACGCCAGCGTCCCGCCGCCGGAGATGGCCTCATCGGAGCGAGTGGGGTAATTCTCGACAGCACCGATGCCAAGGTCGTGGTGGCCGCCAATGGCGGATCGGACCTTATCTACATCCCCGATCACGACGCGACGCGGCTGCTCGACATCGTCAGCTTCCTCTCCACCCGCGATTACGTGGGAGCGATCTTCGTGGATGACAGCTATGGATCGATCCCCGGAACGCTGCCTCTGAGTGCGATTGCGCTGGTCGGCAACGCGCAAACGCCGCGCCCGGCAATCGCGCTTGGATTCAAGACGTTCTACCTGGATCCTGCCGACCTGCAATCAGCAGTACAGATTGCCGACACCAGCTTGCAGGAAGGCCAGGGCATGCATGGCTCCATCGCTCGGGATAACACCTTCAACAATATGGCGGCGATTGGCCCCGACTTCAAGAAGGGTGCAGTCATTCGTACGCCGATCTCCAATGCGGACATCGCGCCGACACTCGCCTACGCTCTCGGGATGTCACTCCCGTCGCAGGGAACGCTGAAAGGACGCGTGATCTTCGAGGCTCTGAAGGGTGGAAAGCGGCAGACAACGAACGGCTATTTCGTGTCAGTGTCTGAGAAGGCTGTTTCCGGAAAGAGCAGCGTTCTGTTCTATCAGATGGCGGATGACCAGATCTATCTTGATGAGGCCTGCTTCACCAGTGCCAGAATCAAGAGAGCAAATCCGGTCAACAAGAACCCCTGCCGGTAACTCTCCGAACGACGCAGTTGTGCCGCAGGCGTTCACACGGACGCCTGCTTTTTTGTTTATAGTTCCAGCCGCTTGCGGAGGAACGCCGGCACGTCCAGATCATCAGGCTGATACGTAGGCGCGGGCTCACGAACGGCATCAAGGGCAATGACGTCGGCAGAGGGCATCGTCATCGTCGCGACGGCATCCGAAGTCTCCTTCATGATCATGGTGGGCTTGGGATCGGGCTCGAAGCGTGGCTCGGGATCGGGTTCAGCCACTCGTTCGGGCTCCGGTGTATGGAAGTGATCGCGATGGCGCGGCATGATCACAGGGTCGAAGGATTCGTGGCGCCGCGCGCGCACCGACGACTCCTGGAAGCCGGTGGCAATCACTGTGATCTTGACGGTGTCTTTCATTTTCTCGTCGAGCACTGCGCCGAAGATAATGTTGGCATCTTCGTGGGCGGCGCCCTGAATGATGGTGCAGGCCTGCTGCACCTCGGCGAGCTTCAGGGAACTTGAGCCGGTGATGTTGATGAGAATGCCGCGAGCACCGTCGATGGCTCCCGCTTCGAGCAGGGGCGAGGCAATGGCGCGTTGCGCCGCTTCCATGGTGCGGCGTTCGCCGGCGGCGGTGGCCGTGCCCATCACCGCGTACCCCATGCCCGCCATGATCGCTTTTACGTCGGCGAAGTCGCGGTTGATGATGCCGGGGATGGTAATGATGTCGGAAATCCCCTGCACGCCCTGGCGGAGGATGTCGTCGGCAATGCGGAAGGATTCGAAGAAGCCGGCATTCTCCGCTACGGCGAGGAGCTTCTCATTGGGGATAACGATGGTCGTGTCGATCGATTCCATCAGTTCCGACACGCCTCGTTCAGCCTGCTGCATGCGACGCTTGCCCTCGAATGCGAAGGGTTTGGTGACGACCGCGACCGTGAGCGCGCCCATCTCACTGGCAAGCGAAGCGATGATGGGAGCTGCGCCCGTGCCGGTGCCGCCACCGAGCCCGGCAGTGACAAACACCATGTCCGCGCCTTCGAGCGCTTCAATGATCTTGTCGGAATCCTCGAGCGCGGCTTTGCGGCCGATTTCGGGATTGGCCCCTGCCCCCAAACCGTTCGTCAGTTTCACGCCGAGCTGAATTTTCGTGGCGGCGCGCGACATGCGCAGCGCCTGCAGGTCGGTGTTGGCCACGATGAACTCGATGTGCTCCATGCCGGCATCGATCATGCGGTTGACGGCGTTGCCGCCGCCGCCCCCGACACCGATCACTTTGATGCGGGCATCGTTGCGGGCTTCTTCGTTAAAGCTGATGCGGAGTGCGTTGTCGTCGGTCATTGCCAGCACCTCTCAAGTCGTTAATCAGTTTGCGCCACGCGTTTCAAGCTCATCTCCCGAAGCTGCGCGCTACGGGCTCCGAGCGACGAGCGAGCACATCAAACTTCCCGGACATTTGATCGCTCGAAGCTCGAAGCTCACAGTTCTACGCGCCCTTCTTCGCGAACATCGCCTTCATGCGCGATCCCCAGCCGCCGTCCTGCAGGCCGCGTGCAATCCGGACGCGGTGGCCGTAATAGACCATACCCAGCACGGTGGCAAATTCCGGTTCGGCCAGCAGTGCCGGCATTTTTGCCATCGCTGTAGGCCAGGCGACGCGCGAAGCCTTGCGCAAGACGGATTCGGCAATATCCGACAGGCCGGGCAGACGGGCTCCGCCACCGCTGAAAACCAGTCCGGCGACGCAGTGCTCAAATACGCCTGCATGACGAAGGTTCTCGCGAATCAATTCAAACAACTCGCGCGCCCGTGGCTCGAGAATCTCCCCGACCATGCGCTGCGGCAGCAGCCGCGAAGGGCGATCGCCGACCGAGGGCACCTCGACTTCGTTGCCCTCCGGGATCAATGTCGCCACGGCATTGCCGAAGTTCTTCTTTAGGCTTTCGGCGTCGATGAGCGCGGTGCACATGCCAACCGAGAGATCGCTGGTGAAGTGGTCGCCGCCGATCGGAATGACCGCGGTATGCGCAACCGCTCCCTGCTGAAAGACGATCAGGTCGCAGGATCCGGCGCCGAGATCGATGAGGCAGATACCGAGCTCGCGTTCGTCAGCGCGCAGCACCGAGTCAGCGCAGGCTAGAGGTTCAAATACGGTGTCATCCACGTGGACGCCAGCCTTGTTCACGGCGGTGACGACGTTCTGCGTGGCGCTCGACGAGGCCGTCACGATGTGCACACGGACCTCAAGCCGCGTCGCCATCATGCCCGTGGGATCCTGCACGCCGGGCTGACCATCGAGAATGAACTCCTGCGGCAGGAGATGGAGAATCTCGCGATCGGCCGGCAAGGGCATGGAGCGAGCTTTATCGACGGCCTGGCGAATGTCATCGCGGCCGACTTCCCGTGGACGTGCCCCGAACGCAATTCCGCCATGGCTGTTCAGTCCGCGGATGTGCGCTCCGGCCACGCCAACCAGAGCATGCTCGACCGCAATCCCTGCCGAGTCTTCTGCTTTCTCGACCGCCTTTTCAATGCTGCCGACCGCCTTGTCGAGTTCGGTGATGACACCCTTGCGCAGGCCGCACGATTCTGCGATGCCGTGGCCGCGGTAGCGCAGTCCGTTTTCGCTGACCTCAGCGACAAGTACGCAGGTCTTGGCGCTGCCGACATCGATCGCGGTGACGAAATTGGGTGGCTGGCTGGCCATGGCTATTGAGGCGTCGTCTCCCTGGGAATCCCGGCGCTGGGTTTCTTCTGGCTCGTAGTGGTCGCGATCGGCTGCGTGACAAGCGGCGCCGGCTTTTGACTCGGCGCCGACGAGGCCGAAGACGGTTTGACATTCTGTGCCGGAGGAGGCAGCGGGCCGATGAACTTCGGCGATTCCTTGGCAGCAGGAACCGTTGCCGCGGCCGCGCGCAGCGGGCTGCTCCTGGCAACCATCGCTGCAGGCTTTGCCGCAGCCTTGCCGGACGCCCGATGCGCAACCGATTTCGTCCTGGGTTTCGCGGCCGGCTTCACGGGTTTCTTCGTTGTTATCAGCGGAGCCGGCGGGTGGGTCACGTACTTCTCGTAATTTACGATTGCCGCCGGCTTTACGCCCGCGGCCATTGCCGCCTTCGCTGCGGCGGGAGTCAACCCCGGCTGTTTACGAATCCCTTCGAGATCCGGATTCACAATGATTTGACCGTCGTAGCGAAGATCAACCGATTCCAATTTGTCGAACTGCTGCCGCCACTGCTGCACGTGCGTGACATAGGTCTTGTAGCGTGCCAGGTAGTTGCCCGAACCCAGGTGGACGAGGACTTCTCCGCCGGAGTCGGAAGTCACGACCTTGACGTCCTCGGGATCGCTGAGGTCGACTTCGCTGAGTTCTTTCGAGTAGCTGGCGCCGTCGGAATCGAGCTGGCGAACGAGTTCGTTGTAGTTCTTCATGCGAGCCGCACGCGTTGATATCGGCTCGCCCGCGTTCATCCCTGCAATTACGGGAAAGGAGTATTTGAACTTGGCCCCCTGCCCGAGTTCCATCAGCGTGCCGCCAGCATCGATCAGAGAAATGCGCGAGCCGATCCGGGCAAAAGCGATGGGGGTGCGCTCGTGAATCTCAATCCCGAGCCGGTTCGGGACGAAGCGCATCACGCTGGCGGACTCGACCCAGGGGATCTGCTCAAGCTGATGTTTGCGCTCCGCGAGCGGGACAAAGAAGATGTTGCGGCCGATGTCGCCGCCCATCACCTCCATGATCTGTGCCTTGGTGACGTGTTGGGCTCCGGTGATTTCGATCTGGTCGCTCGAATCGATGCGGAAGCGCCAGGAGTGTTTGCCGTAGCTGTACAGCGTCGCGCCAATCCCGGTGAGAATGCCGAGAATGAAGACGGCGAGAGCGATCCACTTCAGACGATGGGCAGTTTGTTTGGGAAGCGATCCGCGGCGGACCGAGACGCGCTTTTGCGCGCGCAGGAAAGGCGATTCCTGCTCCACTTCAAGATCCATGAGACGCGAGTCGTCGAAGGGCTCGCGCTCGGGAGCCTCCTGAGGCGGATACAACTCTTCCTGGACGATCGTGGAACCAGACTTGCGCGCCACTCGTTCGGACCAGTTGTCGACAGAAAACCGCTGAGCCAGAACACTATAACTTTTTTTCGCGCGCTGAGACAGTGCAAACTTGGTCCGTTTTGCACAGAAAGGACACTGGGACCGTCTGATTCGGGTTCAAACTACCGGAATTACCCGATGAGGAAGATCACCAATCACTGGACGTCAACATCGATGTCGGCTGTGTCCTCGGAGTCGGGGCCGGCATCAACAGATATCTTCGCTCCGGTCTTCGGACACACCACGATCGACTTGTGCCCGCTGCCATCGCTGAAATTGAACCGGAAGTTGCCGAGTTGGCGCAGCTTCTCGACCTGCACGCGATCCATGACCACCTGCACGCGCCCGAGGTTCTGTTGCATGCGTGCGAGATCCGCCTGCCGCAGCGCCAGTTCGCCGTTCAGTTCCGCCTGACGCAGGGCCAAGGCTCGGTCAAGCTCTGCCTGGTGGCGGGCCACTGCACGATCGAGTTCCGCCTGGTGACGGGCCATGAATTCATCGGCGGGCAACAGCCGGTCCGAACCGCCGATCAGAAGGCGGGCCATCTGAACGGTCTGTTCGGCGTGTACGGCCACCGCGCAATAAACGGCTTCGGCGCGGTCGGCCACCCGGTGGGCCAGTGGCAAGCCGGCCTTCTGATACTCACTGTTCAGGGCGAGGGCAAAAGCTCCAAGGGCGATCCAGTACAGGGCTTTGGTGTTCATCGCGTGCTCCCACTATGCGCGTTGGACGAGTGTCTAGGAAAAAGGTCAACAACAAGACAGTCCTGACTCAGAGAAATTGCGTCCGGTCAGAAAAAGCGGAGGTCGGTAGGATTTCTATTGACATATTCCCATATCGGCATATATTAGCAAACATGCCGCGAGCGGCAACAGCATCGGACGCCTTCAATGCCATAGGAGAGACGCACCGGCGCGAGATTCTCGGGTATCTGGCGCGCGACGAGCGCACGGTGGGCGAGATCGTGACCGGGCTCCGTTTGCTGCAGCCTTCGGTTTCAAAACACCTGCGGGTTCTCCGCGAAGTCGGCCTGGTTAGGGTCAGGCGGAATGGACGTCATATGTTGTATCGAACCAACGGTGAGGCAATCCGTCCGCTCTACGAATGGACGAGAACTTTTGAACGCTTCTGGGCGAACCAGTTGCAGCGGGTGAAAGAACGGGCTGAGTCCAAGGGACAGGAAGGCCCCGGAACGGCCGAAATTTGAACCGCGAGGAGGAAGGATGGAATCGACGGCGGTGGGAATCGAGAGTCTGACACTGACGGTAGCCCAGGACATTCATGTCAAGGCGTCGCTGGAGAATACCTATGCGGCCCTGCTCGAACAGCTCGGTCCCCACAATGAGACCGCGGAAGGTCAGCCAATGCCGATGAAAATCGAAGCGTGGCCTGGCGGCAGATGGTATCGCGATCTGGGCGATGGCAACGGACATCTGTGGGGACATATTCAGGCCATCAAACGACCGACTCTGCTGGAAATCTGGGGACCGCTGTTCATGTCGTACGCGACCGTCTCCAACGTGCAATACCGGCTCAGCGAGATCGATGGAGGCACCCTCATCAAGTTCCACCACAAAGCCATGGGCGTGATTCAAGATGATCACCGCCAGGGCGTGAGTCGAGGATGGGGCCACATGCTGTCTCGTGCCCGTGATCGGGCCGAAGCACGCGGCCGCTAGGAGAAGATTATGTGCCCGGCATGCCTGGCAGCAACCGCATGGATGGTGAGTGGCGCCATCTCGACTGGAGGCGCAGGAGCTCTGCTGATCAGCAAACTCCGCGCCAAAACAACACGAAAGAGTCAGAAAGGAAGGAGAAACGAGGATGGCAACCGTAGCGAACAACGTACTCAACACGAAGGTGGTTCCACACACGGAGTGGGTGGAAGCGCGGAAGAAGCTTCTGGTGAAGGAGAAGGAGTTCAGCCGGCTCCGTGATGAACTCAGCCGCAGCCGGCGCGAATTGCCCCGTGAGAAAGTCGAGAAGCAATATGTGTTCGATGGCCCTCGCGGCAAAGAGAAGCTGGCCGACATGTTTGACGGGCGCAGCCAGCTCATCGTCTACCACTTCATGTTCGGGCCGGGTTGGAAAGAAGGATGCCCGAGCTGTTCCTTCCTGGCGGACACATTTGACGGAGCGGCAATCCACCTGGAGCAGCGGGATGTGACGTTTGTCGCCATCTCTCGCGCTACCCTGCCGGAGATCCAGACCTTCCAGAAGCGAATGGGCTGGCGCTTCAAGTGGTTGTCGTCGTTTGGCAGCGACTTCAATTCCGACTATCAGGTGTCAGTGAGCAAAGAGGAACAAGCCACGGGCGCCACGTACTACAACTACAACGTGGTGGAGTTCCCGTCGGAGGAGCGTCCCGGACTGAGCGTGTTCTATAAGAATGAGGCGGGCGAGATCTTCCATACTTATTCGGCTTATGCGCGCGGGCTCGACATTCTGCTGACGGCTTACAACTTCCTCGACATGACTCCGAAAGGACGTGATGAGGCCGAGATGAAGCCGCATGCGATGTCGTGGGTGCGTCACCATGACCGCTACAGCAATTCGCCAGCGGGTGGCTGCTGCGCGGACCACGCCTGAACCTGCATTTGCCGCAGGTAAGAGCAGTTCGCTTCGTGGGGGGTGACGTCCCTTGGCTTCCCCCGGAGCGAACTGCGAGTTATTGATGGCTGGGGACCGCGGGCTGCTTCTCCAGCTTTTCGAGAATAAGCGGTCCTGTCTGCGAAACGCTGCCCGCGCCCAGCGTCAGGATCATGTCTCCCGGCTGGGCTTGAGCCGCCACCGCAGCAATGGCTTCTGCAACTGAAGGCACGTAGACCGCCGACCGGTTTCCCTTTTCCACAATCTGACGAGCTAACGCCTCGGCCGTTACGCCCTCGATCGGCTTTTCGCTGGCGGCATAGATGTCGAGCAGGAACAGCGAATCGGCATCGGCGAAGGCTGTCGTGAACTCGTCCATCAGATCGCGGGTGCGGGTGTAACGGTGCGGCTGGAAGATGACGTGGATACGCCGGTATCCGCACTGGCGCGCAGCGGCCAACGTGGCGCGAATCTCGGTGGGGTGATGGCCGTAGTCGTCGATCACGCTGACCCCGGCGGCCTGGCCTTTCAGCTGGAAGCGGCGATCCACTCCACGGAATGTCTCGAGCGCTGTACGAATTTGATCCGTGGGTACGTCGAGCGCCGTGCCCACCGCAATCGCCGCGGTGGCATTGAGCACGTTGTGCATGCCCGGAACGTGCAGCGTGAATTCGCCTAGGTCTTTACCTTTGTAGGCGACGCGAAAATGGCTCGCTGGGCGATGGCCGGCCTGACCCGATTGCGAGGCCTGCACTGTTGTTCGGATCAGAAAATCCGAGCCCAGAGCCGTGCCATAGGTCGCTACGCGGCGATGAACTCGGGGTAGCAGGCGCTCCAGAATCGGATCGTCGTTGCAGCCTACTACCAGTCCATAAAACGGCACGCGTTCCATGAACTCGAGAAAAGTCCGACGAACGTCGCGCATGTCGTGGTAGCAGTCCATGTGCTCGCGGTCGATGTTGGTTACGACCGAGAGAATCGGCGAGAGCTTGAGGAACGACCGGTCGCTTTCGTCGGCTTCAGCAACCAGGTACTGCGACTTTCCGAGGCGCGCGTTCGAGCCCATGGCGTCGACGCGCCCGCCGACGACGACCGTGGGATCGAGCCCGCCCGCAGCCAGCACCGCCGCCACCATCGAAGTCGTCGTGGTCTTGCCATGCATCCCGGCGATGGCAATGCCGTATTTCAGGCGCATCAACTCGGCCAGCATCTCGGCGCGAGGGATCACTGGAATGTGCAGCCGGCGAGCTTCGATGACCTCAGGATTTTCCGACAAAACCGCCGAACTGGTCACGACAACGTCCGAACCGGTGACGTTCGAGGCGGCGTGTCCTTCGTGGATCACTGCGCCCAATGAAGCCAGCCGCTGCGTGACTGCCGAAGGCTTCAGGTCCGAGCCAGAAATTTTGTAGCCGAGATTCAACAGCACCTCGGCAATGCCGCTCATGCCGATCCCGCCAATGCCTACGAAATGGATACGCTGAATCTTGGCAAACATAACTTCATTTCCGCGGATGCACGCGGATCAACGCTGATGATAAAGCATTTGAGTGTCGAGACGCAGAGAACCGCAAAGCCGTTGCGGCTAGACTCAGACTCTGCGGCTTCAGTAACTGCCCAGAATGTGCCTTATTTCGAGTGCTTGCGACTCAAAGGAAATGTGCGCACTGTGAGGCCAGGATCAATTTCAGATACGGACGTCACCCCCGCCTTGGCGATGTGTATCGTGTTCAGCAGCACTTGCTTCTTGGTGGAGAAAGATACGCCAAACAAAATGACGCCAGGATCACTGCCAGCCTGCCAAATGTTTCCTTCAATGGAATCAGTGCGCCTGGTGCGATACTCGCCTTGAAAGATGTGGCCACCTTTGAAGGAGAAGACAACCCTCTTCTCAACTTCCCCGGAACGATCAGCGATTGGGCAAATGGGAAAAGAATGATCGGTAGATGATTTTCCCACTTAGCACAACCTCCAATCCTAGTTGTTTCTTTTCGCTGCAGCTACCGAACCATGTCCAGAGTTGGCCGGGCGCTCTTTGAGATTCTTGGGAAGACAGAAGCGGTGGCGCAATTACCAGAATCAGAACAAGGAGAAATCGATAGCTGTGCATTGGATCACTATAGTTGACGCTATAGGAGTCTGGCACTCTTCTGCTGCCGGTCTTTGTTCGTTGGATTGCAGCCCGCGTTTATCCGCGTGCATCCGCGGAAGAGAAGTTCCCAGCCAACTCCCTTACCATCTCTGCGATCTCCTCCACCGCCTTCGGATGCGCAAGAGACTTCGCTCCTGCTGCCATGTTTCGCAGACGATTCACGTCGCCAATCAGTGCGGCGACAGTGTCGACCAGGTAAGCGGCGCCGAGGTTCGACTCTTCGACGACCACCGCGGCTCCGGCCCGCTCCAGTGCACGGGCATTGACGTTCTGATGATCGTCGGCGGCGCGTGGGAACGGAACGAAGATCGCAGGCTTGCCCGCAGCAGTGATCTCGGCCACCGTGCTGGCACCAGACCGGCAGACGAGCAGGTCGGCGCGGGCGAAGGTTCCCGGCATGTCGTCGATGAACTTGTGCACTTCGCTCGAGATGCTCGACTTCGCATACGCCGCCTGAACGTTGTCGAAATCGCGCTGCCCGGTCTGATGAATGATGTGAATCCCCGGAACCCGCTCGCGCAGGCCCGGCAGCGACTCGATCATCGCCTGATTGATAGCACGCGCCCCCTGGCTGCCGCCGAAGACGAGCAACGTCGGCGGACCACCCGACTTCGACGGAATACTGAAAAACGCTTCGCGCACCGGAACACCCGTCACCTTGCAATTGGGAAAGTACTCGCAGGTTTCCTGAAAGTGGACTGCCGCCGCCGACACCCAGCGGGCAACCAAACGATTCGCGAATCCGGGAACGACATTGGGTTCGAAGACCAGCGTCGGTATGCGTCGCCTAATAGCCGCGAACATCGCCGGACCAGAAGCGTATCCGCCGACGCCGATAACGACGTCAGGATCGAAATCATTGAGCATGCGCCCCGACACCCACAACGCACGGGGCAGATCGAACATCGTCTTGGCCCGCGTCATCAGGCTGACATTCTTCAGCCCGCCCACTTTGATCAGTTCGAGCGGAAAGCCGGCTTGCGGAACCAGGCGTGTTTCAATGCCCCGTGCCGTGCCGATGAATAGAATTTCAGCGCCAAACTGCTTCTTGAGTTGCTGGGCAATAGCGAGGGCTGGGATCACGTGTCCGCCGGTACCGCCGCCCGCAATGACAACTCGCATGTGGTGAATATAGAACAGGGAAGGATTGTTGATCGCTGATTTTTGATTGTTGATTGAAATCGGCTGCTAGCTCCTGGCTGCTGGCTCTGGCAAACTCGAATTGCTGGTAGCTAATGGCTAGCAGCCAGAAGCTGGGGGTTCAATCGACAATCAAAAATCAACAATCAGCAATCGTCGCTACTCGGCCTGTTTCGTGATGTTCAGCAGCACGCCGACGCAGGCCAGCGTCACGAACAGCGACGAACCGCCATAGGAGACGAACGGCAACGGAATGCCCTTGGTCGGCATGAGGCCGAGCACGACACTGATGTTGATGAAGGCCTGGAGCACGATCATCGAGGTAATGCCGACGGCCAGGAAACGTCCAAAGTTATCCTGAGTGCGAAGGGTGGCGCGCACTCCACGCCAGAGGAAGATCGCGAAGAGAATCACAACGGCCATGGCGCCGACCAGGCCGAGTTCTTCGGCAGTCACGGCAAAAATGAAATCCGTGTGCGGCTCGGGCAGGTAGAACAGCTTCTGCTTCCCTTCCATCAGGCCGAGGCCGGTGACGCCACCGGTCGCGACCGCGATCAGCGACTGGATCATGTGGAAGCCGCGCCCTTGCGGATCGGAGTACGGATTCAAGAACGCCAGAATACGGTCCTTCCGGTACGAAACATGGAAGATGAGGAAGTAGAGCGGGAGGAGCGAGGCGAGAAAAGCGTATCCAAAGTAACGCAGGCGGATCCCGGCGACGAAGAGCACGCACGCCGTGATCCCGCCGCAGGCGAGCGCTGTACCCAGATCTGGCTGAAAGACGATCAGTCCGAGAAAAACGGCCGTCGGAGCGGCGGCGGGCAGCAGGGTGTTGCGTACGTCGTCCATTGCCTTGGTCTTGTTCTCGAGAAACCAGGCCAGGAAGAGAATGAGCGCGGGCTTGGCCAACTCAGACGGCTGAAATGAAATCGGGCCCAAGTGAAACCAGCGGTGTGTGCCGTGGGTGCGGTCGAGGAAGAACACAGAAATCAGCAGCAGCGTGGTGCCGCCAAGCAGAAGAAATACCACCGCCGGATGCTTCAGGCGCTTGTAGTCGATCTTCATCGCGATGACCATCGCGATCAGTCCGGACACAGCCCAGATCAGCTGCTTGATAAGAAACTCATACGCCGATCCGTAACGTTCCTTGGCCATCACGGCCGAGGCGCTGAACACCATGACCAGGCCAATGAAGACAAGAATCGCCGTGACGGTAAACATCCAGCGATCGACACTGACACGCTTGGCCATGACAGCTTATTTCACCACGGAGGCACAGAGGCACGGAGAGTTTGGGTTGTGGATTTCGATTTGGGGAGTGACTGATCTGGTTCCGCGATGTTCGGTTGCCCGAAGCTCGTAGCTCGTAGCTCGCAGCTCGCGGCTACTTCGCCATCGAATGCACGACTTCCTTGAACACCTGCCCGCGATGCTCGTAGCTCTTGAACTGGTCGAAGCTGGCGCAGGCGGGAGCGAGCAGAACGATATCGCCGGGCTGCGCGACCTGACTGGCGCGGCGGATGGCGTTTTCGAGCGTTTGCGACGGTTCGATCTCAGCAGCACCGCTAATCTGTGATTCGATTTTCGCGGCCGCCGCTCCGATCGTATAGACGCGCTTCACGCGCTGCCGGAGCAGGTCGTTGAGCACTGTGTAGTCGCTGCCTTTGTCCTTGCCGCCGAGAATGAGGTGAATATTCGCGGGGAATGATTCGAGCGCTTTGATCGTCGCATCGACGTTGGTGGCCTTGGAGTCGTTGTAGTAATCGACTCCCGCAACCTTGGCTACGAATTCGAGGCGGTGCTCGACGGCTTTGAAGTTGTGGACGGCTTCGCGAATCTGGGCAGGCTGGCATCCGACCAGTGCGCCGATGGTGACGCCGGCGAGTACGTTCTCCAGGTTGTGCGCGCCCTTGAGGGGGATTTCGGAAACCTTCATGACCTCGCGCTGGCCCTTGGCATCGCGGAAAAAGATGCTGCCGCCGTGTACGTACGCGCCGCGGTCGACTTCCTTCTTGCGGCTGAACCAGACGATCTGGCCCTTGCTCCTATGCGCGAGCGCTGCAGTCGTAGGATCGTCGGCATTGAGGACCGTGAAGTCGTCCGGCTTCTGGTTCTCGAAGATGCGGGCCTTCGCGTTGACGTAGTTCTCAAAAGTCTTGTGGCGGTCGAGGTGGTCGGGTGTGATGTTGAGGATTACGGCAATGCGCGGGCGGAACGTGACAATCGTTTCGAGTTGGAAGCTGGAAACTTCAAGCACGGTCCAAGTCTTGGGCGTGGCGCGTTCCGCAAATGTGATGGCCGGGGTACCGATGTTGCCACCCACCAGTGCGGGAAACTTTCCCGCGGCCACGATTTCGCCGGCCAACGTGGTGGTCGTTGTCTTGCCGTTGGCTCCGGTAATGGCGGCGATGGGTCCCGGCAAGAATTGTGCGGCCAACTCGATCTCGCCGATCACGGGCTCGCCGAGTGAGCGCGCCTGTTCGAGTTGGGGGGCGTCGTACGGAACACCGGGACTGACGACGATCAGATCCTGTCCGCGAAAGGTGCGGTCGCCGTGGCCTCCCGTTTCGACGGCAATCCCCTGCTCGAGCAGCGGCAGGATTTCGCTGCGCAGCTCCGCTTCCGGCTTCGAATCGGAGACGGTAACGCGAGCGCCATGCGATTTCAGAAACAGGGCCGAGGCGGCGCCCGACTTGCCCAGGCCGACGACGAGAACGCGTTTGTCTTTCAGATCCATTGGTAGAAGTGCCCGTGAGACCCAGACAGCAAATTGTAGAAGTCAAAAATCAGAAGTCAAAGTGAAGAAGTGCTGCGAGCTGCGAGCCTCGAGCAACCAAGCCTCTGCCCGCTCGGAGCTCGCGGCTCGTAGCTCGCAGCGCTCCACCTCTTCCCTCACCTCAGCTTCAGCGTCGTGAGCGCGAACAGCGCGAACACCAGCGAGGCGATCCAGAAACGCACGATCACCTTCGACTCCGACCATCCCAGCAGCTCGAAATGATGATGGATCGGCGCCATCTTGAAGATACGTTTCTTGCGCAGCTTGTAGGAACCAACCTGCAGAATCACGGAGAGTGCCTCAATCACGAAAATTCCGCCGATGAAGGGCAGCAACAGTTCCTGCTTGATCATGACAGCAACGGTACCAATTGCGCCTCCCAGGGCAAGCGATCCAACATCGCCCATGAACACTTCGGCGGGATGCGCGTTATACCAGAGAAACCCGATAGCGGCGCCGACCATGGCCCCGCAGAAAATCGTGAGCTCGCCGATCTGCGGCATGCGCTGCAATTCCAGATACGTCGCAAACGTGGCATGGCCGCTGACATAGGTGAGCACCGCCAAAGCGCCCGCGGCGATGACGGTGCATCCGATGGCCAGCCCGTCGAGTCCGTCGGTGAGGTTGACCGCGTTGCTCGACCCGACGATCACGAGCACGACGAAGATGACAAAGGGCAGGAACGCGAGCGGCCACAGCTGCGGATGCGCCGCCCATTTCTCGATCACCAGATCGGGCCGGAACTGCTTGAAGAACGGAACCAGCAGCTTGGTTGAATACATTCCGCGGTGCTGCAGGGCGATGAGCGTGACCGCAATCAGCACGCTGGTAGCGATCTGCAGGCCGAGCTTGGCGCGCCCGGTCAGGCCAAGGTTGCGGCGGTGCACTACCTTGAGATAGTCGTCAGCGAACCCGATGGCGGCAAAGGCCACGGTGGAGAGGACGGCGATCCAGACGAACGGATTACTCAGGTCCGCCCAGAGAAGGGTGGGAATGAGAATACTGATGGCGATCAGCAGGCCGCCCATGGTCGGCGTGCCGGCCTTCTTCTGGTGCGCCTGTGGGCCCTCCTCGCGGATGTATTGGCCGATCTGAAACTGCCGCAGGCGTTCGATCACGATCGGGCCCACGATCAATCCGGTGAACAGAGCGGTCAGACTTGCGAAGGCAGTCCGAAATGTGAGGTAACGGAAAATACGGAACGGCGGGAAGTAATGGAACAGCTTCAGATATAAGAGCCAGTAGAGCAAACTACCTCCGGTTGCGTCGCTGGTCGTTCGTGGTTAGTTGTTCGTCGTTCGTGGTTCTCTGTTTGCGGTTGTGGACCCTGTGAGTTGCTGCCGCCATATTTCCAGAGCCCTCTCCAGCTTCACGCCACGAGAGGCTTTCAACAGTACGGCGTCGCCATCCCGCGTATCGGTTGCAAGCCATTCGCCTGCTTCTTCAGGCGTGGTTACGAATTCTGCCTTCATTCCCGCTTCGGCCGCAGCTTCGACCATCGGCTTCGCGAGTCCACGGACTCCGAGCAGAAAGTCGAGTTTCTTGCCCACAATGTAGCGGCCACAGTCGCGATGCAGTTGCTCAGCGGTTGCGCCGAGTTCCAGCATCTCGCCGGCGACCACGATACGGCGGCGGGCAGGCATAGCCGCCAGCGTATCGACGGCCGCCATGAGCGCCTTTGGACTGGAATTGTAGCAATCGTTGAGCACTGTGATGTTACCCAGTTGGACGACCTGTCCGCGCTTGTCCGCGGGCTCGAGGGATGGCAGGGTAGCGGCAATCTCGGAGGGCGTGATCCCATGCTGCAGGGCTACGGCCGCAGCAGCCAGCACGTTGTAGACGTTGTGCTGTCCGAGGAGTGGGCTATGCACGGGCTGGCGCACTCCCTCGGTGACCAGGTCAAAGCGCGTGCCCACGGCACCGAGGACTTCGATGTTCTCAGCACGGACGTCGGCAGACGATTTCAACCCGAAGAGAACAACCTTGCCTTTGAAGTCGCGCCCAAACTGCGAGACGTACTCGTCATCGGCATTCAGAACCGCAGTGCCGCCGGAAGGGAGCGCCTCGATCAGCTCATACTTGGCGCGGGCGATGCCGGCGATGGAATCGAAAAATTCCAGATGCACGGGGCCGACCGTAGTCACCACGCCTTCATTGGGCAAAGCTATCTTCGCCAGTGCTGCGATTTCGCCGGCGTGTGACATCCCCATTTCGATCACGGCCAGATCGTATTCAGGCTCCAGCGTGAGCAAGCCGAGGGGAAGACCAAAGTGATTGTTGAAATTTCCCTTGGACCGATGAACGCGGAACCGCGCGGAGAGCAGATGGGCCATGGTCTCTTTGGTGGTGGTCTTGCCCATTGACCCAGTGATTCCGATGCCGGTCTTGCCCCACAGTTTGCGAACGGCGGTGGCGAGTGTCTGGAGAGCCAGGAGCGTGTCGTCGACGGCGAGCAGGTTCGGCCGATCGAAGTAGCCCGGGAGATGGGTCTTGGCGACAACCGCCGCGACCGCGCCTTTGCTGAGCGCCTGCTCAACGTAATCGTGGCCATCAAGGCGTTCGCCCTTGACGGCGAAGAAGAGGTCTCCGGGCTGGATGGTGCGCGAGTCGATGGAATAGCCCTGGGCGAGCGCATTGGGGTCGAATTCGCAGACGGCAGCCGCGGTGAACTCCGCAATGCGCGAAAGAGAAAGCTTCATGACGTCACGCCCTTGTCGGCTTGAGCCGCTGCGCAATCATAGCCGAGACCCTTGAGCATCTCGTGGGCTACTTTGACGTCATCGAACGGGACTATCGCGTCTTTCGTTATCTGGACTTTCTCGTGGCCCTTGCCCGCCAGGAGCACAATGTCGCCGGGCACTGCCTGCTGCAGGGCAAGCGCGATCGCCTTGCGGCGGTCGGGTTCGGTCACGTACTTGGCTCCGGACTTCTGTAATCCCACCAGCGCGTCGTTGATGATGGCCAGCGGATCTTCGGAGCGAGGATTGTCGGAGGTCAGCACGACAAAATCGCTGCCCTTGCCTGCAGCTTCTCCCATCAGCGGACGCTTGGCGCGGTCACGGTCGCCGCCGCAGCCGAACAAGGTGATGACTTTTCCTTTCAGTCCGGCGCGAGTCACGAAATCGCGGGCAAGCGCGGTCAGATTGCGGAGGGCGTCGTCGGTGTGGGCGTAGTCAACGGCGACCGTGAAAGGCTGGCCGCAATCCACGCGCTCGAAACGGCCGGGGACACGGGCGAGATCGAAGATGCCCTTGGCAATCACCTCGGGAGAACAATTGCGTGCCGAAGTGGCAGCGGCCGCCGCAAGCATGTTGTAGACGTTCACCATGCCGATCAGGGGTGACCAGATCGCGATTTTGCCAGCTGGAGTGATCATCTGGAAGCGCGTTCCGCGGCCGGTGATCTCGACCGCATCGGCGTGGAAATCGCCAGATTTCAGGCCGTAGGAATATACGGTCGAGCTTCTCTTCTTGCTCAGGTTGAGCAACTTCTGGCCGTACGAGTCATCGTTGTTGATTACGGCGGCCCAGGGCGGTTCCGTCCCGCAACCTTCGAAGAGAATTTGCTTGGCGCGGAAGTACTCGTCCATGGTGTGGTGGTAATCGAGATGATCGCGCGTGAGGTTGGTGAAGACGGCGACGTCGAACGGGATCCCGAAGATCCTCTGCTGCGCCAGCGCGTGGGAAGACACTTCCATGACTGACTCGGTCACGCCCTGGCCCAGGGCCTCCGAGAGAAGACGATTCAGATCGAGCGGCTCCGGCGTCGTATGAGGAGCGGGAAGCACTCTGTCGGCGATGTGGTACTCGATGGTTCCAACTAGGGCAGTTTTTCGGTGCGCGGCGCGCAGGATCGATTCGATCAGGAATGCAGTCGTGCTTTTGCCGTTCGTCCCCGTGATTCCAGTGTTCGCGATTCGTTCGGCGGGACGCTTATAGAAGTTGGCGCTGACGCGGGCGAGCGCGCGGCGTCCGTGAGGAACCTGGGCCCAGGCCACTCCAGGACGGGGTGATTCGGTAGCGGAGTCGGTAACGATGGCGACCACCCCGGTTTTGATAGCGGCGTCAATGAAGCGATTGCCGTCGCTGGTCTCTCCTTTCATGGCGACAAAAACGTAGCCGGGCTGCACGCGGCGCGAGTCATACTCCACGCCCTTGACCGGCGCATTGCCGCTTCCGCTCTGGGAGAGCACTTCCGCGCCCTCGAGCAGTTGTTGGAAGGTCATTTTCATAATTCTATGTTAGTTATGCAGTCTACTTAAATGTCATCCTGAGCGCCGCCCGAGAGCAAGCGAGGGCAAGTCGAAGGACCCCTACTCCGTCAAAGACCAGCGCGCTATTTCAAGGAATTCTCCCGGAAACCGAGAGCGCAGTGCGAACTCCTCGCGGCGGGTATCAAGATTACTAGCAGAGTAGGGGTCCTTCGACTCCGCATGGGCTTCACTTCGTGATACCCGTGCTGCGCTCAGGATGACAGACTACAAGAATCCGTGGCACACGCAGGGTACGTGGCACTCGACGCAGACGGTTGAATTGCCGACTGATCCCGAGGACTGGAAGAGCACTTCCGCGCCCTCGAGCAGTTGTTGGAAGGTCATTGGGGAGAACTTTGAAGGCGAGGTCAGAGGTCAGATTAAGAGGTTGACGCGCTGTGGATGGTTAATGAGTGAATTACGATGTTAGGGTTAACCACTCAATGCCTCACACGATAGTTCACATTCGAGCCCTCGATTTGCTCGTCTATAACGAAGCTGGAAGTGGGAAACTCACGATCATTGGCAACCACGGCAAACCTCATTGTCTGGCCTTTTAGATTGCCTCGTGCACCGGTAGCTTCCTCACCAGTCGAAAGCGTTTGACCCGGCCAAAGTAGCTTAGAGGTGAGCCGCGCCCTGACGATTCCCAGCGGATAAGGGCGACAGTATTCGGAAGTAGCATCCATTACGGTCTGCCAGCGGCGTGATGCTATGTCCAATTGTTGGAGACGGTAGCCAATACTCACACCCGGAGCGAAGGCGTCAGTCAAGAACTCGCAGCGTTCGATTCGGCGCGGGAAAATGCCGAAGTTTGTGATGTGAGCATCATAGAGCTTGGTGATTCCCGGTATCCCGATGTCCCCATTGGCTACGCTGACATCAGCGTGCAGCGTCAGCGGCGTGAAGTGTCCGAATATAACTCGATGCCGTATCTCCACTACTCCGATAACGCAGACGAGAATGGCTGCAAGCAACAGCGGCGCTACTCTAAGGCTCTTGCTCATATTGTTGTTGTAGACACTCGGGTGGACGTTACCGTTCCCGATGACCGACGCAAACATGCGTTTACACTCAGAATGCCGGGATTGGTGTCATGCTAGTCATCTTCCAAACCGCACCACTACCCTCGCCCCCGCCGCCACCTTCGCCCCCGGCTCAGGCGATTGCTCTTTGGCTACGCCACTGCCGATGGCGTCGAGGTCAAGGCCGGCGTCCTGCGCAGCTTCTACGGCGGCGCGCACGCTCTTGCCGAGAAACGACGGCACGGCGATCCCGCCTTCTTCTACATCGAGAACTACGGTCCCGCTGGCCCGGAGCTTCTGATCCGGCGTACTCGCTGATTTCGGCACAGACATTGCACTTGGTACCGCGGAAGTGGGCGCTGGTTCGGGTTGCTTCATTGCCGCCGTAACGACTTGAGCGGCAATCGTGGCCGACTTCGATTGTGCCGGTACCGCCTGCGAATCGCCGGCATCTGCAAGTTCCAGGGCCGAGCCCAGACGATCCGGAGAGCTTTCGTCGAGATCTTTGTCAGCGGCGTTGCGCCGCGCGAGCAACACCTGACGGCTCGGTGGCAACTC
>Ga0335071_10000905_pt1 | contig 31900 bp, 27 predicted proteins | sample Lox_Sample_15_FD_206724 | JGI IMG/M metagenome (GOLD analysis project Ga0335071, IMG submission 206724) | Soil microbial communities from Loxahatchee National Wildlife Refuge, Florida, United States - Lox_Sample_1.5 | ecosystem: Environmental > Terrestrial > Soil > Wetlands | place: USA...
CGGCACACGCATGCGCATTTCGGGCAGATTTTCATGCTGTATCCGGATCCGGAGCGGCAGGTCGACCGGCTGCTTGCGGAAGCCGCGCAAGCCGAACCAACGATGGCAGTTACGGACGAGTACGGCGCCGAACACCGCCTGTGGAAGATCTCCGATCCTTCCAAGGTCGATGCCATCCGTAAGCTGATGACAGACAAGAAGTTGCTGATTGCGGACGGACATCATCGCTACGAAACGGCGCTCGCATTTCGCGACGAAACAGGCGCCTCCGAGGTCATGATGACCTTCGTGAATATGCACTCGCCCGGGCTTAAGATACTGGCAACACACCGGTTAGTCAGCGGCCTCGCCAATTTCGACGCATCCGCGTTCCTTAAGCGGGCAGGCGACGCCTTTACGGTCGAGCAAGTCGCGCAATTACAAGAAGTTCCAGCCGGAGCGTTCGGTGCGGCGATTGGCGATAAGCTTTATCTGCTCCGTCTCAAAAAGCCCTCCGGCAAACTGGACGTTCCAGTTCTTCATGAGTTGATTCTGCGCGATGTTCTCGGTATCACCGAGGAAGCCGTTCGCGCGGAACAGAACCTCCGCTATGTGCGCGGACTCGACAAAGCCATCGAAGCGGCGCGAAGAGGCGGAGCGCAGGTTGCATTTCTGCTGCGACCCACGGCGATCGAAGACGTGGCGCGGATCTCGTTCTCGGGCGGCGTGATGCCGCAGAAATCGACGGATTTCTATCCGAAACTGCTGTCGGGATTGACGATTTACAAAATCGACGCTTAAGCCGGCAACGGCAGCGCGACCGAGTTCCCGGTCTTCACCGACATTTTTGCGGCTTCGATGATCTCGACCACGCCGACGTTGATGTCGAGCGCGGTCAAGCCTTCGATCGGCTGGTTGTTGCGCAGAGAATGGACCATGTAGGCAATCGGTTCGGCGCGCTCAGGAGGGAGCGGTTCGAGCGCCACGGATTGCGTATCGCGCCCGGCGCGGAGCTCTACACTGCCGTTCTTCATGTAAACGCTGCCTTTCCGGCCGAAGATCTCCAGATCCTGAAAGCCGCGCGGCAGGTCCCAGCTTCCTTCAAACAGACCGACGCTCTCACGCCAGGAAAGCATCAGGTCGGCGTTGTCCTCGACTTTCGGAAACTCGGCGGGACGCAGATGGTTCACCTGCGCGTAGACCTTGTCGGGCCGCCCGAAGTACCAGAGCGACCAGAGGGCGTTATAACAACCGAAATCCATAAGCGCTCCCGCGCCATTCTTTTCGGGATCGGTCAGCCAATTGAAGAAGTATTTGTTCAGCCCTTCCGGGCCACCGGGGCCGCCATGCCCCACGATGCCGCGTAGCCGCCAGGGCTGGCCGAGCGATCCCGCGTCGACGGCGGCTTTAGCCGCGTAATTCGCGGGCCACCACGCCATTTGATAATTCGTCATGACCTGGATGCCGTGCTGGTTCGCGAGCCGCCGGGCCCGCAAAGCCTGTGCATAGGTCGCCGCCAAAGGCTTCTCGAAGATCACGTGAACTTTCTTCGGCGCGCACGCTTCCACGATTTCCAAGTGGCGATTGTTTTCGGCGAACGACCACACGAAGTCCGGACGCGCTTGGTCGAGCATCTTGTGATAATCGCTGAAGAACGGGACATCGCCGGCGCCGCGCTGCTTGGCCGTGGCAATCAACTCGGGCTCGGTCTCGGCAATGCCGACAAGCTTGGCGTGCTCGCCTTTCAACATGGTGCCGAGGTGGCCCCACACGTGGCCGTGCACCATGCCAATGATGGCCATCTTGTATTCCGTGGCGCCGCGCAGCTGCGATGCGGCCGCCGTCAAAGCGGCCGCGCCCAGGAATTCTCTTCTAGATTTCATAAGGACCTCGTGGATGCGATGAAACTGCATTTTAGCGGAGTGGAAGTGTGGGTGTCAGGTGTCAGGTGTCAGGTTCCAGGTGTCAGGTTCCAGGTGTCAGGTTCCAGGTGTCAGGTGTTAGGGAAGAAGAACCCTCAGCTAGCGGTCAGACTTCAAAATGCCGTTGTCGTTCAGCCAATCGGAGAGGCGTTGCGGCCAGGCTTTGAGGCTGTCCAGTTTCGACCGGTAGCCCATGTTGAAGCCGTGTCCGCCGCGAGCGAAGATGTGGAGCTCGACGGGGGCTTTTGCGGCACGGTAAGCCTCAAACAACTTCACGGTCGGGCCGGAGCAGCATTCATCGTCATTTGCCGCGGCCAGGAAAGCAGGCGGCGCGTCGGCGGGCACGCTCGCGGGAATGCCGAGCGGACCTGGATAAATCTGGATCACGAAATTGGGGCGGGCACTCAGGCGATCGATCGGGTCAGCGGCGTTCGGGTCGCCATCGTTGGGCATGTATGTCACCCAGGAGACGACCTCGCCTCCGGCCGAGAATCCCATGATGCCAATGCGCTTGGGATCGATGCCCCATTCCTGCGCGCGGCTGCGCACGAGGCGCATGGCACGGAGGCCGTCTTCCCGCGGATGTTTCTCCAGCGAATACGGTGACCCTTCTTCGCGCGGCAATCGATACTTGAGGGCAAACGCGGCAACGCCGAGGCCGGCGAGATAGCGGCCGGGGTCCTCGCCTTCGGCCTTGAAGACAAGCAGCCGATGCCCACCGCCGGGACAAATGACGACCGCGGCTCCGGTGGCTTTGTCTTTCGGCGGCAGGTAGACCGTGAGTGAAGGATTGTTGATGTTGTGGATGTAGTAATCCTTGGCGATTTCGGGCTCATTGCGCCGGCTCTCGAACCCCGGCGCGCCGTTGGGCCAAAGCGGAATCACATGGGGCTGGTCTTGGGCAAACAACGGCATTACGGTGAACAAAACCAGCGGACAAAGCGACGGGCGGAGGATGGCTCGAGTCATCTTGATGTTTCTGCATTCTAGCTCAACGGGCTGGACGGGGCAGGGGGCTTCTGCAAGCGGCCAGCTATTCCGTGTCAAGCACGGTGATGCCGCGTCCGAGGGTTTTCGCTTTGAATTTCGTCACGGCGTTGATCTTCGAAAGCTTGGACATGGTTTCCTCAACGATCGAATCAAACTCCCGGAGAGTCCCGCCATCGGCCTTCCAGGTCTCTTCCATTTGCAGGCGGTAGAGCTGGAGGCTGTTTATGAAGTTGAGAACGACGTCGTCAACCGCATGCATGGTGGCTTTCATGGCCAGCATTCGCTGGCGGGCAGCTTCCGATTCTTTGGCCTCGGTGATATCGGATTGCAGACCGATCACGTGCGTCAGTTCGCCGGCATCGTCGACGAGCGGAATCAGCGAGAGCCGGTTCCAGAATGGCTTGCCGGCTTTGGTGTAATTCAAGAGTTCGACGACGCAGTTTTTCCGCGCACTCAGGCTGTCGCTGATTTTCTGTACGGCTGCCGGGTCGGTGCCTTCGCCCTGCAAGAACCGGCAATTCCGGCCAAGCACTTCGCATTCCGGGTAGCCCGTTATTTTGAAGAATGCATCGTTGGCGAAGATGATGGGCAGGCCGGGCTCGCGGGCGTCCGCTATAGTGACCCCTTCGACGGCGGCGGCTACGGCCTTCTCGAAAATCTCGCCCAATCGTGACGATCGCATTTCGAGAAGCATTCGGGTGCTCTCGGCCAGAATCTTGAGCTGGTACCTTTGCTCGTCGGTCAGATCGTGTGGCTTGCGATCCACGACGCACAGAGTGCCGAGGGCGCAGCCATCGCTCGTCACGAGCGGCATTCCGGCGTAAAAGCGAATCTTGGGTTCGTTGACTACGAGTGGATTGTCGGCGAAGCGCGCATCCGAGAGCGCGTCCGGCACCACCATGATGTCTTCCTGCAGGATGGCGTGGGCGCAGAAGGCGAGATCGCGCGCGGTTTCCGTGGCGTCGAGCCCCACCTTGGCCTTGAACCATTGGCGGTGCTCATCGACCAGAGACAGGAAGGCCATGGGCGTATTGCAGATTTTGGATGCGCGCGACACGATGGCGTCGAAAACCCGCTCCGGCGGCGAATCGAGGAGTTTCGAGCGGTGCAGCGCCTTCAATCGCTGGCTTTCGTTCGACGGAAGACCAGGGAACACCATGATTACCTTTATGCGCCACCTTCGGGAGCGGCGGATAGACTATCTTTGGTGAGCGGGCGAGGTCAGATTTCGTATTCCGGACGCTTAGGCCGCCCGAAGGAAATGTGGTTCCAGAGGCGCTCATGAACGAAATAGAGTGCGATTTTCAACACCATGTCGAGCCCGCCGACGCTGGCGGAAAGCGGCATGTTCCCGCTGAATATGTAAACCACCAGCGCGGTGGCTGCCGATCCCAAAACACGGTAACTGACGGCTTTGGCGAGGCTACGGGCATTGGAATCGGTCATGAAAACTCACTTTCCAAATTCTACTACATGATCTTGATGGAGAATAGGGGCATTTGGCTGCAAGATATTGGCTCGCTATAATGTGGATGTGCCCAAGGTAACTTTCTTACCGCTCGGCCAGACGGTCGAATTCGAGTCCGGGAAGCTGCCCTATAAGGGGCATGGCAAGCCAGAATCGCTGCTGGATATCGCGCTCAACTTCGGCCTTCATCTGGAACATGCGTGCGGCGGCAATTGCGCCTGCACGACTTGCCACGTAGTGGTGAAGAACGGGACCGACGCGCACTTGACCGAAGCCGACGACGACGAACTCGATCGCGTGGATATGGCGGCCGACTTGACGCCGCACTCGCGGTTAGGCTGCCAGGCGATCGTCACGGGAGACGTTGTGGTGGAGATTCCTGCGTGGAATCGGAATTACATCAGCGAAGGCGGCGGGTCTATTCTAGGCGACGCGATTCCGGGGCCGAAGAAGGCGCAGACCGGGGCGACACCGGCGCCGTAACGGGCAGCCGGCGTAGTTCCGGCCGCAACTTGAGGAAGTCCAGCATCTTCTCCAGCAGGTCTTCGGGCACGGCTACCGTGATAGTGACGGTGCGCTGCTGCTGATCGACTTTGATCCCATCCCAAAATCGGAGTAGCTCGGGCTGCTTTTCGGGCACGCTGAGCCGGCCGAGGCCGATGAGGCCGCGTGCGGTGTCGCCCAGGTTCTTGGCATCCTGCTCGGTGCGGCATGCGCCGGTGAGATAGCCGTTGAGGCCGGTGCGGAGGTCGGCAGCAAAGGTCATATTTTCGAGCGAGCGCAGGATGCGGCCGGCATTGGCGGCGTTGCCGGTTTCCGGAATGGCGGCGGTGAGCAGGTTCTCGAAGCCGTTGGACACAGACCAGAGCTGGTTCGCGGCGGGAATCTGACGCGCGCGTGCCAGCAGTTCCGTTGGACCGGAACGGTTGCCCGATTTGTAATGATCGAGGGCTGCTTTGACGGACGGCAAGGTTCCGGCGACAGCAGTGGATGCCTCGAGGAACGCCACGCCGCGGTCGCCGGTGGTGTAGAGCGTGATTCCTCGATACGACTGTTTCGCGAGGCTGGACGCGGCACTCTCCTTGAAAGTGCCGCGGGCGGCGATCAGCAGGTCTTTTCCATCGGAAGCGATCAGCAGTTCGCGCACGTCGCGGCGTGGATCGAAGCCGGTCTCGCGGGCGAAATCATCGAGCAACTGGAAAGAGCGGCTGGCGACCAGGTTCTGAAACAAAGGGGTCGCACGGACGGCATCCATGCGAATGCCGGCAAGCATGGTGGCATCGGACGGAGCCAGCGCGGCGAGGGTGCGATCGACGGACGTGCCTCCCGTACCGGCGGAATGGCACGCCGTGAGCGCACCCAGAAGAAGCAGGAACATGGGCAGGCAACGGCGACGGCGCAGCGTCATCGGACATCCTGATGATGACATGCGGTACCAGAGGCAGCAACGGCCTGGGAGTCTCAGGGAATGAGGAAGACGGAGTAAGGTCTTAGACGGACGCACACGGCGCCGAAGCATCCGATTCATAAGGTAGCGATGCAGCAGCCAGTGTGCCCGAAAACCCGGCAGATCCCATACCCCGGCAGAAAATGCCGGCGTGGGAACGCGATGCTCGAGGCGGCGCTGGTTCTGATCCCGACATTCGTGATCTTTTTTGGCATTCTCGATGTAGCCATGGTGGTGTTCGTGCAGAACACATTGATGAACGCCACACGCGAAGGCGCGCGCTTCGCCATGACATTCAGTTCGAGCTACAACGCGACATCGTGCGCGGCATCCCAGGCGTCATGCATTTCGCAGGTAGTCCAGGCCAATGCATTCGGGTTTCTGAGCGGAAGCAATGCCAGCCGGATCATCGTGAACTACTACACCGCGAATAACCTGACGACACCCGTGATGGCTTGCAATCCGACCTGTGCGTTGACGGGGACACTGCCGCAGACCCTCAGTAACGGGATTGTTGTGAGCTATCCGAATCAACCGGGGAACATCGTGGAAGTCGTGGTGAGCAACTACCCGTGGAACTGGATGTTTCCTATGTCGGCGACGGGCTACCGGCTGACGGCGACCAGCGTGAATCTAAATGCGTCGGCGGTGGACGTGCTGGGCGCCCTGCCCGTAGGGACAACCGTACCTCCCAGCCCGTAAAGGATTCGTGCTTATGAAGAATTCATCGCCATACCGGAGCGAGCGCGGGAACACGATGCTGGAGTTCGCACTCGCGATGTCGATTTTGATTCCGATGTTTGCCGGCATGTTCACGATCGGCATGTCACTGAGCAAGAGCATTCAGGTGAGCAATGTCTGCCAGGACGCGGTGGTCCTGATGGTGAGCGCGAATACGGAGCCGAACGCGGGTTTGGATCTGTCTTTGAACCAGAATCAGCGAATCATCGTGCGAGCGGCGCAGGGCCTGGGCATGAACTCGGACGCCCAATATGACCCGAGTTCCACCGGCAACGCCGTGGTCATTTTGAGCAAGGTGACGATGGTAGGTCCGACTGAGTGTTCGACGGGCGTGGTGCCGGCGCCGCCCAGCGCACCGCCTTGGACCAGCAGCAACTGCCCGAACTACGGACAATACGTATTCAGCTACCGCATCGTGATTGGCAACGGCACGCGCTGGTCGAGCACATTCGGCAACCCGCCGGCCGGCGTTGTGCAATCCAACGGAACCATATCCGCGGCCGTCATGGCGAAAAATACCAGCGACGTGGCGCAGAATGCGGCGTTCCTGAATCTCACTCCGAGCACATTCGCGCTGATCTCGGAAATGTACGCGGACGTAAGCTCTCTCAACCTGTTCTCGATCATGCAAACGCCGATCATTTACTCGCGGAGCATCTCGTAGCAGATCAGGAGTCGATTTATGACAAAGCGAATCAACCGGCAAAAACAGCGGGGCGTAGTCCTGCTGGTGCACGGCTTAATGCTGGTCGCCACGATCGCAACGGTGGGGCTGGCCGTGGACGTGGGAACGATTTATCTGATCAAGGCCCGGTTGAGCGCTGCCGTGGACGCCGCGGCCCTGGCCGCGGGACGCTCGGTGAATCTGGCGAACACCGTGCAACAGGCGCAGACACAAGCCGTCGCGGCTGCGCAACAGTTCTTTAACGCCAACTTTCCGGCCGGGTATCTCAATTCGATCGGCACACCGACGGTGAGCCCGACTTTTACGCAAGTGACCGACGCCAACGGCAATCCCACGGGCGTGCTCAACATTTCGGTGACGGCCAGCGCGCAGGCTCCCACCTACTTCATGAACATATTCAACATCTCGAGCATCACCGTGAGTGACAGCGGTACGGCGAGCCGGCGAGGCCTGGTGATGGTGCTGGTGCTCGACCAATCGAGCTCGATGAATACCTCACCCGATCCCATCACCGGACTCACCGCTTGCCAGGCCATGAAGCAGGCGGCGCAGAACTTCATTACGCTGTTCAGCCCATACGACTATGTGGGGCTGGTTACGTTCGATATTACCGCGCACCTGATTTACGCACCCAGCACGAGCTATGGCAACGGCACCTTAAACGCCGATCTGGGCGCCATCGTGTGCCAGAGCAACACGAATACGATCTCGGCGCTCCAACTGGCCTACCAGCAGATTCAAGCCGTCAATTTGCCGCTGGCGAAGAACACGATCATGCTGTTCACGGATGGATCGCCCAACGGTGTCTCGGCCGCGTTTCCGCTGCGCACGGCGCTGGACTCTCGGTGGGGTCCCGCGCTCACAAGCCCGGCGCCACCCGCACAATCCGGCACCACTTTCGGGCATACCAATAGCTGTGCCGACGTCGGCCCACAGGACGCGAACTCAGTAAACGAGGAATCCATTTGCGTCAACATGCCGGTCGTGTGCACCGCGGCCGGCACCGTCACGGGAACGATGTCGCAATGGGGTGGACAGGATTCCTGGGGCGCCAGCTCGTATGGTTTGGCGCAGCCCATGGACTCGAGCCCGGTGCCCTCGTTTCCGGCCACCTGCACGAATCCCGGGAGCCTCCCCAGCACGAACATGCGTCAATACATCGCCTACATCCCGAACACCGATATCTATGGAAATTCGCTGCACGGCATTCGCGACAATTGGCTCTTCCAGACGAACCAGCTTTGCAGCCCGGATCCCAACGTGCAGCCGAACTGTAAGAACACAGGAGACCTGTGGGCGAATCATGCGGGAATTGGCTCCGGCTCCAACTTTTTCCCGAGTACGAACATCTACACGAACGCGAGTACCTACGCCACGTATTTCCGGCCCGACCAGCCGAACTCGATTGTGGCCGCCAGTATGAATGGCACCATCAACGAAGCCTTCAAGATCCGGTCCGATACCACCTATCATCCGGTGATCAACGTGGTCTACCTGACAGGCAATGGGACCGATTCGGTGGACCGCGAATTTCTACCCATGGTGGCGAATAATGCACTGATTACAGCTCTGCCTTACGATCCGGTGTCCTTTGTCCCTTACGCGAATCCGGCATACCAGGCCGATCAGGAACAGGGCATGTACCTGGTCACCGCAGATCGCAACCAGTTGCAATCACTGTTCGCGCAATTAGCGTCCGAAGTCTTGCGGTTGAGCCAATGAAGCCGATCGTTCTTTGGCTGGCCGCCATGGCACCGGCACTCTCGGCTGTGCCGATGCGCACGGGCTGTGACGCCGCATCGCCGGAGCTCGCGCCAGTAAAGCCGTCCGACACAGTCCACGTCGTATCGGCGATCGCGGGCGACGAGCAAACCTGTTATGAGGTCGTCCTCAAGCGGGATGGCAGACAATTCAACGGATATGTTCTGGGCGAAGGCTTGCCCGCTGTAGCCGCTTTTGTGCGCGAGCGAGAACGTGCCGCCGTGGCTTCTTTTGAGGGACAGGACCAGTTGGCGCGCCTGGCGGCAGCGCAAGCCAAGTCGCCGGCCAAGCGCGATCCCGCCGAGAAGAACGGGAAACCGGGTATATCCGGCGTCTTCGAGGATTTCGCCGCCCGCGACACAGCCGGAAAAACCGTCAGCCTGTCGGGCCTCGGAGGCCGTGTCACGCTCGTTACGTTCTGGGCGCCCGGCAGTGCCGCTTCCATCCACCAGCTTCTCTCCATAGTGCCTCTTTATAACGAGTACAAGCATAGCGGCCTTCGAGCGATCGGAATCAGCGCCGACCCGAACGCGAGCCATGCCCTGGCAGCGCTCGATGACATTATTCTGGGCTGGCCGCAGATTCCTGATCGCAGTGGCCTCGCGAAACGATACGGAGCCGACGCCCGAGCGGGAACCACTCTGGTGCTCGACGGATCGCATCACATCGTGGCAGCCGGGCTCGCCGGCCCGGAACTCGAACAGAGGGTCCGGCAGTTGCTCGCCCAGCCGTAGCCTCCTCCGCTAGTGGCCGCCGGCATTTCCGCAATATTGCTAAAACAAGCGCTACGATAATTGTGTGCGGCGCAAATTTAAGGACAACGCTCCCGAGCCGAGGCGCGTCAATCTTCTAGTGAGAGGTTTGACCCTTGCCGTCGCAGTCGCGGCTGCGGCGGCGGCCGCGGATTCTCCGACCACGCGCCTGCTGAAATCGGTAGAGAGCCGCTACAATCGGGCCCAAACGCTCCAGGTCAAGTTCTCCGAAACCTACAGCGGCATGGGCCAAGGCGCGCGGACCGAAGCCGGTGTGCTCTATTTGCGGAAACCCGGGCGCATGCGCTGGGAATATACGCAGCCTGCGGGCAAACTCTTTGTTTCCGACGGAAAAGAGGTTTACCTGTACCTGCCGGATCAAAAACGCGTTGACAAGATGCCTCTGAAGGCTACCGAAGACATGCGCGCGCCTCTCGCGTTCCTTCTGGGCAAGCTCAACTTTGAACGGGAGTTTGAAAACATACAGGCACGCACCGAGGGAGATGGCTCCGTGGTGACGGCGGATCCGAAATCGCAGAGCCTGCCCTATTCCAAGGTGGAGTTCCAGGTATCGCCCACGTTCACAATTCGCAAACTGCATATCGTCGGGCAGGACCAGTCGATACTCGATTTCACTTTTGAAGATGAGAAGCTGAATCCTGCGCTCGCAAACTCCATGTTTCAATTCCATCCCCCGCCCGGCGCAGAGGTCGTGGAAAGCGGAACCGGACAGTAGCGCATGTCGGACTGGGTGCTGAAATACGCGGACGCGCGCGGCGAAATTCACCAGCAAGTGGCGCAAGCCGCGAGCGAAAGCGAAGTGCGCGAACGCTATGCGCAACAGGGATTCCTGATTTATTCGGTGCGTCCCAGGCGCGTGGCGCGTGGCTTATCGACCGAAGTCTCGCTGCTGGGACGCCGAAAAAAACTCAATCTCGAAAAGTTTCTGATCTTCAATCAGCAGTTCGTCACGCTGATTCGCGCGGGCCTGCCGATTCTAAAAGGCCTCGATCTACTGGCCGACCGGCTCACCGATCCCAAGCTCGGCCCGCATATCAAGACGGTCCGCGACGAAGTGCGCAAAGGCACCCTGCTCTCGGAAGCGTTCCGCATGCAGGGCGTGTTTCCGAAGATCTACATCACGACCGTGATGGCGGGCGAAAAAAGCGGCAGCCTGGCCGAGGTCCTCGACCGCTTCATCACGTACCAGAAGCTATCGCTTGCCGTGCGCAAGAAGATCCTGGTTTCGCTGCTGTATCCATCGGTCCTGATCTTTCTCGTGATCTGCCTGATTGTGTTTCTGGTGACTTTCGTGGTGCCGAACTTCGCCCAACTGTATTCCAGCATGTCGGCGAAGCTGCCGGCCGTCACGCAAATCCTGATCGCGGTGGGCACAACTGCGCGCAATTACGTGTTGGTTTTCTTCGGCGCTTTGGTGCTGGCGATTTTTTTGTTCATCTGGTGGTCGCGGCGGGAATCGGGAAAGGAGAAGCTGGACGCCCTCCGCATGCGCACCCCGATTCTGGGCGATATCTGGTTGAAGTACCAGGTGGCGCAATTTGCGCGCGTGCTGAGCACGCTGCTCACTGGCGGTATCCCCTTGATGCAAGGCCTCGAGACGGCCTCTGACTCCCTGGGCACGGTGCTGCTGCGGCGCACGCTCGACAAAGCCAGCAAGATGGTGAAAGAAGGCCAGGCCCTTTCGGGCTCGCTGAAAGCAACAGGCATCTTCCCGGCGCTTTCCATCGACATGATCGAAGTGGGCGAATCAACGGGGGCCCTGCCCGTGATGCTCACCAGCGTTGCCGAGTTCTACGAGGACGACGTGAACACCAGGATGACGGCTGCGCTTTCGCTGATCGAGCCGGCCATCATGATCTTCATGGGGATTTTCGTGGCCTTCGTGCTCATCGCGCTGTACCTGCCGATCTTCTCGCTGGCGGATACGATCCACTAACGGCAGGGGCCAGGTTCTTGGTTTTCGTATCCGTTCAGCCTCTGTTGTAAGTCGGATATTTGCGGTTTGAATCGCTGGGTAATCGAGGACCGGCCCCAGAAATCAAAATCGGGTTCAACCGATTCGACACGGCCGACAAAAACCGCGTCATCTTGCGCGAACCTTTCGCAAACAGGAAGGTTACCGGCGCATTTGCACGCGAATGCGTATCGCTCGAAAGACAGCAGACTTAATAGCGCCGCAGTCCATCGGAGGAAAAGCTGTACTCTCCAACGAGATGCCCACACACTAACAACCTATCACCGGTTTGGCCATGCAGTTCACTTAAAACCTGGCCACTGCTTTCCACTGCAGCACCTGCTCGCTCAATGTGTTCACAGCATTCGTGATCCTGTCGGTCTCTACGTTCACCAGCGCATAACGCTCCGTTACAGGATCGCCCGATTGCTCGAGCCGGTGATGATCTTCACGCAGATCGGGAAGATCGTCTTGCGCCAGCGGAGAACCGCGCAAGGCGGCGGCGAGATAGTAGAGGATCAGTTCCACATGGTCGGCGAATGGGCGAAACTCGTCGCGCGCTGCGACCGGGCGGCTGGTGCTGAGTCCGGATTCGAGCGACATAAAGGCATGCACCAGCCGATGCGAGCTCGCCAGCATGGCACTCAGAATGTGCAGAGTCTCAGAGGAGAGACCAGGTTCAGCGGATAGCCGGTCTACCGACGCTTCGAAGTTCGAGCGCGCCCGGCGGGCAGCGAAACGCACGCGGTCCAGCCGCCGCTCGAGTGGCTGATCCGGATTCTGGTAACTCTCGCGGATGGCGCGGAAGTACTCGCGATGCGCGTCCAGCATCTGCGCCATGGCTTCCGGCGCCAGGGTTCGCTCCCAGGTGGGCCACAGCCAGTAGGCGATGAGTGCAATGGCGCCGCCTACCACGGTGTTCAGCCCGCGCGCGGCAATGACATCCGCGGGTGCGACACCGGTGAGAGCGATCAACAATACCACGAGGCCCGTGACCGCGATCACCAGAATTCCATAGTTGGCCGGACCAAAACAACGCATGAGGAACATCAACACCGCAATGAGGGCCACCTGCGCGGTGAGGCTCGGCGGAAGAACGTGAAACAGGCCGGTCGCGGCCGCCAGGCCGAGGAACGTTCCGATCAGGCGCAGGACGCCCCGGCTGAAGGTGGCGCTGAAATCCGGCTTGAGAACAATAGCGATGGTCATGGGCAGCCAATAAGGGCGCCGAAAACGCGACCAGTGCGCGATGCCGTCACCGATCGCGATGCACGCCGCCAACCGCACAGCATGGCGGCACGCGGCCGAGTCCAGGCTCAAGTTGGCCCGCAGCGTAGCGGCGATGCTGCCAAGGCGCAAACTCCACGGCTGGCGCGCTTCATGCCGCACAAATGCCTGAGCACCGGAGGGCGATGCATGCGCCGATAGATCAACCGCGGAGCGAAGCTGCCCGCCGATGGCGTCCATTTGAAAGCGAGCGTCGGCTATCATGGCGGTGGCGGGTGAAGGTCTGCCGTCTTCGGGCGCGCGAAGTTTCTCCGCTAGCATCTCAAGTTCCTGCAATTCCTCGGGCAAGGGGCGCGCAGGCTCCCCTGCCACCAGGGCATTCCCCAGAGAGTTGAGCACCCGCGAGATGAGATAGAAACCGCGGTCGAGAACTGTGGCCGCGGGATTCGACGGCTCTTCGCGATCGATCCGCTTGCGTAGACGAGCAAGCGTCATGAGCGATAACCGCAGCCGCTCGGCTTGGCTCAACAGCAAACGGCAGCGCTCCGCTTCGATGGAATGCTCGCGGTCGAGCGTCGCCAGCGCATTCTGTGCCTGCGTACTCTCCGCGGTCGCAGGAGGCGCGTCCGTGGTACGAACGGGCCTCGCCGCGGCTTGCGCGAGCGCTCTATAAAGCTCGCCAAGCGTCTTGCGTTCCGGCGCAAAACGGCGAAGCGGCCAGAAAGCCACAGCCAGAAGCGTCTGGAACAAGCCGCCGGCGAAAGCGAGGAACCCGGAGCCGAGGGCCTTCTCGAAGGACATCGGAAACGCCGAGTAGACCACAAGCACCACCAGGCTCGTCGTGCCGAGATCGGCCGCCGTCGAACTCAGTGCCACCAGCATTCCCGCCGCGAATGCCCACGCCGTGGCGATCGAAACGGCGATCACAGTGTTGTGGCCGCACAAGGCGCCGGCGAAAACCGCGCAACCTACTAAAGCGCTGGCCCCAAGCATGCGCCGGGCGCGCTGGGTGTACGGAGCGTCACTGTCTGAGAACGCCACGTTCAGAGCGCCCGTGCTCATGATGAGGCCGCCTGCTAACGCGCCGAATAGGGCTCCGGCCGCCAGCGGCATCGCGACGCCCAGAGCATTTCGTAACGCCATCCACGGCGTCACCTTTTGGGAGTCGTACCGGACGATGGTCTGCCACAGAGTTGCCCAGGGGTTCGCCACGACGATGGCGGGGGCCGGAGGAGCGGTCGTTGTAGTGTCAGGAATTCCGGCAGCCATACTGGATACACTACAGGAAGATGTCCCCACAAACGACCACGACCGCGTTGGCCGAGGCCCCAGTGAAGCGCACCGCCGGTATCGCGCTGCGTGTCTTAACCGCCATCAGCTTCTGCCATTTCCTGAATGACATGATGCAGTCGGTGATCCCGGCGATCTATCCTATTCTGAAAAATACGTATCGTCTCGACTTCGGACAGATCGGGTTGATCACGCTGACTTCGCAGTTAACGGCGTCCCTGTTGCAGCCGGTTGTGGGTTTAATTACAGATCGGCGGCCCACGCCCTATTCGCTGGCCACCGGGATGGGAGCCACGCTGATTGGCCTCATTCTTCTATCGATCGCACCGACGTTTGCGATGATTCTGGTCGCTGTCGCGTTGGTAGGCGTGGGATCATCAGTCTTCCACCCGGAGTCTTCGCGCGTGGCGCGAATGGCGTCTGGTGGACAGCACGGCTTTGCGCAATCTCTATTCCAGGTGGGCGGAAACGCAGGCTCCGCGGTGGGCCCGCTGCTGGCGGCATTCATTGTGCTTCCCGGTGGACAACACAGTATTGCCTGGTTTTCGGCGGCGGCGCTCGTCGCCATTATCGTGTTATCGCGTGTCGGCGTTTGGTACAAAGCGCGCAGAACCAGCGTGACGAAAGCCAAGGCGCTTGCCCGTGAAGTTCACGCGCATTTGTCTGCCGGGAAGGTCGCGTTCGTGATCGCGATTCTCATTGCCTTGATATTTTCAAAGTTTTTCTATTTGGCCGGCTTGAGCAGTTACTACACTTTTTTCCTGATCAGCAAATTTCACGTCTCTGTTCGCACGGCGCAGATTTACTTATTTGTCTTCCTTGGCGCCGTCGCTACCGGGACCATCGTCGGGGGTCCTGTCGGCGACCGCATCGGACGAAAATACGTGATTTGGTGGTCTATTCTAGGCGTTTTGCCGTTTACCGTCCTGCTACCGTATGTCAGCCTTTTCTGGACCGCCTTTCTCAGCGTGATTATCGGATTGGTATTGGCCTCGGCTTTCTCGGCCATCCTGGTTTATGCGCAAGATCTTGTCCCCGGCAAGGTGGGAACCGTGTCCGGCTTGTTTTTCGGTCTTGCATTCGGCATGGGCGGCATCGGGGCCGCGCTGTTGGGAAGACTCGCGGATGCTACCAGCATTGATTTCGTCTATCGCGTCTGCTCCTTCTTGCCGGTCATCGGCCTGCTCGCTGCCTTCCTGCCAAACCTGGAGCAAGGCGAAAGTAAGTAGGCTGTCTCATCCGGCTTAGTAATAACCCCAACCCATCGTCTATTCAGCAGTTATACCTTAGTTATTGATTGCTTTATTACTTCAGTAAATAACAGCTTCTTACAAGTCGTTTTCATTGACCGGTAATTAAGCATCCCGTACAATCACGGTAGGTTACCGCCCGAGTTGTCTACTTATACTTATCGGTGCTGAAATGGGATTTGAAATCGGCAAGACGGTCGCTGGCTATGAGATTGTCGAAGTACTCGGCACTTCTAAGACCGGCGTCGCTTATAAAGTAAGAAATGTTTTTGCGCAGCGATTTGAAGTTCTGAAGATCCTGCCTAAAAGCATTCAGGACGACGAGGAACAGAACGCCCGCTTCTTGCGCGAAATCAAAGTCCACGCGCAACTCCTGCACCCCAACATTGTCACGTTCTATAACGCGCGGGAGATTGAAGGCCAGCTTGTGATGACCACCGAGTTCGTTCCCGGTGTCACTCTTTCGGAAAAGCTCCAGGCCGGACCCATCGCGTGGCGTGACGCGAGCAAATACGCCTGCCATGCGCTTTCGGCGCTTGAGTATGCCCATGGGCACAGTATCATCCACCGGGGCTTCAGCTCATCCAATTTGATGATCACCGCCGAAGGCATCGCGCGGCTGACGGGTTTCGGATTTGCGAAATCCGTATCCGATCCCGAACTGACTGCCGCCGGTGTCGTCATCGGCGCCCTGAAGTATATGTCCCCCGAACAGGTCAAGGGCGACACGATCGATATTCGTTGCGATATTTACTCGCTGGGCATCGTTCTTTACGAGATGCTGGTGGGCCGGGTGCCATTCGACGCCAAGAGCCAATTTGAAATCATGATGGCGCAGGTCAACACGCCGCCAAAGCCCGTGAGTGACCTGAATCCGTCGGTGCCGCGCGAGTTGAGCGACCTAGTAGACAAGGCCCTCGCCAAATCGCCCGACGACCGCTTTCAGACCGCACGTGACTTCCGGCAAGCGATTGAACGGATCAGTTTAGCCCCGGATGCCGTTGTTGCGGAATCAAGAGGATCTTCAACCGCTGCCTACATTCCGCAACCGGCCGCCGATCCTGTGCCTCCTGAGTCCGCACTGGAGCTTGCCGAATCAAAACTCGCCACCATGGAGTTGAAATCGACTCAGCCAGTGGTGGAGTCATCGCCCTTCGTCGAGCCGCCAGTGGCCGTGCCCCCAACTCCGTGGGAATCGAATACTAAAAACGAACCGGCAGCCCGGTCCAAAGAGGCGCCGGCAGCGGTTCCACAGCTGCCCGTCGATTGGTGGGCTGCCGATGCGTTTGCGACGGCCGAGTCCAAATCGGCGTCCACTGCGCTAGAGGTAGCCCAGTCCGTAGTCGAAGCGACACCGATCGAAGCTCCGGTCGCGATAGCTTGCACAACTCTGCCGGATCTCCAGGCGGTGGAGTCCGCGTTACCGGTTGCAGCACTCGACCTGCCCGCACCCACCCTGAACCCTTCTATTGAAGCCACGCCAATTGACGAAGCTCCATCGGCCACCTCGCAGGATGCTCATGCCATCGACGCGGCGATAGCCTCCGCGGAAGCTACGCTAAGTAACCCAGAATCTGGGTTCGACTTACCGCCGACTCAAACGTTTGAGTTGCCCCCCAATCAGACGCCGCCAGTTGAAAACCTGGCGTCGACCGATCAGCCGGATGTTAAAACGGTCGAATCCGCATCTGTCGATTCAGCACCGGCCCATACCGAGTCAATATCCGGACAGGATTCCAGCCCGCTGGAGGAGCCACCGGCTGCCCCACAAAGTCGAGCGGTCGACTGGTGGGCACTCCACTCCCAATTGAACGCGAACGAACCAGGTCCCCTAAATGCCGAGTTCTCGCTTTCCCCGCCCGAACCGGAGCCGGTTGCTCCCGTAGCTGAGCCCCTCGTAAACGCCGGGCCTCCCATTGCTGACAAACCAATCGCCGCGCCGGACTTCTGGTCCACTGACTGGCCGATGCCGTCCGTTGAGTCAAAGCCGGAGTCCGCCCAATTGGATCTGCTATCCGCCGCAGTAGAGCCTGCGACACCTTTGGTCGACATCCCGGTAGTCGCCGAGAATCCGGAGCCACCCGCACCTGTCTTGCAGCCGCCCTACTGGGCTGCCGAAACATCGCCGACCACACTCGAATCGAAGCCTGGGACTGAGGGCCTCTCCTTCTCCCCGGTCGCACCCGAGCCAGGGGGCGTCTTCGAGAAGCATGAGGAACCGCCGGAAGCGCCGCTGTCACTCTGGACCTCCGGTCCTCCCGATACTTGGGTTTCTGAGCCGGGCGCGCCTCCACCGGCTGGGATATCAGAACCCGCCGTTTTGCAGTCGTTGTCCGCAGCCATCGAACCGCAGTCTGTTCCTATGGAGCCTGCTCCCCAGGTGAACGAGCCGGTTGCGCCACCAGTTTTGGCACAAGAGGCATCCGTCGCCACACCCGAACCTCCGGCCCTCGTACCTGCCCCGCAGGTGGTCCCGGAAAGCCCTGAAACTGCTGCGGCGGCTGCCAACTTACCGGCTCCCGTAGCTCAAACCCCAACTCAGGTCAATCCCGACCTATTGACTGCACTTTTCGGAGACACGCTCCTTTCGCGAGTCAGTCTGACTCTGGTTGTTTGTGCGATTACGTTCTTTCTGGGAACCGTGACTCTATTCGCCGTGCTGTCCGTTACCAAGCCGTGAGATGCCGATGAAGTTCAAAATCGGTGACACCATCGGCGCATACAAGATTGTCGCCTCCCAAGGGAGCGGCGGCATGGGCGAGGTATTCCAGGCGGAACACACCGTCACCCAGCGCATCGAAGCCATGAAGATTCTGGCCGCCGATCCGGCATCCGGACCTGAGCGAGACCAGCGATTCCTGCGTGAGATTCAGCTGCAAGCTCGTTTGAATCATCCCAATATCGCCGTCGTTCACAACGCCTTTTGGCAGGATAGCCACCTCATCATGATCATGGAGTTGATCGAGGGCAACTCGCTGCGGAGCATGTTGGAACACGGCAGGTTGCCCCTCGCCGAAGCCCTCGACTATGCCGGCCAGGCCTTGCGTGCGCTCGATTATGCACACGCGCATGGCGTGGTGCATCGCGACATCTCGCCCTCGAACATGATCGTCACCGGAGACGGCACACTCAAGCTCACGGATTTTGGCTTAGCTAAGTCGCAAACCGATATCCGGCTCACTCAAACCGGTACCATCGTCGGCTCCCTGTATTACACCTCGCCCGAGCAGGTGCAGGGACAGACTGCCGTGGATCTTCGCGCCGACATCTACTCACTGGGAGCACTGCTGTTCGAGATGCTGACTGGTGCCAAGGTATTTGAGTGCGATAAGCCGTTCTCTCTGATGCAAGCGCACGTCAGCCAGACCCCGCGGCGCGCTAGCGACGTCTGCCCTGATCTGCCGCCCGAGCTGGACGAGATCCTGCTCAAGGCGCTCGACAAAGATCGCGATAAACGATACCAATCCGCTGAGTTGTTTCGCTGCGCGCTCGATGGCGTAAGAGACTACGGAAAACGCGAAGGTTGTCTGCTGCCTTCTCCCTTCCATTTGCGCGTCATGCCCGAAACCCCGGAGACCCATGTTCCCGAGGTGGTATCGGAAAGCGCTGGGCGAGCGCGCGGACGCACTCGCAAGGCAAAGAGTGGCGGTGGGCGCACCCGGTTCCGCCGGCGGCTGGTTGTGTATCTCGAAGACAATAGCGTTTCCAGCCTCGGCGAAGCCCGGCGCTCGCGCGATCATGGTGGATACCGTAACTGGGCCACGCAGTTACGTCACTTAGCCGGTCACCTGGCAGGACGCTCCGACTTGCTGGCAGCCGGTTATCAGCCGCGCGATATCGATGCCCTCGTCGAAGACGAGTCACACACCGACGGTCAGATTGGTAATCCGGCGCGAATAACTGATACTCCCGCCGCTGACTGAGTTAATAAGTCCTAAAATTAACCTAAGTTATTAGTGAAAATATCGGAAAGCTAAGTTGGCTTCAGTTATAATTATCCAAGAGGAATAAGTCAGTGCGGTGCCTATACTGTGGTAAGTCATCATGGTCGCCCTTCAAGAAGCTGAGCGCAGGCGGCGAGTTCTGCAGCAGCACACATCGTGATTCCTATCAAGAACGCTTGCGCAAGGTCGCCAGTGTCCTCACGCAGTACGATATCCCCGTACAGGAAGCCGAGCGTGCGAGCGCCGATCCGGCCAGTGCGGCATCTCTGGTCACGCGCCCCGAGCTTCGCGAACCACTCATGAGCGATCTGTTTCGAGTTCTGGCATGCACTCCGGCGCAAACCCCCGGTGAGACGCGGATGGCGCCTGCGATTCCGCCCGCCTTCGAGATTAGTGCCCGCATCCGCCGCTGGGGTCTGAAGATCAAGTTCTTGAAGGCCTCCTAGCGTTCCGCGGCTCCGCGTCCGGTCCGCAATCTACTTGCACGATCCCACCTCTTTTTGCGTCAATAAGATGTAGGCGGTTGGCGCCTTCCCGCTAAGCTATGGCCACCGAACGCATTAAGCTCCTGGATCCGGCTGCCGAGACGGCCGATGCGCAGGCCATCGCGGCCCGCTACCGCTGCGAATACGTCGACCTGCGTGTTGCCGCCATCGATCACGACCTGTTCCGCTCCATTCCCGTCGATCTGATGTTCCGTTACAATTTCGTCCCCATGCGGGCGCAGAACGGAACGCTCGACATCGCCCTTGCCGATCCGCGCAACCTCAACATGATCGACGAGTTGGCACTTCTACTGAACAAGAAGCTCCGGGTCAAGGTCGCCACGCTTTCGCAAATCGCCGAACTGCTCAAGAAAACCGAGCAATCGCAGCGCGTCCTGGAAGAGGTCACCGAAGGGTTTGCCCTCGACGTCGTCGGCGACGAGGAAAATGCCGACGAAACCCTGTCGATTGATAAACTTACGGCCGCCGATAGCGATATCGCGCCGGTCATCAAGCTGGTCGACACCACCATCTTTAACGCACTCGAGCGCCGCGCCAGCGACATTCACATCGAGTCCCGCGACCAGGAAGTCGCTATCAAGTACCGCATTGACGGCGTGCTGCACTACGCCATGCCGCCCATCGCCAAGGACTGGCATTCCACCATCCTGTCGCGCATCAAGGTCATGAGCGAGCTCGATATCGCTGAGCGGCGCGTTCCCCAGGACGGCCGTTTTCGCGTGCGCTACAAGGGCCGCCTGATCGATTTCCGCGTCTCCATCATGCCCACCATTCACGGGGAAGACGCCGTCCTCCGCGTGCTCGACAAGGAATCCATGAGCGAGAAGTTCGCCAAGCTCTCGCTCGAAGTGGTGGGATTCTCCGATTCCGACCTCACCAAGTTTCGACGTTACATCCTGGAACCGTACGGGATGGTCCTCGTGACCGGCCCTACCGGGTCGGGCAAGACCACCACGCTCTACGCCGCGCTCTCCGAAATCAAAAACGACGAAGACAAGATTATTACCATCGAAGACCCGGTCGAGTATCAGATCAAAGGCATCACGCAGATTCCGGTAAATGAAAAGAAAGGACTCACCTTCGCGCGCGGGCTGCGGTCGATTCTGCGCCACGATCCCGACAAGATCATGGTAGGCGAAATCCGCGACCAGGAAACCGCGCAAATCGCCATCAATTCCGCCCTGACTGGCCACCTGGTTTTTACCACCGTTCACGCCAACAACGTACTGGACGTGCTGGGGCGCTTCCTGAACATGGGTGTTGAGCCGTACAATTTCGTTTCCGCGCTGAACTGCATCCTGGCGCAGCGCCTGGTGAGGGTGATTTGCGAATTCTGCCGCAAGCAGGTCACTTATCCCGATTCGTACCTGGTGGAAAGCGGCCTGAACCCCAGCGAATGGCGCGACATTCCCTTCTATGAAGGCGCCGGCTGCTTTGAATGCGGCGGCACGGGCTTCCGCGGCCGCACCGCAATTCATGAGCTGCTGGATTTGACCGAGCACATACGCGAAATGATCCTGGACAAACGTCCGGCCTCCGAAATCAAACGTCTTGCCCGGGAAGAAGGCATGACCTTTCTGCGAGAATCGGCGCTTCTCAAAGTAAAAAAAGCCACCACCACGTTGAAAGAGATCAATAAGGTCACGTTTATCGAGGGCTGATGAGCTTGCTTCATTCCGTATCCGCTCTCTGGCGCGATCCGCCGCCCCCTTTTGCTTTCGAGCTTTCCGAATCCGGCATTGCCATGGCGCGCACCGGCAAGAACCCCGAGTTTGATTTCCGTCCGCTCGATCCCGGCATCGTCTCCGTTTCCCCGCTGCGCGACAACATTCTGGATCCCGAGAAGTTCGCGAGTGCGGTGCGCGCGTTGGTTCCACAAAACGGCGTGCGCCGTCGCCGTAACGCGGCCCTCATTCTGCCGGATGCCTGCGCGCGCGTTTGGGTACTGGATTTCGACGATTTTCCTTCGGATGCCGAGGAGCAACTCTCCCTGGTTCAGTTTCGTCTGAAGAAGAGCGTGCCTTACGACGTGGAATCAGCCGCCTTGAGCTACTACCCGCAACCCCCATCAGCAAAGAACAAGAAACATGATGTCGTGGTGGCCGTGGCTCCCATGGAGATCGTCTCGCGCTATGAATCGCCGTTCCGGGCTTTGGCCATCGAGCCGGGATACGTCACTACCTCGGCACTCGCCGCTCTCGATCTGGTGAACGCCGCCGGCACCGTTGCCGTCGCCAAATTGAGCGGACGCATGCTCACCATCCTGGTAGTCTCCTCCGGTTTGCTCAAGCTGGTGCGATCCCTTGAATTGGCCGACGTGGGTCTCGCCGAAATTGCCGCTGACCTCTATCCCACGTTCGTATATATTGAAGATCAACTGGGTGAGAAGGCGGACAAGCTGCTGCTGGCCGGATTTGGACGCTTTGGCGCTGAGGCCCGCGACCAGTTTGCTCATGAGCTCCAGTTGCCGGTGGAGTTGATACGTACCACCGTGGGCGTCGCGGGCGATTATAACCTCGGACTGTTGGGATACCTGCAGTCATTTATTGCATAGGCATGAAGTTTCCTATCAATCTCGCAAGCCAACCGTTCCATAGGGACCGGCCGATTCTGTTCGCGTCCGGCGCCGTTGCCCTACTGATGGTTGGCTGCCTGCTGCTGCTCACGTCACTTGCTCTGGCCGATCGTCACCGCTCCCGCGATACTCGCCGCGCCATCGCTCAGCTTGACCGGCAAAGCGAACGCACCGCGGCCGAACAAACTCGGCTCGATACTCTGCTCCGGCGTCCGGAAAACGCCGAGGTATTGGAGCGCAGCCTGGGTTTAAATCTGCTTCTTTATCGCAAAGGCATCAGTTGGACGCATCTTTTCGCTGACCTCGAGAAGACGCTGCCGCCCAATGTCCGGCTCGTCACTATCCGGCCGCAAGTAGTATCCGAGAACGAGGTTTATCTCGATATGGTGGTAGCGGCGCAAACGCCCGCTCCCGTTTACGAGATGCTGGCGGACCTGGAATCAGCCGATATGTTCGGCGAAACCAGAGTTTACAGCTTCCTCCCGCCGTCTCAGTCAGAGCCTCTTTACCGCTGTCGCGTGAGCGTGAACTATGCCCAGAAATTTTGACCTCCGTGGTCTGTTCAAGGGACGCCGCACGGCCGTCCGCGCCGGACTCGGGGTGTTGCTAGCGGCGAATCTGGTGGCCGCCGTTTTCGCTTTCCATCCGTTCGGCGGATCGCCGGAAGATCTCGCGCGGGAAATGCAATCCAAGCAGCGGGACCTCACCAAGCAACTCCAGCGCCTGGAACGCACCCGCGCGTTGATGGGCAAGGTGCAGGAGGCCAAAATCGAGGGGGATAAGTTTCTCGACGAGTGCACCATGAACCGCCGCACCGCCTTTTCCACCGTGCTCCGCGACGTGGACAAAATGGCCGTCGATTCGGGGATGCGGCCCAAGGATTCCGCCTACTCGCTCGATCCTGTTGACGGTTCCGATACCATCCAGCGATTGACCATTTCGCAGAATTTCGAAGGCAGCTATGAGAGCCTCACGAAACTGATCAACATGCTGGATAAGTCTTCGCGGTTCCTGATTATCGAGAGCTTGCAGGCGCAGCCGCAGGCGAACGGCTCGTTGAGCCTCACTCTCAAGCTCGACACATTTGTTCGGGAGGCCGCGAACAGCAAATCATGAAGCTGGGAGCCGAGCCCAAAAAAATCGCGATCCTGATCGGGCTGTTGCTCGTCGCCGCATATTTCCTGTATTCGAACCTCGGTTCGTCGCCGGCGACCGGTCCAACAGAAACCAAAGCCCATTCTGTTGCCGGCCACTCCGCAATTCCGGAAGCAATGCCCTTGCCTGAGCCGAAGGCCGCCGCAGCACGCCCGACCGTCACTCGCGGCAACCAGCAGGAATTCCGCCTCTCGTTCAAAACCAAAGGTGTGGACCCGAGCAACATCGACCCCAAGCTGCGATTGGATCTACTCGCGAAAGTGCGATCGGTGGAGCTCGGACCGGCCGCGCGCAACCTGTTTGCGTGGGGCGCAGCAACTCCGGCAGCATTACCACGCGACATCAAGGATCCACATCCGATCGTGCCCAAGCGTCCCGGACAGGCTATGCCTGGAGTTGAGGCCGACGCCAGCGCTTCCCAACCGACGGCGGCACCGCCGCCTCCTATCACCCTTAAGTACTACGGGTATACTTCGCAGCGCTCCGATGGTCACAAGCGCGCCTTTTTCTCAGAAGGTGACTGCACGGGGGCGAGCCCAACCGCGCAGTGCGATATTTTTGTTGCTGCCGAGGGTGACCTGATTTTGAAGCGTTATAAGGTCGTCCGCATCAGCGCCAGTTCCGCCGAAGTGGAAGACACCCAGTTCAATCATACGCAGCCGCTGCCGATCACTCAGGAGTCGCCAGGATGAAGAAAACGCGGCGAAATGAGTCGGGTTTTGCGCTGCTCCTGGTATTCGCCATGGCGGCGACCATTGCGCTGTTACTCTATCTGGAGTTGCCGCGCGTGGCTTTTGAAAGGCAGCGCGAGCAAGAGGCGCTGCTCATTGCGCGCGGCGAGCAATACAAGCGTGCCATCCAGCTATATTTCAGAAAATTCAAGACTTATCCCACTTCGATTGACGCTCTTGAGAATACGAACAACCTGCGTTTTCTGCGCCGCCGCTATACGGATCCGCTGACGGGAAAAGACGAGTGGCGCTTGATTCATATCGGGCCTGGCGGCGTGTTCACGGATTCGCTGACCAACAAGCCGAAGGGCGATCCGAAGGCACAGAATCAAAACAACTTCATAACCGAAGGACCTTCCATGAGCGGCGAGGTCTCGACGGACCAGCCGACCGGTCCGGCTTTTCGCCGGCGGCCTAGTGAGGGAGGACAGCAGCAGCCGACCGATCCGAACGCTCCGCCACCACCGCCGCCAGTTGCAGGGGCCCAGCCCGGGACCGATCAGCCGCCCGCTGACCCGAACGGCGCGCAAGCCCAAGCCGGGCAACCCGGCCTGGGACAGAATCCGGCGCAACCGGGGATGCCCACCGCGCCTCCATCAGGGCAGCAGCCAGCTAATCCAGGAACGCCGTCATCGCCGGTTTCGGCATTCCCTGGGATTCCGGGCGTTCCCGCCAACCCAGGCGCTACGCCTACGGATCCCAACGCAACAGGTACGCCGGGCTTCAATCCGGCCCAACCGGGGGCAAACCCAGCCGCCGACTTGATCCGCAACCTGCTGACCCAACCTAGAGCCATGCCCAATACGCCAACCGGAGCGGCGGGAGGGACGCAGATTTCCGCCGGAAGCATCGCCGGCGTAGCAAGCAAACTGGAACGCCGCGGCATCAAGATCTATAACGACCACAATAAGTACAACGAATGGGAGTTTATCTACGACTTCAGCAAAGATCGCACCGGAGCCGGGCAGTTAGCGACGATGATGGGTCAACCACAGCAACAGCAGCCAGGTCAACAACCTACAGGCACACCGGGGTTTGGCTCACAGCCTGGCTTGGGTGGCGCTTTTGGCTTTGGCGCTCCAACCCAGCCCCAGCAACCGTCCGACCCCGGCATGCAGGCCGGGCCGATTCCTCCCACCTCGAGTTCCCCGCAGCAATAGACACCTGAAGTTCCGCTTTTACCCAGCCGATCAAACGGAAGAGGACTGAGTTTAGACGGGATGCGCTTGCTCCTCTATGGCCGGCCGAATCAGTGTACATGGGTGATCTGCCTATTTGTCATGAGGTTGGGAATCGCAGGCGCGGCGCCGGCAATTCTCACGCACACGGCGCAGATTCGCGCATTGTCTCCCGAGGAAGCCGTGCGCCGGATTCCAGTGCGCCTGCGAGCCGTTGTGACGCATTACGATCCGGATTGGAACGATCTCTTCGTACTGGATGCGACTGGCGGTGCCTACGTAGCCGTGGATCGGCGGTTGGATATACGCCAGGGGGAACTGGTGGAAGTGACCGGGGTCAGCGGGCCTGGGGAGTTCGCCCCGGTCGTAGACGCTTCGCATGTGCGGGTCCTGGGCAGGGTACGCGTACCCGCGCCTCGTAAGGCTACGTACGAAGAACTGATCTCCGGAACGCTGGATGGTGCGTGGGTAGAAGTGAATGGCATCATCCGATCTCTGGCCATTGATAAACGCCGGCTCAACCTGTACCTGGGAATGGGGCCAGCGCGCGTGCGCGCCACGGTAATCGATTCCCCGGGTACACCGGTCGACTGGCTTCTCAACGCACGCGTGACGCTGCGTGGCGCTTGCGGGTCGATGTTTACCAAACGGCGGCAACTGACGGGAGTGATGATCCACGTGCAGGGTCTAGCCGATGTAATCATCAACCGGGCGGCGCGGCAGGAACCCCGAGAACTGCCCTTGAGCAGCGCTTCGAGCCTGCTTCGGTTCTCGCCGGAGAAATCGGTCAGTGAACGGGCGCGGCTGCACGGCGTGGTTCTTTACCAGCGTGAAGTGAAGTCCGTCACGCGGCCGCGGGAGTTCTACATCCGGGATGGAGAGCAGGGGCTTCTGGTTCAGACGCAACAAATCACGGTTCTGAAGCCAGGCGACCAGGTAGAGGTGGCGGGTTTTCCGGCACTCGGAGAGTACAACCCAATCGTTCAGGATGCGACCTTGCGGCGTCTTGGACCGGGCGCAGCGCCGCAGCCGGTACCGGTGACGGCAGAGCAGGCATTGCTTGGGAGTCACGACGGGGATCTGGTGGAGATCGATGCGGACCTGGTGAGCGGCAATTCCACCAAGAGCGGGCAGTGGCTGGGTATGAAGTCGGGTGGCCACGTTTTCGGAGTGGAAGTTGACCGGGCGGCGGCTTTAGACCTGCCGGTGCTCAAAGAGGGAAGCCGGGTCCGGGTAAGCGGTATCTGCGTGGTCGAAGTGGGTGGGTGGTTGAACGAGCCAGCATCGTTCCGTTTACTGCTGCGGTCGGGGAAGGATCTGCGCGTGCTGGGGCGCCCCTCCTGGTGGACGCTGGGCCGGGCTGCGCGGCTGCTCATCATACTGGCGCTCGCGACGTTCGGTACGCTCGCCTGGGTGCAGTTGCTGCGGCGCCGTGTCGCCGCGCAAACCAAACAACTGCTGAAAAACAATGAGGAGCTGAAACGCGCGCTGTCGGCGGCTAAAGACGCGACGGAGCTGAAGAGTCAGTTTCTGGCCAACATGAGCCATGAAATCCGCACGCCAATGAACGGCATTCTGGGCATGGCGGGGCTGGCCCTCGAAACGGATCTCTCGGCGGAACAGCGTGGCTACATCTCAGATGCCAAGAAATCCGCGGAATCGCTGTTGGCATTATTGAACGATATTCTGGATTTCTCCAAGATTGAAGCCGGCCGTCTGGAGCTGGATGCGGTCGATTTTTCTTTACGCGAGTGTGTGAAGGATGCTGTGTCTGCTCTCGCCATCTCCGTTCATCAGAAAGGACTGGCACTGGATGTACACGTAGCGCCGGACGTTCCGGACTACCGGCACGGCGATCCGACGCGCATCCGGCAGGTGTTGCTGAACCTGGTGAACAATGCCATCAAGTTCACCAGCACCGGCGGCATCACGGTCAGCGTCGATCTGTTTGACGGCGTGGGACCGCCGGGTGTGCACTTCAGCGTGGCGGATACCGGCGTGGGGATTCCGGAAGGGAAGATCGGCTTGATCTTCGAAGCGTTTCGGCAAGCCGACGGCTCCACAACCCGCCGTTACGGAGGAACCGGATTAGGGCTGACCATTTCATCGCGCCTGATTCAATTGATGGGTGGGAACATTTGGGCGGAAAGCGAGCCGGGCAAAGGAAGCCGGTTTCACTTCATCATCCCACTCGAGAAGGCGATTCGAGTTCCGGTTTCGAAGGCTGTGGGTGTAGCCGAGCCGGCGCCGGAGACGCCGCCGCTGCGTGTTCTGGTGGCGGAAGACAATCTCATTAATCAGAAGATCGCAGCACGGCTACTCGAGAAAGCCGGGCACAGCGTAACCGTAGCGAGCGACGGCCGCGAGGCCTTGGCTGCATGGCGCAGTCAACCATTTGATCTGGTCCTAATGGACATCCAAATGCCGCACCTGAACGGTTTTGAATGCACCGCAGCCATCCGCGCCATTGAGGAGCGTGCCGGCGGGCGCGTCCCGATCCTTGCGCTAACCGCCCATGCGCTCAAAGGCTACGACCAGCGCTGTCTCGAGGCGGGAATGGACGGATACGTTTCTAAACCGATGCGTCCGGATGAGTTGTGGGCGGCTATTCATCGCGTTACGATGGCTCCTCCCGAAACGCAAACTGTTCCGAACTAAGCCGTTAAGCGCGCTGTTGCCGCTCGTGACGCGCAGCGACGCGTTTCAGGCGTTCTTATTCCCGGCGTCGTAAACCAAAATCCCAGTAAACAAAGCGAAGGGCCGCTGCGATCCGGTTAATTACAAAGAACGAGCCCCAGCAACGCCAAGGTGCCGGCAAATAAACGGCGGCAATCCGTTTCCGGCGTTTTAGCCAAGACCGGCTGGATTCGTCACGCTGCTGCCAGCTCGGATGAAGACTCACGACCCGCGGAGCATGAGCCAGACCTCGGTTCGCTGAGCACTTGAGTATCGAGCGTCCCGACAGATGGCACAACGGCAGGAACGGCAAAGGCAATTTTGCATTAATATCGTTATACGATATAATATCATTAAGTGTCTTTATTAGAATCGATTACAGCATCGGACTACGTTGCACTAGCCGAGTTCCGCTACCAGATCCGCAGGTTTCTTCACTTCAGCGAGCAAGCGGCGCGAGCTGCGGGGATCGAACCGCAGCAGCACCAATTACTCCTCGCGATCAAAGGAGTTATTGAAGCGCGGGAGGAACCGAGCATCGGAATTCTGGCCGAGCGGCTCCAACTGCAACACCACAGCACAGGCGAACTGGTGGATCGGTTAGTGGAGCGCGGTTTGGTCTCCCGGTCGCGTTCGCCTGAGGACCGGCGGCAGGTCTTGATCCGTTTGACCACGCGAGGAGAAATCGAGCTGGAGAGACTCAGCGCATGCCATCTAGCTGAACTGCGCACGACCGGACCGGCACTGGTAGCGTCGCTCGAAGGCGTTATCCGGAGGAACTGTGGCACAGACTAAGACGCAACGAGTTTCGAATAAGCTGGGCGACTTCACAGTCAGTGCGCGAACGATTCCCATTGCGCTGCTGGCGGTGGTCATCGGCGCCGTGAGCGCGTATGTCGCGCTTGGATTGCTCAAGCTCATCGGGTTGTTTACGAATCTGTTCTTCTTTGGAAGATGGTCAACGGCGCTGGTGTCGCCGGCGGGGAATCATCTGGGTTGGTTCGAGGTTCTGATTCCGGTAGCGGGTGCCATCGTGATCGGTTTCATGGCGCGATACGGCTCGGAACGGATCCGCGGACACGGAATTCCGGAGGCGATTGAATCGATCCTGATCAACGGCAGCCGGGTGGAACCACGCCTGGCAATTCTGAAGCCGCTATCATCGGCCATTTCGATCGGTTCAGGCGGACCATTTGGCGCGGAAGGGCCGATCATCATGACCGGCGGGGCATTCGGCTCCATGATCGCGCAGTTCTTCCATTTGACCGCCGCTGAGCGGAAGACGCTGCTGGTGGCGGGCGCGGCAGGCGGGATGTCGGCGACCTTCGCTTCACCGCTCGCGGCCGTTTTACTCGCCGTGGAGTTGCTGCTGTTCGAATGGAAGCCGCGGAGCCTGGTACCGGTGGCGCTGGCGAGCGCCACAGCAGGCGCGGTGCGGCGTTACATCATCGGCCTGGGACCGCTGTTTCCGGTACCGCAGCACAGCGTGTTCATTGGGCCGGAGGGACTGGCGGGCTGCGTGCTTTGCGGTGTGCTGGCAGGCGGACTCTCGGCATTGCTGACACTTGCGGTCTATGCGGCAGAAGATCTGTTCCAGCATCACGTGCACATTCATTGGATGTGGTGGCCGGCGATCGGCGGACTGGCGGTGGGCTTGGGCGGCATTATTTTTCCGCAGGCATTGGGAGTTGGCTATGACACGATCGGCGCTTTACTGCAAGGAAGTGTGCCGTACCAGGTGATTTGCGGCGTCTTATTGGTGAAGTCGTTCATTTGGGCCTTCTCGCTTGGATCGGGAACATCGGGCGGCGTGCTTGCGCCGCTACTAATGATGGGCGGAGCGCTGGGAGGCCTCGAAGCGATGATCCTACCCAACGAAGGCGTCGGTTTCTGGCCGCTGATCAGCATGGGTGCAATACTGGGCGGCACGATGCGATCGCCGTTCACCGGAATTGTCTTCGCCATCGAACTGACGCACGATATGAACGTCGTTCTGCCGTTGCTGGTGGCGTCGGTCATTGCGCACTTTTTCACGTCGGTGACGTTGAAGCGCTCCATCCTGACGGAGAAAGTTGCACGCCGTGGCTATCACCTGAGCCGTGAATACGCCGTCGATCCGCTCGAGATTCTCTTCGTAAGAGACGTGATGCGGACCAATATCGCGGTGCTTCCGTCGGATCTTTCCAGAAACAATCTGCCGGACTCTCTGCACGCTAGCCGCACGGGTCAACGGTTGTACCCGGTTGTCGGGGCAGATGGCAATCTGGAGGGAGTCGTAGCTAGAGGAGACTTACAGAAGCTGGTGAAGCAGCCGGCTTCGGCTTCGCTCGCCACCGTTATTCGCAAGAAAACAGAGGTGGCCTATCCGGATGAGCCATTGCGCGTGGTGGTAAACCGCATGGCGGAAACGGGACTCACACGATTCCCGGTCGTCGAGAGCGAGCGTTCGCAAAAACTGGCGGGTATCGTTTCGCTGGAGGACCTTTTGCACGCTCGCGTGCGGCACCTGGAAGAGGAACAGCGGAGAGAGCGCGTGCTGCGTATTCACCTCCCGTTCCGGGAGAACGGTCAGACTTCAGGGGTTTCCGGAGCCTCAGCCGGCGGAGAATCAAACGCAGGCAAAGGCGCCTCGGAGTGAGGAGCTGCTTCGGGGAAAACCTCGGCCTCGAGTGACGTAACGGGCTCAGCCGCCACCGGCGGTTCAGGTTCGACAGCCGGAACGTTGTGCACGGGTATCTCATCGAGCGGCACTTCACATTCGCAGCAATCACTGCAGCAGCCACAACGCTCGCATAAATGGTTATCGCAGGCGTCTTTGGTGCACGAGGCGCAGATTTTTGTCGACTCCTGCTCGCAGATGCTGCATGCAAACGGCATTAGTTCTTCTCCTGCGCCGATGAGGGCCGCACTTGTGAGGGTTGACGTGAGAGCGTTGCCCGGCATCGCTGGGCTTCCTGATCGGCGACGCGAAACTCCTGCTCACGCGCCATGGCCAACTCCAGAATGTACTGTTGCAAACGGTCCTTATTCCCGGCATTTTCGGCGACGGCAGCGTTCAGCATGTCGGCCAAAGGCGGGTTGGCATACTTGCGCAGCCCCTCGCTGAACGAGGTGAGCACCGTTTCGGCCGCACGGATGCGAAACAACAACTGAAGCGCCTCGGTCAGCTTTTCGGGATTCTGATCCAGCTTACGCGACTCGGCAGACAACGCCCGCAACTCATTGCGGCAAGTAGTAGCTTGCGCGACGTATCCATCCGGCGCGCCATTCCAGGTATCGGGATGGATTTGATCCATGACCGGGGCCAGGCGATCGGCCAAAAGGGAAAGGGAAGCCAGAGTTTTGTGGATATCCCAGGCGTTTTGCATGCCTGCCTGCTGGGCGTGAACGAGGCTCGCACACAGAACCAGAACGGTACAGATGACGATTCTCATGCTGCTCTTTCCAATCTAGCAGAGTCCGGAAATCGATTGGATTGTGTCGAAGAGTACGGCCTTTTCTAGCGCGCGATGCGCAACAGGATGACACCGTGGGCCTGCACCGCGGCCGAATAGCCATCACGGAAAGAGCCGAGGTCGGTGTGCGTCCAAAGATCGCGAACCTTATGCTTGCCTTTCAGTCCTAAAATCTCCCATTGCGCGACCACGG
>Ga0335071_10000906_pt1 | contig 31882 bp, 34 predicted proteins | sample Lox_Sample_15_FD_206724 | JGI IMG/M metagenome (GOLD analysis project Ga0335071, IMG submission 206724) | Soil microbial communities from Loxahatchee National Wildlife Refuge, Florida, United States - Lox_Sample_1.5 | ecosystem: Environmental > Terrestrial > Soil > Wetlands | place: USA...
TCGAGCCGGCGTCGAAAAGTGCATCCATTTACGGGTGCGAGGTCGTTGATTTGATCTGCGATCTCGGGGATGGGCGCCATCAGCGCCTCGAGCTCTGTGCGGTTTATTTCGTCCAACTCTCGCGCATATGTGGCGCGGCGGAAGTACCGCCCCTCCGCCAACGCCTGATAACAGTGCGCCATGGACAGCATGTGGGCGACGACCTGGTGAACGGTCCAGTCCAACCCGGGCACGCGCGCCTGCGGGTCGGCGGTGCGGATCAACCGGTCAAAGCGATGCCGCGCCCGCCCGATGCGATCCCGCAGTTCATCCCTGCCGGTGTCGACAAGCGCGACGTACTCGGTGTCGTTCACGATGCACCTCCCATACTCCAGTTTGGAGATAAAATACTCCAGGATTGAGTATTGTCAAGGGATGGCCTCCCGACCGACCACCACATCTTTCGCGCTTCTCGGCTTGCTCGGCATCAAATCGTGGACGGCGTACGAGATCGTCGCGCAGATCAAACGCGGCGTGCATTTCTTCTGGCCGCGGTCGGAGGCCCACCTGTACGCGGAGCTCAAGCGGCTCGTCGAGCGCGGACACGCCACCGCCGAGACCGTCGACGGACCCCGCCGTCAGCGCACCCGTTACACCATCACCGCCGAAGGCCGTGCGGCACTTGAGGAATGGTTTGGCAGCGCGCCGGCCGCGCCCGTCATCGAAGCCGAGGGATTCCTGCGAATGTTCCTCGGGGACCAGGCGACAAAGGAAGATCTGCGCGACGCCCTGGAAGCCACCGCGAGCGAGGCTCGCGAGCTGCATGCCAAGGGCAGGGCGCTCATCGACGAGCTGCTGCACACCGGTGGTCCTTTCCCGGAGCGGCTGCACCTCGTCGAGCCCCTTGCCACGTTCATCGCCGAGTTCTACCGGAATCTCGTCGAATGGTGCCAGGAGACCCTCGCCGAAATCGAGGATTGGCCCGACACCCGTGGCATCGGCCTCACGCCGCGAGGGCGTGAGCGATGGGAGCGGATACTGGCCGAGCCCGACCCCTGAGCTTTCGCCGTGTTCTCGCCGAGGGTCCGCCTGACCGGAATTGCAACACGTTCTAGCCTTGCCCCATGACGGACGAGCTGTTGCGCAACCCGACCCATAACGGCCACATGTTGGTGGGCGCGCTCAAGCGCCACAAGAACAAGCCGGTGCTCTTCCTCGGCGACACCACGCTGACCGGCGGCCAGATGGCCGACAAGATCAGCCAGTACATCCAGGCGTTCGAGGCGCTGGGCGCGGGCACGGGCGTTGCCGTCGGCCTGCTGTCACTCAACCGGCCGGAGGTGCTGATGATCATCGGCGCCGGCCAGACGCAGGGCTACCGGCGCACCGCGCTGCACCCGCTCGGCTCGCTGGACGACCACGCCTACGTGCTGTCCGACGCCGGCATCAGTTCGCTGATCATCGACCCCAACCCGATGTTCGTGGAGCGTGCGCTGGGGCTGCTGGAAAAGGTGCCGTCGCTCAAGCAGATCCTCACCATCGGCCCGGTGCCCGAGGCGCTCAGGGGCGTGGCCGTGGATCTGTCGGCCGAAGCCGCGAAGTACGACCCACAGCCGCTGGCCGCCAAGGAGCTGCCGCCCGACCAGGTCATCGGCCTGACCTACACCGGTGGCACCACCGGCAAGCCCAAGGGCGTGATGGGCACCGCGCAGTCGATCTCGACCATGACGATGATCCAGCTCGCCGAATGGGAATGGCCGGAGGAGCCGCGGTTCTTGATGATCACGCCGCTGTCGCATGCCGGGGCGGCGTATTTCCTGCCCACCCTGGTCAAGGGCGGCCAGATGTATGTGCTTCCCAAGTTCGATCCCGCCGAGGTCCTGAAAACCATTGAGGAGAAGCGGATTACGGCCACGTTCGTGGTGCCGTCGATGCTGTACGCGCTGATGGACCACCCGGACTCGCACACCCGGGACCTCTCGTCGCTGGAGACCGTCTATTACGGCGCCTCGGCGATCAACCCGGTGCGGCTGGCCGAGGCGATCAGCCGGTTCGGCAAGATCTTCGCCCAGAACTACGGGCAGTCCGAGGCGCCGATGGCGATCACCTACCTGGCCAAGACGGACCACGACGAAAAGCGCCTCAACTCGTGCGGGCGGCCGACGCTGTTCGCCCGCGTGGCGCTGCTGGGCGAGGACGGCAAGCCGGTGCCGCAGGGCGAGCCGGGCGAGATCTGCGTCAGCGGGCCGCTGTTGGCCGGGGGTTACTGGAACCTGCCCGAAGAGACAGCCAAGACGTTCAAGGACGGCTGGCTGCACACCGGCGACATGGCCCGCGAGGACGAGGACGGCTTCTACTACATCGTCGACCGGGTCAAGGACATGATCGTTACCGGCGGCTTCAACGTGTTCCCCCGCGAGGTGGAGGACGTCGTCGCCGAGCACGTGGCCGTCGCGCAGGTGTGCGTGGTCGGGGCGCCGGACGAGAAGTGGGGCGAGGCCGTCACCGCGGTGGTGGTGCTGCGCGCCGACGCGCCGCGCGACGAAGCCGCGATCGAGGCCATGACCGCTGAGATCCAGGCCGCGGTCAAGGAGCGCAAGGGTTCGGTGCAGTCGCCTAAGCGGGTGGTGGTCGTCGACTCGCTGCCGCTGACCGGCCTGGGCAAGCCCGACAAGAAGTCGGTGCGGGCGCAGTTCTGGGAGGGTGCCAGCCGCGCGGTCGGCTAGTTGGCTCTCGGCGCCCGCTACTGTGGCAGGCGTGGGCAGTGACAAACCGGTCCGGCCGCCGTGGTGGCTGAAGCCGGCCAACCAGGTCTTCATCCAGATGTCGCGGCTCGGAATGAGTTTCGGTGGCGAGAGCCCGGTCGTGCTGACGGTGAAAGGGCGCAAGTCCGGACGCGACCGGTCGACGCCGGTGACCCCCATGACGGTCGACGGGGAACAGTTCGTCGTCGCCGGGTTTCCCGGTGCCGACTGGGTGGCCAACGTGCGCGCGGCCGAACAGGCGACGGTCGCCCGCGGCCGCCACGTCCAGAAGGTGCGGATGGTGGAGCTGTCGCCCGACGACGCGCGGCCGATTCTGCGGGCCTTCCCGACCGAGGTGCCTACGGGCGTCGGCTTCATGAAGCGGGCGGGACTGATCACCGACGGTCGCCCGGAGGAGTTCGAAGCCCTGGCCGGCCGCTGCGCGGTGTTCCGACTGGATCCGGTGTAGTCGCGATGCGGCGCGTGGTGCTGGCGGTGACGGTGCTCGTGGCCGTTTTGAGTGTTCCCCCGGCGCGCTCCTTCGCCACGACGGGCTGCGCGCCCGGCGGCACCCCTCCCCCCGCCGGCTCGGCCCAGCGGAAGGTCGGTGACCTCGACTGGGACGGTCAGCCGGACACGTTGTGGCTCGGGCAGTTTCGCGACGGCAGCGGACGCACCGATCGGGTCGTCGGCATCACGACGGCCAGCGGCGCCAACTCCGACGTGCAGGTGATGTCGGCTAGCCCAATACCGTTGAGCGCCTTGGCAATCGACGCTCAGCAGGACGGGCAGCACCAGATCATCGTCAGCGATGGCCGCAGCGCCCACCTGTACGTGTTCGCCGACTGCCGGCTACAGACCGTCGCCGACAATCAGGGCGCGCCGTTCCTGTTCGACCTGCAGGACTTGCGCGGCAACGGCACCGGAATCGGTTGCAGCAACCTCGGCCCGCCCTCGTCCGGTCGGCACCTGGTCGGGTTGCGGGCGTCGAACCAGGATGGCCAGTGGACGGTGCGCCGCACCGAGATCGACCTCAACGGCACGCTGGCTACCATCGGACAGTCCGACACCCTGACGGCCACCTCCGCGGACGACCCCGCGGTTGTCTCCGCGCGGACGATCAGCTGCGGCGACCTCACCATCACCAAGGACGGAGTTCAACAGCCTTGAGTGCCAACCCCTTTGATGCCCAGGCCTGGCGCCCCGTCGACGGATTCGGCGACCTGACCGACATCACCTACCACCGCCACGTCGAAGACGCCACTGTGCGGGTGGCGTTCGACCGTCCCGAGGTGCGCAACGCGTTTCGGCCGCACACCGTCGACGAGCTGTACCGGGCGCTGGATCACGCCCGGATGTCGCCCGATGTGGGCGTGGTGCTGCTGACCGGCAACGGCCCGTCGCCGAAGGACGGCGGCTGGGCGTTCTGCTCCGGCGGCGATCAGCGCATCCGCGGCCGGTCCGGCTATCAATATGCGAGCGGAGACACCGCGGACACCGTCGATGCCGCGCGCGCCGGGCGGCTGCACATCCTCGAGGTGCAACGGCTGATCCGGTTCATGCCCAAGGTGGTGATCTGCCTGGTCAACGGCTGGGCCGCCGGCGGTGGTCACAGCCTGCACGTGGTGTGCGATCTCACCCTGGCCAGTCGCGAGCACGCGCGCTTCAAGCAGACCGACGCCGACGTCGGCAGCTTCGACGGCGGTTACGGCAGCGCCTATTTGGCCCGGCAGGTGGGCCAGAAGTTCGCCCGCGAGATCTTCTTCCTGGGCCGGGAATACACGGCCGAGCAGATGCACCGCATGGGTGCGGTCAACGAGGTCGTGCAGCACGCCGATCTGGAGCGGGTTGGTGTCCAATGGGCGGCCGACATCAACGCGAAATCCCCTCAGGCGCAACGCATGCTGAAGTTTGCGTTCAACCTCCTCGACGACGGGCTGGTGGGCCAGCAGTTGTTCGCGGGGGAGGCCACCCGGCTGGCCTACATGACCGACGAGGCCGTGGAGGGCCGCGACGCGTTCCTGGAGAAGAGGCCGCCGGACTTCAGCCCCTTCCCCCGCTATTTCTGAGCGGCCGGCCTCCCGGGCGTCACGCCAGCGTGACCGCGGCCGGCTGGCGTCACGCTGGCGTGACGCTCGAGGGGCTAAGGCCCCGCCTAGACTCCCCCCGTGAGCAAGAGTCCCCTCAGCAGGTTCCGAGACCAGCTCGTGCTGGCGACCATGCGACCGCCCATGTCGCCGCAAATCCTGGTCAACCGGCCCGCGATCAAGCCGGTCGAACTCGACGGCAAGCGGATCCTGCTGACCGGGGCGTCGTCGGGCATCGGCGAGGCCGGGGCCGAGCAGCTGGCCCGCGAAGGCGCGACGGTGGTCGTCGTCGCCCGGCGCCGGGACCTGCTCGACGCCCTGGCGGACCGGATCACCAAGGCCGGCGGGGCCGCGATCTCGATCCCGTGCGACATCTCGGACATGGCCGCCGTCGACGCGCTGGTGGCCGACGTCGAAAAGCGCCTCGGCGGCGTCGACATCCTGATCAACAACGCGGGCCGGTCCATCCGCCGGCCGCTGACCGAGTCGCTGGAACGCTGGCACGATGTCGAACGGACCATGGTGCTCAACTACTACGCGCCGCTGCGGCTGATCCGCGGGTTCGCGCCCGGGATGCTCGAGCGCGGCGACGGCCACATCATCAACGTCTCGACGTGGGGTGTGCTGTCCGAGGCTTCCCCGCTGTTCTCGGTGTACAACGCTTCGAAGGCCGCGCTGTCGACGGTGAGCCGGGTCATCGAAACCGAGTGGGGCCGCAGGGGCGTGCATTCGACGACGCTGTATTACCCGCTGGTGGCCACGCCGATGATCGCGCCGACGAAGGCCTACGACGGGATGCCCGCGCTGACGTCACGGGAGGCCGCCGAGTGGATGGTCACCGCGGCGCGCACCCGACCGGTGCGGATTGCACCGAGGATGGCGATCGCGGCCAAGGCGCTGGACACCTTCGGGCCCCGCTGGGTCAACACGCTCATGCAGCGGCAGACGATCCAGCCGAACCAGGAAGCCGGTGCCTGAGCCGGAACCCGCCGGCGACGTGATAGACACGACGCTATGGAGATCCTGGCCAGCCGGATGCTGCTCCGGCCGGCGGACTATCAGCGGTCGTTGAGCTTCTACCGCGACGAGATCGGCCTGGCGATAGCCCGCGAATACGGCGCGGGCACGGTGTTTTTCGCGGGCCAGTCGTTGCTGGAGCTGGCCGGTTACGGCTCCCCGGACCATTCCCGGGGGCCCTTCCCGGGTGCGCTGTGGCTGCAGGTCCGCGACGTCGCCGCGACCCAGGCCGAGCTGGAGGGCCGGGGGGTCCCGATCGCGCGCGAGGCGCGCCGCGAACCATGGGGCCTGCGCGAAATGCACGTGACCGATCCTGACGGCATCACGCTCATTTTCGTCGAGATCCCGGGGGATCATCCGCTGCGCCGCGACACCCGCGGAGATTGAGGGGAACGCCGGGTTAACGAGCGGCTAACATCTGACGACAAGTCAAGGTACACCTGCGGTTCGGCTATCCCTGCATTCGACAATTTAAGCCCCCTACTACGAGAATCAGGCGCTGTGAACATCGATTTGTTCCTCCTCATCATTGTCGTAATCACGGCACTCGCTTTCGATTTCACCAACGGCTTCCACGACACCGGCAACGCGATGGCGACGTCCATTGCCAGCGGCGCGCTGGCGCCCAAGGCCGCCGTGGCACTGTCCGCGGTGCTGAACCTGGTGGGCGCGTTCATGTCGACCGCCGTCGCGGCGACCATCGCCAAGGGCCTGATCGACGGGCACATCGTGACGCTCCAACTGGTGTTCGCCGGCCTGGTCGGCGGCATCGTCTGGAACCTGCTCACCTGGCTCCTCGGCATCCCCTCGAGCTCGTCGCACGCGCTGATCGGCGGCATCGTCGGCGCCACGCTCGCCGCCGTAGGTGCCCACGGGGTGATCTGGAAGGGCCTGGTGTCCAAGGTGCTGATCCCGGCCGTCGTCGCCGCGATCCTGGCCATCGCCGTCGGGGCGATCGCGACGTGGCTGGTCTACCGGATCACCCGCGGCATCCCGACCAAGCGCACCGAGGCCGGGTTCCGGTACGGGCAGTGGGGCTCGGCGTCGCTGGTCTCCCTGGCGCACGGCACGGGCGACGCGCAGAAGACGATGGGCATCATCTTCCTCGGGCTGATGTCCTACGGAGCGGTCAGCAAGTCCGATGCGTCGCCGCCGCTGTGGGTCATCGTCTGTTGTGCCCTGGCCATGGCGGCGGGCACCTACCTCGGCGGCTGGCGCATCATCCGCACCCTGGGCAAGGGTCTGGTCGAGATCAAGTCCCCGCAAGGCATGGCCGCGGAATCGTCCTCGGCGGCAGTCATTCTGCTGTCCACCCACTTCGGCTACGCGCTGTCGACGACGCAGGTCTGCACCGGTTCGGTGATGGGCAGCGGGCTGGGCAAGCCCGGCGGCGAGGTGCGCTGGGGTGTGGCAGGCCGGATGGGCGTCGCGTGGCTGATCACGCTTCCGTCGGCCGGGTTGGTCGGGGCGATCACCTACTGGATCGTGCACGTCATCGGCGGCTACCCCGGCGCGATCATCGGCTTCGGCCTGCTGGTCGCCGTCTCCGCGGCCATCTACATCCGGTCGCGGCGAGTCAAGGTCGACCACAAGAACGTCAACGCCGAATGGGAGGGCAGCCTCACCGCCGGTCTGGGAGGCTCGGGCGAACATCCGCCCTCTGATACCGGGCCCACCGTCGGCACCGGGGCCTCGCCCCGGTCCGGCTCGGGCCCCGACTCTCAAGACACGGTGAGCGCGGGGAACCCCTCATGAGCCACGTCAGCGACTGGTTCAACTACGAGGCCTCCCTGAAGATCCTGGTGTTCAGCATGCTGGCCGGTGCCGCGTTGCCGGCGCTGTTCGCCCTCGGGCTGCGGTGCCAGGCCGTCGGCAGCGGACAGGTCAGCACCGACGGCAGCCCGCCGCACAAGAATCCGGTGATGCTGGGCATCGCCTGGCTGATCTATGCGCTGGTGCTGGCCGTCATCCTCTTCGCGCTGCTGTACATCTCCCGCGACTTCATCGCGCACCAGATCAACCAGCCCTTTCTGGGCGCCAAGCCACCTCACAAGTAGCATCGAATCGTCCACCCAGCCGAACCCCCGCGCGGAGGGATAGCGACGTGAACGGATTCCTGAATTCGATCGTCTCGTGGCTGCGCGCGGGGTACCCGGAGGGCGTCCCGCCGACCGACACCTTCCCGGTGCTGGCGCTGCTGACCCGCCGTTTGGGCCATGACGAGGTCGTCGCCGTGGCGCACGAGCTCATGGCGCGCGGCGATTTCGACGACATCGACATCGGTGTGGCGATCACCCAGATCACCGACGAGCTGCCGTCGCAGGAAGACGTCGAGCGCGTGCGGGCGCGGCTGGCCGCCCACGGCTGGCCGTTCGACGAGCCACGCGACGCCGAGGACCCCGCATAGCCGTCCTGCGTGCGCTCGGCGTCCCGCCGGGTTCCGCCGCCGCGGTGTTGTTGCCCGCCCTGGAAGGGGTGCTGGACGGCCGTGATCCGGCGCTGGTCGCGGTGCCGGCCCACGACGACGGCACGCCGGGGGCCGTACGAGTAGGCGAAGAGATCGACGACGACGTGGCCCTAGTGGTGACCACGTCGGGAACCACGGGCGCGCCCAAGGGCGCGCTGCTGACTGCCGCTGCGCTGACTGCCGGCGCGGAGGCCACCCACGAGCGCCTCGGCGGCCCCGGCGCCTGGCTGCTGGCCGTGCCGCCCTATCACATCGCCGGGCTGCAGGTGCTGGTGCGCAGCGTGCTGGCCGGCTCGGCGCCGGTCGAGCTGGACGTCTCCCGGGGGTTCGATGTCGATGCATTGCCCGGCGCGATAAGGCGATTGGGGCCCGGCCGGCGCTACACGTCGCTGGTCGCCGCGCAGCTGGCCAAGGCGCTGGCCGAGCCGGCCGCGGCGGCCGCGCTCGGCGAACTGGACGCCGTGCTGCTCGGTGGCGGTCCGGCGCCGCGGCCGGTCCTGGACGCCGCGGCGGCGGCGGGCATCGCGGTGGTCCGCACCTACGGGATGAGCGAAACCGCGGGCGGCTGCGTATACGACGGCGTCCCGCTGGGCGGGGTGGCGCTGCGGGTGGGGGCCGACGGGCGCATCGTCATCGGCGGCACGACGCTGGCGAAGGGCTACCGGAACCCGGTCGATCCCGACCCGTTCGCCGACCCGGGCTGGTTTCGCACCGACGACCTGGGCAGCCTCGACGAGGCGGGCGTGCTGACCGTGCTGGGCCGCGCCGACGACGCGATCAGCACGGGCGGGTTGACCGTGCTCCCCCAGCCGGTCGAGGCCGCGCTGTGTACCCATCCCGCGGTCGGCGACTGCGCGGTGTTCGGTCTCCCCGACGACCGGCTGGGACAGCGGGTGGCCGCCGCGGTCGTGGTGCGCGATGCCAGCGCGGCGCCGACGTTGGAGGCGCTGCGCAGTTACGTGACCCGCACCCTGGACGCCACCGCCGCCCCGCGCGAGCTGCACATCGTCGAGGCGCTGCCGCGACGCGGCATCGGCAAGGTCGACCGGGCCGCCCTGGTGCGCCGGTTCGCCGGTACGGGCGAGCAATAGGCTGGTCGATCGTGAGCGTCGCGCGGCGGGAGTTGTCAGCCGTCGCGGTCGGGATCGCCCTCGTGGTGGCGGCGTTCGTGCTGCCGCATCTGAACTGGGGCGTGCGGCCACGCACGGACATCGGCCCCGAGCCACTCGCCACGCACGCCGGCTCCCCGCCGATCTTCGGGGCGTGGGAGGTCCACGCCAGCTGGGGCACCGGGCCCGCCATCCTCATCGCGGTGGCGGCGGTGATCTGGGGGCCGACCGTTGCCCGTCGGCTGTCGTGGCGGGCGCTAACGCTGGGCACCTGGGCCACCGCCTGCGCGTGGGCGTTCGCGCTGGCGATGATCGACGGCTGGCAACGCGGCTTCGCCGGGCGATTGACCACCCGCGACGAGTACCTGTCGCAGGTGTCGACCATCACCGACATCCCGGCCGCCGTCCGGACGTTCTCGAGCCGGATCCTCGACTACCAGCCCAACTCGTGGACCACCCACGTCTCGGGACATCCACCGGGCGCGCTCCTGACCTTCGTGTGGCTGGACCGGCTCGGGCTGCACGGCGGCGCCTGGGCGGGTCTGCTGTGCCTGCTGGCCGGATCCAGCGCGGCGGCGGCCGTGGTGATCGCCGTGCGCGCGCTCGCCGACGAACGGACGGCGCGCCGGGCCGCGCCGTTCGTAGCGGTCGCGCCGACGGCGATCTGGGTGGCGGTCTCGGCCGACGGTTACTTCGCCGGGGTCGCGGCGTGGGGCCTCGCGCTGCTGGCCGTGGCGGTGCACCGTCCCGTGCGGTTCCCCGCGCTGGTCGCGGCCGGGGCGGGCCTGTTGCTGGGCTGGTGCGTCTTCCTCAGCTACGGCCTGGTCTTGCTGGGGCTGCCGGCATTGGCGGTGCTGGTCTCGGCCTCCGACTGGCGCGCGGTGCTGCGCGCGCTGGGCCCCGCGGCCCTGACCTCGCTGGCGGTGGCGGTGACGTTCGCCGTGGCCGGATTCTACTGGTTCGACGGCTATACCCTTGTGCAGCAACGCTATTGGCAGGGGATCGCCAAGGACCGACCCTTCACGTACTGGGGCTGGGCCAATCTGGCGTGCGTGGTGTGCGCGATCGGACTGGGCAGCGTCGCCGGGATCAGCCGGGTGTTCGACTTTCGGGCCATCCGTCGCCGCTCCGGTTTCCACCTGGTGCTGCTGGCGATGCTGGCCGCCATCGTCTGCGCGGACCTGAGCATCCTCAGCAAGGCCGAGGTCGAACGCATCTGGCTGCCTTTCACCGTGTGGCTCACCGCGGCGCCCGCGCTGCTGCCGGTCCCCTCACACCGTTGGTGGCTGGCGGTCAACGCCGCCGGGGCTTTGCTGATCAACACCGTGATGGTCACCAACTGGTAACGGTTGGCTCAGAGCCCGGCCGCGCGGGTGACCCGCGCGAAGCGGCTCGCCGGGCCGCACGCGTCGCGGACCGCGGCGACGTCGTCGACGACGTCGATGTCGGCCAGGCGCTGCACCGCCGTCACACCAATGCCGTTGTCGCGCAACGCCTTCAGCGTGAGCTTCCCGGTGTCTGGCTGTGACATCGGCACCGCGCGCAGGCATTCGGCCATCGTCGGCGCCCCCACGCCGAGCACCCACCAGCCGCCGTCGTGGGCCAAGCCGAGGATCGCCGGCGCATCCAGCAGCCGCCGCGCGCACTCGGTCAACAGCTCGGCGGTCACCTGCGGGGTGTCCATCCCGATCTGCAGGATCGGATAACCGTCAGCCGAGTCCGCGTGGGCGTTGGCCAGCCGGTCGGCGAAGTCGGCGCCGCGCTGCGGTATCACGGCGAAGGACTCGAGCCGGTGCCGGATCTCGGCGGCGCGGGCCGCGGCGTCGAGGTCGCCGGTGAGGGCCACCACCCGCGCCACCACCGGCGCGGCGGCCACCGCGTCCAGCGTGTCCAGCAGCGCGGCGGCCGCGATGTCGGCGGCGACCCGGTCCCCGACCGTGGCCGCCAGCCGCGTCTTGGCGCGGCCGGGTTCCGGCGCCTTCGCGACCACCAGCACGGTCACCGGCAGCACGCTCACGAGATCACCTTCCAGAAGTCCAGGATCGCCGTGATGCTGCCCCGCAGCGAGCCGCTGACCTTCGACTTGCCGCCCGTGCGGGGCCCGTAGCTGACGTCGAGTTCGACCACGCGCCAACCCGCGGCCGCCGCCCGCACCAACAGTTCCAGCGGGTAACCCGAACGCCGGTCGGCGACACCGAGATTCAGCAGCGCGTCCCGGCGCGCGACCCGCATGGGCGCGATGTCGTGCACCGGCAGGCCGTGGCGGGTGCGCAGCCGCCAGCTCATCACCACGGTCCCCACCCGGGCGACCCACGGCCAGTGCAACCCGGGCACCGGTCGGCGCCGGCCGGTCACCAGGTCGGCGCCCCGGTCGAGCGCCTCGACCAGGCGGGGCAGGTCGCCGGGGTCCATCGAGCCGTCGGCGTCGATGACCGCCACGATCGGGGTCGTCGCGGCCGCCACGCCCGCGTGCACTGCCGACCCATAGCCGGCGCGCGGTTCCGCGACCACCCGGGCGCCGTGCCGGGCCGCCACCGCCGCGGTGGCATCGGTGCTGTTGTTGTCGACCACCAGCGCCCGATAGCCGGCCGGAATGGCGGCCAGCACCGCCGGCAGCGACTCCTCCTCGTTGAGACACGGCAGCACGACCGTGACCGCGTCCTGGAGCATCGGGGGCAGGCTCAGTGCTGGGTATGGGGCAGTAGCGGTTTCAGCGGTTGCTGCGGGGTAACCGGCTGCTGCGTGTGGGGCTGCGTCGGAATCGATTGCGTTTGCGTGTGCGGCGCCTGCGTCGTCGGCGGCGCCTGCGTCGTCGGCGCCTGCGTGGTGGTGTGCGGCGCCTGCGTCGTGGTCGGTGCCTGCGTCGTCGTCGGCGGGGTCGTCGGCGGCGTCGTGGGCGGGGTGGTCGGCGGCGTCGTGGGCGGGGTGGTCGGCGGCGTCGTGGGCGGGGTGGTCGGCGGGGTCGTCGGCGGCGTGGTCGGCGGGGTCGTGGGCGGCGTGGTCGGCGGGGTCGTGGGCGGCGTCGTGGAAGGCGGATACGGGTTCGGGTACGGGGGCCGCCAGCCCGGGTACGGGACGATGATCGGCACCGGGACCGGCACAGCCGGGTTCGGATTCGGCACGAAACCGGGCACGCCCGGTGCCGGATTGACCGGGGCAGGACCGCCCCCGCCGGGCGACATCAGCTGGGGCGGAATGTAGCCGTTGGAGTCCGGGATGACGCCGCCCTGGAAGCCGGCGTTGGGCTGATCGGGTGGCGGCGGTGGTACCGGGGCCTGCTGCTGCGTCGGCAACAGCGGCATGAATTTGCCCGGGGCGGCGTTCTGGTGGCCCACCACGGGTTGCTGGCTCGCGGTGGGCCGAATGGCGATGGCCACCGCGGCGGCCAGCGACGCGAACCCGATGACGGCGAAGGCGATGACGGCGTTGCCGAGCACCAATGACCGCCTGCTCAACGGCGCCCGGCCGGTCGCGGTTTCGTCTTCACCGGAGTCACCGAAATCTTCGTATTCGGGCCCGAACTCGTCCATCCCGAGCGGCTCGCCCTCGTCGGCCATCGAATAGGCCAACTGCGGCTCCTCCGCGGCCGCGGGCGCGAACGCCGTCTCGTCCCCGGCAAGCCCGGCCGCCGGCGCCATCGCGGTGGCATCCCCAGCCGCGGGCGCGACGGGCAGCGCGGCCATCGCCGCGCCGCGGGCGAGCGCAAACGTGGGGTCCTCGGGAACCTCCACCCGCATGGTCGACGTGTCGCGGAGCCGGTCGGCGACCCCGGCCAGGTTCGACGACGCGCCGACGAGATAGAGCTCGGTCGGGGCGCCGGGCTGGTCGCTGAGCCGGGCCATCATCGTGTCCAACGCGGTAGTGGCCTCGGGGCCCGAGCCGCCCGTCAGGGGCTGCGTCGCCAGCATGGTCGGCGGCGCGTCCGGTTCTCCGTCCGAGTCCACGAGCGACAGCGTCGCCGTCTCGTCGTCAACCACGAGCACACCGCCGGCGCGCCCCGCCGCGCGCATCAACGCCGTCACCGCCTGCGACTGCGAGAGCACCGCGACGTTGTGCACGCCGGAGTCTTCGAGCGCCCGGCGCAGCCGGTCGGCCTGGGCGGCGTCGGGCCAGCACAGCCGTGTGGCGACCAGCCGGTGGTTCTCGTCGGCCAGCAGCCGATCCGTCCCGACGACGGTCTGGGTCAGGGTGCCGACCGGGTGGTCAGCCAGGTCGACGACGGATTGGTCGAGCACGTCCGAACCTTGCGCGCCCGACCCGACAAGCGCCAGGCGGGCAAAGGGGCCCGTGACCGCGATCCCCAAAACGACGTCCATCCAGGCTCTCCTTCGGCTGGCCACCCCGCAACCAGCATGTCCCGGCATCATTACACTGCGATACCGTCGGCAGTAACAGTAATTCGGGCGACACGTTCGCCTGTGAGCGCAGCGTAACCGGGTTGGCAAACCGCGAAACCGCACTCGTTCTCAGCACTGCCGCGTCGTCCGAACGGAGATTATGTTTCCAAGTGAGCAACGAAGTCGGCGCGGCAGGGGGTTCCCCCGCCCCGCAAAGCACGTTGCGCCGCAAGTGACCGTCCTCGACAGCCGGGGGGAACCGTGAGTCAGATCGGCGACGACGCCCCCACCGGCCCCATCCGCGGGCAGCTCCGGCCGCCGCCCCCGGGCCGCCGCCGGTCCGCGGCCGGCGATGTCGGGGCGCCGACGCGGCGGTGGAGCATCGCCGGCGACCTGATCGCGGCCGCCCTGCTCGTCGTCGCGCTGCTGTTCCCGTGGAACCTGTATTTCGGTGTGGGAATCCCCGGCAGCAACATGCCGCTGCTGGGGGTGCTGTTCGCCGTGACGCTGCTGTCCCTCCTTTCGATCGCGCTGGCCGGTTCCTGGAGGTCGCAGAGCGCGCGGTTCAACGCCGCGCTGGCCGGGCGGCTTCGGCGGGCGCTCAACCTCCCCTACGCGCTGCTCGTCCTCGGGTTCGTCGCGTTCGACGTGTTCGAGACCGTCCGTTTCGGTGGCACCGTGAACGTCCCGGGCGGCGTCGGGCCGGGCGCGTGGCTGGGCATCGCCGGCGCACTGCTGAGCGCGCGACCGGTGACACCGGCGCAGGACGCGGGTGATCATGTCAGGTCCGTGCGCATCATCGGCTACGCCTCGATGGTGGGTGCGGCGCTGAGCTTCGCGTTCAACCTGTTCTGGCGGGTGCGATACGCGCTGCAGAGCTCGGGCGGTTCGGACTTCGGCAAGCAGAACGTCGCGGTCATCGCGACGGCGGTGGTGTACGGCGTGGTGGCGTTGGTCGCCGTCGTGGTGGGGTCGCGGTGGCTGCTGCGCAGCACCAGGGCCGCTCGGCTGGCGACCGTGGCGCTCGGGGTGTCGACGCTGGTCGCCGGGAGCCTCGTGTGGATCCTTCCGGTGGGTCGTGACATCGACGCCTTCCACGGCATAGCGCAGAACACGTCGACGGCGGGGGTCGGGTTCGAGGGCTATCTGGCGTGGGCGGCCGCCGCGGCGATCGTCGCGCCAGCCACACTGTTGGCCCGGCGGGATCCGTCGGCGACCGAGGAGAACGCGTGGCGGGCGGCGGCGCGAAATGGCTTGCTGCTCATCATCATTTGGTGCCTGGGATCGATGGTCATGAGGATCACCGACCTGGTCGTCGGCGTGAGCCTCAACTACCCCTTCTCGCGCTACGACAGCATGGTGCTGGCCGCCTTCGACCTCGTCACCGCGCTGCTGGCGGTCTGGCTGCGCATCAACCTCGGCAACGACGCGGTGTCGGCCCGGCTGATCTCGTCGCTGTGCGGACTCGTCGCCACCCTGAGCGTCTCCCGCGTCGTCGTGGGCGTCGCGCTGGCGCCACGGTTCGAGGAGTCGCCCAACGCGCCGGCGCCAAACCCGGTGTACGGCAACAACCTTGCCCAGCAGATCACCAGCACCTTCGACGTCGTGTTGTGCGTGTTGGCCTTGTGCATCCTCGCGGCGGCGATCATCACCGGGCACCTCAGCGTGCGACGGCTGCGACGCCGGCGGCGCCCCGCCGCCCACAAGCGGGGCGCTCCCCCGGGCTCGGCGGCGCCGACGACGCGAATCCCCGTCGGCCACGCCGGCCCGCCGTCGGCCGCGGCGACGACGCGGATTCCGACCCACGGCGGGGAAGCCCCCACCACCGCGATGCCGCAGCTCGCCCGCTCGCCGCGGATCTTCCGGGGGGACGACTCGGCCACCCGGCAGATCCCCACCCAGAAGCCCAGGATCTTCCGGCCTCCGCAGGATTCGCGTTAACGCAAAGGGGCGAAGGCGAATTCGCGCAAGCCCTGCAGCGGATCGACGGCCGCGCGGAAGCCCAGCACCTCGGCGGCGCGGGCGGGATCGGCCACGATATGCCGCACGTCCCCGCTGCGGGACTGCCCGGTGACCACCGGGGAGACCGAACCGTCTCGGGCGTCGCACAGCGCGGCGGCGACCTCCAGGATCGAGATCGGCCGCCCGGAGCAGACGTTGAACGCCGAGAAGCCGTCGGCCACCGCGGACGCGGCGGCGAGGTTGGCCGCGGCCACGTCGTCGACGTGGACGAAATCGCGCATCTGGCCGCCGTCCTCGAAAACCCTTGGCGGCTCGCCCTTTTCCAGTGACGAGCGGAATATCGCCGCCACCCCGGAGTATGGCGTGTCGCGGGGCATCCCGGGGCCGTAGACGTTGTGGTAGCGCAGCGCCACCACCGAGCCGGCCGTCGCCTCCGACCACGCCAGCGCGTAGTGCTCCTGCGCGGTCTTGCTGGCCGCGTACAGGCTGCGCGGTCGCAGGGCGGCATCCTCGTTGACCGACCGCCACGTCACGCCGAGTCCGCATCGCGGGCAACGGTGTTCGAACACCCGGGCGTCCAGGTCGGCGCGGCGTCGTGGCGGCGGGTCGATGAGTCCGTGGTCGGGGCAGGCATAGTGGCCCTGCCCGTAGACCACCATCGACGACGCCAGCACAAAACGGCGTACCCCCGCGGCGAACATCCGCGCCAGCAACACCGTGGTGGCGAAGTCGTTGTGGCTGCCGTAGGCGGGCGCGTCGGCGGCGTCGACGCCGGCACCGACCATCGCCGCCTGGTGACAGACGACGTCCACGCCGTCCAGCAGCGGGGCCAGCGCATCGCCATCGCGGACGTCCACCCGTCGGCATCCCGGCGGCAGCGTCGCATTCGGGCCGTGCGCGGCGGGCAGCAGCGCGTCGACGGCGAGCACGTCGTGACCCGCGGCACGCAGCGCCGCATCCACCCGCGAGCCGATGAAGCCGGCCGCACCGGTGAGCAACACCCTCATGGCAGCTCCACCGGCAGGGTGACGCCGGTGTGCGGTTGGCAGCGGGTGCACGTGTGCTCGACGGCGACGCGGCCGATCGCCGCGCGCACCAGCTCCTTGAAAAGCTCCATATTCCTTTCGAACTGCGCGAACACGTCGACGGTCTTCACTCCCTGGCCGGCTTCGACTCCAGCGTCCAGGTCCGTCACTAAAGCGATTGCCGCGTAACACATTTCGAGCTCACGCGCCAACACGGCCTCCGGGTAGCCGGTCATGTTGACCAGGCTGAAGCCGGCCGAGGCGAACCACTGGCTTTCCGCCCGGGTGGAAAAGCGCGGCCCCTGGATCACCACCATGGTGCCGCCGTCGACCACATTGGGCTGGCCGGCGGCCGCCGCCCGCAGAGTCGGGCAGTACGGATCGGCGAAGTCGACGTGGATGGCGCCGGAGTCGAAGTAAGTGTCGGCGCGGCCACTGGTGCGATCCACCAGCTGGTCGGGCACCACCACCGCGCCCGGGCCGTTGTTGAGGTTCAGACTGCCGGCGGCGCACGGGCCGAAGACTTGCCGCACGCCGAGCTTGCGCAGCGCCCACATGTTCGCCCGATACGGCACCGTGTGCGCCGAGAATTGGTGGGTTGGGCCGTGCCGGGGCAGGAAGGCGACCTCGTGGTCGCCGACGCGGCCCACCGTGACCGGGGCGCTCGGCGGCCCATAGGGGGTGTCGACGTCGATGTTGCGGACGGACGATTCGAAGAAGGTGTAGAAGCCGCTGCCGCCGATGACTCCGAGCATCCACCCATTCTGGCCCATAAGGCAGGATGCCCTCGTGGCCAGTTTCGCGCAGTGGGTCGAAGGCGCCCGGCCCAGGACGCTGCCCAACGCGGTGGCGCCGGTCGTGGCGGGCACCGGCGCCGCCGCATGGCTGCACTCCGCGGTGTGGTGGAAGGCGCTGCTGGCGCTGGCCGTCGCGGTGGCGCTGATCGTCGGCGTCAACTACGCCAACGACTACTCCGACGGGATCCGCGGCACCGACGACGACCGCGCCGGCCCCGTGCGGCTGGTGGGCTCGCGGCTGGCCAGCCCGCGGTCGGTGCTGACCGCGGCGGTGACGAGCCTGTCGGTGGCCGCGGTGGCCGGGCTGGCGCTGGCGCTGCTGAGCGCGCCGTGGCTGATCGCGGTCGGCGCGGCCTGCATCGCCGGGGCTTGGCTGTACACCGGCGGGTCAAAACCGTACGGCTACGCGGGTTTTGGCGAGGTGGCGGTGTTCGTGTTCTTCGGCCTGGTCGCCGTGCTGGGCACCGAGTACACCCAGGCGCTGCGGGTGGACTGGGTCGGGTTGGTGCTGGCGGTGTCGATCGGCGCGCTGTCGTCGTCGGTGCTGGTGGCCAACAACCTGCGAGACATCCCGACCGACGCGCAGTCTCACAAGATGACGTTGGCGGTGCGGCTGGGCGATGCCCGCACCCGGGTGCTCTACCAGGTGCTGCTGGTGACCGCCGCGCTGCTGACCCTGGTGCTCATGGCGGCGACCCCGTGGTGCGCCGCGGGACTGGTGGCCACCCCGCTGGCGTTACGCGCGCTCGCGCCCGTGCGCTCGGGCCGCGGCGGGCGCGAATTGATCCCGGTGCTGCGGGACACCGGGCTGGCGATGATCGTGTGGGCGGTCGCGGTCGCGGCCGCGCTGGCGCTCGCGAGCTGAACGGCTTTGACTGTGCGCTGAGGGCTTTTGACCGTGCTCTGAGGGCGGCCGCTGTCGGCGTGTCGGCGCCGTGACTGCACACGGCGCGGAGAGCTACGCGTCGGGCTCCTCACCCGGCGGCTGCTCCCCGCGCAGCCGGGCCTGCAATTGTTCGCGTTCCCGGCGCCGCCGTTCGGCGGCGATGGCCAGCCCGGCGGTGGCGCGCCGGCGCAGCGGGGCGAACAGCCAGATGCCCAAAGGCATCGCGATGATCAGAGCGAACAACGCCGCCACGATGACGGGGAACTGGGTGATCCCCAGCAGTCGCGCGACCCCGTAGATCGCGCCGCTGAGCGCGACCACCAGCACCAACCGCGCCGCCGCGTAGAGCAAAACGTCGCCGGCTGTGCTAGTCCGCGGATGCCCGCGTGCCTGCTCCCCAGTGGCGTTGTCGCCGGGCTCTTCTGACACAGGTCGAGCCTACGGGGCGCGTATATTCGCTCGAAGGAGGTGTTGAGTGCTCTACCTGCTGCTCGTCCTGATCCTGGGGACGCTGATCTATGTTGGCTGGCGTGCGGCGCGGTCACAGGCCCACCGGCCCAAGACGCGCGTCATCGGACCCGACGACGATCCGGACTTCCTCCGGCGGCTAGGTCACGGGGACAACAACCCCCGCTAAGCGACACCCGGGTTGCGCTGATCGCCGGGGAACCCGTCGGCCACGACGGCCGCCAGTTCGGTGAGCGCCTCGCGTGTCCCGCGCCGCAACCGATCCAGCTCGATCTCGGCGCCCTCCTCCAGGTGAGGGTCGAACGGGATCAGGCGCACGGCGCGGCAGCGGCGCGAGAAGTGATCGATCACCTTGTTCATGTCGACCTTGCCGGGGCGCGGCCGCACGGCGTTGATGACCGCGATCGAGTTGCGCACCAGCTCCTGGTGTCCGTGCGCGTCCAGCCAGTCCAGCGTCGCCGACGCGCTGCGCGCGCCGTCGATGGACCCCGAGGCGACCACCAGCAACACGTCGGCCTTGTCCAGCACCGACGACATCACCGAGTGCAGCAGCCCGGGGCCGCAGTCGGTGAGCACCAGGCCGTAGAACCGCTCCAGGATGTCCAGGACGCGGGCGTAGTCGTCGGCGCCGAACGCCTCGGAGACGGCCGGGTCGGTTTCCGACGCCAGGACCTCCAGCCCGCTCGGGCCCTTCGATGTGTAGCGGCGCACGTCGCTGTAGCGCTCGATGGTCGCGGCGTCGTGCAGCAGCTGACGCACCGTCGCCGCCGTCTCCAACGGGATCTTCTGGCTCAGGGTGCCGCGGTCGGGGTTGGCGTCGACCGCCACCACCCGGTCGCCGCGGATGGAGGAGAAGGTCGAGCCCAGCATCGCGGTGATCGTGGTCTTCCCGACGCCACCCTTCAGCGACAGCAGGGCGATCCGGTAGCTGCCCCGCAGCGGCCGGTTGACCTGGGCCACCAGGTTGTTGTGGCGCAAGGCGCGGGGGCTCTCGCCCAGGTTGATCAGGTGACCGGACAGGTCGTAGACCAACCGGCGCCAACCCTCCGATGGCGGGGGCTTGACCGGTCGCAACAGCATGCCGGTGGACAGCTCCGGGTAGGGCGTGTGCGGCAGGTACTCGGGCCGGTACGGGGGCGGCTGGCCTTCCGGGGTTCCAGTGGGAGGCGCTTCGGCCGGCCCGTTGTAGTAGGCGCCGTAGGCGGTCGGGTCGACGCGGGGGATGCCCGTGACCGGGGTGGAATCCCAGGGCGGCATTCCCGCGCGCGCCGGTGCGGGTCCGGGTGCGGTGGGCGGTGCCGCCTCCCGCCTCTCGGGTGCGGGAGCCCGCCGCTCGGTGCGGAATCCGGCGAAGGCGCGGGTCGGCGCGTCGCCCTCCGGCTCCGCCGGTTCGTTGGACTGGTGCTGCGGGGGCATCTCCGTGGTCTGTGGCTCCTTGGGCGCACCCACGCCCGTCGTTGGATGGTCGGACACCTGTGCTCCCCCTCGTTGCGATTACTTAGGTCGGTTGCTCATTGTCATCCCACGCCCGCATACGAATGCAGGCCCACGGTCACCAGGTTAACGAAGAACAAGTTGAAGACCATGGCCACGAACCCCACGACGTTGATCCACGCCGACTTCCTGTCCCGCCAGCCCGCGGTTGACCTGGCATGCAGATAGGCGGCATATACCACCCACGCGATGAACGAAACGGTCTCCTTGGGATCCCAGCCCCAGTACCGGCCCCAGGCTTCCTCGGCCCAGATGGCGCCGAAGATCACCCCGAAACCGAACACGGGAAACGCGAAGATCGTGGTGCGGTAGGCGACGCGGTCCAGGGTCTGCGCGTCGGGCAGGCGCTGCACCATCCCGGCCGGCGCGCCGTCGGCGGCGTCATCACTCAGCCGCGACGTGCGCAGCAGGAACAGGATGCTGGCGATGCCGGCGACCATGAATACCCCGGAACCAAGGCTCACCACCGACACGTGGATGGGCAGCCAGTAGGACTGCAGCGCGGGCATCACCGGCGCGGCGTTGGCGTAGAGCCAGCGCCCGGAAACCGTGAGCAGGATCAGCACCGGCACCAGCAGGAACACCCATAGGGGGCGGTATTGGGGCCGGCGCAACACGATCGCGCCGGCGACCAGGCCACAGAAGCAGGTCAGGTTGATGAACTCGTACATGTTGCCCCACGGCACCCGCAGGGTCGCCAGGCCGCGCAGCACGATGCAGGCCGCCAGTAGCCCGATGCCGAGATAGACCACGGCCAGCCCGGCCCGGCCGACGCGCTCGTCGAAGGGGCGCTGGTCCGTGTCCTCCACGATGCCGGGGACGGCGCTGTCGGGGGCGACCGAGCCGGCCGGGACGCGCCGGTCCACGCGGCGGCCCCCGACGTAGGCCAGCTCGAAGGCCAGCAGCAACATGGCCACCACCAGGGCCACCACCGCCGAGGTGAACGCCCAGTCGGAGCAGCGCGCCAGCCCGATGTTGACGTGCAGGGTGTTCATGTGACGTCCACCTGAGAACTCCTTCTGGACGCGGCGGGTTTGCCCAGTCCGTCGAGCAAGCGCTCGGTCAGCCGCTCGAACTCGTCGCCCCACCCGGAGTTGTCGGTGCGCGCCAGCCCGCCCAGTTCGACGTTCACCGTACCGGCCCCGGGAATCAGCCGGACCCACACCCTGCGGCGGCGCACCAGCAGCGACACCAGCAGCCCGGCCATCATCGTGACGGCGAAGACGAGCACCCAGGTCTGGCCCGGGTCGCGGGAGACCTGCAGGTTGACGAACGGCACGGCCCCGTCGAAGCGGACGACGGTGCCGGCGGCCGGACCCTGCTCGAGCCGCACCTGTTGCCCGGCGCGCAGGTTGACCCGCTTCTCCCTGGTCAGCCGGCCCTGCTCGATCAGCCGGGGATCCAGCGTGAACAACGACTGCGGCCGCCCGGTGTCCAGGCCGGTGTCGCCGCGGTAGATGTCGACGGCCACCGCGGGGGCGTTGAGCGCGGGGAAGCGGGACGACAACAGGGTCCCGTCGAGTTGCTCGGTGGGCGCCAGCAGGCCCTGGATCGCGATCTCGTGCTGGCGGCGCTCGGCCGCGTTGGGATAGCTGCCGGCGGGCGGGTCGATCCGCGCCACTCCCGAACTGAGCAGGGTCTGCGGGTTGTCGGGCCGCCATTGCACGGTCGAGGTGCGCGTCTGTCCGTCCGGGAAGGTCACGGTGAACGTGGGCGCGTAGCCGTGGCCCTGTAGGTACACCCGGTCGCCGCCGACCCGCAGCGGGTGGTTGACCTCCAGCAGGTAGTGCCGCCAGCTATTGGCGGCCAGGTCGCGACCGGCCTGGTAATCGATGTCCGCAGCGAACGAGGTGGCCTGCCCCGACGGTAGGTAGTGGGCCTGAAAGTCGTTGACCCGGACGCAGATCGGGTGCAGCGACGTGCCGTCGACGGTGTTGCCGGCGCGGAACGAATCGAAGGCGGCCGGCGACGCCGAGCAGAAGCCGGGGCCGCCGTCGGCGATGACGATGACGTTGCCCTCGTAGCCGAACAGCTTGCCGACGGCCACCGCGACCAGCAGCCCCAGCAACGAGAAGTGGAAGACGATGTTGCCGAATTCGCGCAGGTAGCCCTTCTCGGCCGAGACCTCCACGGCTTGGCCTTCATGCCGGATGGCCGTGCGCCAGCCGCGGAGCCGGCCGGCGATCGTGTTCGCGAGGGCGTTCAGCTCCGCGGCGTCGCCGGGCAGCTGGGCGCTGGCGTGCTTGGGCAGCCGGGCCAGGTTCCGCGGAGCGGGCACCGGGGTGGCGCGCAGGCTGCGCGCGTGTTCGATCATCCGCGGGGTCAGGCAGCCGACCAGGGAGACGAACAGCAGCACGTAGATGGCGGTGAACCAGAAGCTGGAGAACACGTCGAACGCCTGCAGCCGGTTCAGCCAGGGGCCGATCACGCGATGGCCGGCCAGGTACTCGTCGACCTTGCCGGCGTTGAGGCTGCGCTGCGGCAGCAGCGCGCCGGGTATCGCACCCAGCGCGAGCAGGAACAACAGCACCAGCGCGGTCCCCATCGAGGTCAGCGCGCGCCAGGTGTTGCGCCCCTTTTGCGCGAGCCACATCAAATCGGCAGCCTCACGTCGGACACGAACGCGTCGCGCAGCCAGGAGATGAAGTCGTTCCACACCCCGGTGACCAGCAGGGCGCCGACCGCGATCAGCAGCGCGCCGCCGAACACCTGGATGGCCCGGGTGTGCCGCCGCAGCCAGCCCAGGGCCCCCACCGCGCCCGCCGAGCCGAACGCCAGCAACACGAACGGGATGCCCAGCCCCAGGCAGTAGGCGATCACCAGCGCGACGCCGCGCGCGACGTTGGCGCCCTCGGTGGCCGACGCGACGGTGATCACCCCGGTCAGCGTCGGCCCCAGGCACGGCGTCCAGCCGAGCGCGAACACCGCGCCCAGCACCGGCGCGCCCGCGACCGTGGTCAGCTGTCGCGGGCTGAACCGCGCCTGCCGCTGCAGCGCCGGGATGAGGCCCACGAACACCAGCCCCATCACGATGGTCAGCACGCCCCCCACCCGCTGCAGGGCCAACTGGTTGGTGATCAGCGTGGTGGTCATGCCGAGAACGGCAACGGTGCCGAGGACGAACACCGTGGTGAACCCGGCGACGAACAACGCCGCCGACCCCGCGACCCGCCACCGGGCCGAACTCGCGGGGCGCCAGAAGGCACCGTGCGCGCCCGGGGGCGGCTGCTCGTCCACCCCGACGACCGCGGCCAGATAGGACAGGTAGCCCGGCACCAGCGGCACCACGCACGGGGAGGCGAACGACACCAGCCCGGCCAGCAGGCACACCCCCAGCGCCACCAACAGCGGTCCGGCGGCGGCGATCTCGGTGAAGCCGGTCACTCGCGGGCCACCCGCTGCACCACCGGCTGCAGGTCCGGGGCCAGCAGCTCGCGCAGGAAGACGGCCGCGACCCGGTGCTGGCGGTCCAGCACCAGCGTGGACGGGATGACGGTGGTGGGGTACTTTCCACCGAACGCGATCAGGGTGCGCATCGCCGGATCGTAAAGGGACGGGTAGCTCACGTGGTGATCGTCGACGAAGTCCAGGGCAGCCTGGCGGTTGTTGTCCCGGACGTCGATGCCGAGAAAAGACACCCCGGCGCCGCGGGTGGCGTCGTAGACCTGCTGCAGCTGGCCGACCTCGGCGCGGCACGGCCCACACCATTGCCCCCAGATGTTGACGACGACGACCTGGCCGTCGAAGTCGTCGAGCGATCGGGTGTGCGCGGGGTCGGCCAGGTCCGGTCCGGACAGCGGACCGGGCCGGCCGCGGCTGGCGGGCGGGTCGTAGTAGATGTCGGTTTTGCCGCCGGGCGAGACGAATTCGAAGGTGCCGCCCTGGGCCACCGCGTCGCGACCGGAACAGCCGACGAGAACGGTCGTCAGCACCACCCCGGCGATCGCCAGCCGCCGCATGCTCAGGCGCCCGCCGGTTGGGAGTACTCGATGTCGACCAGGCGGTCGCCGTCGTAGATCAGGGTGGTGACCGAGCACAACCCGCATTCGCGCCGGCGCGGGTCATGCCAGAGCCGCCTGCCGCTGAGGTGCAGCCGCAGCGTCCACACCGGCAGTTGGTGGCTGACGCACACCACCTCTTGGCCGGTACCCCGGGCGCGCGCCTTGTCCACGGCGGTCGTCATCCGGTCCGCGATCTCGGCGTAGGGCTCGCCCCACGAGGGGGTGAACGGGTTGCGCAGCTGCCACCAGAACCGCGGGTCGCGCCACGCGCCGTCGCCGGGGCCGACGCGGCGGCCCTCGAAGAAGTTGGCCGACTCGATCAGGTCGGGGTCGGTGTCCACGGCCAGGTCGTGCTTGGCGGCGATGGGCGCGGCGGTCTCCTGGGCGCGCTGCAACGGGGAGGCGATGACGGCGACGATGTCGCGGCCCGCCAGCGCCTCGGCGACCGCATCCGCCTGCGCCCTGCCCTTCTCGGACAGGTGGAATCCGGGCAGCCGCCCGTACAGGACGCCGCTGGGGTTGTGCACCTCGCCGTGGCGCACCACGTGGACCCTGGTCTCGTTGGCCATCACGGCTTGTCCTCCCGGGCGGCCGCGGCGGCCCGACGGGCCGCATCGGGCAGCGCCTCGGCGACCCGGGCGAACGCGTCGTCGTCCAGGGCGGTCGAGACGAACCACGCCTCGAAGGCGCTGCACGGCGGGTAGACGCCCGCGTCCAGCAGGGCGTGAAAAAACGGTGGGTAGCGCCAGGTCGCACTCGCCCGGGCCGACGCGAAGTCGGTCACCGGAGTCTCGGAGAAGAACACGCTGAGCATGTTTCCGGCCCGCGGGATCTGATGGGGCACACCGGCTTTCGTCAGCGCCTCGGATAGCAGCCCGGCCAGGCCGTCCGCGTTGGCGTCCAGCGCCGCGTAGGCGACGTCGTCGGCCGCGCGCAGCGTGGCCAGCCCGGCGGCCACCGCCACCGGGTTCCCCGACAACGTCCCGGCCTGATAGACCGGCCCCAGCGGCGCCAGCCGCTCCATCACGTCGGCCCGCCCGCCGAACGCGGCGGCCGGCAACCCTCCACTCATCACCTTGCCGAAGGTGAACAGGTCGGCGGCGACCGGATCGATTCCGTACCAACCGCTTCGGCTGACCCGGAAGCCCGTCATCACCTCGTCGACGATCAGCAGCGCGCCGTGCTCGGCGGTGATCGCGCGCAGCCCCTGGTTGTAGCCCGGCGCGGGCGGGACGACTCCCATGTTTCCCGGGCTGGCTTCGGTGATCACCGCGGCGATCTGGTCGCCGAAGCTCGCGAAAGTCTGGCGCACGGCCTCGACGTCGTTGTAGGGCAACACGATTGTGTCTGCCGCGGCCGCACCGGTCACGCCCGGCGAGGACGGCAGGCCCAGGGTCGCTACGCCGGAGCCCGCGTCGGCGAGCAACGCGTCGACATGGCCGTGGTAGCAACCGGAGAACTTGACGATCTTGGCCCTGCCGGTGAACCCGCGGGCCAACCGGACCGCGCTCATGGTGGCCTCGGTGCCGGAGTTCACCAGCCGGACCCGCTCGACCGGGGCGATCCGCCCGATGATCTCGGCGGCAAGCTCGCTCTCGCCCGGTGTCGGCGCCCCGAACGACAGGCCGGAGGCGGCGGCCTCGGCGACGGCGTCGACAACGGCCGGGTGGGCGTGGCCCAGGATCATCGGCCCCCAGGAGCAGACCAGGTCGACGTAGCGGTTGCCGTCGGCGTCGGTGAGCCGGCACCCGCGTGCCTCGGTGATGAACCGCGGGGTGCCCCCCACCGCCGTGAACGCCCGCACCGGGGAGTTCACCCCGCCCGGAATCACCGTGCAGGCAGCCTCGAACAACTTCGCCGACGCCGCTGTGGCCCTTGCCGCGGCCGGGGCGGGCGCGGTCGCCTGGTCACTGCTACCCATGCCGACCAGTGTCCCAGCCTCCGCAAATCGTTCAACTACAGGGTGTAGCAGATGTGCGTATCAGGCGTCTTGGTTGTCGGCTTGCTGGGCGGCCTGCAGGTCGCGCCGCGCGGCCTCTCGCTCCCTTTCGGCCGCGCGCCGGTGAGCGTCGACGTCGCCGAGGCCCTCCTCGACCGCGAGTTCGTGGACTTCGGCGGCGCGTTCGTGGGCGGCGCCGGCCTCCCAATGGCGGCGCAGGTCGCGTTGACGCGCCTCCTGGTCACGCTCGTGCGCACGCTCGGCGGACTCGGCGGCACGCTTGACGTCTTCCTCGGTGACGGCCTTCCGGGCGGCGAGTTCGGTACCCCGACGAAGCAGCTCCTGGGCGCGCTGGGCGGCCTGTTCACCTGGTGAAACGGCCATGAGCCGACATTACGCCTGCGGTTGCGAATCCGGGCGGCGACCGGCGAGCCGCGCCGCGACGCGCCGTGCGGCCTTGAAGTCGCCCGGACCCGGCGACTTGGATGAAAGCATGGAATTCCCGCAAGGGCTCGCACGGTTCAACCGGCACGTCACCAACCCCGTCCAGCGGCTGTGGGCGGGTTGGCTTCCACCGTTCGGCATCGTCGAACACGTCGGCCGGCGTTCGGGCAAGCAGTATCGCACCCCGGTGAATGTGTTCAGCGCCACCGTTGACGGCAAACCCGGGGTGGCGGTCCCCCTGGCCTACGGCCCCGACCGTGACTGGCTGAAGAATCTCAAGGCCGCCGGTGGCGGGCGGATGCAGCGCTACGGCAAGACCTTTGGCGTCGCCGACCCTCAGGTGGTCACCCAGGCCGAGGCGGCGACGCACGTGACCAGCGGCATACGGCCGATTTTCGCGAGGCTGCCGTTCGAGCAAGCCGTGCTGCTGACCAGGACCGGCTGACCGCCTACGCGACATACTCGGGCAGCGCGACGTCGTCGACGAATTCGCGCCGGATGGCCCAGTCGGCCAGCCCGGGGATGTTTAGCAGCTTGGTCGCCTGATTGCGGGTCCACAGCCCGAGCTTCGTCTTCGGCGCGAACATCGCGGCGAAGCCGCGCGCCGAACGCTGCCGGGCCTCGACGATCGGACGCATCCGGCGCTCATAGCGACCAAACGCATCCCGATGATCGGCTCCGGCGCCGTTGAGCTCGCCCGCCAGGATGTAGGCCTGCACCATCGCCAGACCCGTCCCCTCACCCGCCAGCAGAGAGACCGCGGCCGCGGCGTCGCCGATGAGCGCAACCCGCCCATCCGACCAGTGGTCCAGGACGATCTGGCTCGCGCGGTCGAAGTACACATCGGACACCCCGTCGAGCGCGCGCAGGATCTCGGGGCATTCCCAGCCGGCGTCGCCGAAGACCCGCCGCAGGACGGACTTGGCGTGCGAAACATCCTGTGGGTCCGGGCCGCTCATGTAGTTGGTGGCGAAAACGAAGAGGAACAGTGTCTTCTCGTCGCGCATCGCGAATCTCGCGATCATGCGCCCGGGAGTCGTGTAGGCGAGGTAGACGAGTTCGTCGCGCGGCTGATAGCCTCGGGCTTCGAATGCCGCGACCCGGTAGCCGAGATCGGTCTCGAATCGAGATTCCGGGCCAAATACCAACTCTCGCACCGGAGAATGGATGCCACCCGCGCCGACGAGCAGGTCGAATCGTCGTGTCCGGCCGCGCTCGAGTGTGACCCGCACACCCGACGCGTCCTGCGTGATCGCCGAAACGCTTTCCCCGAAAAGGGTTTCGACGTGGTGGTCGACGGAGCGGTAGATCGCGGCCGCCAGATCGCCACGCGGCACGGTGACGAAACGGTCATCGAGGTTCCGCCGGAACAGCTCGGCCGAGAAGCCGCCCACCCGTCGCGAATTCCGGTCGACCAGTCGCAGCTCCTGTACCGCATATCCTGCGGCGTGCAATTCGGCGGTCAGTCCCATGCGCTCGGCAACGGCGTACCCGCCACCCCAGAAGTCCACGACATAGCCGCCCGTGCGGAGCCGCGGCGCCTTTTCGATCAGTGTCGGCTCGTGGCCATAGCGCGACAGCCAGTATGCAAGCGTGGGGCCGGCGATGCCGGCACCGACGATGGCGACCTTCATGCGCGCGCACCTCACTTGAGTGGAGTCGGCTCTATCATAGCATTATGCAACAGTTGCACTAGGAAGTAGAATCTATGGCGGGTCGGCCTCCGAGAGGAGGCCGTTGTGCTGAGGGAACTTTCGGGCATGCCGCCCGGAGTCCACGCCCTGAATGCCGTCGGGACGGTGACGGCGGCAGATTACGGGCGGGTGTCCGCACAGATGGTCGACCGGGCGCGGCGAAGCGGAAGTCGGATGCGGCCGCTCTACAGAGGCCGTCGGCCGCGCGGCACCGGCCGGTTGAGAACTCAATCCCCCGAGGGGATTTCGCGTTCGATGCGGATCCGGCCGCGGGCCCGGGCGAGGAAGTACAGCCCGATCACGACCGCCCAGGACAGCAGGCTGAGCCACAGTTGACTGCGCGCGGAGCGGTCGAACGCCATCTGCGCCAGCACGGCGGTGATTCCGGCCAGGGTGAGGATCGACAGCACCGGGAAGAACCACATCTTGACCCGCAGCTTTTCCTCGGGTGTGCGCCTGCGCAGGATGATCTGCGACAACGCGATCAACCAGTAGACGAACAAGATGATCGCGCCCGAGGAGTTGAGCAGGAACAGGAACACGGTGCCGGGTGCGAGCCACGCCATGATGACGCAACCGAAACCGACCGCCGACGAGCACACGATGGCCAGGTGCGGCACCCCGCGCCGGCTGAGCCTGACCAGCCGGGCCGGGGCCTCCCGCCGATCGGCGAGCACGAAGAGCATGCGCGACGCCGTGTACAAGCCCGAGTTCAGGCAGGACAGCACCGCGGTCAGCACCACGGCATTCATCACCTGATCCGCCCCGCGCAGGCCCATGTGCTTGAACGCGGCGACGTACGGCGAGGCGCCCAGTTCGACCGAATTCCACGGCAGGATCACCACGAGCAGAAACACCGAACCCACGAAGAAGATCCCGATGCGCGCCACCACCGATCTCGTCGCCCGCTGGACGGCGAGCTCCGGATCACGGCTTTCGGCGGCGGCGACGGTGACGATCTCGGCGCCGACCATCGAGAAGATCACCACGACGATGGCGGCGAAGACCGCCCCGACGCCCTTCGGGAAGAGTCCGCCGTGCGACGTGAGATTGGAGAAATCCGCGTGCTGGCCGGGGAGCAGGCCGAGCGCGAAGATCGAGCCGACGACCAGGAAGACGACGATCGTGGCGACTTTGATTCCGGCGAACCAGAATTCGAATTCGCCGAAGGACGACACCGAGAACAGGTTCGTCGCGGTCATCAGCACCATCAGGCACAGCGAGAGCAGCCACAGCGGCGCATGGAACCAGTAGTTGAGCACCTTTCCGCCGGCGACCGCCTCGAACCCGACCACGATCACCCAGAAGTACCAATACAGCCACGCCACCGAAAACCCCGCCCAGCCGCCCAGGGCCCGTGCCGCGTAATCGGCGAACGACCCCGTCGAGGGGTTGGCGGCCGCCATCTCGCCCAGCATCCGCATCACCAGGACGATCAGCAGGCCGCACAGCGCGTACGTGAGGAACGCGGCGGGCCCGGTGTCTTTGATCACCACGCCGGAGCCGACGAACAAGCCGGCGCCGATCACCCCGCCGAGGGCGATCATGCTGAGCTGCCGCTGCGACAGCCCTTGCCGCAGTTGCGTTGTGCCGGTCATGGTTAACCACAGCACATCGGCAGCCGGGGCACCACCCCGGCGCGTCGGTCGAAAGCGCGTCAGTCCACGCGGGTGGCGACCACGGACCAGACCGGCAGGTGCACCAGGCCGTCCTGCAGCAGCGGGCTCAGGATGTCCAGCTGGCGCTTCAGCGGCTGCATCTTCTCGACGGTGTCGCCCTGCTGCTCGGCCAGGATCTTGCTCATTGCCTCGAAGGTCGCGGGGCCGAAGCGGGCCAGGTAGGTGGTGCCGCCCAGGTAGTCCAGGCGCCACCCACCGTTCCCGAGCACGCGCTCGAAGTTGTCGGCGGGGATGCCCGTCCACTGCAGGCCGTTGACGTTGTGCGGGCTGAACTCGAACATGAACAGCCGCGCGCCGGGCTTGGTGGCTCGGTGCAGCGCCTGCGCGTAGCGGGTCTGCACCGCCTCGTCGTCCATGAACACGTGGTAAAAGGCGCTGTCCACCACCGTGTCGAACCGGCCCTCGAACCCATCCAGCCTGGTGGCGTCGGCCACCTGGAAGTCGACCCGCACCCCGGCCCGCTCGGCGTTGCGCCTGGCCCGCTCGATGGCGGTGGGCGACCCGTCGATTCCGGTGGCCGAATAGCCTTGGGAGGCATAGTGAATCGCGTGATAGCCGGGACCGGTTCCCGGGTCGAGCACCTCGCCGCGGATCGCCCCGTACGCCACCAGCTGCTGCACCACCGGCTGCGGGCCGCCGATGTCCCAGGGGATCAGGCCGTCGGTGTGTTCCGCCTCGCCGTACAACGGCTCGAATCCGGTAACGCTCGCGTCGGCTGTCATGGTCTTCGCCTCCATCTTGTAGACGTCGTCGTTCACTAATTGACCACCGTAGTCCTGGCGGCCAAGGAACACAATCGTGCACTGCAACCGGCACGGGCAGGCGCCGGTCAGCTCAGAGGTGGAGGTCTTGATCCCGGATGAGCGCAGTGGCGAACACGCTGATTATCACCGCCGTGGTCACCAGATAGCCACACGCGAGCCACGGCTCACCGCCGGCGGCCGCGATCAGCGCGGTGAGGATCATCGGGGTGACGCCACTCCACCGTCGTGCCGAGCAGGCTGGCCGCCACGACGGTGCGCAGGCGCCGACGTTGCTGCGCGGCGGATTCGTGGTGGGCACCTGCCGCGGCGACCGTCCCGACGGTCAGCGTCGGCGCCATGACTAATGCGCCGACGCGATCGCGAACGGCGTCGCCGGTGCAGGTTGCGACTGGCGGTTGGGGCTCTGCCACAGGCCTTTTCGCTCGAGCAGCGGCAGCACGCCCTCCCCGAACCAGTAGGCCTCCTCCAGGTGCGGATAGCCCGACAGGATGAAGTGGCTGATGCCCAGCCGCGAGTACTCGACCAGCCGTTCGGCCACCTCGGCGTGCGACCCGACCAGCGCGGTGCCGGCGCCGCCGCGCACCAGGCCGACCCCGGCCCATAAGTTTGGGGCGACCACGAGCCGGCCGCTGTCGCCGCCGTGCAGCTGCAACATGCGGCGCTGGCCCTCCGATTCGCTGCGCGCCAGGCTGGCCTGCACCCGCTCGACATCGGCCGGGTCGACGGCCGCGAGCAACCGATCAGCCTCGGCCCATGCCTGCTCGGAGGTGTCTCGGCTGATCACGTGAATCCGCAAGCCGTACTGCAGGATTCGTCCCGCGGGGCTAGCCTGGGCGGCCAGCCCGCGAATCCAGTCGAGTTTTTTGGCGACGGCCGCCGGCGGCTCACCCCAGGTCAGGTAGACGTCGGAGTAGTTGGCCGCGACCGGCCCGGCGGCCGCCGAAGAACCGCCGAAGAACACCGCGGGTATCGGGTCGGGTGGGTTGTTC
>Ga0335071_10000907_pt1 | contig 31863 bp, 30 predicted proteins | sample Lox_Sample_15_FD_206724 | JGI IMG/M metagenome (GOLD analysis project Ga0335071, IMG submission 206724) | Soil microbial communities from Loxahatchee National Wildlife Refuge, Florida, United States - Lox_Sample_1.5 | ecosystem: Environmental > Terrestrial > Soil > Wetlands | place: USA...
CCGCCCAGTCCGGTTCCATCTTCCTCGACTATTTCACCGCCATGACGGATGAGAAATCCGGTCTCAAGCCAACTCTGAGCGAAGACGGAGTCCACCCAACTCCAGCCGGCTACGCAGTAATGGCTCCGCTGGCAGAAAAAGCAATCGCCGACGCGCTGAAATAAGCACGTGGTAGAGCAATGACTGTGTGGCGCGGGCATTCTTGCCCGCGAGTTTTCTGATCCGATCTTGAAGCGGAGCCCTCAAGGTTCTACTGAGTGAACCTTCGTGCCCTTGGTGGTAAAGCCGTCCAAAGCAAGCCATCCCCCAATAGCCCGTCCGCTGGACCTACGCACAAGCTATCATTTCAACTTCACCTGAATGCCGACCGCCGCTATCAAGAAAGCTACACTCCGCAAGCCCACCCGACGCTCCATCCTCCAATGGCTCCTGGTCGGAGTCCTCCTCCTCTGGTCGCTACTCGCCCTAACCCTGATCTCCCTCCGCTGGATCGACCCGCCCAGCACCGCCGTCCACATCGAGCGCCGATACCAGGCCTGGAGCCATAACAAGCCCTACCGCGAGCGCTACAAGTTCATCCCGCTCACCCAAATCTCGCCCGATCTCCAGCACGCCGTCGTCGCCGCCGAAGACGCGCACTTCTACCGGCACCACGGCTTCGACTGGCACGAGATCGAAATCGCCGCCCGCGAAGACATGGAAGGCGAACGCACCCGCGGCGCCTCCACCATCACGCAGCAACTCGTAAAAAACATCTTCTTCGGCATCGGCCGCTCGTTCCTCCGCAAAGGGGTCGAAGCCAGTCTCGTCCCGGTCGCCGAACTCTTCCTGGGCAAGCGCCGCATTCTCGAGCTCTATCTCAACGTAGTCGAATGGGGCCCCGGCATCTACGGCGCCGACGCAGCCTGCCGCTATTGGTACGAAACCCCAGCTCGCAACATCGGCCGCCAGCAATCGGCCAGACTAGCCGCAATCCTCCCCGCCCCGCTAAAGCGCCGCCCCGACCGCATGAATAGCTATAGCGCAATCATTCTCGGCAGGATGATCCAGATGGGATGGTAGGGGAAGTCTGAGAAAGGGTGGATTTTGAGTGCAATTGCCTGACTTTTGCCAGTTACGGCGTTTACAGCCCTTCGGATGTAAGGTAGTGACCAATGAAACTCGGCCTTCTCGAAATCGTCTTGGCCCTCGTTGTGACAAGCCTATACTCACCATTGGCGCGGCCGCAATCGTCGGCATACCCCCGGCATTCGAGAGTTGGCGAACTAAGACTGCGAATTATTCCAGACAAAGAAACGTACTCGTTGAACGATAACCTGTCCACGACGAAAGAATTTACGAACCTGACGCGTAAAACATTGTGCTTCCCGAAGCCTGCTGAGGAAGTTGAAGAACCCGCACTAGGCTATCTGATCACCAGGATTGTCGGCCCAGATGGAGCCCCCGAGGAGGAGCGGTTACTTGAGCACTATTCAGGAGGCGGTACCTGGCCGCAAGACAATCTCGTAAAAGAGATCCGGGAGCAATGGATTTGGCTCGCCCCAAACGCTACTTATTTAACCGTCCCTAGAGTGAACGTTACAAAGCTGGAAACGCCGGGACAACGCCGAGTTGAAGCGACATATCGACCGCCGGAGGGGTCTTACCAACCGGCAAAATTCAGAGGTTACCTCAATACGGCTGCACGCATCGCTGGTTGCACCGTTCCACAGAAGGTGGTGTCGGCCAAGCAGGTTGTTGTCGATGTCTTGCCGTAGGTGCAGGGACGGTTGTCGATAAATCGCGATAGCGCTCATTGACCCGGAAAAGGCGAAACAAAAGCGCACACTTGCGAGAATGCCTGGTTGCGTCAACTATCGATGGCGTAATATTCGGGAGGATGAAACTGACCGCGAAAAACTGGATTTGCGGGTGGGGACTAGCGGGTTTGGTCGTCCCCGCAGTTCTCTTGCTCCGCTGGTATTTTTTTGACCACTCCTTTGGGGAGGTAGAACTCATACTCTGGCCGAGTTCGTTCATCTTGATGACGCTCGAAGGACCGCCTGAACGACTGACCATAGTGGTAATGTACACAATCGCGATTGCGGCAAACGTGTTGCTGTACTCAATCGTGGGTCTACTGGGTTGGATGCTTCTTGCTCCCATCCTCCGGCCACACACCGAGAAGGGATGACTCCTGGTTCTGAGTGTAATGGCCTGGTTACAACAGTCATTGCCGCCACAGGACTCTGCCATAATGATTCTGTTCGCATGCAGACTATATTTTCCGCACCCGAGCCTCTCGCCAATTGGCGTTATCGCGCAGAGCCAAAGCGTGGAGTGGAACTCGGGCGCGTTGCCTCTCTGTTGACACTACCCTTTCTGCTTATCGCCGCAGGACTCTACTTCCCGTACGTTCTTGGGTGGGGTCTCGTTCAAGCAAGGAAAAGACGCAGGTTCCAGGAGAAAATGAAAACTCTTGGGCGTGTCATGGAGTGGTCGGATTTCATCCTGGCAATGGATGAGACTCGCGGTACTGCGATTGTCGAGCGGTATTCTCCTGCGGGAACTGTTAATTTGTGGTGGACTCCCGAAAATATTTATGAGGTGTGCCCTTACTCGCCCGTGGACTGGGAAGGCTTGTGCGACAAGTCGTTTCTTCCTTTCGCAGAGTGGTGCCGCGAACGATACTCCAGCCCCGAGGTTGGTCGAGCACTCTTGGTGGGTCCGAGTCCAAAGGGAGAACCTAGCTCTTCGCGCTTTCAATTCGAGTTTGGTGGTGACCCAACACCCAGTGCAAGATGGATTGAAGTTGTTCCCCCAGAGGTCCTGCGTAAGAAAAGGTAGTTGTCGTAACATCCCCATTACGCTCAAGATCCCCGAAAAAGGCGAAACATCTAGGACCAAAGGCGCGGTCTCCCGCAGACCACTTGCCCCGATTAGGTCTTACGAAGTTTAGGTTTCATATTCGAGCCGTCCCTTTGCGGGATTAAGAATGTTCAGTCTATCTTGTTGTCGGCTGCTTTTGCTCCGCGGCGATGCGCTGACGTGTGGCGGCCAAGAGCGCGTCGAAGCGCGGGTCTCCACGCAGTGATAGGAAGCTATCATCCTTTTCTAGACGCTCAAACTCGTCCACGTCCGTAATTGCCTCTGCATAGGCGCGCAAGGGAACGAAGGCCTCATCCCGCTTACCTTCTAGAGCAAGGACGCGAGCCAGGTTCTGGGCTGCAGTTGCCGTGACCTCATGCGAGGGGCCGAGAACGCGGCGCAGGCCAGCGAGGGCCTGGCGCAGGACCTCTTCCGCTTCCGGGTAATTCTTTTCCTCGATCAAGAGAGAGCCCAAATTGCCCAGGGTGAGCAATGTGCTGGCATTGTCAGGACCGAGGGTTTGCCGTTGCGCTTCATACACTTCGCGGTATAACTTCTCGGCTTCGGTGAAACGCTTTTCCCTGTCCAGAACCATCGCCAGGGTATTCATCGCGACCAGTGTTCCGGGGTGCTGAGGCCCGAGCACTCGGCGGGCGGACTCAATCACCTCCTTATTTATTTCTTCTGCGTCGGCGTAGTGCGCCTCTTGCGTCAGAATGCCGCCAAGGTTGAACATGTCTCTCAACACTGAGGGGTGATCGGAGCCAAGCGCCTGCCGATCCATTTCGAGCGATGCTCGCGCTGCATTCTCCGCCTCGGGGTACTTGCCCTCATGAGTGAGCGTGTCGGCCAGAAGCGACAGCGCAGTTGCCGTCAACCTGTCTTGCGGCCATCTTCGTCTCAACACTTCGAGCGCTTCCCGATTCAATTTTTCCGCTTCGTCATATCGCGATTCATACCCTAGAGTCCTAGCCAACTGCACCATGGAATCCACGGTGTCATGATGCTCGGGGCCGAGCACCTGGCGGCGAGTCTCCATGGTCTCGCGGCACAGCTTCTCCGCCTCAGGGTAGTGGCTTTGCGCCAGCAGGGCGACGGCCAGATCCTGCTGCGCTTGCAGCGTATCCGGGTTCCTGGGGCCGAGAGTGCGCTGCCGAATCTCCAGAGACCGCCGGAGCAGAGGCTCGGCCTTTGAGTTGAGCCCCAGGCTGTTATAGACGGTACCCATGACGTTCATCATCTCGGCCTGCAGCTCCGGGTCGTTCGCCAGCCCGGTGTCGATGTCCTTCGCCGACTTATCCAGAATCTCGCGCGCCCGGATGTCATTGCCGCGCGATTCGCTGGGGTTCGATACCTTGAACATCCCCTTCATGAATGCCGTGACTCGATCGGCGCGATCGCGCTCCCGCGTAATCCTCCGCAATTGGATCGTCTGCATCACACCGAAGACGATCAGCAGCAATGCCAGCACGGTTGCCGCCGCCACTCCGAATTTGTGCCGCTGAATATATTTCTTTGCGCGGTAGGCGATGCTGGCGGGCCGCGCGGTCACGGGCTCGTTTCGCAAGTAACGATCAATGTCCGCGGCCAGTTCCGAAGGCGTGCCATACCTGCGAGCGCGGTCTTTTTCCAAAGCTTTCAAGGTGATCCAGTCCAGATCACCTCGCAGCAGGCCGGCGAGTTGTCGTGGATCCGTACTCCGGCGTTCTGCGACGGCGGTGGAGGTCGCTTCTCCGCTGACCCTCGTGCTCGGACTCGGCGGATCGTCCTCGTGCAGCTGCCGCAGAACTTCATGAAGCGGTTTAGTCTCCCATTGCTCCGGATCGAACGGCAACACATCCGTAAGAAGCTGGTAGAGCACGACGCCGAGCGAATAAACGTCGGTGCGAGTATCAACATCGCGCACGGCGGGATCGGCTTGTTCCGGACTTGTGTATCCAGGCGAGCCCACCAATCCTCCGGCACGCGTGACCAGCGTTTCATCCTGAGCTTGCTGCGAGATGGCTTTGGCAATTCCGAAGTCGATTATGCGCGGCACCGGCTTGCCATCGACCTCAACCACGAGGATGTTGGAGGGTTTGAGGTCGCGATGAATGATTGCTTTCTGATGCGCGTGTTGAACCCCTTCACAGACTTTTGTGAAAAGAGCTAAACGATCGCGCGGCGATTGACGCTTTTGATCGCAGTATTGGGTGATGTGCAAGCCCGGCACATATTCCATAACGAGATACGGTTGGCCTTCGGCGGTGGAGCCAGCATCGAAAACCTTGGCGATTGCAGGGTGATCCATGATTGCCAAGGTCTGCCGTTCCAGATCGAAGCGCAGCAGGGACGAGCTATCGTAGCGGCCCGCTTTGAGGATTTTCAGCGCCACCTGTCGTTTGACGGGAGCAGATTGCTCCGCCAGCCACACCTGCCCCATCCCTCCTTCTCCGAGTTTTCTGACCAGCCGATAGGGCCCGATCGAGCCCAAATCGGGTGCAGGTGCGCCCACGGGAGCAGCCGCCGAGTCGAGAGTGACTTCGAGATCGGAATTGAGGCCCGAGTTGCGCGGAATTGATTCTCGTGCCGGCTCGCTCACGCTTTTCTCTCTTGGAAAGAAGATGCAAATTGTCGGCAAGTTTAGCACCCTGATGGGAGCCGGGCCACTCGCTTCGCGCACAACTCGCAGGTTTGACCGCACTCGGCATTCAAACTTATGTCACCGCGCGATCACGCAAACAGGAGGAAATCCGAGCGCCCCCGGGGGATAAATCGTCTCAATTGGCGATAAATCCGGATTACGCTCATAATCCTCCGCCAATTCCCGATTCACCCCCGCCCCTCCATCCTTTCCACATACTGAGCCCGAGCCGCGCTAGCCGAAAACGGATCCGCAAAGTACTGCGTCTCCCGCGCCACCTCGTCTCCCGCGAACTCCATGATGCTCACCGTGTAAGACGGCTTGCCGTCATACGACAGCACGAATTCCGTAACCCAAAGATTCCCGCCGCCAACGATTCGCTGCACAGTAAACCGCTTCCGGTTCGGCTGGATCGAGCGCGTGATCTGTATATTCCGCCGCCCGCGTATCCGCTCGCCCGACTGCGGATATTCCAGCACCGCATCCTCCCGATAAATGCGGTGCTCCGTGTCAAAATCGTTGGCATCGGAAGCCGCCCAATGAGCCTCCAGCGCCGCCCGTATCCGTTCATCCCGCATCGTACCCTCCCGCGCCGCGCTAAACTCTTGACTTAAGCTGATCCTTGCGCTGAACTAAATGTAGAACACACACGGTGTTCGGCATCATCCGTTCTTTGACAATTCAATCTCCCGCCAAAGCCGGGCAGCAGCTCTCCAGAAGAGCGGCCCACCAATTCAATTCAGCCCAAGGATCTTGGATCTGTGGGAATAAATGCTTTGGTTTCAAGATTTTACCTCTAACCCGTTTGGATGGAATATTTTGGCGGCCTAAAATACCGGAATTTGCCCAATTTCAGAGCTAAAGTGAACTTGGCAAATGGGTTATAAGAAGTAAGTCTAAGTCTAGATTGTGGAATATTTTGCGGCTATAGTTATCCTAGATCATTGATTCTAATGCAGCGAACGGTAGGGAGGGGTACCCCCCCGGAAAAGACCGCACCTCCGAGCACCAAATCGGCGGAATCCCACCTTCTTAACCTTGTCGTTGGTAAATACGGTAATTTGAAAACGGAAGTCTGGCTTCCCTCTCGCAAAGGACATCATCACCACTCACAAACGATGCGCAAATATTTCCTCATTGCCGCTCTCGTCGTCGCTCTCGACCGCTACACCAAGTGGCTCGTCGAGCACAAGCTGACCATGCACGACAGCATCACCGTCATCCCCGGTTTTTTTCGTATCATCCACACGGAGAATTCCGGAGCCGCCTTCGGACTCTTCGCCGAATCCCCCTCGCAGTGGAAGGTCGCGTTCCTGATCGCGTTCTCTCTGATCGCGCTGGCCATCGTCTCGATGCTGCTCTGGAGAAACAGTCATCGCCTCACATCAACGACCGTCGGCCTGTCGCTGATTCTAGGAGGAGCGCTAGGAAACCTCTGGGATCGAGTCGTAAGCCGACACGTAGTCGACTTCCTTCTCTTCTACGTAAGGCAATATCAATGGCCAGCCTTTAACGTAGCCGACAGCGCCATCGTAGTAGGCGCCTGCCTTCTGGTCTTCGAAATTTTGTTCACCAAGTCGCCCAGCCACCAATCAGCATGAAATCTTAAAAAGATTGTCATCCTGAGCGCAGCGAGGGACCTGCTGTTTCCAGGAACGAGCAGAACTGCAGGTCCCTCAATTCGTTCGGGATGACAAGAAGGACAAAGTAGGGACGACAAGTTGGATGAAGTCGTGATGACGAGATAAACAGGTTTGCTCGTGGTTCGAAGCTTGCAGCTCAGGGATTCTGATACAGCTGCCGATAAACATTCGCATTCCGCAAAATCGCCTGCACATACTCGCGGGTCTCGGTAAACGGAATTGACTCCACAAATTCCTGCGGATCGCGATAATGCCCTTCTTCCAGCCAGTCCGCGACACGATCGGTTCCCGCATTGTAGGCCGCGAGTGCGTATTCGAACTGGCCGTTGTACTTGTCGACCATGTCTTTGAAGTAGCGTGTGCCGAGCTGCAAGTTCACCGCAGGCGTGTAAAGCTGCGGAGCTTTATATCCCTTCAGCTTCACCTGCTTGGCAACGGTCTTCCCGGTCTTCGGCAGCAACTGCATCAATCCAACAGCGTTCGCGTGCGAAATCGCGCCTGCATTGAACTCCGATTCCTGGCGGATCAGCGAAGCCACGAGAAATGGATCGAGCCCATTCGCCTGCGAGTACTTCCGCAGATCGCTCCAGTAAGGCCGCGGAAACAGCGCCTCCCAATAAGGACGAGGCAAATCCGGAATGTCGACCGCGAAGTAATTCGGCGTCGTGCGCTTCATGATCTCGATGCCGCGATCGTATCGTCCTCCATCCTGATAAACCTTGGCCATTTCAGGAGGAGCCCAACTTCCGCCTTCCTGACTCGCCGCAGCCTGCAGTTCGCGCACAGCCATGTCCGCAAGCGCGCCGTTCGAGAGCAGGCGCGCTCGCGCCACTCGAAGGTTGTCTTCCGGAGCTTCAGCCTCAGGGACCTTCAGCGCGCCAGGCAATGGCGCAATGTGATCGAGCAGTGCAAAGTGAACCGCATCCGGAGAAGCCAAGTCCACCTTGATGTGCAGATTCTTCAGGCGCTGTCGTCCAAGCTCGGCATAGTAGTAATTGCGATAGCGATCGGCGAGCTTCTGATAGAACGCAGCGGCCATCGCTGCGTTCCCTTCTTCCTCGGCCAATCGTCCGCGCCAGTAGAGCGCCGAGGGAATCTCGGCCGAGTCAGGATATAAAGCGATCTGGTTCTCGAAGCCTTTGCGCGCCTCTTCGGTTCTTCCCTGCCGGAAGTTCAGCCACGCCGCTTTCCAGTGCGCATACGACGCGCGATTTCCGTGCGGAAAGCGCTCCTGCAACTCCCGGAAGAAGTCGATCGCGTGATCGTAGTCCTTCTTCAACAGGTACATGTTGCCCGCGGAAAGCAGCGCCTGCTCCAGCCACGGACTTGTCGGCCCGAACTGCCGCAACTGGCTGATGGTTTCGAGCACCGACTTCTCGTCGCTCGTGGAGCGCGCTGTCTCGCTCAGCAGGTAAAGGCGTTGTGCTTCATTGTCGCCCTGCTGTGCTCCCATTGAAGTCACCAAGCGCCGCGCGTCCTGACTCCGTCCCGACTTCTCGAGTGATGTCGCCAATGCAAGTTGTAGCGTCGTCCGATCCGCACCGGAAGCCTCATTCGCCAGCGTCCTGTAATCGTCTGCCGCGTCGCTGTAGTGCTTGCTCTTGAACAGCAGGTCGGCGCGCGTTCGCCGTTCGCCGGCCGAACCTGTGATTGCGAGCTTCCGCAACTCCGCTCCCGCAGCATCAGCTTCGGAGCTGTTAGGGATGTTGAAGTACAGGTTGCGGAAAGCATCGATCGCCTTCTGCTTGTCTCCTGCTAGTTCGTACGCGCGGCCAATCTGGAGCTCGATATCGCTCCGTACAGGCAAACGATCCTTCTCCAGCAAAGCCGCCGCTTCCTGCGCGCGGCCTTCGTCGTAGAGCACGCTCGCATAGACAAGATGGGCATCGCGGATCAGCAGCGAGTCCGGATAGTTCGTAGAGAATTGCGCCAGCGTTGCCAATGCTTCGGCGTTGTGGCCAGTCTTCATGTACGCGTCGCCGAGATAATAGGCAACGTAGTCGGCAAGTTCGCTCGCTCCAGCCTTCGCGCGGTTCAACGGCTCGATCGCTTTTGCGTAGTCCTGGTCAAGCGTGTGCGCGTATCCAATCACCAGCCAAGCCAGCGCTCCAGCGCCTTCCTTGGCATGCTTGCGCGCATAAGCCTCGACGCCTGCATAGGCAGTCGGAGTGCGATCCTGCAGCAGTTGCTGCGCCATGGGACGCAGATTGGCAGAGGCTACGAACGCAGCCCGCGCGCGCCGCACGCGCGGCGAAATAACCTTGCGCTTCTTCTTCGCAGCGGTCTTCTGCGTACCCTTCTTTGTGGAGCTGGCCTTCGCGCCAGCCCTTGACGAGGACGTCGTCTTCTGGCCAGCCTTGGCCGCAGACGTCTTGGCAGCAGATTTGCTGGAACTCTCTGAGGGTGAAGATGCCTGAGCGCCTGCGTGGAACGACTCGGGCGCGACCAAGAACAGGAACAACACTACCGCAACTGCAGAAACTGCGACCTTGCGCACTACACCCTACCTAGACCTGAAAGTTGGAACCCATCACACTCAAATCGTCTTCTGCGAGACTTCGTTTCATCTCATCTTCGAAGTAATTGCCTGACGCCGCAACCGTTGACCCGTAACGCTTCTGGTACGTTGCGCGGCTCTTGTCAATCGGATCCTTCAGGACATCGTACAGATTCTTCTTGGCGCGGCCCTCTTCGAGCTTGGACTTGTTATAGAGCTTGATCTCATCCACCAGCAAGCGCGCGAAGCGCTTCGCCTTGCGATGGACTTCCTCATCCTCAGACGACATCGGAGGACCAGAAGGCACTTCGGGGACGACTTCCGTGTGCGCATGGCCGACTGCCAACGGTTCGGCAACAGCGACCTCAGCGACAGTGGATTGAACCTCAACCGCAGCGCTGTGAGCGGACGCGTGATGCGTTTCGTGGTGAATCGCGGGCTCAACAGCTGTTGCGCTGTGGCTAGAAGCAGCCGCAGCCATCGCAAACGCAGGAGAGTGCGCAGCAAAGGGATCGCTAAACGCCGGAGCTGCGGGCGCGGCCTGAGTTCTCGCTGGCGGCTCATGCGCTTCGGCCTGACTAGCCATTGGCTCTTTGTGCGACTGTTTGCGAAGTGAGTTCACTTCCAGCCAGGAACCTGTCGCCAGCACGAGTACATCGAGGGCTCCCGCGTCGATAGCCTTGTCCTCGACGCCGCCATCCGCGTAAACCAGAGCCGCAACCTTATCCTTGAGAATCAGTGGCAGCAACCTTACATTCGATGCGGTTCCGAATTGCTCTACGAACTTGGAGTCGAACTCACCGTCGGCGGTCTTTACGCTCACGCGCTCCGTCAACGCGCGGGCGACAGCCGCGGTATTCGTGTCGAGTGCATAGTCTTTCAGGGATTCGTTACTGGCAAATCCACGCGCCTGCCAACCTGTCGCATTGCTTCCCTTGACTACGAAAAGCGCGACTCGAGCCGCGTACCGTGCGCAGACGTCGAGCAGTGCGCGCAGGATTTCCTTCTGTGTCGAACCCAGCTGGATTTCGATGATGGCACGTGCCAGATCCGCTGAGGTTGAGGAAAAGGCACTGGACGGCTGGCCTGCGATCTCATCAGAGACACGACGCGTGATCTCGCTGCGCAGTTGGACAAGCTGGGTCTGGAAGACCTTGTCGACAACCCGTTCTACAATCGGTTCCACCCAATTGCGTTCTGAACCGCGTTCTGCCATGCGCATCCCGCCTGATGATCTTTTGGAAGACCGATGAATTGAACTTCTAACCTCTTATTGTAGGGCCGTTTGGCCAATGCCCCATGACACCTTGGTACGAGTCAGGACAGTATCGAAAGTAAGCAGTTCGGTCGACCTCAGCCGGGTTTCCCGCACCGTGGTCAACTCCTGCCAGCGCAAAACCCGTCCAGCCGTTACAATAGCAGCGGGGAATTCTCGGGAACTGCAGAAAAATCTGCATCAAGTTACGAATGAGTGCAATCCAACCAAACGTACAGCAACAACCACCGGTCAGCGAAGAGATGGAGCTGGTCCGGCGTGCGAAGCGCGGGGACGATTCCGCGTTTGAAGAACTCGTGCGGCGCTATGATCGGAATGTTTTCCGCATCGCGCAGCACATCACGCAGAATCGGGAAGACGCGGAAGACGTCGTTCAGGACGCGTTCCTGAAAGCGTATGGGAATCTGGCCCAGTTCCAGGAGCAGTCGAAGTTTTACACCTGGCTGGTGCGGATTGCGGTCAATGAAGCTCTGATGCGGTTGCGCCGGAGACGGCCGGAACGTACGGTCTCTCTGGACGAAGACGTCAAAACCGAGGACGACTCCCTTCCCCGGGAAGTGGCGGATTGGAGTCCGAATCCGGAACAGATGTACAACCAGTCGGAATTGCGTGACATTCTGACTCGCACGATTCAAGGTTTGCCGCCCGGTTTCCGGACGGTTTTTGTGCTGCGAGATGTCGAGGGCCTGTCGACCGAAGAGACAGCCCAGGCGTTGGAATTAAGCATTCCGGCCGTGAAGTCGCGTCTACTGCGTGCGCGTTTGCAGTTGCGTGAACGGCTCAGCCGCTTCTTCCAAAAGAGGGCAAATGGAGGCGGCGAAAAATCCAGTGGAGATGGCGACCAGTGAAGTGCACCGAGTTTCTTAACGAATTAACCAACTACCTCGACGGCGTGATCGACGCCGAAACCAAGTCTGAATTGGAAGATCATCTCGCTTGGTGCCACAACTGTTACGTGGTGTGCGATACCACCCGCAAGACCATCGAGATCTACCGCAACCAGGAGCTTTACGAATTGCCCGACGATCTCCGCGGGCGCCTTCAGGCCGCCATCATGAGCAAGTGCACGGCGCACAAGAAATCAGGACCGCAGAAGCTCTGAGCCTCTTCCCTAATCTCTAGCCTATTTGCTTCTTCTTTCGGACCGGTTTCCCGCATTCGTCTTGCCAACCGACAGTCAAGGCTGCGAGAGCCAGAATCCCGTAGCAACCCTTGCCGGAATTTCCGAATCGAAACACCGCACAAATAGCGGCCAGAACCTTTTCCGTACGAAACGAATCTAAGTAAGCAAGCACAATTATTACGTGGTCTAAATTGGCGAGCAATCTTGACGTTCTTATTTGGGGTGATTCGATGCTTACGAAGATTATGAATACGATGTTCGGGTGCCGGCATTCCCGCTATAGCTTTCCTATCACGATGCGAGCCAATGCTCGCCGTGGAACTGTGTCTCGGACGGGGACCTACGTGGTCTGCCTGGACTGTGGCCGCGAGTTTGTCTATGACTGGCAGGAAATGAAGATCGCAGATCTTCCGTCGAAGACCAACGCCGCCCGCGCGCTTGTAACCAAAGAAGCCGCATGACAATCTGCACCTTGTGGGCTGGGACGGTAAACCTGCTGCTTTCGGCCCGCTTCTGGTTCCCAAAGTCACTCTCCCTAAAGTTCACTCACGATTCGGAAAAATTCACTGCCCTTCTTGCCTGCGCAGGACGATAATAGTCTCAGCGCAGATCTGCAGGTACGTTTCGGAGGGTCCTTCCGAGCCAACGTTCTGCCCGCGAGGCGCTCCTGCCTGCAGGTCGGCTGGGAGGTTCTATGCCTCTTTCCAAACTCCGGGAATTTCTGGATCGCAATCAAATTCAATACCTGGTGATCTCTCACTCAGTGGCCTATACGGCACAGGGGATCGCTGCGCTTACCCACATCAAAGGCAAGGAACTCGCAAAAACCGTAATGGTCATGGTGGATGGACGTCTGGCAATGGCGGTAGTGCCCGCCTCCGTCCGCGTTGACCTGCACAAACTCAAAAAATACCTGGGGGTAGAGAGCGTTGAACTGGCCACGGAGCAGGAGTTTCGTGACCGCTTCCCCGACTGTGAAACCGGATCGATGCCCCCCTTCGGCAATCTCTACGGCATGGACGTTTTCGCCGACGAATCACTGGCCGAAGACAAGGAAATCTCGTTTAACGCGGGCTCGCACCGGGAGCTGGTGCGTATGCGCTTCGACGACTTCGAGAGGCTGGCCAAGCCCATGCTGGTCCAGATCGCCGCGCGCCAGGCCGCCCACGTTGCCTGAAAGGTCCGAGCGGGAGGGAGGAGTCGTCGCTTTGCCCTCTGGTCCCGCTCGCCTCCTGCCAAATAGTTGCGCCATGGGAAATTTCTGTATTTTTCATACTCCGTTCACAAACGCCTGTGTTAGATTTTTCCCAGTCAACCCGACAATTTGCGGAGGAAAATGAATTGGGCAAGGACATGGTTCCGAAGAAGATTTTCTTCACCAAGGGTGTTGGAAAACATCGTGAACGCTTGACTTCATTCGAACTTGCCTTACGCGACGCCGGTATTGCCGCCCAGAATCTGGTTCGCGTCTCGTCTATCTTCCCGCCACAATGTAAGCTCATCCCGCGCTCGCAGGGATTGAAATATCTGCATCCTGGCGAGGTGGTCTTCGCGGTGGTCGCGGAGAATTCCACGCACGAGCCGCACCGACTGCTGGCTTCGTCGATTGGCGTGGCTATTCCGGCCGATCGGAACACCTACGGATATTTGAGCGAGCACCATTCTTTTGGTGAGACGGAAGACGCCGCGGGAGACTACGCCGAAGAACTTGCCGCCGAGATGCTGGCGACGACACTTGACGTCGAGTTCGACCCTGACCGCTCATGGGACGAAAAGAAGGAAATCTACCGCATCTCGAACAAGATTGTGCGAACCGCAAACGTCACACAGTCGGCAGTCGGCGACAAGCGCGGGCTTTGGACGACGGTGATCGCTTCGGCAGTAACCATTTTCGACTAATGGCTCCCCAAAGCCGACGAATAGAGCCTCTGCGGCTCGCGCGTTTTTGGATTTGTGATCCCTCAGCTGGGTTTGCTAGAGTCCGGCTATAGAACACACGCTATCAATAAACTGGATGGTCGGAGTGGACCCTTTGGACCGTCCTATTCGAAGTACGTTTTACACTGTCAGGGCGGAAATCGAACTGCCATGTCCACAAAAATCCCCGGTGGCCTCTATTGATGGCAAGATCCTAGCTCTCTCGCCTCAGCTCTTTGGCGCGCTCAAGTTCAACAAGGATGTTGAAGTAATGTTCGACGCACGGACTTACCAGTTCCGTCAGCTCGAAAAAGACGGCAACTTTCAGCTCCTATAAACTTGGTGAGGCCTGCTAGTGGTTTGCCGGCTTCTCCAGAGTCTTCTTCCCGGCCGGTTCCTTCTTCAACCGCTCCAGCACAGCCGCGACAATCAGCGGCAAGCCGACCGTGGCGTCCACAAATACCTCGCCAAACTTTCCGCCCTCCGCGGGCGGAACGAACTTCCCCCACGAAACCGCTTCGCTGTACGGACTGCCCGAAAGCCCGCCCCAATAAACCGGCTCCGGGCAGATGCGTAAGCCGTAGTGATAACGCTTGAGCGGCAAGTCTTCTCCGCCGCGGCGATGGCGGAGTTCGATGAAGGGGCCAAACTGCTGCGACCAGTTCCGCGGAACGCCGCCGCCGATCGTGAATATGCCAATCTTCTTTTGGGCCAGAAGGGTGGCTGCGAAATATTCCAGGTCGACGAAGGGATCAAAGCGGAAACGTGGCTTCCCCTGCTTATCGCGCTCGCGGTTGGTGAGCGCATAATCGAGACCGAGCTCGGAGTCAGAGAATGCCGGAACGAACACCGGCACGTTGCTTTCGTAGGCCGACTTCAGAATTCCGCGCTGACCTTTGGCTGTCTTCGAGAGATGCGCACCGATAGCACGATTCAGTTTGTAGGAACACATGACTTCGTTTGCGTCCCAAGCGCTGAAGACCGCGTGCATCACGCGTTCGACATCGTCAAGATTCTGTTCGGGTTCGAGCGTGTCGTAGACGCGGTTGTAGCCTGCTTCGTATAGTTCTTCATCGCTGAGATCTGGATTGTGGCGGAAATGGGCTCGTCCTGTCGCTTCGACCAAGCCATGTGCCATCAGCGCGCCAGTCGAAACGATCGCGTTCACAATGCCCGCTTCGATGAGGTCGGCGATGATTAGTCCTTGTTTGGCGACGGTCATCGCGCCGGCCAGCGTCATCACGATGAAGGCGTCTTTGTCACGCGCCATCGCTTCGAGGACATCGGCGGCTTCGCCGAGTTGGCGTCCGGTGAAGGCAGTTTTGGCCATCGCGCGGACGAGGCCGTCGATCGAGTCGATCTGCTGCAGGTCAAGCGGTGCAAGCGGAATCAGCCTATCTGTGACGGGATCGCGCAGTTTGCGGTCAATTCCGGCGCCTTCCTGATGCGCCTTGACGTTCTTATGATGATCAGGTTGCGACTTTTTCTTTTGTGCCAAGGAAATCTCCTTCACAATGTATGAATGCATACGCGTGAAGAATTAATGTACTAGAACTGGAAGCAGTGCGGCGTCGCATTGTTAACGAACGATGACATTTCTTCGCCTTCCACGTTTGATATTCTAGGCGCGCAAGTTGAAGTTCAACGTGGAGACGCGGCCTGCCGTATCTCTATTCGTAGTGGAGATCGATTTGTCAGATAACTTTCCCGACAAGTTCAATGTCGCGCTGGTGCAGATGTCGTGCGGCTCCGAGCCTGCCGATAACATGGCCAAGGCGCTCGACCGCGTGCGTGAAGCAGCCAAGCAGGGCGCGGATGTCGTGTGTCTGCCGGAACTTTTCCAGACGCAGTATTTTTGCCAGCGCGAAGATCATGCCCTCTTCGATCTCGCCGAGCCGATTCCTGGTCCTGCAACCGAGAAGCTCTCGGCAGCGGCAAAGCAGAACAAGGTTGTTCTGGTCGCTTCGCTCTTTGAGAAGCGCGCTCCCGGCCTCTACCACAACACCGCGGCCATCTTCGATTCGGATGGGGCGCTGCGCGGCATCTACCGCAAGATGCATATTCCGGACGATCCGCTCTACTACGAGAAGTTCTATTTCACGCCTGGCGATCTCGGCTACAAAGCTCTCGATACGCAGGCCGGAAAGATTGGCACGCTTGTGTGTTGGGATCAGTGGTATCCGGAAGGCGCGCGGCTCACGGCTCTGCAGGGTGCGAGCATTCTCTTTTACCCGACGGCGATCGGCTGGCATCCTGACGAGAAGGCCGAGTTTGGCGTTGCGCAGCACGATGCCTGGCGAACGATTCAGCGAGCGCATGCGATTGCCAATGGCGTTTATGTCGGAGTAGTGAACCGCGTCGGCTTTGAAACCGGCAACATTCGCGGAAATTCCGCTCCGGGAAAAGGGCTCGAGTTCTGGGGCGGATCGTTTCTTGCAGATCCGTTTGGGCGCATTTTGGCTGAAGGATCTCACGATAAAGAAGAAATTCTGCTCGGCGAGGTCAACCTGAAGCTGATGGAAGACACGCGCCGCAACTGGCCCTTTCTGCGCGACCGGCGCATCGACAGCTATGCTCCAATCACCAGCCGGATGCTGGACGGAAAATGAAAAAACCTTCCAAACTTCCCGCAGCTCTCGGCTACCGTATGCCCGCGGAGTGGGAACAGCACGCTTCCACCTGGCTCGCCTGGCCACACTTCAAAGGTGACTGGCCGGGCAAATTCGAGCCTGTTCCGTGGGTCTACGCCGAGATCATCCGCAATCTGGCGCGGCATGAGCGCGTCGATCTGATTGTCAATAGCGTGCGTGCCGAGAACGAAGCGCGCGGAGTTCTGGAACGGGCGGATGCGCTCTCCGACAACGTGCGCTTTCACCTGTGGCGTACGAACCGGGTCTGGATGCGCGATTCGGGCTGCATTTTTCTGGAGCGCGTATCCGAACTGCTCGCGCTTCATTTCCAATTCAATGCGTGGGCCAAGTACGACAATTACAAACTTGACGCAAAGGTCGGCGCACGTATGGCGAAGGCTGCGGGTGCGCGCATCGTGCATCCAATTTTCGCCGACCAGTCATCCGAAGAACACCGCGTTGTTCTCGAAGGCGGCTCAATCGATGTGAACGGCCGAGGAACGCTGTTGACGACCGAGGAGTGCCTGCTTTCGACGACGCAGCAACGAAACCCGGGCATGGATCGCGACGCCTACGAACGCCTGTTCGCCGACTATTTTGGAATCCAGACGGTGATCTGGCTCGGCGAAGGCATCGAGGGCGACGACACGCACGGCCACGTCGACGACCTGACGCGCTTCGTGACGCCCGATACAGTCGTCACGATGGTTGAGCCGGATGCCCAAGACGAGAATTACTCCGCCCTGCAACACAACCTGGGACGTTTGCGCGCAGCGCGCAACCAAGACGGACAGCGACTCAACGTGGTCGAAATTCCCATGCCCAGCCCGGTCGTTTTTGAAGGCCGACGGCTACCGGCAAGCTATGCGAATTTCTATATCGCGAACGGACAAGTATTGGCTCCGGTGTTCAACGACCGCATGGACCGGATCGCTCTCAACACCCTGTCAGATCTCTTCCCTTCCCGCGACGTCGTGCCGATCTATTCCGGAGACCTGATCTGGGGATTTGGAGCGATACACTGCATGACGCAGCAGGAACCTAAGAACGAAGAGGTTGCGCGATCCTAACTCCCCACTGTCCAGTGCTCAGCCCCCAGTACCCAGAAACGAAATCCACCACCAAGGACACTAAGGTGCAAGAAGAAACGCGCAGCCGCACCGGGAGTGAATCGGGAACAATTCACGGGCACGCGGCAATCTTGCCGTCTCACCTTGGCTCGTAATCGGGTTAGAAATTCGCTTATACGCCGACTTGCGCTGCCTTAGCTGCTTTCGATGCGGCTGTCGCTTCCTTTTGCCCTGCGGCAATCGCATGTTCCAGATCGAGATGTGGCACGGGGGACTGCGCTGCGGCCTGGTAGAACTTGAGCGCCTCCTCAGGGCGATTGAGACGCTTCAGGCAAATACGCGCAGCAGCCATCTGGGCCATAAGCGCCTGGCGTTCCGATGGATAGGCCTTGATCAGGCTCTCGAGTTCACTGAGCGCGCGATCGTAATTCTGCTGTTCTTCAAGATGGCGGCAGATTTCGAGCAAGGGCGCGGCGGGCAATTTGTCGCCTCCGGAATTGCGGAAGTCTTCATAGTCCTGCCAGGCGCCGTCTGGATTCTTTGCCCGCAGATGCAACTCACAGGTCTTCGCCGTCGCCTCGTGATAGGCGGGAAGCTCCTGTCTCCTCCAATAGATCTGGCGAAGAAGGTTCCAGCCGTCGAGAGAGTTGGGCTGCGCGGAGACGTGCTGCTTCGCTGCGGCAACCGCATCATCGAGTTGACCAGCCTCCACAAGCTGATTTGCTCGCTCCATCTCCGGATCGCATGTCCAGGAAATCTCTTTCTCGACTTTTGCGTTGACGCGGCCCTCGAGGCCCGCCTTGTCGATCACGAACGCGCCGAGCGCGCCGAAGGCGAAGCCGCCAACGTGCGCCCAGTGGGCGACGCCGCTCATTTTTCCGAAGAGAGCGCCGTAAAAGACCTCCATCAGCACCCACAACGGCAACAGCCAATAGGCCGCAGCCTGGAAGCGATATGTGCGGAAGAAGCCGAAGATCCACATCATTTCGATCTTCATCTTCGGAAAGCGGGTGAGGAAAGCGCCCATAAGCGCTGCGACCGCGCCCGACGCCCCGACACACGGGACGATGCTCGCGGGATCGCTCCAGGCGTGAATCTGTAGCGCGGCGACGCCGCCGACGAGATAGAAGGCGAGATAGAGTGGACGTCCCCAGACATCTTCGAGAACAAAGCCAGCCAACCACAAGAACCACATGTTGCCGATCAGGTGCAGCCAGCCGCCGTGAAGGAAGTTTGCCGTGAGGTAGGTAATTGCTCGCTTGTGCGCGGGAGTGAAGGCGTAACGCTCGATGATAGAGGCGCTGGCCAGCTCCGCATACTTTGCGCCTAGAGTGTCCATTTCGGCCTGTAAGTCATGCGGGTCTTCTTTCAAGCGCATGCGCGCGTCCCAGCCGTCGATCACATTGTGCATGGGGCTTTGAAGGTGCTCCCATTCGGTGGGATTATCCTGCTTGAAGTTCTCGACCAGTTCCCGCTCCTGATCGCTCATGTTGAGATCGGGGTGGGCAGCGGCGAGCAGGATGATGTGGGCTTTGGTGCTGCCGAGTTCGGGCGACTCCTTGTCCATGGTCGAACTGGTAGCGATGAAGATGAGGGTGTTGAGGACGATGAGCCCGATCGTGATTACCGGCCAGCGGCGAGCCTCCATATTCTCGTGGCGAATAGGGATGAGCATGAGCAGCGATCTCCTAGTGTCGAGCGTTTCGCTTGCGGGAAAAGAAGGGAGGAGCCCACTAGAGCTTACGTTGATTCGGGGGCTGGTTCGAGATATCGGGTGGGGAGGGGACTTAAGTAATAGATTTTGGCGGCGCGCCTTATTGGCCGTCGTCATTCGACTTCTTGCAGCGAACTTCTTCGGGCGGATTCTGAAGGCCGGGATCGGTCTGGTCGAGGACCAACATGACCGTCACGGTCGCCTCGGGGCAATCGCGTACTAGAACGACATTTTGTCCGGCGAACTCCGCCGGCAGCGAGTGGCTTTTGTCGACAAACTCCTGCGGATAGTTCCCGTCGAAGACCGCGCCTTCGCGCAAATTCCAATCGCTGGCCGCGCGCTCGGATATCTCCTTCTTCGCGTAAATCTTCAGTGCACCCATGTGGTATTGCTGGCCTTCTATGATCGTAACCGTCAAGTCGACCGTGCCGGTCGAAGAGAACATTACGTCGGGCATGAAAACGAGGTCCAAAAATCCTTTTGGAGTATAGAGTTCTCTGATTCGCTTCAGGCCGCTCGCGATTTTCGAGTGCTGGAATAGAGCTCCCTTCTTGATGAGAAATGCGGCTCGGAGTCTGGCCGCGCTGAACGCATGATTGCCCGTGAAGCTGATCGCGCCGATGCGGAACCGCGGCCCTTCTGTGATTTCAGCTTTTACCGTAACCGGTTTTGGGACGGTAAGCCTGTCGCCCACCTTCAACGTCACATTCTCTACTTGCGCCTGCGCGAAACCTCTGTCGGAAAACGCTGCCTGAATTGCGTCTCCGATAAGATCGCTCTGATCATCGAAGCAGCTTCCCTCAATCTGACTCTTGATCGCCAACAACTCGCTGGAACCTGTCGTAACGCCTTCCAGAACTACTTCAAGGACCAGGACGCCCGCCGTAGAGTCAGACCGGTAGTCTCTCGCGCACACGGGTGGAGCATCAGCGCGCGGCAGTGGCGTTTTCGCTGTGCGGGAAATCGCAATTGAGTCAGAGTCCTGCCCCAATGCAATGGCTGACGAAAGAACGATCAGAGAAAGAGCGGTAAGAGACCGAATCATGACCACCTACCTGCCTTGGACGAGATTCGATTTTACGCCTCGACCGCAGACGCCCACTCGATTCATTTACACTTCTACCCGTGAACGCCGAGATCATCGCGGTCGGGTCGGAGATGCTGACCCCTCATCGACTGGACACCAATTCGCTCTTCCTCACCGAGAAGCTAAACACCCTGGGCGTAGAGGTGCGGTTCAAGTGCGTGGTTGGAGATGACCTCGATAACATAGCGGCGGCCGCCAAGCTGGCAATGCGACGCTCGGACATCATCATTTTTTCCGGAGGACTCGGGCCTACCGAAGACGACCTCACGCGCGAGGCCGTGGCGGAAGCGCTCGGGTTGACGCTCAACCGCGATCCCGAAATCGTGGCGCGCCTCGAACAACGCTTTGCCAAACGCGGCTACAAATTCTCGCCCAACAACGCCAAGCAGGCGGACATTCTTGCGAATGCGACGGTGCTGACAAACACCATGGGCACCGCTCCGGGACAGTGGATCAGCGGGAAGTATGACGGGCAAGAGCGGCTTTTGATGTTGCTGCCTGGGCCGCCGTATGAGTTGCGGCCGCTGTTTGAGAATGAGTGTATTCCGCGGCTGCGGGCGCGTATTCCGGAGCAGCACATTGCCACGCGGACCTTGAAGATGGCGTTGATTCCGGAGTCGCAGGTGGATGCTCGGGTCGCGCCGATCTACAAAACCTACCCCGATGTTGAAACCACCATTCTCGCCGGCGGTGGCGAGATACAACTTCACCTGCGGTGCCGCAAGGATACGCAGGCCGAAGCGGAGGCGCGGGTTGAGGAACTAGCGGGCAAGATGGAAGACGAGTTGGGCGATGCGATTTTTTCGCGCAAGGGAGAGAGCATCGAACAGATCGTAAGCTACCTGCTGCAGATGCGCGGCATGACGTTGGCGACGGCGGAATCTTGTACCGGTGGGCTGCTCGCTGAGCGAATCACGTCGCTGAGCGGGAGTTCGCGGTGTTTTCTCGGCGGCGCGGTGGTTTATTCGAACGAATTAAAGACACAAGTCGCAGGCGTGCCGAAGGCGATGATCGACAAGCACGGCGCGGTCAGCCGCGAGGTGGCGCAGGCGCTAGCGGAGGGAATCCGAAAGCGCTGTCTTTCGAGTTACGGAGTCGGCATCACCGGCGTGGCCGGGCCGACGGGCGGAACCGAGCTGAAGCCGGTGGGACTTGTCTACATCGCGCTCGCGGGCGAGGAAGGGACACAGGTGGTGGAGCGGAATTTTGTCGGCGATCGCAAACGCATACGTGAGTTCTCAACAGAACTGGCGCTAGAGATGATTCGGAGAGCGCTGCTATAGCGTCTCCGCGTACTCTGCGGATTTGGCTCGGCGGTCAGGCTTTTCTCGCCGCCCGCAAAGAGCTTCTAACCGCAGGGATCACAGAGAACGGCCGCCGACGTCGCGAGGGATTCGGATTGAATGCGAATTTTTGTTGGTATCGACCTTGATGAAGCGATCCGAGGGAAGATCGCGCGATTTGTCGAGGGTGTGAGCGGGTTTGCGCCCGAGGCACGGTTTGTGCGGCCAGAGTCGCTGCACGTCACTTTGAAGTTTATTGGCGAGCAAAAGCCGGAACAGGTTGAGGCAGTTGCGCAAAAGCTGCGTGGCATACGCGGCGATCGGTTCGAGATTCGTTTCGCGGAATTTGGATTTTTTCCGACGGCTAAGTCGCCGCGCGTCTTCTGGATTGGTATTCATGCCGGGCCCGAGCTTACTGCACTTGCCAAGCGCGTGGATGATACCACGGCGGAGCTGGGTGTCCCGCGGGAGGACCGGGCGTATAGTCCGCACCTGACGCTTGCCCGAGCTGGAGGCAGGTCGGGCGATCCAAAGTGGCGAGAGGGCGACGGACCGAATTCGGCGTTCGGAGTATTGCAGAAGCGGCTGGCCGCGATGGGCGAGATCGAGTTCGGTACAATGACCGCCGACGCTTTTATTCTCTTCCAAAGCCAGCTTTCGTCGGCGGGATCGAAGTATACGAAGCTGGAGCGATTCGCGTTGCGAGGTGTATGAAGTAGCCGCGGCGCATTTCATTCGTGGCTATCATCGGACCTGATGAGCACATATTCATTCCTCATCGCCGCTGTCGCAAGCTACCTGCTCGGGTCGATACCCTTCGGGTATTTGCTGGTGCGCACGTTTAGGGGTGAGGACGTGCGGGTGAGTGGAAGCGGGAATATTGGCGCAACGAACGTCGCGCGCAAGTCGCCGGTGCTTGGCATTGCGACACTGCTGCTCGATGCGGCCAAAGGCCTGGCGGCGGTATATCTCGTGGGCATCATGTTTGGCGGAGCGCATCATCATCTCATCATGACGACTGCCGCGCTCTATGCGGTATGCGGCCATCTCTTCCCTGTCTGGCTGAAGTTTCGCGGCGGAAAGGGCGTGGCCACGAGCCTTGGCGCGTTTGTTCTGCTTACTCCTAAAACCATCCTTTGTCTGGTGGCGCTGTTCGTCTTGCTTGCGGTTGCCTTTCGCTACGTGTCGCTCGGGTCGATTGCCGTTGCGGCCGCTTTCCCCCTGCTCGTGTGGGCGATCGGCGAATACCGCGAACCGGTGGAGCTCGCAATCATTGCACTCGTGTCTGCGCTGGTGATCTGGAAACACCGGCAGAATATCGGCAGGCTCACCTCTGGTACCGAATCGCGCATCGGGCAGAAGGTTCCGCCCGCGTCGGCGGACGATTCAGGAGGACGCCGATGAGCCGCGTTGCCGTGATTGGCGCGGGCGCTTGGGGCACAGCACTGGCTATTGCGCTCGGCCGTAAGGGCGAGAACGCGATTCATCTGTGGGCCAACGAACCGGACGTCGTTGAAAGCATCACGCGGCAGCGCGTCAATGAACGTTTCCTGCCGGGATTCAAGATTCCGGAGTCAGTTGTGGCAACGAACGATCTCGGCGTGGCATTGTCGGGGACGGAGATCGTCGTCAGCGTGATGCCGTCGCAATATTGCCGAATATTGTTTCAGCGGATGGCTCCCACGCTTGGCCCGGAATCGCTTCTGGTCAGTTGCACTAAAGGGTTGGAAAACGGCACGCTCTCGCGCATGAGCGAGGTCATTTCGGACGTCATGCGCGAGCGAAAATTCACGGTCCGTGTAGGGGCTTTGAGCGGCCCTTCGTTCGCCAAAGAGGTTGCGCGCGGCGATCCGACGGCGGTCACGGTCGCTTCGACCGACAGCGATCTGGCACGCGCGGTGCAGCAGGCATTTAACAGCTCGCGTTTTCGCGTCTACACGAACGACGACGTGATCGGGGTTGAACTAGGAGGGGCACTCAAAAACGTCATTGCCATCGCAGCCGGAGTGTGCGACGGGCTGGGGCTCGGGCATAATTCGGTCGCGGCCCTGATCACACGTGGCTTGGCGGAGATGGCGCGCCTTGTCGTTGCCTGCGGTGGCCGTCTCGACACGATGGCGGGGTTGGCCGGGCTGGGGGACCTCGTGCTGACTTGTACCGGCGATCTCTCGCGAAACCGAAGCGTTGGAGTGGAGTTGGGAAAGGGTCGCAAGCTTCCGGACATCATTGCCGGTATGCACGGAGCGGTCGCAGAGGGAGTTTTCACGACGAAAGCGGCGATGGGACTGGCGCGCAAGAAAGACGTCGAAATGCCGATTACCGAGCAGATGTTCGCCATCCTCGAGAACGGCAAAGCTCCGCAGCAGGCAATTGAAGAGCTCATGACACGAGCGGCGCGAGCCGAAGTCTAAACTCAGTCTTACTTCGCAACATCCGGACTGTTATTTTGGTGGGCCGTCGCCAAGTCAAGCTGGGCAATCCAAAACCCCATTCTTCAGCGTACTTTAGGAGGAAGAGTCTCCCCAGTGCCGAGCGCAGATCGCAATCCAAAGCCCTCTGATCTCGCGCTGGTGACGGCGATTCGCGCCGGCGATCAGGGAGCTATGGCGGAGCTCTATGACCGCTATTCGTCCGTTGTGTACGGTGGCGTTGCGTGTGTTGCAGGAGACGTCCGCGGCCGAGGACGTTCTGCAGGATATCTTCATGCAGCTGTGGCGCAATCCGGGCGCGTTTGATGCCAGCCGCGGGAACATGGGAGCGTGGCTGGCGGTGATCGCGCGGCACCGGGCCATTGATGCGCTGCGAAAGCGTAAGCCCGAAGATGACTTCGAGAACGTTGTGGTTTCGGTTGAGCCGGACCTGGCGTCCGATGCTGACCGGTCCCGGGCGATGGCTAAAGTGAAAGAGGCGTTTGAATGGATGTCGGCTCAGCAGCGTGCGGCATTGGAGATGGCATATTTTGAAGGACTGACCCACGCGGAGATCGCGGAAAAGACAGGCGAACCGCTGGGAACAATCAAGACCAGGATTCGCACCGGGCTGCTGTCGTTGCGAAAAGTGCTGGCGGCATGAGCGTGCACGAACAATTCGCGGAAGATCTAGCGCTTTACGCCCTGGGAACGCTTCCGGGCGGTGAGCGGCTTGCACTCGAGAAGCACCTCGAGGGCTGCGCGTCGTGCCGACGCGAATTGGAAGTGGTGCGCGGAGATCTGGCCGTGGTCGCGTTGACGGCAAATGGCCCTCGGCCTCCAGCCCGATCGCGGCAACGGTTGGTGTCGGCTATTGCGAAAGAACCACGCACGTCAGTAGCTCCAGCCGCAGCAGCAGCGCGTACAGAGCCAAGCCGCACGTTCGCGTGGTGGGGAGTTCTGGGATGGGCCGCAGCGCTTGGGCTCGTCCTCGTCGCGATTAGTCTGATGCGGACAAACTCGGCGCTGGAGCGGAACCTGGCGTCATTGAAAGCGCAGTTTGGCGATCAGGAAGCCAAGCTCCGACAGGCGAACGACATTCTCGCAACGCTGATCGATCCCGAAGCGAAGAAAATCGAACTGGTCGCTGCAGGAAGCAAACCCCAGCCTCGGGGCAAAGCGATTTATCGACGGCAGAGCCGCGGACTGATTTTCCTTGCAAGCAGCCTGCCGCAGCTTCCTCCAGAGAAGATTTACGAGCTGTGGCTCTTCCCTGCAGACGGCGGCGCGCCTATTGCTGCGGGGCTATTCCGGCCTGACTCGCGCGGGAACGCGACGGTGGTCAATCCCCCATTGCCGGAGGGAGTCGAGGCGAAGAACTTTGCCGTCACGCTCGAACCGGAAAGCGGATCGCATGAGTCGCCGCGCGGAACGGCGGTGATTGTCGGGGCCGGAGAGTAGTTTTCGTTTGCGGCATCTTGGGACTATGCGAGCAAAACATCTGAACCACATGGTTCACGGGGTTGCACCGAAAATCTCCACACTCACATCTTGCTCGCGTCTGAGATCGATTCGCTTGCGCGCGGCCAAGAGTGTCTGCGGCACACAACCCACGGCGGTCACTCTGTTTGCGGCCTGCGCTTGATCTTTAGCCTCAGCCCTCCATCGTCGAAACGTCGCCGGCATCGACGCCCAGTTCCTTTGCCTTCAGGAAGCGACGCAGAATTTTGCCAGAACGCGTCTTGGGCAGTGCGGTCACGAACTCAATCGCCGAAGGGGTGGCGATGGGCCCGAGCTCCCGCCGAACGTGATCGGTGAGCGTTGCTGCAAGTGTCTCCGATGGAGCGTGTCCCGCTCGGCATTGCACGAAACACTTGATGGTTTCGCCCTTGAGCTTGTCGGGTACGCCGATGGCTGCCGCTTCTGCCACTGCTGGATGTGAAACCAGCGCGCTCTCTACCTCAGCGGTCCCGATGCGATGCCCGGCGACGTTCAGTACATCGTCGGCGCGGCCGAGAACCGTGATGTAGCCGTCGCGGTCCTTCAGAGCGACGTCGCCGGTGACGTAGCAGCCGGGAATCAACTGCCAATCGCGCTCGTAGCGAGCCGCGTCGCCCCAGACCGTGCGAAGCATGTAAGGGAAAGGCCGTTTCAGCACGAGGCGCCCACCCACGCCCGGTGGGACGGGCTTTCCCTGTTCATCAACGACATCGGCTTCCGATCCCGGCACCGACACCCCGCACTTGCCGGGACGCATCGCATACGTCGGAGGCGTGCCGATCGCCGGCCCGCCTAGTTCCGTCTGCCACCAGTTGTCGACCACGTATCCCCACTTCCCGTCGCCCGCAAGATACGTCTGAGCCCAGCGCCAGGCTTCTGGGTTCAGTGGCTCGCCTGCACAGGCAATCAGGCGCAGGGATGTGAGGTCATACTTCTGCGGATACTGCTCGCCAAAGCGCATGAACATGCGGAGGGCGGTGGGCGCCGTGAACATCTTCGTTACGCCGTAACGCTCGACGATCTCCCAGGCGATGCCGGGATTCGGGTAGTCAATGGCGCCTTCGCGAAACAGCGTAGTCGCGCCCGCGCAAAGAGGCGCGTAAACGATGTACGAGTGCCCCACGACCCAGCCGATGTCGGAGGTGCACCAGAAAACATCCTGGTCGCCGACGTCGTAGTAGCTCTTCAGGTGATAAGTCGTGCCGACCATATAGCCGCCGTGCACGTGCAACACCCCCTTCGGCTTGCCGGTCGAACCCGAGGTGTAAAGCAGAAAGAGCGGATCTTCGGAGTCCATTTCTTCCGCCGGGCACTCAGCTGGAAATTTCAGCAAGCTTGCGAAGTCAACCTCGATGCCTGTCAGTTCCGTCGGTTGGCGGGCGAAAACGACGACCCTTTCGACGAACTCGACGCCGTCAAGGGCCTCATCGACAATGGGCTTCAGCGGAACTGTTTTGCCGCGGCGGAATCCGACGTCGCCGGCAATGACAACCTTAGCCTGGGCGTCGGTAATGCGATCACGCAGCGCGGTGTGGCCCAGGCCGGCATAAACGACGGAATGGATCGCCCCAATACGAGCGCACGCCAGCATAGAGATCACGCCCTCCATCGTGAGCGGCATGTAGATGACGACGCGGTCACCCTTGCGCACCCCGAGCGACTTCAGGCCGTTGGCAAAGCGGCAAACCTGCCGGTAAAGCTGGCCGTAGGTGACGATGCGCTCGGTGCCGTCTTCGCCGAGCCAGATGAAGGCAGCGCGATTCCGACGTTCGGACCTGGCATGGCGATCGAGAGCGTTGAGAGTAATGTTCGTCTTCGCCCCGAGAAACCATTTATGGCGCACGCCATCCCAATCGAGGACTTTCGACCACGGTTGCGTCCAGGTGAACCTGAGCGCTTCGTCTTCCCAAAAGCCCTCTGGATCCTTCACTGAACGCTCGTAATCCGCCTTCCAGTTCTTGTTCTGAACCTGATCCACGACAATCTGCGGCGCGGGATATTCCTCATCCGTCGCAAGAAGGTTCGAGATGTTGTTGGGGAGTGTGGTCGCAGCCATAGGGGCTCCTAGGAGAACAATGTACCGGCACCTGCCGGATTTGCGCGATTCTCGTATGGGTGGACACGTGCGGCAGTGATCCAGATCACAAGGTTATGTGCGACGCTGAAGACGAGATGCCGGGAAGGCTAGCGGTCGAGAACGCCGCGAACTTTTCGCAGCAAGCTGTCGAGAGGAAATGGCTTCTGCAGTACGGCTGCGGGGAGCCCTCCAAGCTGTTCGGTAAGTGAGGCCTGGTCCGGGTTGCCGGAGATAAACAAAACCTTGGTGCCGGGTCGCGTGCGGGAGAGACGTTCGACCAGTTCGGGACCACCCATGTTGGGCATGACAACATCGGTGACGAGAAGGTCGATGGGGTGCTTGAGGTTGGCGGCGAGACGCAACGCTTCATCGCCATCGGCGGCGCAGAACACAGAATATCCTCTGCGCTTTAGGAATTCCTGGGCCACCTCGCGGATTCCTTCCTGGTCCTCGACTAGAAGGATGGTCTCCTTACCATGGCCCTCTCGCGTCTCCACATCCGCGATTGAATTTTTCCCGATCGAGGGTCCTTGCTCTACAGTGGGCTCGGCAAGCGGAATATAGATGTTGAAGGTCGTTCCTTCACCTGGTTCGCTGGCCACACTCAACCAACCACCGGTCTGTTTGACTACGCCGTAAACGATAGCCAGACCAAGCCCTGTACCCTTTCCCGGCTCCTTCGTAGTGAAAAAGGGTTCGAAGATGTGCTCCTGAACCTCACGGTCCATGCCTGTGCCGGTATCGCGTACGGCAAGGACCGAATAGACACCGGGCGGAATTGCTCCGTGCACAGCGGGCTGGGAGTCCTTTAATTCAACGGCGCCTGCGCCAATCGTGAGACGACCACCGTCGGGCATAGCATCTCGTGCATTAACGGCCAAGTTCAGGATCACTTGCCCTAGTTGTCCGGGATCGGCCTTAACCCATAGCGGCGTGGCGCTGGGTAGGACCTCTAGAGCGATGTTGGGCGAGATCAGGCGTTCCAGCATTCTCGCCGTTTCGCTCAGCACTACGTTCAAGTCCATGACTTGAAGGTGCAAAAATTGGCGGCGGCTAAAAGCCAGCAATCGATTGGTCAAGGACGCTGCTTGTTTAACCGCGTGTTCGATCTCCAATGTGTCCGCATATGCGGGGTCTTCCACGCGGAACCGTGCTCGAAGGCGTTCATTTTGTGCCTGAATCAACATCAACAGGTTGTTGAAGTCGTGAGCTACTCCGCCGGCTAATTGCCCGACCGCTTCCATTTTCTGCGAGTGGCGGAGTTGATCTTCGAGGCGTTTGTGCTCGGTGATGTCGTACAGCACCCCCTGCATCAGTGACGGCTGATCGTCCTGCGCGCGCAGCATGATACCTTCGTCGCGAACCCAAAGAAGCCGACCGTCAGCGGCAAACATTCGATATTCGCTCTGAAATGCTTCTCGTGTTCTTTGGAATTCTTTTTCGGCGGCAAAAGCAGACTGCCGGTCTTCGGGATGAATATGATTCATCCAGTTACATGGATTCTTCAGCCAATCCTCGGGGGAATATCCGAGAATCGTTCGGATCTGCGGGCTGACGTAATGCCAGGGGCCGTCTTCGCCGAGCTCGGCGATGTAAGTGATCGCGGGCAGACGCTGTACCAGTGTTCGATAGCGGTCCTCGGCAGCGCGTAACTGCGTCTTGTCGCGATCGCGCTCGATTGCCAAAGCCGCAAGATGCGTGGCATGAGCAATCAGGCGAATGTGGTGGGCTTCGGGCGCGCGCGGTTCGCGGTAGTAAATGGCGAAGGTTCCGAGCAACGCTCCGTCCTGCGAGGCGATCGGCGCCGACCAGCAGGCGCGCAGTCCATGCGACAGCGCGAGATCGCGGTAGTCGGCCCACAATGGATCGACGGAAATGTCGGAGACAACGACGGGTGCGCGGCGATAGATGGCCGTACCGCAGGACCCGACATAGGGTCCAGCCTTGCAACCATCGATGGCGCGGGAATATTCCACCGGAAGGCTTGGGGCAGCAGTACTGCGCAACGTCACTCCGTCAGACTCGAGAAGTAGGACAGAGCACAAAAGTCCACCTTCCTGTTTTTCGAGTTCGCGGCACAGGGTCTCGATCGTCGACACCAGTGGATTCTGGCCGATGATCATGGCCAGAACCTTGTCGGCAATCAACGAAAGACCGTCGATGAACGCGGGTTGCCGCGGAATTGTCGCCTTTTGAGTACTCGCGGACATGTCCAGAAGCACAATTTTGAGGCGTGTCGTAGTGACAACCCAAGTTACAAAGGTAACGACGGGGAACGAATGCCTTTCCGCCGCGATTTTCTGCTGAGAGTCCCTGCGAAATTGGATTGGCGAAACGCGAGCGACCTGCTTCCGCTCTGACGCTATGCCTTTGCTTTTATGTTCTCGAAGAACGTGCCGCCTTCAAGAATGCTCTGAACTGCGCGGTTCAGGTGGGTAGCCGCACGAGTCTTGACTACATGGCCTTGGCCGCCAAGGCTCTTGATCTTGCTCGCCAGTTCGTTCGACTCGTGCATAGCGAGAATGACGACCTTGGGCTTGTGCGCGAAGTCCGGCATCGCGATGTCCCGTAGTACGGCCAGCCCGTCCTTGCCGGGCATGCTCAGATCGAGGACGACCAGATCGGGTTTGAGCGAAAGCATCTTTTCGAGCGCGTCGAGACCATTGTCGGCCTCGCCGACAATTTGGTAGTCCGGTTGGTTGCGAAGAATCAGCCGCACTCCCTGGCGAACCACATCATGATCATCGACGACCAGAATGCGCTTCGGCACGCGCGGCACCCCCGTGGAGATTGATCCTATTCTGACGTGACGAAGCGAAGGCCAAGAGAGTAGTTCCGCCAGCTAAAGGCATGCCGGCTGGCTGAGCGCACGGATTCGTCCGCCGGCTTCGTAAAACCCAAGGCAAGGACATCATAGGGACCAGATTGGCGGGACCTTTTGGGGGTGACCTGCCCCCCGGGAATTAGTCCAGACGAAATGTGACTTCTCCGATTTAGAATGGCCCGCCCAGGGCTAGGAGGAGTCGTGCGCAAGAGTCGATTCAGCGAAGAACAGATCATCGCCATCCTGAAGGAATCGGAAGCCGGGGTGGGAACCGAAGAGCTGTGCCGGAGGCACGGGATCACGCGGGCGTGTTTTTACCGCTGGAAGGGGAAGTTCGGAGGGATGGAAGTGAGCGAGGCGAGACGGTTGCGGGCACTGGAAGAGGAGAACCGGCAACTGAAGCACATCGTGGCCGAGCAGGCGGTGGACATCCGAGCGTTGAAGGCGGTGGTCACAAAAAAGTGGTAGGCCCGCAGATGCGACGGGAAGCAGTGCTGGTGATGCAGGTGGAAGTCGAACTGAGCCAGCGACGCGCCTGCGGGCTGATGGAACTGCATCGAGCGATGTGTCGGTATCGCGGGCGAAGGAGTGCAGATTCGCAACTGCGAACCCGGCTGCGAGAGTTGGCGGAAACACGGCGCCGATTCGGCTATCGGCGTTTGCAGGTGCTGCTCGAGCGGGAAGGATGGCAGGTCAACCACAAACGTATCTATCGACTGTACGTCGAGGAGAAGCTCGGGCTGCGGCGCAAACGTGGGCGGAAGCGCAGCCGGGTGCGTCAACCGCTGCCGGAGGCGGTGGCCGCCAACCAGGTGTGGTCGGTGGACTTCATGACCGATGCACTCAGTTCGGGTCGGAGGTTTCGTATCTTGAACGTCGTGGATGATTACACGCGGGAGTGTCTGGCGATCGAGGTGGACACTTCGCTGGGTGGAGTACGAGTGGTGCGGGTGTTGGAAGAACTGAAGCAGCGACGCGGACTGCCACGGCAGATTCGCAGCGACAACGGACCGGAGTTCGTGAGCCGTGCCGTCGATCAATGGGCCTACGAGCAAGGCTTGGAGTGGCACACGATCCAGCCCGGAAGGCCGATGGAGAATGGTTACGTGGAGAGTTTCAATGGACGCTTCCGCGATGAGTGCCTGAATGAGAACTGGTTCCGGGATCTGGCCGAGGCGCGGGCGAAGATCGCCGAGTGGCAGCAAGATTACAACGAGAGGCGTCCACACAGCAGTTTGCAGTATCGAACCCCAGCGGAGTTTGCAGCGCAAGCTGCGAGCTTCTACAGAGCTGAACTGGGGCAAGAGGCCTCAAACGCCGGCCCCTTGCCCCAGACCCCAATCC
>Ga0335071_10000908_pt1 | contig 31848 bp, 25 predicted proteins | sample Lox_Sample_15_FD_206724 | JGI IMG/M metagenome (GOLD analysis project Ga0335071, IMG submission 206724) | Soil microbial communities from Loxahatchee National Wildlife Refuge, Florida, United States - Lox_Sample_1.5 | ecosystem: Environmental > Terrestrial > Soil > Wetlands | place: USA...
GATCTCGCCGGTCCGGATGGTCAGGCTGACGCCGCGCAGAGCCTCGACGCGGCCGTAGCGCTTGGTGGCCGACGAGAGCTCGACGACGGGGCTCGCGGAATTCGGAGAGAGGCTCACGGCGGACCCCATCCTACCTTCGTTCGCGACCCCGCGGGCGGGAGCATGTTGAGTCTCGCGGAATGGGTCCACGTCGGAGCGTGGGAGCCGGGATGCCCGGGTGCGCCCGGTAGCGAACCGTCTCGCGTAACGGGCGGGGCGGGCGCGCGATCGCGGATCGACGGCCCCCGCGTCGCCCCCACCGGGGGATGGGGGATCGCGCCCGCCCCGCCCGCTCCCTGTCGGCCGCCGCGGCGCTACCGGGTGCGCCCGGGCATCCCGGCTCCCACGACCGCCTCGCGGGGTGAAACGTATTCCACGAGGTCAGGGGTAGAGGCCGCGGATCTGGTGCGCGTCGGCCACGCGGCGCACGCCCTCCATGAGCGCCGCCGTGCGCAGGTCGACGTTCTCCTTCCGGGAGGCGTTCCAGACGCGCGTGAAGGCCCGGGTCATGATCTCCTGGAGCCGGGCGATGATCTCGCTCTCCTTCCAGAAGTAGAACTGGAGCCCCTGCACCCACTCGAAGTAGGAGACGACCACGCCCCCGCCGTTGGCGAGGATGTCGGGAATGACGACCACGCCGCGGTCGTGCAGGATGAGGTCGGCCTCGGGCGTGGTGGGCGCGTTGGCGCCTTCCGCGACGATGCGGGCACGGATCCGGGCCGCGTTGTCCCCGCGGATCTGCGAGCCGGTCGCCGCGGGCAGGAGGACGTCGCACGGCTGCTCCAGGATGTCGGCGTTCGAGATGGCGTCGGCGCCGGCAAATCCCACCACGCTGCCCGATTCCTTGACGTGGTCCTCGAGCTGGCGGATGTCGAGCCCCGCCTCGTTCCAGACGCCGCCCTTGTAGTCGCTCACTCCCTTGATGATCGCGCCGTCGCGCCAGAGCATCCGGGCGGCCACGCCGCCCACGTTGCCGAAGCCCTGGATCACGACGGACTTGCCCTTGATCGCCTCGCCCAGGCTGTGGAGGGCCTGGTACAGCACGAATGCGATCCCGCGCCCGGTCGCCTCGCGGCGGCCGGCCGAGCCCCCGACCAGGATGGGCTTGCCCGTGACCACGCCCGGCACGCTGCGGCCCTGGGTCATGGAGTAGGTGTCCATCATCCAGGCCATGATCTGCTCGTCCGTGCCGAGGTCGGGAGCGGGGATGTCGAGGTCGGGGCCGATGACCAGCATGATCTCCGCGGTGTAGCGCCGGGTGAGTGACTCGAGCTCACGCTTCGACATGGAGCGGGGCGTGCAGCGGACGCCGCCCTTGGCGCCGCCGTAGGGCAGGCCCATCAGCGCGCACTTCCAGCTCATGAGCATGGCGAGCGCGGTCACCTCGCCCATGTTCACGTCCGCGTCGTACCGCAGGCCGCCCTTGGTGGGGCCGAGGGCCGTGTTGTGATGGACGCGATAGCCCATGAAGACTTCCGTGTGGCCGTCGTCCATGCGCACCGGCACGGACACCACGAGGGCTCGCCGCGGGTAGCGGAGGCGGATGTGCGTGTCGTGGTCGAGGCGGAGGCGCTCGGCCACATGGTCGAGCTGGGCCACGGCGGTGCGGTGCATCTCGGACTCGAACTCGGGCATGTCGGCCATCACGGGGACTCCTTCGCGCGCTGCCGGAGCACGGCTATGGTGTGCGCCTCGAGCGGGTACGGCTCGCCGCCCTTCCAGACCCGCTCCCCGACGGGCAGGTCCCAGCCGCGGGTATCGAGCACGAGCTCCCACTCGATGCGCGGCTCGTGGTCGGGCAAGAGGAACGACGCGGCCGTGTCGCCCGCGTTGAGCAGGAGGAGGAACGTGTCGTCCCGGATCGGGAGGCCCAGGTCGTCGACCTCCTCGATGGCGTCGCCGGCCAGCTGGAGGCCCAGGCAGCGGCTCTCCCCGTCCGTCCACTCCTCGTCGGTCATCTCGGCACCGTCGGGCCTGAGCCAGGACAGGTCCTTGACGGCGGAGCCGCGGATGCGGCGTCCCTGGAAGAAGCGGCGGCGCCGGAACACCGGGTGATCGAGCCGGAGCCGGATGAGGCGGCGCGTGAAGTCGTTGAGGCGCGCGGCGGTGCCCGCGGCCGGCCAGTCGAACCACGTCAGCTCGTTGTCCTGGCAATAGGCGTTGTTGTTGCCCTGCTGGGTGCGTCCGATCTCGTCGCCGCCCGAGAGCATCGGCACCCCCTGCGAGAGGAGGAGGGCGGCCAGGAAGTTGCGCTGCATCCGCTCGCGGAGGGCGAGCACGTCGGGATCGTCCGTCGGGCCCTCGACGCCGCAGTTCGTCGAGAAGTTCAGGTCGCTGCCGTCGCGATTGTCCTCGCCGTTGGCCTCGTTGCGCTTCTCCGTATAGGCGACGAGGTCGGCCAGGGTGAAGCCGTCGTGGGCGGTGACGAAGTTGATGCTGGCCGAGGGGCGGCGCCCTCCCTGCTCGTAGAGATCGCTGGATCCGGTCAGGCGATAGGCGAGCTCGCCGACCTGGCCGCCGTCGCCCTTCCAGTAGCGCCGCATGGTGTCGCGGTAGCGCCCGTTCCACTCGGCCCACCCGGGGGGAAAGTTGCCGACCTGATAGCCGCCCTCGCCCAGATCCCACGGCTCCGCGATCAGCTTCACCTGGGAGATGACAGGATCCTGGTGGATGACGTCGAAGAACGACGACAGGCGATCCACGTCGTGGAGCTCGCGCGCGAGCGCGGAGGCCAGATCGAAGCGGAAGCCGTCCACGTGCATGTCGAGCACCCAGTAGCGGAGGCTGTCCATCAGGAGCTGGAGCGAGCGCGGGTGCGTGAGATCGAGCGTGTTGCCGCAGCCCGTGTAGTCGCGGTAGTAGGTCGGGTCGGACTTTTCGAGCCGGTAATAGGCGCGGTTGTCGATGCCGCGGAAGCAGAGGGTGGGTCCCAGGTGATTGCCCTCGGCCGTGTGGTTATAGACCACGTCGAGGATGACCTCGATGCCGGCCTCGTGCAGGCGCTTGACCATGGTCTTGAACTCGGCCACCTGCTCGCCGCGCACGCCCGTGGAGGCGAAGCGCGAGTCCGGGGCCAGGTAGCCGATCGAGTTGTAGCCCCAGTAGTTGGTCAGCCCGAGGTCCTCGAGCCGCCGCTCCGAGATCGCGTGATGGACGGGCAGGAGCTCGACGGCCGTGATGCCGAGGCGCCGGAGGTGCTCGAGCGCGGGCGGGGAGGCGAGTCCCGCGTAGGTGCCCCGGAGCTCGGGCGGCACCTCGGGGTGGCGCGCGGTGAAGCCCTTGACATGGACCTCGTAGATGACCGTCTCGTGCCAGGGCGTGCGCAGGAGCCGATCGCCGCCCCAGGAGAAGGCCGACTCCACGACCACGCACTTGGGCACGAACGGCGCGCTGTCGCGGAGATCGGGTCCGGTGGCGTCCCCATCGTCGTCCGGGAGGAAGCCGAAGAGCGCATCGTTCCACGTCACCGTCCCGGCTATCGCCTTGGCGTACGGGTCGATGAGCAGCTTGGCCGGATTGAAGCGGTGCCCGTCGGCCGGCGCGTACGGCCCGTGGACGCGGTAGCCATAGAGAGCGCCGGGGCGCGCATCGGGAAGGTAGACGTGCCAGATCTGGTCGGTGCGCTCGGTGAGGGGGATCCGGCGCGCTTCACGCGACGGATCCGCGGCCTCGAAGAGGCAGAGCTCCACGGAGGCGGCGTGCTCGCTGAAGAGGGCGAAGTTGACGCCGGTGCCGTCCCACGTGGCGCCCAGCGGGTAGGGGCGGCCGGGCCGTGTCTGGATGTGTCCCCACGCCATGGCGCTCACCCGTCCACCGGCGTCAGCCAGATCGCGCCGAGCGGAGGCAGGGTGGCCGGGATCGAGTGCGCCTGCCCGTGCCAGGGGATGGCCTCGCTGGCGACGCCGCCCGCGTTGCCGACATTGCTGCCGCCGTAGAGCGCGCTGTCGCTGTTGAGGACCTCGCGGTAGAAGCCGGGACGGGGCACGCCGATGCGGTAGCCGTGCCGGGGCACCGGCGTGAAGTTGCACGCGCAGATCGTGAGCCGGCCCCTGTCGCGGGCGAAGCGGGCGAAGGCCACCACGCTCTGGACCGCGTCGCTGCAGTCCATCCACGCGAAGCCGTCGGGCTCGCAGTCCTGCTGATGCAGGGACGGCTCCGCACGGTAGAGCCGGTTGAGATCCGCCACGAGGCGCTGGAGGCCCCGGTGGTACGGGCCCATCTCGAGCAGCGGCCAGTCGAGGCTCCGGTCGTGATCCCACTCGGCCGACTGGCCGAACTCGCCGCCCATGAAGAGGAGCTTCTTGCCCGGGTACGCCCACATCATCGCGTAGAGCAGGCGCAGGTTGGCGAACCGCTGCCAGTCGTCTCCCGGCATCTTGCCGAGGAGCGAGCCCTTGCCGTGCACGACCTCGTCGTGTGAGAGCGGCAGGAGGAAGTTCTCCGTCCAGGCGTAGAGCATCCCGAAGGTGAGCCGGTTGTGGTGATACGTCCGGTGCACGGGGTCATGGCGCAGGTAGTCCAGCATGTCGTGCATCCAGCCCATGTTCCACTTGAGGCCGAAGCCGAGCCCACCCAGGTGCACCGGCCGCGAGACCATGGGCCACGACGTCGACTCCTCGGCCACGGTGACGATACCCGGATGCGTGCCGTAGACGACCTCGTTGAGGCGCTTCAAGAAGGCGAGGGCTTCCAGGTTCTCGCGCCCGCCGTACACGTTCGGCAGCCATTCTCCCGTCCGGCGAGAGTAGTCGCGGTAGATCATGGAGGCCACGGCGTCCACGCGCAGGCCGTCCACGTGATACCGCTCGAGCCAGAAGAGGGCGTTGCCGATGAGGAAGTTCGCGACCTCGCGCCGGGCGAAGTTGAAGACGCGGGTGCCCCAGTCGGGGTGCTCGCGCTCGCGCGGGTCGGCGTACTCGTAGAGGTGGGTCCCGTCGAAGTAGGCGAGTCCGTGCGGGTCGCGCGGAAAGTGGGCGGGCACCCAGTCGAGGATCACGCCGATGCCGCGCTGATGGAGCCGGTCCACGAGGGCCATGAAGTCGTGGGGCCCGCCGTAGCGCCGTGTGGGCGCGTAGTAGCCGAGCGTCTGGTAGCCCCAGGAGCCGTAGTAGGGATGCTCCATCACGGGCAGGAGCTCGATGTGCGTGAAGCCCAGGTCCGTCACGTAGTCCGCGAGCTGTTCCGCCGCCTCCCGATAGGTCAGCGAGCGGCGGCCGGCTTCCGGCACGTGGCGCCACGAGCCCAGGTGCACCTCGTAGACGCTCATGGCGGCGTCGAGGGCCTGCCGGTGCGCGCGCGCCCGCATCCAGGCGCCGTCGCCCCACGCATAGCCGTCGAGCCGCTCGACCACCGAGGCGGTGCGCGGCTCGTCCGGCTCGAACCCGAACGCGTACGGATCGCTCTTGAGGGCGAGCGGCGCGCCCGAGCGCGAGAGGATCTCGAACTTGTAGCGCGCGCCGTCCCCCACCTCGGGCAGGAAGAGCTCCCATACCCCGTTGCCCGGGTGCAGGCGCATCGGATGCCGGCGGCCGTCCCAGGCGTTCCAGTCGCCGACCACGCTCACGCGCCGGGCATTGGGCGCCCACACCGCGAAGATGACGCCCGCCACGCCGTCGAGCACCGCGGCATGCGCGCCCAGCTTGTCGTACACGCGGTAGTGCGTGCCCTCGCCCAGCAGGTGCAGATCGAAGCCCGACAGCGTCGACGGGAAGCGGTACGGATCCTCGAGCTCCGTCACGAGCCCGCCCTCGGAGGTGACGCGCAGCCGGTAGGCGAGGGGAGGCACACCCGGAACCACGCCTTCCCACAGGCCATCCGGGTGGACCGGCTTGAGGGGATGAGACGGAATGACGTTGCCGTCGGTCACCACGGCCACTTCGACCGCGCCGGGCAGGAACGCGCGCACGATGACGCCGCCGTCCGGCGATGGGTGCGGCCCGAGAACCGCGAAGGGATCGCGGTGCGCCCCGGTGACGACGGCATGGATGACGGCGGGGGCGAGGGTCATGACGTCCGTCGCGCTCCGGCGACGACCAGCTAGAAGGAGCGGATCAGGCGCTCCACCCGCTCGTCGTGGCTCTGGAACGGGTCCTTGCAGAGGATGGTCTCGCGCTCGGGGTCGTTGAGCTTGAGGTAGACCCAGTCCACGCGATAGTCCTTGCCCTTGAGGTTGGCCTGCCGGATGAACTCGCCGCGCAGGCGGGCCCGCGTGGTCTGCGGGGGCACGTGCTTGGCGCGCTCGATCAGGTCGTCGCTCGTGATGCGGTCGACCATGTCGTGCTTGACGAGCTGGAAGTAGAGCCCCTTGTGCGGGCGGATGTCGTGGTACTGCAGGTCCATCAGGGACACCTTGGGATCCCGCCAGGAGAGCCGGTGCTTCTCCATGAACGACTCGATGATGCGCTTCTTGATGACCCAGTCCACCTCGCGGTGGAGCTCCATGGGGTCGCCGTGGAGCGCCTCGATCACGCGGGTCCAGCGCGCGAGGACGTCCCGCGTCACCGGATCGGGGTCGATGCTCTGCACGTAGCGCGTGGCGTGCTCCAGGTACTCCGTCTGGAGCTGCAGCGGCGTGATGGTGCGCCCGTCCTTGAGCCGGATGGTCTCCCGCAGGGTGGGATCGTGGCTGATGTCCCGGATGGCCTGCACGGGGGACTGGAGGCTGTAGTCCTTGTCGAAGAAGCCGTCCTCGATCATGTCGAGGAGGAGCGCGGTGGTGCCGACCTTGAGGTACGTCGCCACCTCGGACATGTTGGAGTCGCCCACGATCACGTGGAGCCGGCGGTACTTCTCGGCGTCGGCGTGGGGCTCGTCGCGGGTGTTGATGATGGAGCGCGACGAGGTGGTGGCGCCCGAGATCTCCTGGCAGATGTGCTGGGCCCGCTGGGAGAGGCAGTAGTGGAAGCCGCGCGGCGTCTGCAGCACCTTGCCCGCGCCCGCGAAGATCTGGCGGGTCACGAAGAACGGGATGAGCCCCTCGGCGAGCCGCTGGAAGGAGACGTCACGGCTCACCAGGTAGTTCTCATGGCAGCCGTAGGAGTTCCCCGCGGAGTCGGTGTTGTTCTTGAAGAGGAGGATGTTGCCGGAGATGCCGTCCTCCCGGAGCCGCTTCTCCGCCTGATGGAGGAGATCCTCCACGATGCGCTCGCCCGACTTGTCGTGGATGACGAGGTCGGTGATGTCGTCGCACTCGGGCGTGGCGTACTCGGGGTGGAAGCCCGTGTCGAGGTAGAGCCGCGCGCCGTTTTCCAGGAACACGTTGGCGTTGCGGGCGCCGGGGATGACCTTCTCGAAGAGGTAGCGGGCGACGTTGTCGGGCGACAGGCGCCGCTGGCCGTTGAGGGTGCAGGTCAGGCCGTATTCGTTCTCGAGGCCGAAGATGCGGCGCTTCATGTGGGGATCAGCCTAGCAGGGGCGGAGGCCGAGGGCAACTATTCCGGGAAGGGACGCTACGAGCCGTTCGCGATGAGCTGGTGGAGGACTTCCGGGGGGATGCGCCGGAACTTCCGGCGCTCCTTCAGGCGATCGAGGACCGCGACCTCGAGGTCCCGCTCCGTCAGGGTCTTGTTCTGCGTGACCATGAGCGCGCGCACGCCGAGCTTGACCGCGCCCGCGAAGTCGAGGCCTTCCTGGTAGTTGTCCTTGAGGTAGCGCCGGATCTCGTCGGACTGCCCGCCCATGGCCGCGTAGTTCTTCTCGTCCTCGATCGTGCCGTCGTAGAGGATGTGGTAGATCTCGTTCTTCGTGCTGTTGTGATCGCCTACCTCCACCACCAGCACCTCGACCTCGAAGGGCTTGATGTCCTGCGTGAAGATGTTGCCGAGCGCCTGCGAGTAGGCGTTGGCGAGGGACTTGGCGCTCACGTCGCCGCGGCTGTACGAGTAGCCCTTGACGTCGGCGTGCCGCACCCCCGCCACGCGGAGGTTCTCGAACTCGTTGTACTTGCCCACGCCCGCGAACGCGATGCGATCGTAGATCTCGGAGATCTTGTGGAGCAGGGTGGAGGGATTCTCCGCGAGGAGGAGGACGCCGTCGCGATACTCGAGGGCCACGATGGCCTTGCCGCGGGAGATGCCCTTGCGGGCATATTCCGCCTTGTCCTTCATCATCTGCTCGGGCGAAACGTAGTAGGGCAGCGGCATCAGGCACGGCCTCGCTCGGCCAGCACCGCTTCGCAGTAGCGGCGGATCTCGTCGTCCGCCACCTCCCCGAAGCCGGAGCGGGTGATGGTGCGCACGGTGGGATAGATGCCGCGCTGGAGATCGGGCCCGCCCGTGCCGAGGTCCTCGTCGGCCGCGTCCATCAGGGCTTCGATGGCCGCCCGGACCGCCTCGTCCTTCGTCATGTCGCGCTTGAAGCGCTTCTTGAGCGAGTCGCGCGCATCCTTGCCGCCGGAGCCCTGGGCGAAGTAGTCGGTCTCCTCGTAGCGGCCCCCGGTGACGTCGTACTTGAACAGCCGCCCCACACCCGCGCGCTCGTCGAACCCCGCGAAGATCGGCACCACGACGAGGCCCTGCATGGCCAGGGGCAGGTTCATGCGGATCATCTGGCCGAGCTTGTTGGCCTTGCCGTCGAGGGAGAGGTTCTCGCCCTCGACCTTCTCGTAGTGCTCGAGCTCGGTCTGGAAGAGGCGGGCCATCTCCATGGCGGGACCGGCGGCGCCGGCGATGCCCACGCCCGACAGGTCGTCCGACTTGAAGATCTTGTCGATCCGGCGCGAGGCGACCTGATAGCCCTCGCTGGCCTGGCGGTCCCCGGCCATGATGACGCCGTCGCGATAGCGGAGGGCGAGCACGGTCGTGCCGTGGGGCACGAGGGGAGCGCCGGGGGTCTCGTCGCGCCGCGGCTCGTCCATCTGCGGCAAGAGGTGCGGCGCGGACTGGCGGAGCAGATCGGCGAAGCTCGAGGTGCCGTAGTCGAAGAACGCGCCCTGCCAGCCGTCGGGCGTCAGGCTCACACGTCCCCCGCCGGCTTGCCGAGGTTCCGGAGCAGGTCGCCGGCGGTCGGTGACTCGTCGAAGAGCTGGCGCACGTGCGCCTCGGTGCCGCGCAGCGGCTCCAGCATGAAGATCTTCTTGAGCGGCCCTTCCTTGAGATCGAAGATCACGGAGTCCCAGGAGGCGGAGACGACCTCGTCCGAGTACTTCTGCAGGCACATTCCGCGGAAGTAGGCGCGCGTGTCCTTCGGCGGATCGTAGATCGCCTTGGTGACCTCGTCTTCCGAGGTGAGCCGCTCCACGGCGTCCGACTCCTCCAGCTTGTAGTAGAGGCCCTTGCTCGGCCGGATGTCGTGGTACTGGAGGTCGATCATGGCCACGCGTGAATCCGACCACTCGAGCACGTGCTTGGCCATGTAGCTCTCGATCAGCTTCTTCTTGATGACCCAGTCCAATTCGCGGTCGAGGCTCATGGGATCGCGGGCGAGCCGGTCCAGCACGGAGCCCCAGCGCGCCATCACCTCGTCGACCCACGGCTCGTGCTCGCGGGTGCGGTAATACGCGTGGGCCAGGGTGAGGAACTCGCGCTGGAGATCCACGGCGGAGACGGCGCGGCCGTCCTTCAGCTTGAAGGTCTCCCGGCACGTGAGATCGCGCGAGACCTTCCGGTAGGCGAGCACGGGGTTCTCGAGCGAGAGGTCGCGCTCGATGAAGTCGTCCTCGATCATGCTGAGCACGATGGCCATGGTGCCGCACTTGAGATAGTTCGACACCTCGCTCATGTTCGCGTCGCCGACGATCACGTGCAGGCGCCGGTACTTCTCCGGGTCGGCGTGGGGCTCGTCCCGGGTGTTGATGATCGGCCGGCTGTGCATCGTCTCGAGGCCGACCTCGGTCTCGAGGAAGTCCGCGCGCTGGGAGATCTGGTAGTCGCTGTGCTCGGTGTTGTTCTCGGCGCCCACCTTGCCCGCGCCCGTGAAGACCTGGCGGCTGGCGAAGAAGGGCATCAGGTACTGCACGATGCGGGCGAAAGGCACCTTGCGGTCCATGAGGTAGTTCTCGTGGGTGCCGTAGGAGTTGCCCTTCCGGTCCGAGTTGTCCTTGTGGATGATGATCCGCTGCTCGGGAGGCGACACGGCCTCCGCCCGGGTCCGCGCCAGATCCAGGATGCGCTCGCCGGCGCGGTCCCAGATGACGCAGTCCCGCGGGTTGGTCGTCTCGGGCGAGGAGTACTCGGGATGGGCGTGGTCGACGTAGAAGCGCGCCCCGTTCGACAGGATGAGGTTGATGAGGCGCGACTCCTCCTTGGAGGGCGTCTCCTTCTCCTCCATGTACTCGAACCCGCGGGCGTCCCGGAGCGGGCTCTCCGCCTCGTAGTCCCACCGGATGCGGGAGGACCGGTACGTCTCGTAGGAGTTGATGAGCAGGAGCGACGAGAGGATCGGGTTGAAGTCCGGCTGGTTCTTGACCGTGATCCCGTACTCGGTTTCGATGCCCATCACCTTCGGAATCGCCATGAGACCCCCGGACGGCTGGTCGTGAGGAGAACAAACGGCGGGAGGGGGCCTGCGCTCCCTCCCGCCGTGACGCTTACAGGTACTGGCCGGTGTTGATGACCCGCTCGACCGCCCGCTGCTTCTCCTTCGTCTCGCCCATGAGCGGCTTGACGTAGACGATCCGCTCGCCCTTCTTGCCGGCGATCTTGGCCCAGTCGTCCGGATTCGTCGTGTTGGGCAGGTCCTCGTTCTCCTTGAACTCCTCGCGGACGGCGCTCAGGAGGTCGTCGAGGTTGATGCCCTTGTCGCTCGTCTGGATGTAGCGCTTGAGGGCCAGCTTCTTGGCCCGCCGCACCACGGACTCGATCATGGCCCCCGAGGAGAAGTCCTTGAAGTACAGGACCTCCTTGTCTCCGTTCGCGTACGTCACCTCGAGGAAACGGTTGTCCTCGCCGAGGTTGTACATCTCCTCGACGGCCGCGGCGATCATGCGGTCCAGGGTGGCCTGGATGTCGCCGCCGTTCTGGCTGAGCTCCGACTCGTGGATGGGCAGCTCGGCCGTGAGGTACTTCTTGAAGATGTCCACGGCGGCCGGGGCATCCGGGCGCTCGATCTTGACCTTGACGTCGAGGCGGCCGGGACGAAGGATGGCCGGGTCGATGAGGTCCTGGCGGTTCGAGGCCCCCACCACGATGACGTTGCGCAGATGCTCGACGCCGTCGATCTCGGCCAGGAGCTGCGGCACGATGGTCGTCTCGACGTCGGACGAGATGCCGGAGCCGCGGGTGCGGAAGAGCGCGTCCATCTCGTCGAAGAACACGATGACCGGCACGTCCTCGGCCGCCTTCTCGCGGGCCTTGACGAAGATCTCGCGGATCTTCCGCTCCGTCTCGCCCACGTACTTGTTGAGCAGCTCCGGGCCCTTGATGTTCAGGAAGAATCCCTTGACCTTCTCGCCGCGCTTCTCGGAGATCTTGTGGGCGAGGTTGTTCGCCACGGCCTTGGCGATCATGGTCTTGCCGCAGCCCGGAGGGCCGTAGAGGAGCACGCCCTTGGGCGGGCGCAGCTGGTGCTCGCGGTAGTAGTCGGCGTAGAGGTACGGCAGCTCCACCGCGTCCTTGATGGCCTCGATCTGCGTCGACAACCCGCCGATGTCCTCGTAGTTGATGTCCGGCACTTCCTCGAGGGCGAGATCTTCCACCTCGCTCTTGGGGAGCTTCTCGAGCAGGTAGCCGCTCTTGCCGTCCATGAGGATGTGGTCGCCGACCTTGAGCTTGACGGAGCGGAGCGGGTCGGCCACGATGCCGACCTTGTCCTCGTCGGCGCGGAGGGTGACGATGGCGCGGCCCTCCTCCAGCATCTCCTTGAGGATGACCACGTCACCCTGGATCTCGTACCCCGCCGCCTCGACCACGTTCAGGCCCTCGTTGAGGACCAGCTCCTGGCCGGGCTTGAGGTTCTCCGACTTGATCGAGGGATGCAGGTTGACCTTCACCTTGCGACCCTGGGAGAGGACGTTCACCGTCGCGTCCCCGTTCACGGAGAGATAGACGCCGTAGGTGGAGGGCGGCGCGCAGAGCTTGTCGACCTCTTCCTTGAGGGACGTGATCTGCTCGCGCGCCTCGTAGAGCGCGTTGACGAGCTTTTCGTTCTGGTTGAACGCCTGCACGAGCTGCCGGTTGGCCTCGCGCAGCTTGTTCTCGAGCACCATGAACTCCTTCGGAGCGTCCTCCAGCTTCTTGCGCAGGCGCCCCGTCTCCGCCTCGAGCGAATGCACGTAGGCCTGCAGATCCTGAACCTGGACCTCGTATTCGGTCAGCCGCCGGCGGTAGTTGGAATCGGACATCGGAAGAAACTTTGACAATCCTTTCATCCCCTCTGAGGAAGGCTCCCGGCTCGGAGTTTTCTTTTCGAACTCCTTCATGTTCGCCCGTTCCTTTCTGGGTGGTCCAGCGGGCGCTTCCCTGAGAGCCAGCCCCTTCGCTCTCAGTGACGGTTGCCGAAAGTTGGTTCAGTATAGGGGCCCGTTTTCAGCTAAGTCAAGGGAATTGACCCTTTCCGACCGTTCAGAGCCATTGAATTCATTCGGCTTTTTCCACTTGACCCCTTCGGCTCCCCCGATGGGTCTCACCATGTCGAGCGTCGCGTGCTCGACACCGTTCCGACGGCCGCGAGGGGCGCTCTATGCTCTCCCGAAGCAAAGAAGCACGTTTGGTGCCACGGACACTTTCCGCGAGAAACGGGCGGGAATGGCCCTTCATCGCGGGCGCGAGCAGAGCGTCTGTCGGTGAAGTGAACAGCGGTGCCGCCGGACGGCACATCGACGGCGCGCCGCCGCCCATTTGGTATAAAGAGGGCAGCCATGAGCTTCCGCGTGCGCGTCCTGGCTCTGGTGATGCTCGTCGTCGCGTCGCCGGGTGTCGCCGCGGCCCAGAACGCACCCCTCCGCGTCGGACTCCCGGCCATTCCGAGCGCGCTCGATCCGGCCACCGCGCTCGACGGGCCCATCCCGCTCATCGCCCGGCAGGTCTTCGACACGCTCGTGCAGTATCGCGAGGGCTCGAGCGACGTGGAGCCCGGGCTGGCCTCCTCGTGGAGCGTCTCGCGCGATGGGCTGTCCTGGACCTTCCGCCTCCGCGAGGGCGTGCGCTTCCACGACGGGACGCCGCTGACCTCGCGCGAGGCCGCCGAGAGCCTCGACCGCATCATCGTGCCCAACCACGCGCTGGCTCCGTCGCCCAACGTCGCCGGCCCGCGGCTCCTTCGGGGGGTCCCGGGCGTGGTCAGGGAAATCCTCACGCCCGACCCGCGGACCGTTCAGATCAACCTGCTGCTGCCCTACGCGCCGCTCCTGACCGTGCTGGCTCATCCCGTCTTCTCGGTGGTTCACGCCGGCACGGGCGGCGCGAAGTGGGTCGGCACCGGCGCGTATGTGGTGAGCGAGTCGTCCCCGGGCCGCATCACCCTGGATGCCAACCCCGCCTACTGGGGCGCGGCGCCGCGGACCGGGCGCATCCAGCTGGTCGAGGCGAGCGATGGCGCTCGAGGCGAGGCCGAGGTCGACGCCCGCAACCTCGACATCCTCATTCCAGGGGGCGCTCCCTCGAGAATGCAGGGAGCGCTGTCGGTGGCGAGCTGGCGCATCGGCTACCTGGCCATCCAGAGCGAGCACGAGCCCTTCAAGCGGCGGAAGGTGCGCCGGGCCATCGCCGCCGCCCTGGCGCCTGCGACGATCACGGGAGCGATGGAGCCGCTGGCCGTGTTCCTGCCCCTCTTCCTCCCCCACACGATATGGGGCTCTACCGAGACCCCGTTGCTCGCCCTCGCCGACCCTGCGGCGGCAAAGCGTCTCCTCGCGGAAGCGGGAGCCGGGCCGGCCATCACCGCCTCGCTCATCGCGGACACGAGCGCCGGAGCCGAAGTGGCTCGGGTGGCCGAGGCCATCCGGGCAGATCTGGCCGCGGCCTCCATCACCGTGAACGTGCGTGCCCAGCCTCCAGACGGGTCGCTCCAGGCGATGCAGAGCGGGTCGTACGACCTCGTGCTGGCGGAGGCGCGGGCCGAGGGCGGCGACCCCCACATTCTCCTGTACCCGCTGTCCACGAGCGAGGGCGCCTCGCGCGGGCCGCACCTCACGAACTTCTCCTTCTTCCGGAACACGCGGCTGGACGATCTGCTCATTCGCGCGAGCCAGATCTCCTTCCGGCCAGAGCGCCAGCGCGTCTACGGACGGGCGCAGGCGCTCCTGGCCGACGAGACGCCGTGGATCCCGCTCTACGTGCGCCTGCACTGGGCGGTTGTGCGGCCCGAGATCAGGAACTTCCGGCTGCATCCCAGCGGCAATCACCGCCTCGATCGGGCGTGGGTCGAGACGCCGCCGCCGGTCGCTCCACCCAGGACTCCGTAGGGTGCCCCGCTCGGCTGGACTTGCCGCGGGCCGCATGATAGAAAAATGAAGGACTTACACGCATTTCATCCCTGATCCATGCTCTCGATCAACGACACCGTTACCGAGATGGTCCAGTGGGTGTTCCCCGAGCACGCGGGCGCGCCGGGGCAGATCCACGGGGGCCGCATGATGCAGTGGATCGCCACGGTCGGGAACATGGCCGCCGCGCGCGTGGCCCGAGGCCACTGCCTGCTGGGCGCGATGGACGACATCGACTTTCTCCACCCCGTCAAGGTCGGGGAGATCGCCGTCCTCCGCGCCCAGGTGGAGGCCATCGGCCGCTGCTCGATCGAGGTCGGCGTGCAGGTGTTCGCGGAGCATCTCCAGTCCGGCGTTCGGACCCAGACGCTCAACTCGCACCTGGTGTTCGTCAAGGTGGACGAGCACCTCAAGCCCGCGCCGGTGCCGGCCTCGCTGACGCCGCGCGGGGCCGCCGAGGAAGCGCTGATGGCGCAGGCGCAGGAGCGGCGCCGCCATCGTCTCGAGCGGCTCGGCCGGCGCGTGGCCGCCGCCCCGGACACGCCGGATGCGGGCGAGGCCGACCTTCGCTGGGCCTTCGAGTCCTGCCGCTCCGTGCTCCCGGAGGACACCATCTTCGGGAACACCATGTTCCCCGGCAAGCTGCTCATGGACATCGATGAGGCGGGCGGCATCCTCTCCATGCGCTACAATCGCGGCCACGTGATGACGGCGTGCCTGGATGCGCTGGACTTCTTCGCCCCCATCTCGACGCACGAGGTCGTCACGTTCAAGGCGGCGCTGAACCACGTGGGCAACTCGTCGCTCGAGGTCGGGGTCAAGGTCATGACGGAAGTGCCCTGGTCGGGCGAGACGCGGCATGCCTGCACCGCGTACCTGACGTTCGTGCACCTGGGACCCGACATGCGGCCCCGGCCGTGCGCGCGCTTCGTGCCCGAGACGGCGGCGGAGAAGCGGCGCTGGGCGGAGGCCGAGGAGCGCCGGGCCCGGAGGCTCGAGCGAGTGAAGCGGCTCAAGGCATCCATTCGAGAGGGAAGGTGAGGGTATGTCTGGACATTCACGGTGGTCCCAGATCAAGCGGAAGAAGGGCAAGGCGGACGTGCAGCGCGGCAAGCTCTTCTCCAAGATCCTTCGCGAGATCACGGTCGCGGCCAAGCACGGCGGCGGCGACCCGAAGGCGAACATGCGGCTCAAGGCCGCCATGGAGTCGGCCAAGGCTGCCAACATGCCCGCCGACAACGTCAAGCGTGCCGTCGAGAAGGGCACGGGCGGAGGTCCCGGCGAGCAGTTCGAGGAGATCACGTACGAGGGCTACGGTCCCGGAGGGGTGGCGGTCCTCGTGCGCGTTCTCACCGACAACAAGAACCGCACCGGCCCCGAGATCCGGCACATCTTCGAGAAGCAGAGCGGGCGCATGGGCACGGCGGGGTGCGTCGCCTGGATGTTCGACCGGCGCGGCGTCATCCAGGTGGACGCGGAGAAGGCCAAGGAAGACGAGGTGATCGAGCAGGCGCTGGAGGCCGGCGCCGCCGACGTCCGGACGGTCGAGAAGGTCTACGAGGTCACGACCGCGCCCGACGACATGGAGACCGTGCGCCACGCGCTCGAGGTGAAGGGGATGCCGATCCTCGAGGCCCAGGCGGCCATGGTGCCGCAGTCCACGGTGCGGGTGGAAGGCAAGGACGCGGCGGCGGTGCTGCGGCTCATCGAGGCGCTCGAGGAGCAGGACGACGTGCAGGCGGTCTACTCGAACTACGACATCCCGGACGAGGTCTTCGACGCCATCTCCGCGGCCTAGCGCGCTCCGCGTCATGGGCCTCGATCCGGGGCTGGTGGCCACCGGATTCGGCGTCCTCGAAGCCCAGCCGGGGGCCGTCACCGTCGTGGACTCGGGCGTGATCACCACCCAGAGCACCCAGCCGCTGGAGGCGCGGCTCAACGCCATCTACCGCGCCGTGCACCAGCTGATCGAAGCCAGCCGCCCGACGTTTCTCGTGGTCGAGGACCTCTACGCCGAGTACAAGTTTCCGCGCACCGCGATCCTGATGGGGCACGCCCGAGGGGTGGTCTACCTGGCGGCGCGGCAGCTGGGCGTCGGCGTGACCGCGCTGGCGCCGTCCGAGGTGAAGCGCGCGGTGACGGGCAACGGCTCGGCAGGCAAGGCTCAGGTCCAGCGCGGCGTCCAGACGCTGCTGGGGCTCCGCGACCTCCCGCGTCCCTCCCACGTAGCGGACGCGCTGGGCCTTGCGGTAACAGGGCTGGCGCGCGTCACGGGGATCACCCCCAGAGCCAGGGCAGTACAATGACGCGCGACGCGAACGAGCGTGCCAAGACGAAAACGCGCGGGGGAGTGCGGCCGATGAGCCAAGCAAGCGCAGCGATGCGGAAGCGCGCCCGAAGGGCGCGAGGGGCGAGAAGGGGGGAGTGCGGGGGTTATTTCGAGGCCCCCGCAGCTGAATGATCGCTCTGATCAGGGGACGCCTCAGGCGCAAGTACGAGGACCGTGTCGTCATCGAGGCGGCAGGCGTCGGCTATGAGGTCGTGCTGCCTCCCGTCGTCCAGCAGTCGCTCGCCGGCGCGATAGCCAGCGATGGCGATGGCGGCGCCGAGGTCACGCTCGAGATCCACTACCATGCGACCCAGAATCAGCCGTCGCCGGTCCTGATCGGCTTCCATTCGGGGCTCGACAAGGAGTTCTTCGAGAAGCTCATCACGGTCAAGGACGTGGGGCCGCTGGTGGCGGCACGCTCGCTGGCCGCCCCCGTCGCCGAGATCGCGGCGGCCATCGCGCGACAGGACGAGGCGTACCTGCGGCGGCTCCCCGGCATCGGGCCGCAAAAGGCCAAGAACATCGTGGCGCAGCTCTCGTCGAAGGTCGCCAAGTTCGCGCTCTCCCAGCCCGGCGCCCCGCCCGACGGCAAGCCGGCGGCGACCAGGGCACCCGACGAGGACGCCCTGCGCAGCGCCGTCTTCGAGGTCCTGACGAAGCAGCTCGGTCACCGGCCGAGCGAAGCGGCCCAGCTCATCACGGCCGCGCTGGCCCGGAACCCGGGCATCACGGCGCCGGAGGATCTCTTCGACGAGATCTACCGCGGAGCGAAGACCCCGTGAGCCCCGACGAGGCCCGGGTGATGAGCCGGACGGCGCTGCCGGAGGAGACGCAGGTCGAGCGCCAGCTCCGGCCGCAGCGCCTCGACGAGTACGTGGGCCAGCAGGCGGCCGTCGAGAGCCTCCGCGTGTCGGTGGAAGCAGCGCGTCAGCGCTCCGAGCCGCTGGACCACGTCCTGCTCTCCGGGCCGCCGGGCCTCGGCAAGACCACGCTCGCGACCATCCTCGCCAACGAGATGTCGGCGAGCATCGTGACCACCGCGGGACCGTCGCTCGAGCGCGGCGGCGATCTCATGGGGATCCTCACGAACCTGAACGAGCGGGACGTGCTCTTCGTGGACGAGATCCATCGTCTGCCTCGCGTGGTCGAGGAGCTCCTCTACCCGGCCATGGAAGACTTCACGGTGAACTTCGTGATGGACAAGGGCCTGAACGCCCGGACCATGCGCATCCCGCTCCGGCCCTTCACCCTCGTGGCCGCGACGACGCGTCCCGGCATGCTGTCCTCGCCGCTCCGCGAGCGCTTCGGCATCTTCCACCACCTCGATTTCTACTCGCTGGGCGAGCTCCGGGACATCGTGGTCCGCTCCGCCTCCATCCTGGGCGCGCCGCTCGAGGAGGGGGGCGCCCGCGCCATCGCGCAGCGCTCGCGCGGCACGCCCCGCATCGCCAACCGGCTCCTGCGCCGCGTGCGCGACTACGTGCAGGTCAAGGGAAGCGGCGTGGTGACGGCCGAGGCGGCGAGCGATGCGCTCGATCGCGAGGGCGTGGACTCCCTGGGGCTCGACCGGCTCGACCGCCGCTTCCTCACGGCCATCATCGAGCAGTACGGCGGCGGGCCGGTCGGGCTCGAAGCCATCGCGGCGACGATCAACGACGAGGCCGAGACGCTGGTCGAGGTGGTCGAGCCGTTCCTCCTCAAGATCGGCTTCGTCGTGCGCACGCCCACCGGGCGCAAGGTGACGCCGCCCGCGTACGCGCATCTCGGCATCGCCGCGCCGGCCAGCCCGAGCGCGCAGGGACAGCTGCCGATCTGACGGGGCATTGCCACATGGCTGATCTGGGCAAAATCCTTTTCGGTTTCGGCATGGTGATGGTAGTCCTTGGGGGACTCCTGTGGCTGGGGAGTCACTTCACTGGAAAGGTGCCATGGCTCGGACGGTTGCCCGGAGACATCTACATCGAGCGGGGACACTGGCGGTTCGCCTTCCCGCTCGCGACGTCGCTCCTCGTGTCGGCCGTCCTGTCGCTCGTGGTCTGGCTCTTCTCGCGGCGCTAGTCGCCCTTCTGCTGCAGGCTCCGCTCCCGGCCCACGCTTCGGGAGACATCCGCGTGGGGCTCGGCGAAGGGCTGGCCGCCGTGGAGATCGGCGGCGGTCCGATGCTCGTGCAGGATCTGGGCGGGCGGCCGCTGTCCGGCGATCCCGTCGCCTTCTTCCGCGCCTTGCGGCGCGATGCCGCGGTCGAGTGGCGGAGCCAGCGGGTCAGCGGCCTGCGCATCGTCCCGGCCGGCGGCGGCCCCCTCCGGTTCCAGCAGCGGCTCTATCCGGGCGTCATCGACATCATGGGCTCCCCGGACGGGTTGATCGTGGTCAATCAGCTCCCGCTCGAGGAGTATCTGGTCGGCGCGGTCAAGGCCGAGGCGGGCGACAAGATGCCGATCGAGATGCTCAAGGCCCAGGCCATCGTGGCGCGCACCTACGCGGCCTATCACCGGCGCCTGAATGCCGCCAAGCCCTATCACCTCGTGGCCGGCACGGCCAATCAGCAGTACGCCGGCCGCGTGAATGCCGACTCGCCGGCGTGGTCGGCCGTGCGCGAGACGGAGGGGCAGGTGCTGCTCTGGCAGGGCGAGCTCTTCCCGGCCTTCTATCACACGGACAGCGGGGGGCACACGGAAGACCCCCGCGTCGTCTTCGCCGCGAACAACATGCCCGCGCTCAAGCCCGTGCGCGTGGAGTTCCCCTCGCACTCCCCGCACCACGCCTGGAGCCTGGATGTGGGGCTCGCCGAGCTCGCGACCGCCCTCCGGCGGGGCGGCGTGTCGGTCGGCGCCATCACGGCGCTCCGGGTGCTCGAGCGGAGCGTGTCCCTCCGGGTCACCCGCATCGCGGTCGAAGGCACGCGCGGCCACGCCATCCTGCGCGGCAACGAGTTCCGCCGGCTCATCGGCTACGACACGCTCAAGAGCACGCTCTTCGCCGTCTCGATCGATCACGCGGCGGCGCGGTTCGTGGGGCGCGGCTACGGCCACGGGGTCGGCCTGGACCAGTGGAGTGCCAAGACCATGGCCGAGCAGGGATACACGGCGAGACAGATCGTGCAGTACTACTACCCCGGCGTCACGTTCGCCTCGCTGACGTCCGTGTCGCTCTTGCAGTAGCGCCTCCGGCCCGCCGCTCATGACCATCACGTGGACCGACTTCGAGCGCGTCGACATGCGCGTGGGCGTCATCACCGACGCCCAGCCCTTTCCCGAGGCGCGCCGGCCGGCCTTCAAGCTGTGGATCGACTTCGGGGCGCTCGGGATGAAGCGCTCGAGCGCACAGATCACGGATCACTACACGCCGGCCGAGCTGGTGGGCCGGCGGGTGATCGCCGTCGTGAACTTCCCGCCCAAGCAGATCGGCCCCTTCGTCTCCGAGGTGCTCGTGCTGGGCGCCTACGGCGAGCGAGGCGACGTGATTCTCCTCCGCCCGGACCTGGCCGTGCCCCCGGGATCGAAGATCGGATAGCGGCCCCGAGCGTCGTCGCGCGCTCCCGATCCGCGGGTTGGCTCTCGCAGGGCGCGGGCGGTAGACTCACACGGCATGGACGTGGCGCTCTTCGATTACGACTTGCCCGCGGACCGGATCGGGCAGGCGCCTGCCGAGCCGCGTGATGCCTCCCGTCTCTGCGTGCTCGACCGTGGACGCGGCGTGTGGGAGGATGCGCGCTTCTCGGATCTGCCCCGCTGGCTCCGGGCCGGCGACTGCTTCGTGGTGAACGAGAGCCAGGTCATCCCCGCCCGCCTGCTCGGGACGCTGGACGACGACTCCGGCCGGCCCGCCGAGCTCCTCATGCTGCGCCCACTCGACGACGGGCGGTGGGAAGCTCTCGTGCGCCCGGGGAAGCGCTGCGGAGTGGGCGCCCGCGTCACCCTCGCGGGCGGCGCCGCGCACGCTACGGTGGTCGAGCATCGCGCGCATGGCGCCCGCGCGGTGCGGGTCGCCGCGCCGTGGCCGGTGGACGAGCTCCTGGAGCGCCACGGCCTGCCGCCCCTGCCGCCCTATATCGACCGGCACCATGTCCCTCGCGCCGAGGATCGGGAGCGATATCAGACCGTGTACGCGACGGCCCGGGGATCGGTCGCGGCGCCTACGGCCGGCCTGCACTTCACGCCGGCGCTGCTCCAGACGCTGGCCTCGGCGGGCGTCGAGCTCCACCGCCTGATCCTTCACGTGGGCCCGGCCACCTTTCGTCCCCTGCGCGCCGCGCAGGTGGAGGCGCATCGGCTCGAAGGTGAGATCACCGACGTGCCGGCCGCCACGGCCGACGCCGTCAATCGCGCCAGGGCCGAAGGGCGCAGGGTCGTGGCCGTCGGCACGACCACGACGCGCGCGCTCGAGTGGGCGACCGACGAATCCGGCCGCGTGCGGGCGCGCCGCGGCGAGGCCGATCTCTTCATCCGACCGGGTCATCGCTTTCGCGTGATCGACGCGCTCGTGACCAACTTCCACCTGCCGCGCTCGACTCTGCTGCTGCTCGTGTGCGCCTTCGCCGGTCGCGAGCTGGTCCTCCGGGCCTACGCGCACGCCGTGGCCGCCGGCTACCGCTTCTACTCGTACGGCGACGCCATGCTGATCCTGTGACGCCGCCGGTCCGGTACACGCTGCGCGCGACCGACGGTGCGGCGCGCGCGGGCGCGCTCACGACGCCGCACGGCGAGATCGACACGCCGGCCTTCATGCCCGTGGCGACCCAGGGCAGCGTCAAGAGCCTCGGCCCCGATGACCTGAGGGCCGCCGGAGCCCAGATCGTCCTCGCCAACACGTATCATCTCTGGCTGCGCCCGGGCCCCGCGCTCGTGCAGGAGCTGGGAGGGCTCCACCGCTTCATGGGGTGGGACGGGCCCATCCTCACGGACTCCGGCGGCTTTCAGGTCTTCAGCCTCGCGAAGCTGCGCCGTCTCGGCGAGGAGGGCGTGGAGTTCCGCTCGCATCTCGACGGCTCGCTGCGGCTCCTCACGCCGGAGATCTGCGTGGGCATCCAGCATGCGCTCGGCGTGGACATCCTCCATCCTCTGGACGAGTGCTTGCCGCACGCCGTATCGGCCCTCGACACCGAGCGGTCCCTCGATCTGACGCTCGCATGGCTGGCGCGATCGGTCGCCGCGCATCGCGCGGCCGGCGGCCCGCGCGCCCTCTTCGGGATCGTGCAGGGCGGCGGGTACGACCGGCTGCGGCGCCGGGCGGTGGAGACGACCTGCGCTCACGACCTGCCCGGCTACGCGATCGGCGGGCTGGCCGTGGGCGAGCCGACGCCGCGCCTGTACGAGATCACGGAGCTCGTGGCGAGCCTCCTGCCGGCGGAACGGCCGCGCTATCTGATGGGCGTCGGCAAGCCCGTGGATCTGCTGGAAGCGGTGGCCCGGGGCGTGGATCTCTTCGATTGCGTGCTCCCGACGCGAAACGCGCGGAACGGCCAGGTGTTCACGGCCGACGGCCCGCTGACCATCACGAACGCCCGCTTCGCGCGCGATCCGGCTCCGCTCGATTCCGACTGTCCGTGCCTGGCCTGCCGGCAGTTCTCCCGGGCGTATCTGCGCCACCTCTTCGCCGCGCGCGAGCTCCTCGCGTATCGGCTCCTGTCCCTCCACAACGTCACGTTCTATCTCGGGCTCATGGCGGCGATGCGGGCCGCCGTGCGGGCGGGCGCATTCCGGGCATTCCGCTCTCGGTTTCTCGACCGATATGCGTTAGAATCCGTGGGCGGTTCCGGGCCGACAACGGAAGAGACGGAGGCTTGATGCATGGTGGACGTGGCATGGGCGGCGGCGCAGGCGCCGAGCGGACAGGGCGGCGGCTCGATGCTGGTGCAGCTCGCGTTCTTCGCGGCGATCTTCGCCATCTTCTATTTCCTCCTGATCCGTCCGCAGCAGAAGCAGAAGCGCGATCGTGAAGCCATGCTGTCCGCGGTCAAGGCGGGCGATCGCGTGGTCATGTCGAGCGGGCTCCACGGCACCGTCGTGAAGCTCTCCGAGCACGGCGTCACCCTGAAGGTCGCCGATCAGGTTCGCCTGGAGTTCGACCGCTCCGCGATCGGACGCATCGTCCCCGCGCAGGGCGAGGGAGGCTCGTCCTCCTGATGACGCAGCGGATGTGGCTGCGCGTCGGCCTCGTGGTGCTCGTGGCGGCGGTGTCGATCTTCTATCTCTACCCGCCCCGCAAGACGATCAACCTGGGCCTCGATCTCCAGGGCGGCATCCACCTCGTGCTCGGTGTCGACGTCGACAAGGCCCTGCAGATCCAGACCGACCGGGCCGCCGAGCGCGTGCGGTCGGCGCTCGAGGGGAAGGGCATTGCGGTCGGAAAGCTCGAGCGACGCGGCAGCACGGAGATCCAGATCCAGCTGGGCTCGCCGAGCGCGTGGGGGGAGGCGCAGACGCTCCTCCAGAAGGAGTTCCCCACCTTCGAGATCAAGGAGCCCGATCAGGCCGCCGGCCGCCTCGTGCTCGCGCTGCGCCCGCAGGAGATCGCCAATCAGCGCGAGAGCTTCGTGCGGCAGGGGCTCGAGACCATCCGCAACCGCGTCGACCAGTTCGGCGTCGCCGAGCCGTCCATCCAGCAGCAGGGCGACAATCGCATCCTCGTCCAGCTCCCCGGCGTGCAGGATCCCGAGCGGGCGAAGGCGCTCATCGGCAAGACGGCGCTTCTCGAGTTCAAGCTGGTGTCCGATCGGGTCGATGCCGCCCAGGCCGCCGCGGGCGCGGCCCTGCCGCCCACGGACGAGCTCCTCTTCGAACGGCGCGTCGATCCCGAGACGAAGCAGGAGCGGCGCACGCCCATTGTCGTGCAGCGCAAGGCGATGCTCACGGGTGCAGACGTGGCGGACGCGGAGGTGCGCCTCGACCAGGGCAATCAGCCGTACGTCAGCCTGACCCTCACGCCGGCCGGCGGCAAGATCTTCGCGCAGGTCACCACCGACAATGTCGGCCGGCTCATGGCCATCGTCCTCGACGGCAACGTGTATTCGGCGCCGCGCATCCAGGAGCGGATTCCGTCGGGGCAGGCGCAGATCACGGGCAGCTTCACCCTCGAGCAGGCGCGCGATCTCAAGATCGTGCTCAAGGCGGGCGCGCTCCCCGCACCCGTGCAGATCCTCGAGGAGCGCACGGTCGGCCCGTCCCTCGGCGCCGACTCGATTCGCCGGGGCATCCTCTCGACGGCCGGCGCCGCCATCGCCGTGGTGATCTTCATGCTCGTCTACTACCGCCTCTCGGGCCTCATCGCCGACGTCGCGCTCGCGCTCAACCTCCTCATCCTCCTGGCCGCCATGGCCGGCTTCCATGCGACCCTGACGCTGCCGGGCATCGCGGGCGTGGTGCTGACCATCGGCATGGCCGTGGACACGAACATCCTCATCTTCGAGCGCATCCGGGAGGAGCTCCGATCCGGCAAGACGGTGCGCGCCGCCGTCGACGCGGGCTTCGCGCGCGCGTTCCGCACCGTCATCGACACCCACGTCACCGTGCTGGTGTCCGCGGCCATCCTCTACCAGTTCGGCACGGGCCCGGTGAAGGGCTTCGCGGTGACCCTCGCCATCGGCATCTTCGCCAGCCTCTTCACGGCTGTCTTCTTCACCAGGCTGATCTTCGACATCGTCTACATGCGCGGCCGCAAGGTCGAGAGCATCTCCATTTAGGGCGGTCGCATGGTGCAGATCTTCGTCAATGCCAACTATGATTTCGTGGGCAAGCGCCGCTGGTTCTACCTCGTCTCGGGCGGGTTCGTGGTGTTGAGCCTGATCTCCATCCTCTTCCGCGGAGGCCTGACCTACGGGATCGACTTCACGGGCGGCGTGCTCGTGCAGGTGCGCTTCGACAAGCTCGTGACCGTGGAGACCGTGCGGAAGGGCCTCGACGAGATCAACCTGGGCAATGCGGTCATCCAGCAGTTCGGCGATGCTCAGGAGTACCTGATCCGGCTGCACCAGGCCGGCGACAATCCGGAAACCCTGTCCAAGCGCGTCATGGCGGCGCTCGGCAAGGCGGCGGGCGGGACCGTGGAGATCAGGCGGCTCGAGTTCGTCGGCCCTCAGGTCGGACGCGACCTCCAGCTCCAGGCGCTCTATGCGGTCCTGGCCGGGATGGCGGGCATCCTGATCTACGTGGCCATCCGCTTCCACTTCCGGGACGGTGTCATCTCCGTGATCGCCATCGGCCACGACATCATCGTCACCCTGGGCGCGCTGTCCGTGACGCATCGGGAGATTTCTCTCCCGGTACTGGCGGCCCTCCTGACCATTGTCGGCTACTCCATCAACGACACCATCGTGGTCTTCGACCGGATCCGGGAGACGCGAGCCAAAGGCATTCGGAAGGGCCAGAACTGGGCTGACCTCGTCAACGCGGCCATGAACCAGACCCTGTCGCGGACGGTGCTCACCTCCTTCACGGTCTTCCTGTCCGCGCTCGTCCTGCTGCTCTTCGGCGGCGAGGTCCTGCACGATTTCTCCTTTGCCCTCCTCGTGGGCGTGGTCACCGGCACCTATTCCTCGATCGCCGCGGCTTCGCTGGTCTTGGACTGGGAGATGTGGAGCCGGGCGCGGACGCGCACGGCCGGCAAGGCGCCGGCCAAGGCCTGAACGGAAAAAGTCTGGCAAAACGCTGGTTTCAGTGGCAATATTAGGGGTCAACCTACGGGAGGGCTCGGGTTGACCCAGTTGCAGACGCTGATCGAGGAGATTCCGAAGTACCAGCCGGGGGCTGATCTCGATCTGGTCAGCCGCGCGTTTCGGTTCTCCGAGAAGAGCCATCAGGGTCAGCAGCGCGCCTCCGGCGAACCCTACCTGTCGCATCCCCTCGAAGTTGCCGGCCTCCTCGTGGACTTCAAGATGGACGTAACCACGGTGACAGCTGGCCTCCTGCACGATGTCCTCGAGGACACGGACGCCACCAAGGACGACCTCCAGCGCGAGTTCGGGCCCGAGATCGCCGACCTGGTGGACGGGGTCACCAAGATCGGCAAGCTCGCCTTCTCCTCTCGGGAGGAGCGGCAGGCCGAGAACTTCCGCAAGATGGTCGTGGCCATGGCCCACGACCTGCGCGTGCTGATGATCAAGCTCGCGGACCGGCTCCACAACATGCGCACGCTGGACTACCTCGCGCCCGAGAAGGCCAAGAAGATCGCCCAGGAGACCCTCGACATCTACGCGCCGCTGGCTCATCGCCTGGGCATGGCCAAGGTCAAGGCGGAGCTCGAGGACCTGGCCCTCCGCGTGATGGAGCCCGAGGACTACCAGGACCTGATGCGCCGGGTGGCCAAGCGCCGGCTCGAGCGCGAGAACGAGATCAACGCCCTCATCGCGCTCCTCCAGGAGAAGCTGGGAGAGGTGGGCATCGAGTCCAAGATCGCCGGGCGCCCCAAGCACTTCTACTCGATCTGGAAGAAGATGCACGAGGGCGGACGGGAGTTCGACGAGATCTACGACCTGACGGCCGTGCGCGTCCTGACCCGGACGGTGCGGGACTGCTACGGCGCCCTGGGCGTCATCCACTCGCTCTGGAAGCCCGTGCCCGGCCGCTTCAAGGACTTCATCGCGATGCCCAAGGTGAACATGTACCAGTCGCTCCACACCACGGTCATCGGGCCCAAGGGCGATCCCGTCGAGATCCAGATCCGAACGTGGGAGATGCACCGCGTGGCCGAGGAGGGCATCGCCGCGCACTGGCTCTACAAGGAGAAGAAGAGCGACCGGGACCGGTTCGACGAGGCCTTCACGTGGCTCCGGCAGCTCATGGAGTCGCAGAAGGAGATGAAGGACCCCAAGGAGTTCCTCGACACGGTCCGCCTCGACCTCTTCCCCGACGAGGTGTACGTGTTCACGCCCCGGGGCGACGTCAAGGCGCTGCCCGAGGGCTCGACGCCGATCGACTTCGCGTACGCCGTCCACACGGACGTGGGCCACCACTGCGTGGGAGCCAAGGTCAACGGCAAGCTGGTGCCGCTGCGCTACACGCTCCGCCAGGGCGACATCGTGGAGATCGTGAGCTCGCCCACCCAGCATCCGAGCCGCGACTGGCTCAAGATCGTCAAGTCGAGCCGCTCCAAGGCCAAGATCAACCAGTGGCTCAAGGTGGAGGAGCGGGCGCGCTCGCTCGAGCTCGGCCGCGAGATGTTCGACCGCGAGGCCAAGAAGTACCGGCTGGTGCCCGCGACCCTGCTCGCCTCGGACGAGATGAAGAAGATCCTCGCCGAGATGGGCTATGCCTCGGCCGACGATCTCCTGGCCTCCATGGGTTACGGCAAGGCCTCCGTCCATCAGGTGCTGGGCAAGCTTGCGCCCGCGGTGGTTCGCGACCACGAGCAGGCGCCGGACGCCAAGCCCCTGAAGACGACGGTCAGGAAGAGCGAGGGCGCCGTCCGGATCCGGGGCGTGGACGACGTGATGGTGCGCTTCGGCAAGTGCTGCTCCCCGGTACCGGGCGACGGCATCGTGGGTTTCATCACGCGCGGCCGGGGGCTCACCGTGCACGCGCGGGACTGCCTCACCGTGGTGAAGAACGTGCTCGACAAGGAACGCCTCCTGACCGTTGAGTGGGACGGCACGGAGCCGGCCAAGCGCCCGGTCAAGATCGCGGTCTACATCGGCAAGGATCGCCCAGGCCTCCTGGCCGAGATCACGGCGGCGATCTCGTCGCGCCACGGGAACATCACGAAGGCCGAGATCACCGTCACGGATGACCGCAAGGGCATCAACCACTTCGTCATCGAGGTGGAGGATCTCCAGCAGCTCCAGGGGATCATGCAGGAGATCCGCGAGGTGAGGGACGTCATCAACGTGGAGCGGGTCCGGGGCTCGTGACCCACGCCGAGTTCGAAGCTCTCGTCGAGCGCGCCCTCCGCGGCCTGCCCAGCCCGTTCAAGGACAAGATCGAGAACGTCGCCGTGGTCGTCGAGGAATGGGCCGACGACGAGACGCTGCAGGAGCTCGGCATCGAGCCGCCCGACACGCTCTACGGCCTCTATCGAGGCACTGATCTCACGCGTCGCGACTCCTTCTACGGCAACGTCCTGCCCGACACGATCCACATCTATCAAGGGCCCATCGAGGAGGACTGCGCCGACGCCGACGAGATGGCCGAGCTCGTCCGGGATACGGTCATCCACGAGATCGGACACTACTTCGGGCTCGACGATGACACGATGGAAGGTATAGAGCAGGGCGAGTAGACCCCACCCGCTGTAACAGAAGACCAGGCCGCTCTTCTACACGTGTCGCCTAACCTTTTCCCTTGACAGCTTTTTCAATTGTTCGTATGTTTTCAGCGTACGCTGAAAAATATGGAACAAGTGAAACGATGGAGAATCCGCAGGAAATCAGGCGTTCGGCGACCCAGCGGCTTCGGGAGCTGTTCCCACACGCTGCGTCCTGGGAGGAATCTGCCGGCCCCAAGGTCCGAGGCCAGCAGGCCGATCTGCTCGTGACGTTCAAGCTCGGCGGACAGGATCAGACCTTGCTTCTCGAGATCACCAAAGTGGGCCAGCCTCGGCAGATACGGGAGACCATTACCCGCCTGGGCGAGCTGCGCGCGGAAGTGGACGGCGCGTATCCGGTCGCGGTGGCGCAATACATCAGCCCGCAGGGCGCCGGGCTCCTCAAGCGGAACGGGCTCGGCTACCTCGACCTCTCCGGGAACTGCTACCTCGCGTTCGGCAACGTGCTCATCGAGAAGGAAGGCAAGCCCAACCTGCGGCCGTCCACCCGCCCGCTCAAGGCGCTCTTCGCGCCGCGGGCCACGCGCGTGGTGCGCGCGCTCCTGGCCGACCCCGGGCATCTGTGGCGGCTCGACGAGCTGGCGCGCGCGGCGCAGGTGAGCCTGGGCCACGCGCACAACGTGATCAAGCGTCTGGGCGACCTCGCGTGGGTCGAGCGCGGCGAGCGCCAGCGGATCTTCCTGTCGAAGCCGGCCGATCTGCTGGACGCCTGGGTCGATGCCTACACCTACCGTCTGAACGGAAGCGCGACCTATTTCTCGCCCGAGCGGATCACCCGCAAGGTCGTGGGCGACCTGGCGCGGGTCGCCGCGGACGCGAATCGCCGGGCCGCGTTCACGCTGCACGCTGGGGCCGCGCTGGTCGCGCCCAACGTGCGCTTCCCGGCCATTCACTGCTACATCGAGGGCGATCCGGAGCCGATCGCGAAGGCGCTGGGCCTCCGGCCGGGAGACGACGAGGGCAATGTCCATCTCCTGGCGCCGTACGATCCGGGCGTGTTCCACGCGCCGATCACCAAGAGCGGCGTGCCCGTCGTATGCCTGCCGCAACTCTACGTCGATCTCCATCACTACGAGCGGCGCGGCCGGGAGCAGGCCGCCCATCTCCGTCGCGAGGCAATGGGTTTCTAACCGTCCCCACGAGGGACCGGAAGGGGGTGAACCTCACCATGGCGAAGAAGAAGGTCGCGAAGAAGAGCGCGAAGCGGAAGAAGGCCACGAAGAAGGCGAAGAAGCGGCGGTAGCCGATGCGCCGTCGAGCCATAACGATTTGCAGAGGAAAGGGGGTGACTTCCTAATGGCAAAGAAGAAGAAGGCGGCCAAGAAGAAGAAGAAGTAGGGTATTGGGCCGGTGGGAGGTGGCGGCCTTCCACCGGCGTTGATCTACGCTGTTGCAAGGACCTGGCGGGGGGTGGCAACGCCCCCCGCCGCGTTCTTCCTCCGCCGTGTTCTTCCTATGGCGCGCTAGACGATCTTGGTGACCTTGCCGGCCTTCAGGCAACGAGTGCAGACACGCAGGCGTTCGACCGGGCCCGCGACGCTCTTCTTGCCCCGCATCGAGACCAGATTGACGAGCCACCGCCGCTTGGTGACGTTGTGGGCGTGGCTGATCTTGTGGCCGACAGACGGGCCCTTCCCGCACACGTCACATCGCTGAGCCATGCTGACTCCTTCAGGGGATCTGCGTCTGGTTTGCCGGACGCGAGGCCCTTTTATAGCATGACCGCGTGATCGGAGCAACGACTTGACGCCCGCGCCGGGGAAAGGCGGCCTCCCGGTTTCCGTCTCGCATTCGGACGCAACGCCGGGGCCGCGCGCGCCGCTGGCTGAGCTCCCCGGCGTGGGCCCGCAGCGCGCGAAGCTCCTCGCCAAGCTCGACCTCGTGACCATCGAGGATGCACTGCTCCGTCACCTGCCGCTGCGTCACGAGGATCGAAGCCAGATCCTTCCCGTGGGCCGCGTCACCGTGGGCGAGGCGCGCACCTGTGTCGGCACGATCGCCGGGATCAGCCCGCCGCCGCGGGGCCGCCGCCGCATGCCGCTCGTCGTCACCATCCGGGATGCGAGCGGGTTTCTCAATTGCGCCTGGTTCAACCAGGCGTACCTCACGCGCGTCTTCAAGCGGGGCCAGCGGCTCGTCGTGCACGGCAAGGTCCAGCCCTACGGGCGCGGCCCGCTCCAGATGCTGGTGAAGGACTACGAACTCGTCGAGGACGGCCCGGACGAGCCGCTCCACGCTGGGCGCCTGGTGCCGGTCTATCCGCTCACCGAAGGGTTGAGCCAGCGGCCGTTCCGACGGCTCATGAAGCGGCTGAGCGATGGCTGGGCCGCCCGCATCGAAGACCCGCTCCCCGAGCGGGTGCGCGCGGAACGACAGCTCGTGGCGCTGCCGCAGGCCATCGCTGCCGCCCACTTCCCCCAGAGCGACGCGGAGCACGCAGCGGCCCGGCGTCGGCTCGTCTTCGACGACTTCTTCATGCTCGAGGTCGGCCTCGCCATCCGGCGGCAACGGGAAGGACGGCGGCGCGGGCTCGCCATGAACCCCGGTGGCGCCCTCGTGCGCCGCCTTCGCGCCTCCCTGCCGTACGCGTTGACCGGCGCCCAGGAACGCGTGTGGAGCGAGATCCGCACCGACATGGCCGCGCCCTATCCCATGAGCCGGCTCCTCCAGGGCGACGTCGGCTCCGGCAAGACCGTGGTGGCCGCCCTGGCTGCGCTCACGGCGATCGAGGCCGGCTATCAGGCGGCGCTCATGGCGCCCACGGAGATCCTGGCCGAGCAGCACTTCCTCACGCTCGGCCGCCTGCTCGAGCCGCTGGGCGTGCGCGTCGCGCTGCTCACGAGCGCGGTCAAGGGCAAGGCGAGACAGGAGGCGGCGGCTGCGGCGGAGAGCGGCCTGGCCGGCTGTGTCATTGGGACCCACGCCCTCGTCGAAGGCGCCGTCACGTTCAAGCGCCTGGGCCTGGCGGTGATCGACGAGCAGCATCGCTTCGGCGTGGCCCACCGCGCCGCGCTTCGCGGCAAGGGCGAGAGCCCGGACGTCCTCGTGATGACGGCCACGCCTATTCCACGCACGCTCGCGCTGACGCTCTACGGGGATCTGGACGTGTCGGTGCTCGACGAGCTGCCGCCGGGTCGCCGACCCGTGGTGACGGTCGCCCGCGGCGGCTCGAAGCGGCGCGAGATCTACGATTTCCTGCGCGCCCAGATCGCCGACGGCCGGCAGATCTACGTCGTCTGCCCGCTCGTCGAGGAGTCGGAGGACTCCGACCTCCGGGCCGCCACCGAGATGGCCGACCGCCTCCAGCGGGACGTCTTCGCCGACCGGCGCGTCGGGCTCCTCCACGGCCGTCTCGGCTTCGCGGACAAGGAGCGCGTGATGCGCGAGTTCAAGGAGGGGGCGGTGCACGTGCTCGTGTCGACCACGGTCATCGAGGTCGGCATCGACGTGCCCAATGCCTCCGTCATGCTGATCGAGCACGCCGAGCGCTTCGGGCTGTCGCAGCTCCATCAGCTGCGGGGGCGGGTCGGGCGGGGCCCGTGGAAGAGCTACTGCATCCTCCTCACGGCCGCGTCGTCCGAGGAAGCGCGCCGCCGCATCGAGGCCATGACGGCAACCAACGACGGCTTCCGCATCGCCGAGGCGGATCTGGAGCTGCGCGGTCCCGGCGACTTCTTCGGCACGCGGCAGTCGGGGCTGCCGGAGTTCCGCGTGGCCGATCTGCTGCGGGACGGCGCCATGCTGGAAGAAGCGCGCCGCGAGGCGTTCGCCCTCGTCCAGGAGGACCCGAAGCTCCTCGCGCCCGAGCACCGCGCCCTCCGCGCGTCGCTGCTCACCCGCTGGCGCGGCAAGCTCGACCTGGCCG
>Ga0335071_10000909_pt1 | contig 31819 bp, 23 predicted proteins | sample Lox_Sample_15_FD_206724 | JGI IMG/M metagenome (GOLD analysis project Ga0335071, IMG submission 206724) | Soil microbial communities from Loxahatchee National Wildlife Refuge, Florida, United States - Lox_Sample_1.5 | ecosystem: Environmental > Terrestrial > Soil > Wetlands | place: USA...
GCCGATACGGGCAATCACCGGATCCAGAGGTTCACATCGGCCGGTGTCTTTGACCGTGCCTGGGGCACGCAGGGGTCCGGCAACGGGCAATTTGAAAGCCCGCTGGCCGTTGCCCTGGACTCCACCGGCAATGTCTACGTGGCCGACACGGGCAATCACCGGATTCAGAAATTTTCCGCGTCAGGCGACTTCATCCTTGCCTGGGGCTCCCTGGGATCTGGCACGGGCAATCTGAATACCCCGACGGCTGTAGTGGTGGACAACTTTGGAAATGTGTATGTGGCCGACACGGGCAACCACCGCATCCAGAAATTCACCAATACAGGAGTTTTTCGGGCAACCATCGGCTCCCAAGGCACCGGCGACGGCCAGTTTGAAAGACCTACGGGAGTGGCAGCGGACAATGCAGGAAATCTCTACGTGGCCGACACGGGCAACAACCGCATCCAGAAATTCACTTCTGGCAGCGTATTCGCCTCCAAGTTCGGCTCCTACGGCACCGGCGACGGGCAATTCGACAGCCCGCAGGGGATGTCCATCGGCCCGACGGGCAACCTTTTTATTGCCGATACAGCCAACCAGCGCATCCAGGTGTTCACCCCCAGCGGCGGCGGCGGGAGCTCGACAACAGGCAACTGTTTCATCGCCACGGCAGCCTATGGCTCCTATCTCGACCCGCATGTTCAGGTCTTGAGAGACTTCCGCGACCGGGTGCTCGCACTGAGTCCTGCGGGCAGGGTCCTTCTCGATCTGTACTCCACAGCGTCGCCGCCCGTTGCCCGGTTCATCGCGCAGCATGACGGGCTGCGGCTGGCCGTGAGGTGGGCGCTCACGCCTGTCGTCTACGCGATCCAGTACCCTCTCCTCTTGGGGATTCTGCTCGTCCCTGCCGCAGCGCTGGCCTTGAGACGGCGGCGCGCAGGATCGAGGAACTAGGCTCGAGGATCGAGGATTTTCTTGTGTTTCCTCGGTCCTCGCTCCTCGGACCTCGTGCCTGCTTAAGAAAGCCTTTGCCATCCTGTCGCCCTTTCTGCTACATCATCTAGAAATCCCACCTCGAGAGGTTGGCCATGCGTATCAGCCTTCGGTTGAGCGGCCTTGTTTTCTTGTCTTTTTTCTCCTGGATCCCATTCGTTGTCTGCCTTCCTCCGGCCTTGAGTGCCGATGATGCGGCCCGTATTGAGCTGTTCTCGCCCCAGGGTACCGTCAAGAATGTGCGGCAAGTGACGGCCCGGTTCTCGGAGCCCATGGTCGCATTCGGAGACCCGCGGCTGGACGATCCTTTTCAGGTCGAGTGCACGCAGAAAGGCGAGGGACGATGGATAGATGCCCGGACATGGTCCTATGACTTCGAAAGCGATCTTCCGGGCGGAGTGATCTGCCGATTTGCGCTGAAGGCCGGCATGAAGACCCTATCAGGGAAAACGGTCATGGGCGGCACCGGCTTTTCTTTTTCCACGGGAGGCCCGGCCATCCTCCGTTCCAACCCCTATCAGGGGGACACGGCGATCGACGAAAAGCAGATCTTCGTGCTCTACCTCGATGCCGAACCCACTCCGGAATCTCTCGCGAAGAATGTCTGGTTCTCCGCGAGCGGCGTGAGCGAGCGGGTGGGTGTCGCTCTGGTCTCGGGAAAGGAGAGGGAACAGGTCCTCAAGGCGCTGCGCTACGATAAAAAGGAAGGGACCATCGTGACCCTTCGCGCCAGACAATCCTTCCCCCCATCGGCAAAGCTCAGGCTCGTATGGGGAAAGGGCGTGGTCGCCAAAAGCGGAGTGGCGACAGAAGAGGACCAGGTCCTCGAGTTCAAGGTTCGTGGCCCCTTCCGGGCGGAGTTCACCTGCCCGAGGGAAAAGAAAGGCGGGGCCTGCATCCCCGTGCTCCCCATGAGGGTCACCTTTTCCGCTCCCGTTGCGTGGAGCCTGGCAAAGGAAATGACTCTCAGGAGCCAGGACGGCAAGGTCTGGAGGCCGAAAGCCGACAAAGACGATGGCGAGGACGCCCCTTACAAACGGATGGTCAGCTTTGCCGGGCCCTTCCCCGAGCGGACCGAGTTCACCATCGGCATACCGAAGGGGATGAAGGACGATGCGGGGAGACCGTTGGCCAACGCCAGCCGTTTCCCCCTCACAGTGAAGACCGAAGCTTATCCTCCCCTGGCCAAGTTCTCGGCCCGCTTCGGGATCATCGAGGCGGCAACGCCTTTACTGCCCGTGACCGTGCGTAACATCGAGGCGGAGCTGAAGAACAACCTGCTCACCGTTGAGGGAGAGAGCGAGGAGATTCTCCCGGAAATCCCCAAACCAAGGTCCGGGCCTGTCCAGATGGATGCGGGCCGGGAAGGGACCCCCCCCGGGATCACCCAGCAGGTGAACGGCAGAGTCCGGAAAGTAAACCTCGACCAAGAGGAGCGGGTGATCCACTGGCTGCGCAACGTTGCCATGGCTTCCCGCGAAAAGTCGGTCTTCGCCGGGCAAGCAGGAGGTAAGGAATTCAAGCTGCCGGTCCCGGAGGGCGGAAAGGCCTTCGAAGTGATCGGTATCCCGCTGGAGAAACCGGGATTCTATGTGGTGGAGCTCGAGAGCCGCATCCTGGGCTCACACCTGCTGGGCAAGTCCACTCCGATGTTCGTGCCGTCCACGGCCCTGGTGACAAACCTGGCAGCTCATCTCAAATGGGGTCGCGAGTCCTCCCTCGTATGGGTTACGGCCCTCGACACGGGAACCCCCGTTGCCGGCGCTTCCGTCTCCATTCGCGGCTGCAATGGGAAACGCATCTGGCAGGGAAAGACGGACGAGCGGGGGGTGGCGCTGATTCGGGGCACATTGCCCTCCGCGGCCTCACAGACCCGCTGCAGCTGGCCCATCAACTACTACGAAGCCGGCAGCGTGCTGGGCGGGATCGGCGCCGGTCTCTTCGTGTTCGCAAGCGCAGACGGCGATGCAACGTTCACCCACTCAAGCTGGGAGGATGGCATCGAGCCCTGGCGTTTCCGGCTTCCCATGGCCGACTATGCCGGCCGTGATGATATCATCGCTCACACGATCTTTGACCGCACTTTGCTCAGGGCCGGCGAAACGGTTCACATGAAACACATCCTCAGGATCCCCACAACGGACGGGTTTTCCCTTCCCGGGGACAAGACCCGGTTCGATGAGATCATGATCCGTCACAGCGGCAGCGGCCAGGAATACCGGATGCCGATTTCCTGGCAGGATGGCGGCAGCGCTACGACGGACTGGCAGATTCCCCAGGAGGCAAGGCTCGGCACCTACGTGGTCAGCATCGCGCGCAAAGGAGACAAGACGGCCGCATCGACCCTGCGCACCGGCGCCTTCCAGGTGGAGGAATTCCGCATCCCCCTGATGAAGGCCGTGATCCAGGGGCCCGCAGATGCACCGGTACAACCCAGCCAGGTGAATCTCGACCTCAACGTATCGTACTTTTCGGGCGGGGCCGCAGGACGCCTGCCGGTGAAGCTTCGTGGAGAGATCCGGCCCCGGACCGTGACGTTCAAGGGCTACGATGATTACACCTTCTTGGGCAGCCGGCTGAAGGAAGGCACGCGGAAAATCTCTCCCGACGAGGAATTTGGACTCGACGAGGAGACCGTACCCAGCAGCGAGAAGCCCTTTCGACTTCCCACGCAGGACCTGAAACTCGATGAGAGGGGGGCTGTACGCACGAAATTTGCGAAGCTCCCGAAGCTTTCCACACCCAAGTCGCTCCACACCGAGATGGAGTACCGCGACCCCAATGGCGAGGTTCAGACGGTCGCGGTCGATATCCCGATGTACCCCTCGAAGCGCATCGTGGGTTTAAGGCCCGACTCCTGGGCCGCCTCGGAGGAGGCGCTTCGATACCGAGTCGTCGTCCTTGATCTGGCGGGAAACCCCGTTGCCGACAGCGAGGTCTCCGTGGAGCTCTACCAGCGCAAGACTTACTCGCACCGCAGGCGAATCGCCGGCGGGTTCTATTCCTACGAGCACATCTCCGAGATCAAGCGAATCGCCGTGCCCTGCACGGCCAAATCCGACAACACCGGAATGGCCGTCTGCGAGGCCGGCCCACACTGCAAGGGAAAAACGGACGCCTCGGGCGTGCTTGTCTGCGAGGCTCCCTCGCCCATCTCAGGCAGCGTCATCCTCCAGGCCGAAGCCAAAGACGAGGACGGCAATGTGGCGCTGGCGAACTTCGATCTCTGGGTTGCCGGAAAGGACGACTGGTGGTTCGAGGCCCGCAATGACGACCGCATCGACGTCATCCCGGAGAAGAAGCGCTACGAACCCGGCGAGAAGGCCCGGATTCAGGTCCGGATGCCTTTCCGCGAGGCCACGGCCCTTGTCACGGTGGAGCGCGAGGGAATCGCCGATGTCTCCATCCAGAAGCTCTCCGGCAAAAACCCCATCGTGGAGATCCCCGTGAAGCGAAACTATGCGCCCAACGCCTTTGTCTCAGTGCTCGTGGTGCGCGGGCGAACGACCGACGCGACTCCGACGGCAATTTTCGACCCCGGAAAGCCTGCCTACAAACTGGGAATCGGAGAGATCCGTGTCGGCTGGAAGGCCCATGAGCTTGCCGTGGACGTGAACCCGGATCATCAGGTGTACAAGGTGCGCCAGGAGGCGGACGTTCGATTCAAGGTCCGCACGGCCTCGGGAGAAAAGCTTCCAGAGCGAACAGAGCTGGCCGTGGCCGCCGTGGACAAGGGGCTCCTGGCCCTGCGTCCCAACGGCAGCTGGAGGCTCCTCGAGTCGATGATGCGCCAGCGCCCCTACGAGATCTTCACCTCAACGGCCCAGATGATGGTTGTCGGCAAGCGCCACTTCGGCCTCAAGGCTCTGCCCCAGGGCGGCGGCGGCGGCAAGCAGATCACCCGGGAGCTATTCGACACGCTGCTCATCTGGAAAGCAACGGTACCCGTCGATGAAAACGGCGAGGCCCGCCTGAAAATCCCCCTGAAGGACAGTCTTACGGAATACAGGATCGTCGCCGTCGCAACGGGCGGGGCGGACTTCTACGGAACAGGCCAGGCCGACGTGCGAACGACGCAGGATCTGATGCTTCTCGCCGGCATTGCACCACTTGCCCGCGAAGGGGATTTCCTGAAGGCCGGCGTCACGTTGCGCAACACGACAGAGAAAGCCATGAACGTGGAGGCAAAGCTCTCCGTCGCGGCCGGCGCGGCAAAAACCGACTACGAGACGCTGCGTGTGGGCCTGTCACCGGGAGAGGCACAGGAGATCGGATGGGACGTCAAGATCCCCGCCGGTGTCGACAAGCTCGACTATGAAATTTCAGCGATGGAACGCGACGGAAAAACTTCGGATCGTTTGAAAGTGTCCCAGAAGGTGGTCCCTGCCGTGCCCGTCCGGACCTGGCAGGCCACCTTCCTGCAGGTTCGCGACAAGGTTGAGATCCCCGTGGATGCGCCCGCCGGGGCCTTGGCCGGAAGAGGCGGGATCCTCGTGCGGCTGCAGCCCCGGATCGCCGACGGGCTTGCCGGCGTGCGCGAGTACATGTCGCAGTATCCCTACGGCTGCCTCGAGCAGAAGATCTCACGGGCGGTGGCACTGAAGGACAAGTCGCTCTGGCAGGAACGTATGCGCGAGCTTCCGGCCTATCTGGACGGCGAGGGGCTGCTCAAATATTTTCCCGCCCTGCGGATGGGAAGCGACACGCTCACTGCCTACGTGCTCGCCATCGCCAACGAGGCGGGCTTCGAGATCCCGGCCTTCGCACGGGATCGGATGTCGGCCGGACTGGCGGATTTCGTGGACGGACGCGTGAGGAGGAGCGGAGAGCTCGCCACGGCAGATCTCGCGATCCGCAAGGTGGCCGCTATAGAGGCCCTCTCTCGCTATGGAAAAGCGAAGGCGGCGCTGCTGGGTTCCGTGGCCGTCGAGCCCAACCTCTGGCCCACCTCGGCCGTGATCGACTGGATCGGTGTGCTCAAGCGCGTGGGCGACATCCCCGAGCGGGCAAAGAAGCTCACGGCGGCGGAGCAGATCCTTCGCTCGCGTCTGAACCTGCAGGGAACCTCCCTGGGTTTCTCCACGGAGCACACCGACGGCCTGTGGTGGCTCATGGTGAGTCCCGATGTCAATGCGGTGCGCACCCTTCTTGCCGTCATCGATCTCGACACGTGGAAAGAAGACGCCCCCCGCATCGCGAAAGGTGCCATCGGCAGGATGCGGCGGGGGCACTGGAACACGACGACGGCGAATGCCTGGGGCACACTGGCATTCGAGAAGTTCTCAGCGGTTTACGAAAAGGAAACGGTGTCGGGCAAGACAACGGCCGGGCTGGGACCGAAGACCGCGACAGTGGGATGGGGTTTCTGGGAAACGCCGGCGGGAGGCACGCTGCGTTTCGACTGGCCCGGCAGGAAGGAAATTCTGAGCATACGGCATGAGGGCGAAGGCGCCCCCTGGGCGACGGTCCAGGGACTTGCCGCCATCCCGCTGAGAAAACCCTTCTCGAGCGGCTACCGGATCAAGAAAACCGTCACACCCGTGGAAAAGAAAGTGAAGAATTTCTTAAGTCGTGGCGACGTGCTCAGGGTCACGTTCGAGATCGAGGCACAGTCCGACATGACCTGGGTCGTCCTGAGCGACCCCATTCCGGCCGGATCGGCCATCCTCGCTGTGGGACTCGAGCCGGGGTCCGACAAAAACGGGGGCCACCCCCACGAGGCCTACGTCGAGCGGGCCTTTGAGGCCTGCCGGTTCTACTACAGTTACGTTCCCAAGGGCACCTGGAAGACGGGATACACGCTGCGGCTCAATAACGAGGGGACATTTCAAATGCCGCCCACGCGGGCAGAGGCGCTTTACGCCCCCGAGATGTTCGGCGAGATCCCCAACCGGACGGTCGCGGTGAATCCGTGACGCGAAGCGTCAGTGACGGAATGGCAAAGTGGCAGAAGTGACAGGAAAGGCATCCGGTAAGCGAATTCTGTTACCTGTTACCTGTTACCTGTTACCTGTTACCTGTTACCTGTTACCTAATCGGCACTTAAAGATGATTCGAGTATCAATGAAAAGCTTCAAGCTGATCCTTTCGGCGATCTCCGTCAGTGTTGCGGCGTTTGTCGCAACCCTTGCCGCGGGGCTGTACCTCTCGGGGCCGGCACTGCCTTCTTTTGATGAGGTGCGCGCATCGAATCGCCTCTCGGATGCCGTTCTCATGGACCGCCACGGAAGCGTGATCCACGAGATGCGCGTCAACCCCGCGGGCAGGCGACTGGACTGGGTCGGGCTTGCCGACATCTCGCCCGCACTGCCCCGGGCCGTGGTTGCGGCCGAGGACAAGCGGTTCTACGAACATCGAGGCGTCGACTGGCTCGCGCTGGGCGCATCGACGCTAAGACATCTCACCTCGACGGGCTCGCGGGGGGCAAGCACCATCAGCATGCAACTCGCCTCGCGCCTGGAGAAGTCCTCCGCGGCGCGCGGAGCGAAACGAAGCCTGACGGAAAAACTCCGCCAGGTCTCTGCCGCTCTTGCACTGGAAAGACAGTGGACCAAGAGAGAGATCCTCGAGGCCTACCTCAACCTCATCACCTACCGCGGCGAGCTTCAGGGGATCTCCGCCGCATCGAGGGGGCTTTTCGACAAGGACCCTTCGGGCCTCAACGAGGCGGAGTCGCTGATCCTGGCCTGTCTCATCCCCTCTTCGAGAATGTCGTCTGAGGGCGTGGCGCGCAGGGCCACTTTGCTTGCCGCACGGATGAATACGGCCGTCGATCCCGGGGAAGTTGCAGCCCTCGCATCGGATGCTCTCGGGCGTCCCTATCGGATTCGGCCGCTGATAGCCCTTGCCCCACACTTGGCCCGGATGCTCCTCCGAGACGAGGAAGAGCGCGCAACCTGCACGCTCGACGGGGAACTCCAGATCGTCGCCCTCCAGTCGCTTCAACACCAGCTCGGGCTGTTGCACGACCGCAATGTCAGGGATGGCGCCGTCCTCGTCGCGGACAATGCCACGGGCGAGATACTCGCCTACGTGGCCAACCCGGGCGCCACCTCCAGCGCATCTCACGTGGACGGAATCCGGGCCCTGCGGCAGGCTGGCTCCACGCTGAAGCCATTCCTGTACGGACTGGCCATCGAGAAGGAAATCCTGACGGCGGCCTCCATCGTGGAGGACGCACCGCTCCAGGTTCCCTCGTCAAGTGGCCTCTACGTCCCCGAGAACTACAACCGGGATTTTCTCGGCCCCGTCAGCCTGCGCACGGCGCTGTCGGCCTCGCTCAACATCCCCGCCGTGCGGACGCTGATGCTCGTCACCCCGGAAGCCTTCGTGGAGAGGCTGCGCGCCATTGGAATGACGAGCCTCGACAGGGAAGCGGACTACTACGGGTATTCATTGGCCCTGGGTTCGGCCGATGTGAACCTCTATGAATTGGTGAATGCCTATCGGGCGCTGGCAAACCGCGGCAAGTGGGGAAGACTGAAGGTGAGTCCCCATGAGGACGCCGAAATGCCGACCCCCGTTATGGACGGCCGCGCCGCCTTTATCATCTCGGGCATCCTCTCGGACCGGGAGGCCCGAAGCGCCACCTTCGGACTGGAGAACCCCCTGGCCACCCGCTTCTGGACGGCCGTCAAAACAGGCACGAGCAAGGACATGCGCGACAACTGGTGCGTAGGCTACTCGGCGCGCTATACCGTCGGCGTCTGGGTGGGGAACTTCTCCGGTGAGCCCATGTGGAACGTCTCCGGAATGACGGGGGCAGCCCCGGTCTGGCTGGACATCATGAGCCACCTGCACCGGCGCACACCGTCGAAACCGCCCGCACCTCCGACGGGGGTAGCGAGCCGGCAGGTGGCCTTTCAGGACCAGATGGAACCCCGGCGGCAGGAGTGGTTCATCGCGGGAACGGAACCGGACGATGTGATCGTCCGCGAGAGGCAGCACGAGATCGTCCGGATCGTCTACCCGCAGCCCTCCACGATCATCACGATCGACCCGGATATCCCGGCAGACCTGCAGCGGATTTCCTTCGTCGGGCGATTCGCCGACGATACGCACGAGTGGCGCCTCGACGAGCGCACGATCGGTTCGTCGACCACGTTGCTCTGGAAACCTGTGCGCGGCAGACATCTACTCTCCCTGATCAACCAGGAGCACGACGTCGCCGATTCAGTCTCCTTTATCGTGAAATGACCTCCCATAAGATCCCTCTTCTGTTCATAACCCGCAACCTGCGTATCCCTCTAATACTTTTTTCGTAGATCCCCTAAGAAAAGGAGGCGATTGAAAAATCACCCCTGCGCCGTATTGTTTTTCTCTCTGCAGGTCGATACTATGGCCGCCAGACAAGGGTCGGGCCATGACCCGGAGAGAGTCACAGCCAACCGGAGGGGGGAGGCTTCATGGAGGGGATTTTTATATTATTAATTCTTACCGGTCTGGCCTTTGTCTATACCTCGATCTTCCCGGCACGGAAGGCGAAAGAGAGATCCGTTAAGCAGCCAGCCGGTCCGATCGCAAGCAAGTAGTTGTTCTCGCCCCGGGTTCAACCCGGGCCATCCCCAGGGGGGAATCTCCCTTTTTTTGAAGGAGGGGGGGAGGTTCCCCTTTTTATTTAAACAGACACCGTATCATCGTCCTACCCATAAGCCCCGCTTTCTTTGCTGGTCGAGGCTTTCTTTTCAGTTACAGTCGGAATGGAAAAGTGATAGAGAATAGGCCATAAGGAAAAAGGGGGCTCATTATGCGTAAAGCGAAAAATGTCTATCGCATTTCTTGTTTCGTTGTTCTTTTCCTGTTCATCCTTGCTAATCACGCAGGCGCGGCAGATTGGATACTCTTCGGGCAAACTGCGACAGGGGATGCCTACTATGACAAAAGCAACATCTATGAAGCTGGAGGCATCATTCGGGTATGGACAAAAGACATTTACAGTAAAGAGGGGAAAATGAATACCTATCAAATTATGAAAAATCTGGGTCACGCCATCGCGAGTCCTGACGTATTGAGTCACCAGTTGATATTGCGTGAATTTGATTGCGCAAATGAAAAAATGCAGTCCACCGCTCTGACCGTTTACACGATAGATGGCGCTGCCATCTTTTCGCAGAGTAAATCTTTTGATGAAAGGAAGGATATAGCCCCTGGTTCGATTTTCGAAACTCTAAAAAATATCGTGTGCAATGGCGGTAAGACTTCCAGGACGAAATGATCGATTGAAACATTCTCGGAGAACAGGATCAAGGGGTCCGGAGAAGGATTCAACTCATTGATCAGAATCACGCTTATCTTTCCTTTAGACTCTATTCCCTTCAATCATCCTTCGACATCCATAAGTCCCGTAAAGGAGACGAACGCGGGGATTTCCCCTCCCTGATGTCCTCTCCGGCCTCGCCCCGAAAAATTCTTTACCTCTATATAGGGAGCGTGTATATGGTGGCGCCGGGCGCATCATTCACCCTCACCTCTGTCCTCTCCCCTCAAGGGAGAGGAAGATCAAGGAAAGTGTTTTTGATAGCCGCCGAAGGATTGAACTCCATGCGCGAAGAAGAAGGCAAGAACCGGATGGACAAGCGCCCACGAGTCATACGGTCGCTGTTCAACCACATGGCAACGACCTATGACCGGGGAAACCGCACGCTGTCGCTCCTGATCGACCAGATCTGGCGGCGCAGGACCGTGAGCGCCCTGGGCATCCGCGACGGTCAGTACATCCTCGACATCGCCACGGGGACAGCCGACATGGCCATCGAGGCGGCCCGCCAGGCGGACTGCCGGGTTGCGGGAATTGACCTGTCCGAGGAGATGCTCCGTGTGGCCTTGAAAAAGAACGGACGGAGCGCCTCTCCGGATCGTTGTTTCTTCCTGCAGGGAGATGCGACCCGGGCACCTTTCCGAAACGGCAGCTTCCACCACGCCATGATCAGCTTCGGCATTCGCAACGTCCAGGACATGGACGGCCTTTTCCGGGAAACACTGCGCATTCTGAAACCGGGCGGGCGTTTCGCCATTCTTGAGTTCTCCATCCCCGAAACTCCTGTATTCCGGGAAATCTACCTGGTCTACTTCAAGTATATCCTGCCCTTCATCGGAGCGGCAGTAGCGGGAAAGAAAGAGCCCTATTTCTACCTGCGCGACTCCGTACTGGACTTCGAACCGCCACAAGCTTTGGAGGCACGGATTCGGCGTAACGGATTTGTGCTGGCCCTGTCGCAGCCTTTCACCTTCGGCATCTGTCATCTCTACGTGGCCCAGAAACCCGGGTGAAGCAACAAGCCGCAAGCCTCAAGCATCAAGGCTCACCGGTAAAAGGTCAAAAGAAAAAGGTTAAAGGTTTAACCGTACATCCAATATCTTCTCTCCCCGATCGCTCCTTTATCCTTTCACCTTTATCCTTTCTCCTGCCGCTGCGGCCCTGCCCTGGCAATAATCTGGTATTGATTTTCCATTGCCGAACAGTTAGTCTCTTTTCGGTTTGGAATCAAAACCTCAACATGTTGTCGCAAGTGCAGCTCAGGACCCCAAGATATAGTATGACTTCTTGACGGTTTCGAAAAATTGCGCAAAAGCCCCCAGAAGGCCGTCTTTACATGGTCCTGGACTGTCCCTCTCTCAGAACAGAGTCAAAAAACAGCAACTTACAAAAAAATCGGATCTTTCAACAACTGAAAAGATATTTCGAAATTCTCCGGAAATGCCTGATCGCATACTTGAATAATGTAATGATTTCAAATGGTTGTTTCCTGGTTGCTTGCCGGAGAAAATTTTTTTAATTTTTTCTTGACTAGATGTAGTGTTTACATCAATATTGCAACACAATATCTAGTGCGACACGGACACTTTGCGTAGAGGGGACGCAAACCTACTCCTGTCCATCTTGTTCTCAGGCACGCGTTCTATAAAAACTCAGCAAAGGGGGAACCGAATGTTCAGTCAAATTCGGAAGAGGGACGGTCGCATTGTCAAATTCGATCCGGAAAAAATCACCAATGCCATTGCCAAAGCCGGCGCAGCAACAGAGGAATACAACTCGGGAACCGCGCGGCGCCTGATGATCAAGGTGCTCGCGCTGGCCGAGCAAGTATTGGGTGAAGTTCCCAGCGTCGAAGAAATCCAGGACATTGTCGAAGAGACCCTGCTTCAGTCTCCCTATCGCAAAACTGCCAAGGCCTACATCATCTACCGCGACCAGCACGCCCGGTTGAGGGAAGTGGTCAACAAGATGGAGGTCGACCTCGTCGACCAGTACCTGCAAAAGGCCGACTGGAAGATCAACGAAAACTCCAACATGGATTACTCCCTCCAGGGGCTGAACAACTACATCTCCTCGGAGGTGAGCAAGGTCTACTGGCTCAACGAGATCTATAGCCCCGAGATCAAAAAGGCACACTCCGACGGAGATTTCCACATCCATGACCTGAGCCTCCTTTCGGTCTACTGCGTCGGGTGGGACCTCTACGATCTGCTCATCGAGGGGTTCCGCGGGGTGACGGGCAAGGTCGAGAGCCGCCCGGCCAAGCACCTGCGCAGCGCCCTGGGACAGGTGGTGAACTTCTTCTACACCCTCCAGGGGGAGGCGGCAGGCGCCCAGGCCTTCTCGAATTTCGACACGCTGCTCGCACCCTTCATCCGCTACGACAAGCTCGGCTACCAGGACGTCAAGCAGGCCCTGCAGGAGTTCATTTTCAACATCAACGTCCCCACGAGGGTGGGCTTCCAGACGCCGTTTACGAACGTAACCCTTGACGTCAATGTGCCGAAACACTACTCCGACCGAAACGTCATCATCGGCGGCAAGCCCCGAAAGGAGACCTACAGCGAGTTCCAGGAAGAGCTGAACCTTTTCAACAAGGCGTTCTTAGAAGTGATGGCGGAGGGGGATGCGAAAGGCCGTGTCTTTACATTCCCCATCCCCACCTACAGCATCACGAAGAACTTCAACTGGGACAACCCGCTGATGGAAGGCCTCTGGGAGATGACGGCCAAGTACGGCGTGCCTTACTTCTCGAATTTCGTCAACTCCGACATGAGCCCCGAGGACGCCCGCAGCATGTGCTGCCGGCTTCGCATCGACAACCGCGAGCTCGTCAAGCGCGGCGGCGGCCTCTTCGGCTCCAATCCGCTCACCGGCTCCATCGGTGTCGTAACACTCAACATGCCGCGCCTGGGATACATGGCCCGATCCGAGGAGGAATTCTTCGAACGACTCGAGAAGCTCATGTACCACGCAAAGGAAAGCCTCGAGATCAAGAGAAAGGTGCTGGAGAATTTCACGGACCGCAACCTCTACCCCTACACAAAACACTACCTCCGGGGCATCAAGGAGCGCATGGGGAGCTACTGGAAGAATCATTTCTCGACGATCGGCCTCGTGGGCATGAACGAGGCCTGCCTGAACCTCATGGGCAGGACGATCGCGGAGCGCGAGGGCATGGACTTCGCCAAGCGCGTCCTGGACTTCATGAACGCAAAGCTCCTCGAGTACCAGGCCGAGACGGGGAACAACTTCAACCTGGAAGCCACGCCGGCTGAAGGGACCTCCTTCAGCCTCGCCCGGATCGACAAGGAAAAGTTTCCCGACATTATCTCGGCCAATGAGAACGGCGGGCCTGCTTTCTACACCAACTCGACGCAGCTGCCGGTGAACTACACCGACGACATCTTCGAAGCCCTGGACCTGCAGGATGAGATCCAGGTGAAGTATACGGGCGGCACCGTGTTTCATACCTTCATCGGCGAGCGTCTCGCCGATCCCATCGCAGCGAAGGTCCTCGTACGAAAGATCTGCGAGACCTATCACCTGCCCTACTTCACGCTGACGCCGACCTTCAGTGTGTGCCCGGACCACGGCTACATCCGCGGGGAAGTCGCCGCCTGCCCCGATTGCAGCGCCGTCACCGAGATCTACTCGCGCGTCGTGGGCTACCTGCGGCCCGTCAAGCAGTGGAACAAGGGCAAGCAGGCCGAGTTCGAGCTGCGGCAGACCTACAGTGTCAACGGTACCTCGTCGGAGGAAAAGGAGGAGAAGGACGCGCGGCTCTATTCCGTGGAAGTCGCCCAGCAGTCGGGGGCAATACGCTGATCTAATCTGACACGCATCGAGCAGACTATCTGTGGCAATGACCGGGCTGCTGGGGCGCTGCAAAGCGCATCGGCAGCCCGGTTTGTTTTCTGGACTAATTTATTTTCTATACGGACACAAAATATGACCAAGCGTAATAAAACGGAAAAGAAGAGAGGACCGATTCAAGAGTGGGGGCGAGAAATAGATTGGAAAAGACGTGTTAAGGCAGTATGCAAGCCTTGTTGGGAAATTAAATATTGCCCCTATGGGATTTTAGTTGAAGACTTTGACCTTAGAGACGAACAGGGTGATAAAGGTTGCCGAATTTATGGGCATGATTGCCCTGTATTTTATGTTTCAGAACCTTTTACGGAAACCAAAGAGTTAAGAAATGTATCTAGATCAATCCCCCGTGCCACTCAATTTCGAGTATTGAAGCGTGAAAATCAAATTTGCTCAGTCTGTTCAAACTCAATAAAAGACGAAGACATAGAATTTGATCATGTTATACCTTGGTCAAAGGGTGGAAGTTCTGACGATAGTAACATTCGGCTACTTTGTAGAGCATGCAACAGAAGAAAAGGAAAGAAATTCGAGGATGAATATTTAATCAAAGACCTTAAAGAACATTTAAAGAAGCCTCTCAACATCCCTATCAAAGAATTTTTGTATCTAGTTATTGAGCTCCTTAGATTCGCACATGCTATGCATAGTGAAGAAAAAAAATATCCTGAATCTCATGATGTCTGCAGATTCTTTGGCAGGCGTAAAGTAAAACCTGAAGACGAAGAGTGGGTAAATGTTATGACTGATATAGATAACTTTTTTAATGCAAAGAAACCTCAAGAAATGAAACGGATGATATTTAATGCATTGAAATACAGATGGGGATTTGTTGATAGAACTATATATTCAATAAAACAAGCTTCACTAAAATTCAGAGTCGATGCACATGAACTTCTCGCTGCAGAAATATCATTATTTGATCGATTGGGATGGCCTATAAAAGTAACCGACGCGACAAAAAAACAGTGGCTAAAACTTTGATTGGAAGCAAGCTCGGATCAATATCAGGGACGTTGGTGACAAAGGTGACTAACGTATGGGGCTGGCAGAAAGGAAAGGCATTCTTCCATGGCTGTCGCTCAAGTCAAATCATGATCGGAGATTCCCGACGATGAACGACACCTGCCCGCGCAAAGACTCTGACATGCAATTGCCGTCGGCCGCCGTTGCCGCCCTGCAGCAGGGAAGCAAGATCGAGGCTATCAAGATCGTCCGGCAGGAGCGGGGCATCGGGCTCAAGGAAGCCAAAGATGCAGTGGACCTGTATGTGCAGGCCGATCCGTTGCTGCAGAGCAAATTCGCCGCGGCCCAGGCCGGGAACAAACGAAGCTGCCTGCTCTGGCTGACAATTCTTGTTGCGCTGGTATTAATTGGCTATTACCTGTTTAGTAAGGGTCTGCGTTAGGACCATGGAGTGCAAGAAAATAACCGGGCCGCCGGGCGCAGCAGGACGCATCGGCAGCCCGTTTTTCATATCCGCCGTTTGCATCATGGCAGGCGCCGGCATCCCGTCCGGAAGACCCCGGAAAGTAAAATCGTGAAATCGAGAAAAACAAGCAAAAAGGAATTGATTTAGGTTCTTTTTTTTGCTATCACGTCAGGTAATCGGAGAAAATCTCGCAACCCGAATCCCGCGGGTAAGATATACGGCAGTTCACGGCAAGCGCGGATATTGCAAGGGTTTTCGACCTCCTCGACACCTGAAGGACGGGAGATGACCGGTGCGAGAGACCGGAGCAATCCGGGATGCCTGCCGATTCTCATCTTCTTGCCGCAACCCGCAGAAACGGGCTTATCCGGAGTCCCCAAAGCCCCGGTTTTTCAGGCACGACCTCTCTGAATCCAGTGCCTTGGGGGTGGGTCTCCATCACTTTCACCTCATAACAAACGTTATGCCGAGCCTGTACCGGGCATCGGCTGAAGCATAATTTCAACCTGCAAATCGCAATCGCACGCAGCGCTGTTCCCTTGCGAAACCGTCAGGAGGTCTTCGTGCCGGGGATGGCAGGAACAAGAACAAGATTGCGGAAGACGCAATTCGATTTAAGAATTTAATCACGAAAGGGGGGATCCTGCCGGCAGCCTATTTCTCACACATCATTTTATCCATGAAATGGTCTGCATCGATCAGGGGGTCTGTATCGATGACAGAGAGAATGAACGGCTTCATGAAATCAATTTTTTAAAAGGAGGAACGTGATAAGATGCCCCAGCAGAAAATCGCAAACAAAGAAAAAGTATGGATGCCCACCCCGGTACAGCAGAAGCTTCGGGACAAGACGATCACCGCCAAGAAATGGGCGGAAATGGTCAAGCCCGGCGACTGGATCAACCGCGGCGGCCCCGGATCAGACACGACGGTGTTGATGGAGGCTCTGGCTGCCCGCCTGGGCGGAGGCGCCGGCGACCTGAACGGCATTGAGATCTGGAACCAGGCGATCATGATCGGCAACGGCTTCTGCGCCGCCGCCGACCAGGAAGGAAAGTACCACGTCCTGCATGAAGCCTTCATTCTCCCCACCACGCGCGGCCTGATGACCAAGGGATACAAGGCCGTCGACTGGAAGCACTGGGGATGGGCGCTGGGCATGGACGCCGAGTACGCCCGCTTCTACAGGCCGGAAAAAGGGAAACGCGCCATGGACTGGGGCATCCAGGCCTGCGCGGTGCCCCAGGGCGGATACGTGAACGCCAGCTACGGCGTCAACAACTGGATGATCACCGCGAAGTCCTGCAAGAAGTTCGTCTGCGAGATCCGCTCGGACTACGCCTGGTGCGAGGGCGGCCGCGGCATGTTCCTGCCCATCGACGAAGTGGACTATTTCGTCGAGGTGGACGTGGACGACCCGAAGTACCAGTGGCCCTTCATCGCCGAGAAGGACATCAAGCCGGATGACGTCCAGAGGGCCATCGCAGCAAACTGCGTCTCGATCATGCGCGACGGCGACTGCATCCAGGTCGGCATCGGCGCTCTCCCCACGGCCGTCGTCATCGGCATGCGGGATCACGGCCTGAAGCACCTGGGCGTGCACAGCGAGATGATCGGCGAGTACGCCTTCACGCTCATCGAGGCGGGCTCCGTCGACAACTCCCGGAAGACCATCGACAAGGGCCGCTGCGGCTGGGCCTACATCATGCCCGTCGATACGCCCCGCTACTACGAGTGGGTGCACCGCAACCCGCAGTTCGCTGGCTATGACATCGGCTACACGAACAACATCGTTTCGCTCTCCCAGCTCGACAACATGGTTACCGTCAACAACTTTGCGCAGATGGACATGAGAGGGGTTAATGCGGCGGGCAACGTCGGCGGACGTCCCATCTCCTCTACGGGCGGCCAGCTGCAGTTCACCCTTGGCGCAATGATGGCCAAGGGCGGCCGGGCCATTCTCGCGGCAACATCTCGTGATGCGAAGGGCCGGTCCCGCTTTGTCCAGGCACTGGATTCCGGCAGTGCCGTGACCGTCCCCGACCAGCTTGTCACCTGGGTCTGCACGGAGTACGGCATCGTCAACATCATGGGCTGCACCGACGCCGAGAAGGCGAAGAAGATCATCTCCATCGCCCACCCGGACGACCGTGCGGCACTGGAGAAGGCAGCCGTGGAGAAGCTCGGTATCAAGCTGAACCACTGGATGTTCCAGAATGCTCCGGACCGGCGGTTCCCGACGCCGCAGGATCTGAAGGAACACAAGTACGGCTACATGGACCTCGAGTTCAGGCCGAGGGAGATCGCGAAGTTATCCGACTGATCCGAAATTGCGGATCGTAACGAGAAAGGCAAGGTGGTCACACCTTGCCTTTTTTTTTCGCTCCCGCCTCCTTGTGACGCTGCTGCCTATTCCGAGTGGCGGAAATTGAAAGGGAAATCGTACCTCAGACCCAGCCGAACAAAAACGTCGAGCGACCCGTAGTCCTGCACCATGTGCTTGCACTTTTCCGGGTCGAGTCTCGTGAAGCCCTCGTAGTCGAGGTCGAGGTATCGCAGCATCTGCGGCACAATCGGGACCTCGCCGACGTGCGGTTTGTCGGAAAAGCAGAGCAGACCGTAGGGTCCGCCCGGTATTGGACCCCACAACTCAATGGCCAGCGCCGGGTTGTTCGCCGTCATCAGCACTCGGGCTGCGGACATGATCGCGCGATTGCAATAACCCAGTACGAGATCATCGGGAACCATCATGGCCCAGGTCGCGAGGTTGTCTTCCTTTTCCTGTACCCCCCAGAGGTAGCATTGCCCATCGGGGTAAAAACTCTTCAGCCTTTCAACGTGACGCTCATTTTGGATGAAAGGCAGCACCCGTTCAAGGTCATGCCCTTTGTCCATGGGGATCCCGACGAGTGTCTTTGCCGCCTCGTCGTCTATCGCATAAATGAATACATTAGCGATCATGTCTTCCCTGCATTCTTAAAGCCCCGATGGACACTTGTATTGATCCTCTCTTCGTCGCGCTTTTCCCATGGCGGGGGAGACGGGGCAGCGAATCCACCTGTAGCAGAGATAGCGCCGGAAAGCCATTGCATTTCCCGCGGCCGCACAGCGTGATCGACCGATCGAGACGTCAGCAAATCGGGTCTTGCATTTCAGCCGCATTTTGCCGGATAGGATATGCAGGATAAGGTGTACTGCCGCGCTGATAAGGATAAGATAAACGGCAAGACTTTCCACAATGCCGAAGGAGGAATAACGGATAACCCGCCGTTCGCTTCATACCGAAGGCCCCTCTCGGCGATATCGTGGGCTGGGAAATAGCGGGATACCAGATCCTGGAAAAATCTCGCGGGACGGATTTACGCCAAGAGCAGAAGAAGGACAGCCGGTACAGCCAGAATCACGGCCGATGCGGCCCACCAGTTCGCATCCGGGCTGCCTTTCATCCTTCCCCTTGCCCCAAGGATTGCTGCGCCCAGTCCGGCCAGGATGGAAAGCAGGGCAATGGCGACAGCCAGCAGCCCGCGGGTGAGGCACCCCAGAACATCGACCAGCGTCGTTGCAACAACGAGAAACAGAACCGGTGCGAAAGCGGGAAGAAGGACGTGGCGGAACAGCTGGTTGTTCATATATAATGCCTCTCAAGTCTTATCGGTTGTATTGCGATTTACTGAAACAAGAATACAAACGCACAGGTCACACATGAGCTACAACACCCCCGAAGCCATCCTGAAACAGGCGCGTCAGTTCATGGAGAGCCGGATCCTTCTGACGGCCGCAGAGCTGGATCTTTTCTCGCACCTCGCAGGAAAGCCGGCAACGGTGAAAGAACTCTGCGATGAATTGAACGCCGACCTGCGCGGGCTTACGATCCTGCTCGATGCACTGGCCGCCATGGGCCTGCTCGAAAAGCATGAGGACCGGTATCGGACGATTCCCGAGGCGGCTCCGTTTCTATCCGAATCGAGCCCGCGGTCCGTCCTGCCCATGATCCTGCACGCAGCCCATCTCTGGGATGCCTGGTCGGCTTTGACTGGAATCATAAGGAAAAACGGCCCGTCCGGTGATGAGACAGCGGCCATTCGGGAGGCTGATGAATTGAGCGCCTTCATCGGGGCGATGCACGTGGTAGGGATGCCCATGGCGCAGATGATTGTGGCGGCCGTGCAATCCGGTCCTGCCCGAAACCTCCTTGACGTGGGCGGCGCCTCCGGCACCTACACCATTGCCTTCCTGCGGGCAGCACCGGAATTGAGGGCCACCCTCTTCGACAGGCCCGCCGTCATCCGGTTGGCACGAGACCGACTGAAAGAAGCGGGAATGCTCGACCGCGTCCGCCTCGCGGCCGGAGATTTCTATAGAAACGAACTGCCCGACGGTCACGACCTGGCCCTGCTTTCGGCCATCATCCACCAGAACAGCCCGGAAGAAAACATCGAGCTTTTCGGAAAAGTGTTCCGTGCCCTCGTCCCGGGGGGAAGGATCGTCATCCGCGACCATATCATGGGGTCCAGCCGCATAGAACCCAGGGACGGGGCGATCTTTGCCGTCAACATGCTCGTGAATACCGAAGGCGGTTCCACCTACACCTTCGACGAGATCCGATTGTGGCTCGAAAAGGCGGGCTTCGCAAACGTTCGGTTGATCAAGGCCGGAGAGCGAATGGATGGACTTGTGGAAGCCTTCAAGCCGTGATCACGCAATCCCCTGCCCTTTCCTGATCCGGGGAGGGCTCTTGAAAAGGAATCCCCTTTCATGAACATCTCCCTCATCCTCGCCCACCCCACCGTTGGCAGCTTCAATCACGCCATTGCCTCCGAGGTGACAAAGGCCCTGCGATCGCACAGCCACAATGTCTTCTTCCATGATCTCTACGGAGAGCAATTTGATCCCGTACTGACGACGGAGGAAATCCCCGCCGATGGATCCGTGCCGCAACTGATTCAAAAGCACTGCCGGGAAATCGCAGACGCGGACGGCATCATCGTCGTTCACCCCAACTGGTGGGGACAGCCACCCGCCATCCTGAAAGGCTGGGTGGACAGGGTGATACGGCCGGGCGTGGCCTACGAGTTTCTCGAAGGCGACCAGGGCGATGGCGTACCGAGGGGTTTGCTGAGGGCGAACACGGCAATCGTGTTCAATACCTCCAACACAATCTTTCAAAGGGAACGGGACGTCTTCGGGGACCCTCTCGAGACGCTCTGGAAAAACTGTGTGTTCGGTTTGTGTGGTGTAAAGAACGTCCATCGCCGGATGTTCGGCGTCGTCGTCACCAGCTCCGAGAGCCAAAGGAGAGAATGGCTGCGGGAGGTCGGCGATACCGTCAAGAGACATTTCCCGTGACGGTGTTACGGGTCCTATTCACTCATGAATGTCAGAAAGAAAGGTGTACGACTCGTCCGGCTGTTATATCGGCAACCTATAGCGTTCCCGGCGTCATCGTGACGGGCGGCCTGGCGTACATGCTCTGGAAGGAGATGCATTGATCCCATGATCGCCGCCTACTTTGTCGCCGTGCTCCTCTTCATCGTGCTCTTTTTCGCCTTCTTCCACTATTCCCCGAAGGGCCGCAAGGAAGCCCCGGCGTACAACGTCGCGACCCTGATCCTGGTGGTGAGCCTCAGCGGCTACTACGTCTGGAATCTGCAGCGGGAGATGGAGGGAGCGGCCAATGATGACCTGTTCTTTACCATCGCGCCTCTTGCGGTGCTCGGTATCGCGATTGTCGTCTTTGCCGCATCGGCCCTTCTGCGCAATTACGTCATCTTCCGGCGTTGATGGGGTCCTCTGCCTCCGAGTCGTGATCAAAGATATAGCCCACGGACCTCAGGCTCTTGAAATACACCGGTTCGTGGGGATCGTCCTCGAAGTACTTGCGGAACCGCATCACGAAGTTATCCACCGTCCGGGTCGGCGTGCTTCCCGTGTAGCCCCATCCCATCTCCAGGATCTCGCCCCGCGACAGGGGCTTTCCCCGGTTGGCGACAAAAAGTTTCAAAAGCTTCACTTCCTGCTCGGTGAGGTTGATCTCGCCCTCCCGGCAGGTCGCCTTGAACCGGTCAAAGTCGATGACATTGCCGCCGAAGGCATACGTGCCGGCTGTCGCTTCACCGCTTCCCTCCCGTTGCCTTGCCGCCCGTGAAAGCAGCCGTTCCACCCGCAGCAGGAATTCGTCGAGATTAAACGGTTTGGTCAGGTAGTCGTCGCTGCCCAGGGAAAGTCCCTCGACACGATGCTCCGGCTCGCCTCGCGCCGACAGGATGAGGATGGGCAGCCGGCCGTCCGCCAGGCGGATATTGCGAAGGACCGTCAGTCCGTCGATGTGGGGCAGCATGATATCCAGGACGATGAGGTCCGGTTTCCATTCCTTCCAGAGCCGCAGGGCGGCGATCCCGTCCAGCGCGATCTGGGGGTCATACCCCTTCAGCCTGAGGTTGAGCCTCAACCCCTCGGCGATGTGCCGATCGTCCTCGACAATGAGGATGCGCTTCTTTTCAGAACTCTTCATGGCGACACGCTCCCGACCCATTCGGCTCCCTTCGGCTTGGGGATTCGCAGCGTGAATACGGACCCCTTACCCGGTCCATCGCTTTCGGCCACTACCTCGGCACCATGAATCCGTGCGATCTGCTGAACGAGGTAAAGCCCGAGCCCGCTTCCCCGCGCCGTCATGTCATCCGGACGGCCCGCCCGATAGAATTTGCGAAAGATCTTTCGAAGATCTTTACGGTCGATCCCGACCCCGTTGTCCTCGAACCGGATGTCCAGCCCCCCGGAATGGGGAACAAACCGGATATCGAGCCGGGGCTGCGCCGAACGGTTGTACCGGGCGGCGTTTGTAAAGAGATTCATGAGGAGGATGTTGAAGAGCTGCGCGTCCAGACGGAACGGGAAGGGTCGCTCCGCGGGGTTGCCGATCGTGACGACGCAATTCGGGAACAGGTCGGCATTTGCGCTTCTGAACCGCTCTACCGTCTCCACCAGGTCGGCCTCGACGAAATCCCCGGTGTAGCTGCCGCTCTCGATCCGGGCCAGCTGGAGGATGCGGTTGATATTGTCCAGAAGGCGGTCCACGTCGCTGAGCATGAATTGGATGTACTGGAGCTGGTCTTCGCGAGGAAGCTCGTGCCTCAGGAACGTATCCAGATACAGTTTCAGCGAGGTCACGGGCGTCTTGAGTTCATGGGTGAAGCTGTCGATGAAGTTGCGCTGCAGCCGGTAGAGACGCCAGGTCTTCTGGTAGTAGACGAAGATGATGAACACCCCCACGAGGATGAGTCCCACCAGGATGGAAAGCACGAGGATGACGACCCAGGTCTTGAACTCGAAAAATCCCTCCGGGTCGAGCCGGTACGTACTGACAATCCTTTGAAGGCCCGTGCTGACCCCAAGATACCAGTAGATATACAGGGCCAGGGAGGCGGCCAGGGCCACGACGGAAAGGACAAAGATCAGAATGGGATGGACGAACCATCTTACGCGACTCACCATAATCGAAATTGCTACACCGGAGACTTTCTCCTGTCAACGCCAATCATCGCCATGATCTATTGCTAATCTTGCACATTGTAAAACTATTGTAAAACCGCGCTTTCGGGCTTCCTTTCCCGTCGCTTTCTCCGTAAGGTCCTCATGATCATCATAGAAGAAGCGCAGGAAAGGAACCTTGTCCATGAACGATCCCTCCATCGTACGCCATCCCAGAGGCACGAAGGCCAGAATCCTCCTGACAAGCGTCTTCGGGCCTTTTGCCCGTGACGACGAATACGGAAGCCGCCGGATCAACCCCATGGAGCTGTACCACAACCAGGTCACACGCCTGCAGGGCGGCTTTTCTCTGCGGATGTTTCACCGATCGTTCGGCCTTCTCATGATACAGGCCAATATCGATGCGCCCTGCACGGTGCTCGACTTTCCCACGCTCGAGGCGTTCGTGCGTGAGATCCGCGAGACGCCCTACGACATCGTGGGCATCGGCGCCATCGGGCCCAACGTGGAAAAAGCCGGGATCCTTTGCGAGCTCATCCGGCGCGAAAGGCCCGGGGCAACCATCGTCGTGGGCGGCCACATCGCCGCACGGCCGGATCTCCCCCGTGAACTCGACGCCGACCACATCGTCCGGGGGGACGGCATCCGGTGGTTTCGGAAATTCCTCGGGCAGGATGAGAAAGCGCCCGTCCGGCACCCCATGGTTCTCTCGGGGTTCGGCGCGCGAATCCTGGGTGTCGACCTCCCTCAGAAAAAGGGCCGCACAGCAGCCATCCTCATCCCCTCCGCCGGGTGCCCCGTGGGCTGTAACTTCTGCTCCACGTCGGCCCTGTTCGGAGGCAAGGGAAATTTCGTGAATTTCTACGAAACGGGCGACGCCCTCTTCTCCGTCATGTGCCAGATCGAAAAAGAGCTGGCCGTGAATTCCTTCTTCGTCCTGGACGAAAATTTCCTCCTGCACCGGCAGCGGGCCCTGCGCCTGCTCGAGCTGATGCAGGCGAACGGGAAGAGCTGGGCACTCTATGTCTTCAGCTCCGCCCGGGTGATCTCGTCCTATTCCATCGAGCAGCTCATAGGGCTTGGCATCGGCTGGGTCTGGATGGGTCTCGAGGGGGAAAACAGCAGGTACCGGAAACTCCACGGCGTGGACACCCGCGAGTTGGTGAGGACACTGCAGTCCAACGGTATCCGGGTCCTCGGCTCGACGATCATCGGCCTGGAGGATCACACGCCTGAAAACATCGATACGGTGATCGACTACGCCGTGAGCCACGACACCGTTTTTCACCAGTTCATGCTCTACACCCCGAACCCCGGCACGCCTCTATATGAACAGCATAAGCAGGAGGGAAGCCTCCTTCCCGAATCCGAAATGCCGCCCGCCGACAGCCACGGCCAGTACCGGTTCAACTACCGGCACCCCTACATCCGCGGCGGGATGGAAGAGCAATTTTTACACGACGCGTTCCGACGGGATTTCGACGTCAACGGGCCCAGCCTCTACCGGATCATCCGGACCATGCTGGAGGGATGGAAGGCGCACAGGCTCCACCCCGACCCGCGCATTCGGGCACGCTACGAGTGGGACGCGGCCCCGCTGCGGTCGGCTTATACAGGCGCCGTGTGGGCCATGAAAAGATGGTACAGGGGAAACGGGCCGATGGAGGATAAAATGGAGGATCTCCTGCAGGATCTCTACAGGACCTTCGGCTGGAAAACGAGACTGCTCGCTCCCGTGATCGGTCTGTATGCCCTGGCATGCCTGCGTCGCGAAGACACGAAGCTGAAGGACGGATGGGCCTACGAGCCCGCAACCATCCTCGGGAAAAACGCCGCCGCCGTGGCCGCTGAAAAGGAAGGCCGCATGGTTCTTCGCGTTGCCATCCCGGAGATCCCTATGCCAATTATCAGCCCCTCCTCTGTGCCCGGCCGTTAAGAAATCCCGGACCGGATAAAAGGCCTGCAGCCAGCAGGCCTTTTTTTTAAAACCCCTTGAAAATACTTGAGCATCTTCCGGGTTGCGTGTAGAAATTGGGGAGCCCCTCCGGGGAGCAGGCAAACCAGGCTGAAGAAGGCGGGAAATATAACAGCAAAATTTCGTCCAAGGAGGCGCACATGAGAACGCGGATAAAGATCAAGCGTGCCTACGATGCGCCGGATGCTGGCGACGGCAAGCGAATCCTCGTCGACCGGCTGTGGCCGCGGGGGCTCACGAAGGAGAAGGCCAAAATCGATTACTGGGCAAAGGACATCTCGCCTTCCAACGAGCTGCGGAAATGGTACGGGCATGAGCCCGGCAAATGGGAGGAGTTCAAGAAGCGATACTTCTCTGAGCTGGACAGGAACAGGGCAGAGGTGGATGAACTGATCGGGCAGATGGGCAAGGGCCCGGTGACTTTTGTCTACAGCTCAACAGAGCGGGTCATCAACAATGCCGAGGCATTGAAGAACTATCTGGAGAGGAAGGCAATCACAAAAAAGTGATGGGTTGAGCCGATTCGCCCGGTGCTGCATGGATAAGTTCCCGGCGAGACAACCATCCGGACAACTGAACTCAGAGGGGGGAGTGCATGTTGACCGAGAAACACTGGCAGTCCTACAGCGCAGTGACTTCCGTGCTCGCCATTCTGGTTTCCGTGTACTGTCTCTCGGAACATATCACAGGCATCTTCGTCCATCTCTACTACATTCCGATCATCATCCTCTCCTACCGGTATCGGGAACGCGGGGTACTCTGTTCGCTGTTCCTGGTCATGGTATACCTGCTTCTCGTCTTCTTCTATTTCCCCGACGACATGCATGTCATCATCGAAGGCATCATCCGGGGTGTTGCCTTGATGGCCATCTCCTTCATCGTCTCGGCCCTCGCTTCGCGCATCCAGATCCATGTCGACGCCCTGCAGATGGAAATCCAGGAACACGAGAAAACGGAAGCGGCCCTGCGGCAGAGCGAATCACGCTACATGGAGCTGAGCATCAAGGATGATCTCACCGGGCTCTACAATCAGCGTCACTTCTATCACCTGCTCCAAGCCGAAATCGAACGCTCCGAGCGATACGTGCGACCGCTTTCGTTGCTGTTAATCGACATCGACGACTTTAAGCAGTTCAACGACACCTATGGCCACATGGAAGGCGACAGAGTGCTCGAGCGCATCGGAGCGACAATCCTTCGGTGCATCCGCAGAACAGACCTGGCGTTCCGTTACGGCGGCGAAGAGTTCACCGTCTGTATGCCGGAAACAATGAGGGATCATGCCGGTGTGCTGGCTGAAAGAATCCGGATGGAGTTCCGGGAAGAGCGTTTTCGACCTTTCCCCGGCAAAGAGGAGCTCAAGACCGTCAGTATCGGGATCGCCCAGTACCGGCCGGGGGAAGAGCTTAAGGACTTCATTGCACGCGCCGACCGGAACATGTACGAAGCCAAAAGACGGGGCAAAGACCGCGTACACAACGAACCGCAGGAGGCAGAACCGGCGTCATGAAGAAATTCCTGGCCCCTTCGTCAGTCGTCCTCATCGGCACCCCCCGCAGGACAGGCACGGGTGCCTTCAACAGCGCCGAGATCATGCTTCGCTACGGTTTCAAGGGCCGTATTTACCCGGTGAATCCGGCGGGCGGCGAGATCCTGGGCGGGCTGAAGGTCTATCCTTCCGTCGCCGATATCCACGAAAGGGTCGATCTGGCCCTCATTTCCGTGGGTCGTGACCGGGTGCAGGCCGCCCTGGAGGATTGCATCCTTGCAGGGCTGAAGCGGATCATCATTATCAGTCAGGGATTTGCCGATGCCGACGAGCACGGGCGCGAACTCCAGGATGCAATTGCCCGCAGGGCCCGGGAGGCCGGAGTCCGCGTGCTGGGTCCCAACACGATTGGCGTGGTCAACAACTACATCCGGTACAATACGGCATTTATCGAAATGCCCCGCCCGGAGAGGTTTCTCCCCATCTCCGTTATCGCCCAGACCGGCTTCATTCAGGTCGCCGCCGCAAATCTGGCATGGCGCAACTTCGCGAAGGCGATCGACGTCGGCAACTCCTGCGACCTGGACCTTGTTGATGCCCTTGACTACCTGGGAAATGATCCGGAAACGGAGGTCATCGTCCTCCACATGGAGGGGCTGAAGCGGGGCCCCGAGTTCCTGGAATCGGCAAGCCGCATCAGCCGGGAAAAGCCGATGATCGTCCTGAAGACCGGCCGGAGCACGACAGGAGCGAGGGCGGCGCTTTCCCATTCGGGCTCTCTTGTGGGCGAGGATCACGTTTTCGATGCCGTTTTCAAACGGGCGGGTGTCCTGCGTGTCCGGACCAGCGGCGAGATGCGGGATGCCATGCACGCCCTGGCCGTCCTCGGCGAGATGGAGGGACCGCGGCTGGGAGTCGTTACCGCCACCGGTGCCGGGGGAATCATGTGCGCCGATGCCTGCGAGGACCGCGGCCTCACCATCGGGGCCTTGCCGCCGGGGCTTGCGGCAAGACTCAAACGGGGTCTTCCCGACTGGATCGGCATCTCGAACCCCATCGACATCTGGCCCATCGGCATGATCGGCGGTCGATATGCCGAAGCGTACCGGCTGTGCATGACCGAGTTCCTCACGTCTTCCGGCATTGACGGTGTGCTTGCCATCTTCCCCTCGTCCGAATCGCCGCTGCACAGCGATTTGAAACTGACTGACACTTTCGCCACGGCCCGCCACGATGCGGGAAATCGGAAGCCGATCGCTGTCTGGACCTATATGGAAACCTCCCCGGCCATCGACCCCTTCGAAGCCATACCGGGTGTCGCGTGCTTCGACACGATCGAGCAGGCCGTCCTGGGGCTTTCATTCAGCCGCCAATATCATCAGATCAAGAACCGCCACAGGCCTGCGCCCCGATCCTTTGCCGTCGATGAGACGACAGCCATGAATCTGGTCTCAAAGGGAAAGAAGGAAGGGATGCTCCTGGGCCAGACGGCCCTGCAGCTGCTCGAGCAATACGGGATCCCCGCCGCGGTCGGGGCCGAGGGAATAACTGTGACAGCCCTCCGGGAAGCGGCAAATCGCATGAAACCTCCCTTCGTGCTGAAGCTTTCGGGCCGCGCCTTTCTACACAAAACCGAGTGGGGCGGAATCGTGACGGGGATAGCCCATCTCAGCGGGTTGAGGGCAGCACACAGACAGATCGTGGGGAGCGTCCGGGCGAAGAACCCGGATGTTGCAATCGACGCCTTTCAACTCCAGGAGCAGATCGCCGGCAGGGAGATCCTTCTGGGACTCAAGAGGGACCCCGTCTTCGGACCCGTTCTGGCCGTCGGCCAGGGAGGGATTTACGCAGAAGTCTTCCGGGATATCAGCCGTGAGCTTGTCCCCGTCGACGGGCGGACGGCGCGGGCAATGATCGAGTCGCTGCGGATCTGGCCTCTTCTGAAGGGATCCAGGGGCGAGCCCGGCGTCGATCTTGAAAGCCTGATCGAAATCATCGAACGGCTGTCGTTCTTCGCTGCCCGGCATCCGGATGTGGCCGAACTCGACATCAACCCCCTCATGGCCTCCGCGAAGGGGTGCCAAGCTGTCGATGCGCGTATTATCTGGGGATGATATGGGGATGACGGGCGGCCGCCGGCAGGGAACACCCTATGGGGAAGAACGGCAACGCCCTTCAAGGGTTCGAATCGGCCCTCCTCCTACGGGATGTGAACGAGTTGGTTGTTCTTGGGGGGCTCAACGACGATCCCGACCCGCAGCTTCCGGTTGTCGCTTGACATATAGTACCAGCGCTTCTCCAGTTCTTCTTTTGTCAGGTACCCGTAACTGCCGAAAGGCAGGCCGGGGTCCATGATGATGATGCGCTTTTCATCGTGGTCGATGGCCATCACGTAGTGGCCGTAATTGGTGATGCCTTCGTACCTGTCGTCCCGCTTGCTGCGGCTCCACGCCTGGATGATCAGGATGACCGGGATCTCGTCCCCGATGAAATTCACGAGCGAGTCGATGGTCATGTCGTAGGTCATCCACGCACGGAACCCCTTGGCGTTGAGAAAATTCACGATGTCCGCTTCTTCCGTCCCGATCTTTCCCACGTTGAGCTCCTTGCACAGGCGGGTGTACTGGTGCTTGATGTTATGCTTGCGCAGGATGGACGAAACGATTGCCGCTCCGCAATCATCTCTCGTTTTCTGAGTCACAGTGGGATAGGGGTGCAGGATCATGGATGTTTTTTCCTCCCGAGAGGGACGTCAAGCCGCCCTTGAACGGGATCGCTTGAGGTTTTTTTCAGCTTATATCATAATGACTCCCGGGCCAAAAGCAACCGCCTTGCTGAAATGGTGAAAGAATAGGGATTCCGGTATCTTAACTCTTTCTGTCCCAGGGATCCCTCCTACACATGGAGGGAAACAGGTATTGCACCCCAGCTACACGGCAGATCGAAGACAAGAAGAGGCAATAATGGGTCAGTGGATATTCCTCATCATTGCATGGATCACGATTCAAGGGATGGCGGTGGTCGATAGTGCCTTCGCCTTCATGCGGGCGGACTCCTCAGTGCAAAGCGAGCCGGGCATCGAACTCTTTGTCCGCGAGGTGAGGGCATCCCCGACACTGGAAATGGGAGTTCCCGTGCTTCTGGTCCACGGGGGCGGCCCGGGAAGCCTTCCCAATTTCGACCTCGTCGTTCCCGGCTACTCCCTGGCAGAGAATATCGCAGCAGCCGGCCATGTCGTCTACACCATGGATGTGAGAGGATTCGGCAACTCGGTCAAGCCAGCCGTAATGGACTCGACGGATGATTCGACCCCCCCAGCGGTAAGCTCCAGCGAGGCCGTGCAGGATATCTCAACCGTCGTGAACTGGATCCTTCGGCGCAGCAGGGAAAACAAGGTGGCGCTTCTGGGCCTCGGTGCGGGCGGACACTGGGCTGCCCTGTACACGGTACAAAACAGCAATACGGTGAGCCATCTGATCCTGCTCAACACCCTATACGGTGTCAAGGCGCCCTGGCCCCTGGGTAAAACCTTTGCAGACCCTCGGAACCCTGAAGTATTCAACCCCTCCGCCGGCGCGTATCGCCTGATCGATGCCGCAGGTCTGTTGGCCGAGTGGGACATTGAAATCCCCGTCAAAGAAAAATCGCAGTGGCATGACCCGCGCGTGACCGTGGCCTATGTAAATTTGGCCCTGGCAGGCGACAAGACGGCAAACACGCGCAAGCCTCCCAGCATCCGGATCCCGGCAGCCGTGTTCAAGGAACATTTTGAGATGTCGCAGGGGAAGAAATTTTGGGATGCCAAGGACATCGTCGTACCGACACTCTACGTCAGAGGAACCCGCGACCGGTGGTCGCGCCCGGAAGACCTGCAGGCACTCAATGCAGAACTCGTCCATGCACCCCGCAAGCAGTTCATCGTCATCCATGAGGCCACTTATTATCTCCACCTCGACCGGCCGGAGAAGGGGCGCGCCCCCTTTGTCCACGAGCTATTGGTGTTCCTGGGCAATGGCCCTCCTGCGGACAAGGTGGAGCAGAAGACCCCCGGAAAATAGCCGGATTCCGATTCGCTGAAAGGCCCCGCACCCTAAACACGAAAGACCCGGCCTCCCATCGGTGGCCGGGTCTTCGTCGCCTGCATCCATTCGCTGCGGCTACTCGTATTCCTTGGGCACGGCGCAGATCATCACCACGGACGATTTTGCCGAGGCGTTCTTGTACTGGTGCTTCTCCTCGGGCAGCACCATGATGAAGTCCCCTTTCCGAAAGGGGTGCTCCGCCCCGGCCGCGTCAACCATGGCCCCTTCGCCCTCGATGATGTAGTTCATGTGCTCGACGGCGTGCGTGTGGTAAGGCGTGTGGCCGCCGGGTTGGATGGTGAAGACGCGGAAGGAAAAGTTGGGAGCCCCGTCCTTTTTGGAGAGGGGCACCTGCTTCAGTACATTTTTTGCACCTTCCATCGTCATCGTTACCTTTTCAATCCTGTCGAGATTTGTTATCTTCATGTCGTCCTCCCGGTTCATATACTGATCCTCATTATAGGGATCGATGATGTTTATGCAACGAATAATTGCGGCTGTCCGGGCGATACGAGCCCCCCTTTTGGCAGTGGCCTGCATCCTGCTGCTCGTCTGGCCGACGTTCGCCAAGGACAGCCCCGGAAAGGACACAGCACTTTCGCTGCGCCATGGCGGCAGGACGCGAACGTACCTCGTCCACCTCCCCGTATCCTACAGCAAGGACAAAGCATGGCCCGTGGTCCTCATTTTCCATGGAGGGGGCGGCAGCGGGGAGCAGATGGCAAAAATGACCGGCTTCAGCGAGAAGGCCGACCGGGAGGGTTTTATCGCCGTCTACCCCAACGGCACGGGGCTGTGGCAGAACCGGTTCCTCACCTGGAATGCCGGCAATTGCTGCGCCTGGGCCTACGAGAACCGGATAGACGACGTCGGGTTCATCCGGGCCCTCATCGGGAAACTAAAAAGTGACTATGCCGTAGACGATCGGCGGATCTATGCCACAGGAATTTCCAACGGCGGAATGATGAGCTACCGGCTTGCCTGCGAACTTTCGGACCTGATCGCGGCGATCGGACCCGTGGCCGGTGCCCAGAATCTTGATTGCAAACCCCTCCGGCCTGTCTCGGTGATCGTCCTGCACGGGACGGCGGATCTTTACGTCCGCTACGGCGGGGGGACGCCTCTTCGCATGGTCGACGTCCGCAACCCGAGGGTCGACCGGCCCGTTTCGCAGGCCGTTGCCTTCTGGGTAAAGCAAGACGGCTGTGCGGAAAAACCCGCAAGGGAAAAGAAGGGAAGCGTGCTT